>ENA-ORRW01001259-ORRW01001259.1-human-gut-metagenome-genome-assembly--contig:-NODE-1259-length-25366-cov-5.171546_pt1 | contig 25366 bp, 16 predicted proteins | sample MGYA00242183_ERZ509150 | MGnify/ENA primary metagenome ERZ509150 (study PRJEB26280, sample SAMEA2338639) | human gut metagenome | biome: human gut; feature: human-associated habitat; material: faeces... | reverse complement strand
TCGTTCATTTGCACATGCACTACTATTCTTTTGCAAACAGTCTTTTAAAACACTCGGCATTTCAATTCTTTACACCTGCCAGGAAACCACCGACAACTTTTTATTTAAGATTAGCAAAGTCAATATACAGATCTTCATAAATCCCGGCTTTGACTGTATCGGCAAAAGTATATTGTTCGGAATCGCTGGTGTCAAAATTGTAAACCAGAATCAGATTTTTGCCTGGATCCACAATCCAGTATTCTCGAACGCCTGCAGTGCGATATTTGAAAAGTTTGGTGAAATAGTCCATTTTCCGACTGCCGGGTGAAACAATTTCAATGATCCAGTCTGGAGCACCGGTGCAGCCTTTTTCTGAGAGTTTTTCTGTGTCACAGATAACGCTGATATCAGGCTCTACATAATTTCGGTTATCTTCATTCAGAAATACTGCAAATGGAGCAATATCAACCTCACAGATTCCTTTTTTTGAATCGATATAATCGGCAATGGTACGACTGATTGAAAAAAGAAGTTTCTGATGAGTTCTGGTTGGCGGTGCCATGTAATAAATCTGACCATCGATCAGCTCAGCTCGGGTTCCTTCCGGTAAATGATAAATATCTTCGATAGTGTAATATTCATGCTGTGGCAATGGCGTCTTAACACATCCTTTCCTAGAAATTTTATTGTGATTTGCTGATGCTATTTTTTTCTTGAATGGTTATACCTAAGCTTGTTTGCAGATGAGAAGATTAATAAATCCAGATTTACTAAATTACGATTTAGCAAAAGAAATGATAAGAGTATTATAAAAGAAAAAGGAGAGAAAATCAAGGCAGAAAACAACCCCCCGGGAGGCTTGTATGAAGTATACAAAATCAATATAATGATGTCAGTGTCAAAAGTTTAACCAAATCAAGTAAGTCCCCTGCTTCAATTGCGAAAAGCAATAAGCAGTGGGTGGGGACTTGCTTGTATCAGGAGGAGTGCAAGCTCCTTCTGATAAACTGCGGAGCAGTTATTTGGTTATGAGCAAGTAGCAAAGCGGATTGCGAATATCCGCTTGACATTGCGATTGTGCCTGCACAGAAGAATATGTCATGCAATGCATTCTTGAAACAGTTATGGCTTATTATAGAATGTACAGGCATCATTTATTCGATACATACAAGGGGGTATTCCTTATGGAGAACAAAAAACTTCTGGAGGAGATCAGAAGTTACTGGAACAACCGTGCGGATGGTTATTCCAGAGTAAATCAGGAAGAGCTGCACAGTGAGCAGAAGGAAAAATGGAAAGAGGTGCTGCTGGAGCAGCTGCCGAAAAAGGAAAAAGATCAGGTGCAGATTCTGGATATCGGAACGGGACCTGGATTTTTTGCGATCCTTTTAGCGGAAGAGGGATATCAGGTAACGGCGGTAGATTATACGGAGCAGATGCTGCAGGAAGCGAAATCCAATGCGGCGGATCTGGCGGATCAGATTAGTTTTAAGAGAATGGATGCTCAGAATCTGGAATTTCCAAAGGAGACGTTTGATTATATCGTGACGAGAAATGTAACCTGGAATCTGGAGCATCCGAAGCGTGCATACAGAGAGTGGCAGCGGGTACTGAAACCGGGTGGGAAGATCCTGAATTTTGATGCAAACTGGTATGCATATCTTTATGATGACAAGTTAAAACTTGGGTATGAGCAGGACAGACAGCGTGCAAAAGAGGAACAGGTAGAGGATTATTACGAAGGAACGGATATTGCGTGGATGGAGAACATTGCAAAGCAAGTTCCGTTAAGCCCGCTGAAGCGTCCGAAATGGGATTTGGATGTCCTGAAGAAAATCGGACTTGACTGCTGGGCAGATGAGACAATCGGAGAGCGAGTGCTCAGCGATGCAGAGAAGATCAATTACCAGTCTACACCGGTGTTTATGGTATGTGCGGTAAAATAATCACCGCACACCCCATACAAGGAACATAGGAGCATCTTTCAGGTCGTGCTCTTTTAAGATATTCTGACCGACGGAAAGGTCGTATCCGGATCTGGAAAATCCGATGTTTTCCAGAAATTCCTGATCCCAGTAAGGACGCTGTTTCCGGCTCATCGGCATGGAAAGGGTGATGGATGCATTTTCCTGCTCCAGTTCCGGTGTGACACCGCAGTGACCATACACTTCAGTATCGGATATATGAGAAGCGGAAGTATTTTGATTTCGGACGTTAGATGCATAGTCAGCATCAAAATTCAGCAGGATGCCGCCCTTTTTCAGCACACGCATCCATTCTCTGTATGCAGATTCCGGATCCGGCAGCGTCCAGGTCAGGTTGCGTGAGATGACAACGTCAAAAGACTGATCCAAAAACGCAAGCTTCTGGGCATCCATTTGCTGAAACGTGGGATGGACCTGATAGAGTGCAGCGTTATCACGGGCTTCCTTCAGCATGGCATCGGTGAGGTCGATCCCGGTCACCTGATGTCCGATCTGAGAAAGCAGGATGGCAAAATATCCAGTTCCGGTGCCGACATCCAGGATCTGCAGCACTTTGCCCTCCGGCAGAAAATGAACGATTTCTTCTCTCCAGCGTTCGGAAATGCTGCTGTTTAATTCATTTTTTCGCACGATATTGAAGTTGTGTGCCCGTTTTGTCCAGTAACTCTGGACACGTGATTCTATATTATTCATGTTTGAGATATTCATATTCAAGGTTCCTTTCATTATTTTATCAGGTAGTATCCTATCATAAAAATAAAAAAGAAAGAAGCCTGCGGGGGGGATACAATAACAGTGCGTTTTGTATTTCGTTATAAAAGTTTGAGTGTTCCCGGTGCGAGTGTGACAGCTTGATCGGTGACAATTATATACAGGATGGTAATGTAATGAGAAAATATATCATACAACGATTTTTGCAGTTGATCCCTATTCTCATAGGGATTACTTTTTTGTCTTTTGCCATGATGCGGGTGGCGGGAAGCGATGCTGTCACGGAGATGTATGAAAACCGCGGCACGGCGGTGTCGCAGGAGATCATTGATGCAAAGAAAGCAGAACTTGGCCTGGATCAGCCGTTTCTGGTGCAGTATGTAAGCTGGCTGAATGGATTTTTGCATGGTGATATGGGGACAAGCTATGTGTCCGGGAAAAAGGTGTTTGATGAATTTATTTCAAAACTTCCGGCAACGCTGCTGCTTACGGTCATGTCGATTTTGGCAACGGTTGTGATCTCCATCCCGCTTGGTGTTCTGGCGGCAGTCTGTCAGGATAAGTGGGTGGATCTGCTTTTGCGGTTTTTCAGCTTTATCGGTAATGCGATGCCGAATTTTTTTGTGGCGATGCTTCTGATGCAGCTGCTGTCGATCAAACTGAATCTTCTGCCGGTCATCGCAAGCGGTGTAAATATCAGAAGTGCACTGATGCCGATGCTGACGCTGGCAATTTCCATGTCTGCAAAGTATATGCGGCAGGTTCGTGCAGCCGTTCTGGAGGAGCTGAACAAAGATTATGTTCAGGGAGCCAGGGCGAGAGGTATTAGGGAGAGCGTGATCTTATGGAAAAACGTCATAAAATCAGCCATGCTTACGATCATTACATTGCTTGCATTATCCATTGGAAGTTTGTTTGGCGGTACAGCAATCATTGAGAGTATTTTTATGTGGGATGGGGTCGGAAAGCTGGCAGTGGATGCGATCACGACACGCGATTACCCGGTGATTCAGGCATATGTCGTATGGATGGCACTGATCTATGTCATAGTCAATCTGATCACGGATCTCTTATACCACTGCCTGGATCCGAGAATCCGTCTGGGGGTGAATCAAAATGGATAAATCAGCACGAAGAAAACCGAAGAAGCAGAAAAATCATCTGAAAAAGCGATTTTTTATTTTTGCCACGCTGGCACTGATTCTTGTTGTCGGTTCTTATTTCAGCGAACGCTTATGCCCATATGATCCTTATGAGCAGAATCTTAGTATCGCAAAAGCAAGTCCGTCACTGGCACATCCGTTCGGAACAGATCGTTATGGGAGGGATATGTTATCCAGAGTCATCGTCGGAAGCAAGACCAGTATCTATTCGACTTTGCTTCTGGTTGTCGGGATCACGGTGATCGGAACGATCGTCGGGATCATCTGTGGATGGAACGGAAAGAAACTGGATACGATTCTGATGCGGATATCCGACATTTTCCTTGCATTTCCCGGTCTGGTTTTTGCCCTGGCAGTTGCAGCCGTGATGGGAGGCGGCGTACAGAATGCGGTTATAGCCCTTGGGGCGATCAGCTGGCCGAAATATGCAAGGATTGCCAGAAGTCAGACATTGGCACAGAAAGAAAGCCTCTATATGCGGGCGGCAATCTTATCTGGATGCAGTACAGGAAAACTGATTTTGAAACATATTCTGCCGAATATCACAGGACCGATCCTTGTGACTGCCATGCTGGATATCGGAACGATGATGATGGAGCTTGCAGGCCTGTCGTTTCTGGGACTTGGTGCAAAACCGCCGGTTGCGGAGTGGGGAAGTATGATGAGTGATACCAGAAATCTGCTGACGACACATCCTTGGGTAACCTTTGCACCGGGAATTGCCATTTTTCTTTCAGTCATGGTTTTCAACCTGCTTGGCGATACGGTAAGGGATCTGTTGGATCCAAGAAATGAGAGGTAGATATGTCAGGAATCATTTGCTATGAAAACGTCGATATCTGTTACAATGGCAGTCCGGTAATCAAAAAGGTCAGCTTTTCGGCAGAAAAAGGTGAAATCTTAGGGATCGCAGGGGAGAGCGGAAGCGGCAAATCCACATTGATTAAGGCAGCAATCGGATTGCTTGGAAAGAATGGAAGCGTCACAGGCGGAAAGATCTGGTACGAAGAAAAAAATCTTCTGGATTTAAATGCAAAAGAACTGCGTAAAATCTGCGGGAGCGAAATTGGCATGATCTTCCAGAATGCCGGAAGTTCTTTCTGCCCGATCCGAACCGTCGGGGAGCAGCTGCTGGAAGAAATGAAAGAGCACCGAAAAATAAAAAAAGCCGAATTTGAGGATGAAGCAGCGGAAATGCTTGCAAAATTCGGATTTCAGGATCCAAAAAGAATCCTGAAAAGTTATCCGTTTGAGCTGTCGGGTGGCATGCAGCAGCGTGTTGGCGTTGCAGCAGCGATGCTCTTAAAACCGAAGATCCTGCTTGCGGATGAGCCGACTTCGGCACTGGATGTTTCGATTCAGAAACAGGTCGTAGAGCAGATGAAAATGATCCGAGAACAGTATGGGACAACGATCCTTATCGTTACGCACAACATCGGAGTGATCCGTGCGATGGCGGACTCCATGCTGGTTCTGAAAGATGGAAAAATGGAAGAATACGGAAAGACGCAGGAGGTACTGAGTCATCCGCAGTCGGATTATACAAAGCGATTACTTGCAGCGATTCCTGTTCTTCGGAGGTGAAACATGGAGCCATTATTACAGATTTCGCATCTGACTAAAAATTTTTCAGATGGAAAAGAGGATGAATATAAGGCGGTGGATGATGTCAGTTTTGAATTGTTTCCGGGAGAAAAGCTGGCGATCATCGGGGAGAGCGGAAGTGGAAAGACGACGGTTGTAAATATGATCACCAGGATTCTTGACAGTACCGATGGAAAGATTCTGCTCGATGGAGAAGACATCACCCACTATAAAAGAAACAAAATGAAAAACATTTACCGGAAAATGCAGATGGTTTTTCAGACGCCGACCGAAAGTTTTGATCCGAGATGCCGCCTTGGAGATGCTGTGGCAGAAAGCCTGAGAAATGCCGGTATGCCCAAAAAAGAAGCTATGGAAATTGTAAAAGAGCTTTTTAAGCAGTGCGGACTGCCGGAAGATTTTATGAAACGTTATCCACATGAAGTCAGTGGCGGGCAGTGTCAGAGAGCAGCGATTGCAAGAGCGATTGCAATCAAGCCCAGACTGCTGATTTTAGATGAAGCGACGTCCGCACTTGATGTCACCGTCCAGGCAGAGATTCTGCAGCTTTTAGATGCTCTGCAGGAAGAACGTCAGATGTCGTATCTGTTTATCTGCCATGATATTGCACTGGTGCAGAATTTCTGTGACCGTGTGCTGGTCATGTATCAGGGAAAGATCGTAGAACAGGGGAAAACAGAGGAAGTGCTGCATTTTCCGAAACACGAATACACGCGTATGTTGCTGGACAGTGTGCTGTGATGCCGGCAGCTGTTTGTATAGCAAATATACGAATCAGATAGATGTCAGCAAAACGAATCAGAATCGAATGACAAGTTTTATATACATCCGATTGAAAAAATTCCAAAGTTATTTTGTGACGGAGCGATTTATGGATACCATAGTATGTCAGAGATAAGTTGTATAATATCAAAAAGAAAAAGAGAGAGGAAAAACGTATGAAAAAGAACATGAAAAAAATAATGGCATTGCTTCTTACCGTGACACTCAGCCTGGGGCTGTACGGCTGCGGAAGCAAGAATGACAAAACGGAAAGCGGGACAAGTACGGCAGCTGAGTCGGATACATCTGCGGCAGCCACAGATGGTTCTGAGAAAAAAACGCTGGTGATCGGGGATACGACTTTCAATCCTTCCAATGAAGAACTGGATGTCAATCCGCACAATTCTTACTCCGGATGGGCATGCATCCGCTATGGAATCGGAGAGACACTGATAAAATATTCAGACGATATGGAGCTGGAGCCGTGGCTGGCAAAAGAGTGGGAAAATACCGATCCGCTCACCTGGAAGATCACACTGCAGGATAATGTTACGTTTTCAAGTGGCAGAGCGATGGATGCCGAGGCAGTGAAACAATGTCTGGAGCATCTGCTGGCAAACCATGACCGTGCGGCAGCCGATACAAAGATTGATTCGATGGAAGCAGACGGTCAGGTGCTTACGATCCACACATCCGAGCCAAAGCCGGCACTTTTGAATTACCTTGGAGATCCATATGGCTGTATCATCGATGTAGATGCAGGATTTGATGATGGAATCGTAGCCGGAACAGGTCCATACATTGCAACCAACTGTCAGTCCGGCGATCATCTGACCCTGGTAAAAAATGAAAACTACTGGAATGGAACGCCACATATTGATGAACTGACGATCAAAACGATCACAGATGGAAATACCCTTGCAAATGCACTGCTCTCAGGAGAAGTACAGGCAGCGTATGGCATGGCATATGAGAGCTATCCGATGTTTGAAAACGATAACTTTACCTTTTCACAGATTTCCACATCCAGATGTTTCTTCCTGAAAATGAATTTTAACGAAGGATCTGTATGTACCGATCCGGCCGTGCGAAAAGCAATCGCCATGGGCATTGACAAAGAAGGATTTGTAGAAAATCTGCTGGAAGGAAACGGTTATCCGGCAAACGGAACATTCCCGGATGGTTCTGCTTTTGGCGGAGATAAAGTAACGACCGAATCCTATGATCCGGAAGGTGCAAAGAAAGTTCTCGAAGAAGCCGGATGGACGGACACAGACGGAGACGGTATCCGTGAAAAAGACGGACAGAAGCTTCAGATCAAATGGCTTACCTATCCAAGCAGACAGGAGCTTCCGCTTCTGGCAGAATCCGCACAGGCTACGTTAAAAGACATCGGAATCGATGTGGATATCAACTGTACTGCGGACAATAACAGTGTTGTGCAGGATCCGGCAGCGTGGGATGTCTATGCCATGGCAAATGTACAGGCTCCGACCGGAGATCCGGAATACTGGTTTACCGTGTTTGCAACTTCCGATGCAACGAAAAATCAGGGAGCTTATAAAAATGAGAAACTGGATCAGTTGGAAGAGCAGCTCAGCCAGGAATTTGACACCGATAAACGTGCCAAGCTTGCAGTAGAGATGCAGCAGACGGTTCTGGATGACAATGCCTTTGTATACTGCTCTTTCCTGAAGATGAGCCAGATCTCACGGGCAAATGTAACCGGATATATGGCACATGCCTGTGATTACTATCAGGTGACAGCGGATTTGGATATTAACTGAATATTTTTCATATCCTGAATTAAAAAATGAGTAAGTAATATTCTGCGGGAACCGTTTGCAATGAAAAAATTATGCAAACGGTTCTTTTTTATAGGCAGAGTAAACAGAGATTGAAAGGTATGAATAAAAAAGGAAATTCGATTGACAGAAAGAATGTCAAATGTTACTATAAAAAGCGGGGGGGGAGACGAATAAAATTATGCATATTGCACAAACAAGGAGGAAAATTTTGAAAAAGAAAGAAAAACAATGGTTGTCAATTGCTTTGAGTGCGGCCATGGTAGTGACCGGTATTCCAGCAACAGGGATTGGAACGACCGTCCAGGCGGCATCAGGAGAAGCACAAGTCTCCGTGAAAAACGGAGAAGTTACGATCGGAAATGAATATCTGGAGCGTAAATTTTCTACTTCAGACAACAAGCTGGCAACGACAGAACTGGAAAATAAGAGGGCAGATCTGACGTTTACACCGGCACAGGGTTCCGAAGAATTCATTATCAAACTTCGCCAGGATGGTACAACAAAACTGGACGGAGAGCTGGATCGCACAAACTGGACAGTTACAGCAAGCGATCAGTACAATAATGAAGTGGGTGCAAAAGACGGTCCGGGAGCCAATGTTATTGATGGTGATGCATCTACAATCTGGCACAGCAAGTATTCACCGGATCAGCCATATCCACATTCCCTGACTTTTGATATGAAGAGCGAACAGGAAATTGCCGCATTTTCTTATCAGCCACGTCAGGACAGTTCCACAAACGGCGATATCAAAGGATATAAACTGTATGTGGGAAACAGTGAAACAGATCTGGAAAGTGATGCAAACCTTGCGGCAGAAGGTGATTTTACTTACAATGACAGAGAAACGATTTATATCAATCTGACAGCACCGAAAAAGGGTCGTTATGTAAAACTGGTTGCTGTATCACCAAAGACGGACGGTCAGGCATGGGCAACGGCGGCAGAAGTAAAGATGTACAGCAAAGCAGTCGGTACAGCAGATGCAAGTGCCGTGATCAGATCCAGCGAGATGACTCTGGAAGGCAGCAAAGTTAAAAAAGTAGATACGAACGGCGGAGTCATGGTAGAATTCCCGTTTGAGACCGTTTCCAAAAACGGTGTAGACTGGGATGTTACCATGAAAGTTACCATGGATGACGGAGATCATTTCATGCGTAAATTCCTGGAAATCGAAGTAAGTGACAAAGAAAAAGCAGCAATTGATTATATCGATCTGGAATCGTTGAATGTCAATGCAAATGATACCGTGTGGACACATCCGATCATGGGTGAAGGCGTTGGCGGTATGAGTGGATATGTCATTTCTCTTGGCCAGCCGGTTTATATTCAGGGAATGTTCCTTGGATGTGAGTTCCCGATGACAGAAACAGAGATCGACAGCAATAAAAATGCACATATGCGTTATTTTTCCGGCAAGACATTCGAAAAACTGCAGGAAGATAACCAGCTTACCACAGACGGAAAATATGTGACCTGGCAGACCGTAGCGGGTGCTGCAAGAAGTACGGATATGAATGTCATTCAGTCTGACTTTTATGAATATATCAACAGCGTTGCAACAAGAAGCGATTTCCGTACGCAGTACAATTCCTGGTACGATAATATGATGACCATTAACGATGACAACATTGAATCTGCATTCAAAAAAATGGAAAAGGGATTCTCTGAATCCGGCGTAGAACCGATGGATTCGTATGTTGTGGATGACGGATGGAATAATTATAACAACTCGAATACAACTTCTACTGTTCATGATGTGGCACGCTGCGGTACCACGGATAATGTGACAGGGTTCTGGGAGTTCAACAATAAGTTCCCGAACGGATTCCGTCCTGCTTCTGATCTTGCAGAAAGCTTCGGCTCCGGATTTGGTGTATGGGTAGGACCTAGAGGTGGTTATAACTATAACGCTGCAATGGGTAAGATTATTGAAAAAGCAGGTTTTGGTGCATACAATGCGGTAACCGATGATATTGATGTCGGTGACAGACGGTATGTGACGAAACTGACTGAGTTTTTCTTACAGATGCAGGATGCTTATAAAGTAAATTACTGGAAACTGGATGGATTTGCGACAAAGCCATGTACAAATGCAAATCATAAACATATGACAGGCGGAAAGAATGGTATGTATTATTTTTCCGATACCTGGGAAGCATGGATCGATCTGTTTGAGACGCTGCGTACCAATGCAGAGAAAAACGGCATTGACAATCTGTGGTTTAACCTGACCTGTTATGTAAACCCAAGTCCATGGTATCTGCAGTGGGCAAATTCTATCTGGATCCAGAACAGCCAGGATATCGGACGTGTTCAGGTCGGACAGAACAGACAGGTAGATCAGCTGCTTTCTTACCGTGACGGCAGATATTTTGATTTTGTAAAAGAAAGAGAGTTCCAGTTCCCACTGGCAAATATTTACAATCATGATCCAATCTACGGAAAAACAGGAACCAATCTGGCAAACCAGATGACAGATGATGAGTTCAAAACGTATCTGTATATGATGGGAACCAGAGGAACGGCATTCTGGGAGCTGTACTACAGCCCGGAAATGATCGATGAAGGTCAGAAATGGGATATCAATGCAGAATATCTGGAGTGGGCTAAGAAAAATTATCACATTTTGAAAAATGCGAAACTGATCGGTACGACACCGGATAAGGGCAATACCTACGGATACTCCTGCTGGGATGGTGAAGAAGGTATTATTTCCATGCGAAATCCAAGTGCATCCGTAAAGACACTGAGCTTTACACTGGATCGAAACGTTGGTGCGGCAGAAAGTCTGAAAGGCAAGACACTCAACCGTACAACAATTCTGGATCACAAGACAACCGATGCACAGACCGACTATCAGACAGTAAAATACGGCGATGTGATCACAGTTACACTGCAGCCGGGTGAGGCACGTATCTGGTCTCTTTCTACTGCAAAAGATACAAAAGCACCTCAGCTGACACTTGCAAAAGCCACTGCGGACAACACGATTGAGCTGACATTTGATGAGCGCGTAACCGGTACTCCTGCTGCAACCGTTTCCGGAGCAAATGTTACAAAAGCAGAAGTAAGTGCAAATCAGAGAAAAGTAACGCTGACTACATCCACTCTGAGTGCAGGAAGCAAAGTAACGGTTTCTGTAAGTGGATTAAAAGATTTAACCGGCAATGCAGCAGCAGTAAATACAGAAGTTGTATATCAGGAAAATCAGGTTGTAGCGAAAGCATCAGCAAAAACAGATCTGAAGAATGCAAATGATGTAACGGAAACAACGGACGAAGCACTGGCAGGAAAGACAATACTTGGCCTTGCAAAAGCATATGAGCTGAACGGAACAGCTGTTACAGGAACCGCTGATTTTGCAGTATCTTCTTATGTAAAGACAACCGGAAACAATATGAACATTCTGAAACAGGAAGGTGCTTACAGCCTTTCCATTGACAAAGACGGAAAAGCAGTCTTTACAGTTGGAGATGTATCCGTAACTTCCAAAGAAGCTGTAAACGATGGAACATGGAAACACATTGCAGGTATCCGTGAAAAGAATGGCAGTCTGAAAGTTTATGTCAACGGTACACTGGATGCAAGCAGATATGAGAAAAACATCAAAGATTTGAAAGATGGAACTCTGACTGTTGGAGGCGGAACTGATCTTCAGGTAAGCCAGGCAGAAGTAAAAGATGCAACACTTAAGCTGGCTGCACTGGAAAAAGCAGGATCAGCAGTTGGCGGAGACAGCAGCGGAGATTCCGGTATTGTTCCGGATGGAAACGGAAAAATCCCTCTGCAGGCTTCCAACATCACAGTAAAACGTGCAGATAATGATCAGGATGTTTCAAACAAAAAAAGCAGTCCGGAAAAAATGATCGATGGTGATAAAGGTTCAAACTCCTTTACCTGTACACTGGACAGCATTGAAAGTGATGTACTGGCAGGAACCAGCGTATACTTCCAGATCGATCTTGGCGATGTATTCAAGCTGGATCAGGTAAAAATGTGGCGTTATTTTGCGGACGGACGTACCTACCAGGATACGATCGTAGTTGCATCTGAAGATGCTGCTTTTGATGCAAATGATACCGTGCTGTACAGCAGCGTTTCAGATTCCAAGTATGCATACGGACTGCTGAGCAATGAAAAGCTTGCAAATCCGGATGCAAAATATGCAGAAACATCAGAAGGAAAGACATTTGAAGCAAAAGAACAGAAAGCACGTTATATCCGTATTTACACACGCGGAAGTATTCTGACAAGCGGAACAGCACATGGCGGAAACCATATCTGCGAAGTAGAAGTTTACGGAAAAGCAATTAAGAACACAACAACACAGAAAAAATTCACCGTTGCTTTTGATACAAAAGGCGGAAACAGCATTGAGTCTCTGAAAGTAGCAGCCGGCGAAAGCTGGAGCCTGCCGCAGAATCCGACCAGAGCCGGATATGTATTTAAGGGCTGGTACAGCGATGTAAACTGCACAGTAGCATATACAGCAGCATCACCGGTAAGTGCAGATCTGACACTGTTTGCAAAATGGGAGGAAGATCCGACCACAAATGTACAGTTAGAAGAAGCAAAAGCAGTACTGAACAGCAAGATTGCAGAAGTAAAAGACAAAACAAAAGGCGATTACAGCGATGCAAGCTGGAATGCATTCCAGAATGCACTGGCAGCAGCAAAAGAAGCAGCCGCTTCTAAGACTGCAAGTGCCGCAGACGTCCGAAAAGCACTGGACAGCCTGAAAAAAGCAGAGCAGAATCTGAAAGTGGCAGGCAGCGAGCCGGATACTGGCAAAGAAACTGAAACGGGCAAAGAAACCGAAACAGGTAAAGAAACTGAAACGGGCAAAGAAACTGAAACGAATAAACAGCCGGAAACACCAAGCACACAGCCTGGAACAGAAAAGCCAAACACAAATCCGAATACTCAGAAAGTACCTGCTGTCGGAACAACCAAACCGGTTGGAAGAGGATTCTACAAAGTAACAAAATCCGATGCAAAGAACGGAACCGTTGCTCTGGTGAAACCGAGAAAAGCAACAGAAAAGAAATTTACCGTTCCTGGAACTGTAAAAATTGACGGCGTTACCTTCAAAGTAACCGAGATTTCAAAGAATGCATTCAAGAACAACAAAAAACTGACGCAGGTTATCATTGGCAAAAACGTAAGCAAGATCGGTGCAAATGCATTTAACGGTGCGAAGAAACTGAAAAAGATCACGATCAAATCCACACAGCTGAAGAAAGTCGGAAGCAAAGCCTTCAAAGGTATTGACAAAAAATGTAAGATCAAAGTACCGAAGAAGAAACTGACACGCTACAAACGACTGCTGAAAGGAAAAGGCCAGAAGGCAAGCGTGAAGATCACAAAGTAAGAAACAAGAAATAAAGTTGAAGTAAGGAAAAAGACCAGTGCGAAAGTGTTGGTCTTTTTTTCTGCTTCAAAACAGGCATTTTGTTTGTGGTAATGTTGAAATATTTCCAGATTTTGGATATAATGTATAAAAATGCATAATTGCAACGAAAAATTTATGAGACTATAGGAGTTTATAGTGGAATCGATAAATTGATACTTAATGTGAGTTATATACTACTTTTAAAAGAAAAAAATCATATTGAATTATTGAACAAAAATAAGTATTGCTAACATTTGTTAGCAATACTTTGATTCGTCTATGGAAATACGGTATTTATTTAGTAAATATTTTAAGTGATTTTTATCTTCCGAAAAAATGAGTAAATACATTAAATTGAAATTGGTCATAAAAAAACTCCTTTACTTTCATAAAACCATTATATGCAATCAAAAAAAATATATGACAGGAGATAAAAATGAATACATTAAATATATTACATATTTCAGATGCACATATACAGATGACTGCAAAAGAAAAGATTTCCGAAGTTGTGGGAAAAATGATAAATGATGTACTGAAAGTAGAAAAAGAAGAAAATATAAAAATAGATTTGGTTTGCTTTACGGGAGATTTAATCCAGCGTGGGGATAAGGCTGTAGATGATGAAAATCAAATGAAAATTGCAGAAGAGATTCTTATAGATCCCGTGTTGAATGGTTTAGGACTAGAAAAAAATAAATTTATTATAGTGCCAGGAAATCATGAAGTAGATGTGAGGAAAATAGTAAAAGCAACGGAAAAAGGACTTTTAGTAGATTCACTAGAGGATATTGATGGTAATGTTTTGGATATGAATGAAGCATATTTAGCACGATTGGATTATTTTTATCAATGGATTGATAATTATTATAGTGATGTTATCAAAGAAAAAATTGGTTATGCATTTTTAAAAGAGATAGATGGTAAGAAGGTGGGGATTGCATGTATCGATTCCTCATGGCGGTCATCTGGAAAAGGTGGTTGTGAAAAGGGAATAATGTATGTGGGGAAAAAGCAGATATGTGATTTATATAAACATATTAAAGACACTGATATAAAAATATGTTTAATGCATCATCCTACTGACTGGCTATCCGATTATGAATCAAGAATAATAGAAAGGGAATTGTCTAAATTTGATATTGTTTTGTGTGGGCATGTTCATGAAAATGACCATAAATCAGTATGCAGACAAAAAATGAAAACAATATGTAGCACGGCGGGGAAGTTGTATCCTTTAGATTATGCTTTTGGAAGGGCTGTTGATGGATATAATGGATATTCGATTCTGAATATAGACTTTAACAGTAATCTTTGCAATATTTTTTTGAGAACATATTATGCGAAAGATAGAAATGATTTTGACAGTGCTCTTAATCTTATTGAAACAGGTCAAGTGTCATATCAATTAAATGGTGATGTAACCGAAAAACAAATGGAATTTGATATCATAAATGGCATAGGAAAGTATTTTATCAATATGTCAGAAACTTTAACATTGATTAAAGAAATTGATAGTTATTCACCTGTGGATATCGAACAAATTTTTGTAGAACCTATTTTATCGGAAAAATCCGAGTATGTATCAGAAAGCTCTGGTAAAGGGAAATTTATTGGTTTGAATGAATTGTTAGATGAAACAAACAATGTAATTTTCTTAGGTAAAAAAGAAAGTGGAAAGACGACCTTATTGCAACAAATAGGACTAAAATATATAGATAATTATAATAAAGTAGAAATGATACCGATTCATATAGATATGCGTTATTTGCCCAAAAAATCAGACAAATTAACAAATGCAGCAGTACAGTTTGTTATGAGAAATTTATGTGATGACGCAACTATTAAAAAAGAAAAAATTAAGCAACTTATTGATGACGGTAGAATGGTGTTTTTGATAGATAATGTAGATATTTTTGATGCTAATCATACATTTATGATTTCCAAATTTATAGAAGCAAAAGGTGAAAATAGGTTTATTTTGACTACGAAAGAAGAATTTTTTCAATCTATTGATGTTAAGAAACTTCCTGATTATACACGTAATTTTAAAAAGTTATATATTAATTCGTTTGGAAAAGCACAAATAAGGGAACTGGTTACAAAATGGGCAGGAAAAAGAGAGGATGTAACGGATGTTTCAGAGGTTGTTGAAAAAATAAATGGCTACTGCAATTCGATAAATTTTGCAAAAACACCTTTTAATGTTTCGATTTTCATGGTTTTGTGGGATTTTGATAAAAATTTTGTGCCCCAAAATGAGGGGATTGTCATGGAGAATTATTTAGAAGTGTTATTAGAAAAATTATCTCCAAAAGAAGCTGAGAGAAATACATACTCGTTTAAAATAAAGCAAAATTTTTTAAGCAATTTAGCACTTGAAATGTTAAAAAAGAATGAATATTATTTTTCAGAGGAAGAGTTTAAAGATTTTGTTTATCACTACCATAAGAAAAAAGGATACAAAGAGACGGAATCAAGATTTTCTAAATTATTTTTTGAAAAGGGAATACTAAGTATATCTGATGATAGAGTAGTGTTTAGCCATACAAGTATTTTGGAATTTTATCTTGCTGAATATGCAAGAAACAATGAAGAATTTTTCAATTTTATGATACAAAAAGGTAATAGAATATATTTTAAGAATGAGATTTGTTTTTATTCAGGACTTGTTCCAAATTGTAAAAAATTGTTAGATAGTATGGCAGATACTATTATTGAAGCGATGATGGAAAAAATAGATGTTGTAGATACACTCAATAATATTGAAATTATTACGGATTTTAAAATTGAAAAGGGCGAATTAGTAAAAAAATTAGAAGAAAATAGACCAACACAAAAAGAATTGGATGATATGAGTGACGGTTCCAAGAAAGAAATATCTCCAGATGAATTTAAAAAAAAGAAAGAGCCTATACTTTTAGAAATACAGGATATACCACAAGACTCAGAACTTTATGAGGAAAAGGTTGTACAACGAGATGCAGAAAATTTTTATTTACTGGTATCTATATATGGGAGTATATTAAAAAACGCTGAGCTATTAGACAATATTGATAAAATACAACATCTTGAAAATTATATGTATGCTATGAATATTTTGCTTGGTGAGATTTTTACTTTAGCTGAAAATATAAAAGATGAGACATCATTTGAAGATTTTAGAAAAGAAAAACAAGAGGATGGAGAAGAAGCGAATTACGAAAATTTTGAGAAATCAAAAGAACTTTTTTTGGAAATGGTAAAAGTAACATTTCCGATAGCTTTACAGCATGTGATAGTGGAAACTGTTGGAACTCCAAAGTTGGAGATTGCAATTAATGAACTAATGGAACAAAAAAGAGATAAGCCATTTGAAAAATTTATGTTGGAATTTCTGAAATGTGATATGAATATAGGAAATGTAATGTCTGAGTTACAAAAATATATTCAAAAAGAAACTTCTGAGGGTATTTTAAAATTAATTTTTATAAAACTTCTTTTTTATTATAGAATGAGATTTTTTGGGACAAATAGACAGATCTATAATGAAATTTTGGATCGAATTATTGAAATAAAAATCAAATTAGAGCCAGAGAAAAGTCGTGTATTAACAAAAGCTTTTAAGGGAAATAAATTAGAAGTCCGAAAGGAATTGGCAAAGAGAATTAATAAGAGTCAGGGTATGGAGTGGTAATTGTTGAAGAAATAATAGGGGATAAAATATAAGTATTAAAGAATAAAAAACAATTTCCAACAGCAGTGAATTTCTGTTTATTCATGAATAAATAATAATACGGTTAGACAATAAATGCTGCTGATTATATATATTACACGAAAAATGAGGAGAAAATAAGAATGGCGAATGGTGATGAGTTAATTACAAGCGTTGGTAAAAATGCCAATGATACAGCAGCTCTTGTATGGTCTGTTGCAGATGACCTTGTAGGAGCATACAAACCGCATGAATATGGATTGGTTATTTTACCGATGACCGTAATTAAGCGTTTTCATGATTGTTTGCTGCCAACACATCAGACAGTTCTTGATACATATAAGAAAGTGGAAAAACTGGCTGTAAAAGATGGGTTTTTGCGTAAAGCATCAGGTTATCAGTTTTATAATACAAGTCCATTTACATTCAGGACATTGATTGCTGATCCGGAAAATATTGTGGATAATTTTAAGGCATATCTGAATGGATTTTCTGATAACGTGCAGGACATTCTTGCACGCATGGATTTTGATTCTCAGATCAAGCACATGGAAGAAGCAGGTCTTCTGTATCAGGTCATTTCTGATTTCTGTACAGATAAGGGGGATTTTTCACCTGAGAAAATCAGTGCTGTTGATATGGGATATGTATTTGAGAATCTTGTTCGCAGATTTTCTGAATCGTATAACGAAGAAGCAGGAGCACATTTCACAAGCCGTGACATCATCTATCTGATGAGTGATCTTCTTGTAGCTGGTGATGAATCTGCATTTACAGGAGACGGCATTTCAAAGACCGTTTATGACATGACGATGGGAACATCTCAGATGCTTACATGTATGGAAGAAAGATTGAAGCAGATGGATGCGGATGCAGACGTTACTGTGTTTGGTCAGGAGTTCAATCCATTTACATTCGGTATTGCAAAGGCTGATATGCTTATCCGTGGCGGCGACCCTAACAATATGCAGTTCGGTGATACTCTGTCAGATGACAAGTTCGGCGGATATAAATTTGATTATATTATCAGTAATCCACCGTTTGGTATTCCCTGGAAACGAGAGGAAAAAGAGGTTACAGCTGAATTTAAGAAAGGTACAGCAGGAAGATTTGCACCGGGACTGCCAGCAAAAGGTGATGGACAGCTTCTGTTCATGCTGAATGGTCTTGCAAAGTTAAAAGATGATGGTCAGATGGCGATTATCCAGAACGGTTCATCTTTGTTTAATGGTGATGCTGGGAGCGGTCCTTCTGAGATTCGCAGATATTTGATTGAGAATGACTGGCTGGATGCGATTGTACAGTTGCCAAACAATGCTTTTTACAACACAGGTATTGCAACCTATATCTGGATTGTGATGAAGAATAAGCCTGTAACACATCAGGGCAAAGTACAGCTGATTGATGCATCTGCCTGTTGTTCAGCAAGACGTAAAAACATAGGATCAAAGAATGTAGATATTACAAAAGCCTGTCGTGATTTGATTATTAAAGCGTATGGTGCTTATGTGGATAATAGATACAACGGTGTAGATGAAAATGACAATGCAATCGTTGTAAAGAGTAAGGTCATGGATGCTGTTGAACTTGGATACAACAAGATTGTAGTAGAAACACCGCAGCTGGATGAAGACGGCAATGTTATCATGAAGAAAAAGAAACCAGTAGCTGATACATCAAAGCGTGATACAGAGAATGTACCACTTGCAGAAGATATTGATGTTTACTTTGAACGTGAGGTCATTCCATATAATTCGCAGGCATGGATAGATAAATCCAAAACAAAAGTAGGATATGAAATTCCATTTACCAGAACATTCTATGAATACAGGCAGATTGAGCCATCAGAAAAAATCATAGCACGTATTGAAGCATACGAAAAGAGCTTGATGGCAAAATTGCATGATTTGTTCGGGGGTGAATGACTATGAAAACTGTAATTAGACCCGAAACGGAAATGAAAGATAGTGGTATTGATACTGTGGAGAAAATGCCATTAAGTTGGAATAAGATTCGGTTAAAAAATTTAGTGAAAATTAGAACTGGAAATGAAGATACAAAAAATGCTACTCCTAATGGCAAATATCGGTTTTATGTACGTTCTCCTATTGTTGAAAGATGTGATAGATATACATTTGAAGGAGAGGCTATACTTGTAGCTGGAGATGGTGCTGGTGCTGGACGTATTTTTCATTTAGTGGATGGGAGGTATGCTGTACATCAGAGAGTATATTGCTTATCTGATTTCAAATATAACGCTAAATTTATTCATTATTATTTGGAAAATTTATTTCCGTTTGAAATGGATAAAGGAAGTGCGCAATCAACAGTTCCATCTATGCGTTTGCCAATGCTTTTAAATTTTAAGATTGTTTTACCGGGTGAAAATGAATGTTTAAAAATCATAGATTATTTGGACGAAACTTGTTCCAAAATTGATGAAATCATTGCAGAAGCAAAGGCAAGTATTGATGAATATAAGGAATTGAAACAGTCTGTAATTTTTGAAGCAGTTACAAAAGGTCTTGATAAGAATGTTGAGGAGAAAGAGTGCCAAATGGTCAGTTTGCAGCAAATTCCAAAGCATTGGAAAGAATGCAGAATGGGCACTATTTATCGGGAAAGCAAAGAGGCTGGCAGGACAGATTTACCTATTCTTATGATCTCAATTAATACAGGTATATCTGATGGTGAGGTAGGAGATGAAGAACGTTTACGTAAGGTTGTAAGAAGTGAGGATAAATCGGTTTACAAGGTGGTTCACAAAAATGATCTCGCATATAATATGATGCGGGCTTGGCAGGGGGGATTCGGTGCGGCACAGGTTGATGGACTGGTAAGCCCGGCCTATGTAGTTGCAACACCAAGAACCGAATTGGACTCAAGATATATTGAAGCACTGCTTCGTACACCAATGTTTACAGAAAAAATTCGTGGTTTATCATACGGAATTGCGGATTTTCGGCTCCGTTTATATTGGAATTATTTTAAAGATTTAAAAATCTGTCTGCCACCAGTCGATGAACAAAGAAAAATTGCAGATTTTATTGATGAACAGAACAAAATGATAGAGGGGTTAATCTCTGAAAAACAATCTCTCATCGCAGACCTTGAAGCATACAAGAAATCACTGATTTATGAAGTGGTAACAGGAAAAAGAAGGGTGGTATAACCTATGGCTGAAAATGAAAAGCAGTTTGAATCCAATATCGAAGCTTTTCTGATCTCGCCTGCCGGTGGATATAAAAAGTCAACAGATGCCGGATATACCTTATCTTCTGGGATGGCGTTGGATATTCAAACATTGGTTGGATTTGTGAAAGCAACTCAGCCGGTTATGTGGCAGCGTTTTGAAAAGCAGTGTAATTCTGATCCGTACAGGAAGTTTTATAAATGCTTTGAAGATGCCGTGCAGATGGATGGTTTGCTGTCTGTCATGCGACATGGTTTTAAACATCGTGGAATGAATTTTAGGGTTTGTTATTTTAAGCCTGAATCTACATTAAATGATGTTGCTGTAAAAAGATATGAGCAGAATGTGTGTCAGTGTATCAGACAGTGGCACTATTCAGAGCAGAACAACAATTCCGTTGATATGATGCTTGCAATCAATGGTATTCCGGTGGTTGCGATTGAATTAAAGAATCAGCTGACGGGTCAGACGGTAGATAATGCGAAATTGCAGTGGCAGTATGACCGTGACCAGAGGGAAGCAGCATTTTGGCTGAATCACCGTATTCTGGCATATTTTGCGGTAGACCTTTACGAAGCGTGGATGACTACGGAACTGAAAGGTACAGATACCTGTTTCCTGCCATTCAATCAAGGTTCAGGTGGTGCCGGAAATGACGGCGGTGCAGGTAATCCGCAGGCGGAAGATGATAATTATGTGACATCTTATATCTGGGAAAATGTATTACAGAAGGACAGCTTGCTGGAGATTATCCAGAAATTTATCAGCTTTGAGGTGAAGACCGAAAAGAAAGACGGAAAGAATGTCACAAAGAAGCGTCTGATTTTTCCAAGATTTCATCAGTTGGATGTGGTGCGAAAACTGATTGCTGATGTGCGTGAGAATGGTTCGGGAAAGAATTATCTGATCCAACATTCGGCAGGTTCGGGAAAATCAAATTCTATTGCATGGACGGCGTATCGTCTGGCATCTTTACATAACAATGATAATGAGCCGGTATTTACATCCGTTGTTATCGTAACGGACAGACGTAATCTGGATGCACAGTTACAGGAAACAATCACGGGATTTGACCATACACTCGGCAGTGTATGTGCGATTGATGAAAAGAAATCCTCTAAGGATTTAAGGGACGCTCTGAACGCCGGAAAGAGAATCATTGTAACAACATTGCAGAAATTCCCGGTTATTTATGAAGAAGTGGATGATACAACAGATAAGCGTTTTGCGATTATTGTGGATGAAGCTCATTCTTCGCAGACTGGTTCCTCTGCAATGAAATTGAAGGCTGCACTTGCAGATGTGTCGGATGCCCTGAAAGAGTATGCGGAACTGGAAGGAAAAGCCGAAGATGAATTATTGGATGACGATGACCGTCTGGTAGGTGAAATGATTTCGCATGGAAAGCATAAAAATCTTTCATTTTTTGCTTTTACAGCAACGCCAAAAGGTGCAACACTGGAGATGTTCGGCACAGAATGGCAGGATGGTTCCTATCATCCGTTTCATATATATTCGATGCGTCAGGCAATCGAAGAAGGATTTATTCTGGATGTTCTTCAGAACTATACAACGTACAGAACTTGCTATCAGATTGCGAAGAATACAAAGGATAATCCTGACGTTCCGCAGTCAAAAGCACTCAAGACAATCAAGAAATATGAAGAACTGCATCCATACAATATTCAGCAGAAATCAGCGATTATTGTTGAAACATTCCGCAATGTAACGAAGCAGAAAATCAAAGGAAAAGGAAAGATGATGGTTGTAACAGCATCGAGACTTGCTGCGGTTCGTTACTACCATGAAATTAAGAACTATCTGGAATCAAATGGTTATTATGATGTGGAAATTCTGGCAGCGTTCTCCGGTTCTATTAAAGACCCGGATGATCAGAAAGAGATTGAGTGGACAGAAAGCAAGTTGAACGGTGTGAATGAATCACAGACAAAACAGGTATTCCATGATGAAGGAAATATTCTGATTGTAGCTGAAAAATATCAGACCGGATTTGATGAACCGTTGCTTCATACAATGATTGTTGATAAGAAATTACGTGGCGTAAAAGCGGTTCAGACGCTGAGCAGACTGAACCGTACACATCCGGACAAACAGGATACGTTTATCATTGATTTTGTGAATACAAAAGAAGATATTTTGAAAGCATTCCAGCCATTTTATCAGGAAACATCCTTATCTCAGGAAATCAATACGGATTTGATTTACAGGACACAAAAGCTGTTGCGTGCTTTTAAAATCTATGATGATGCTGATATTGAAAAAGTAAATGAAATCTATTTCGATGAAGATAAACGTAAGGCAAATAAGATTCAGGCAGCAATAACAAATGCATTATTACCGATTCAGCAGAAGTACAGTGCATTGAATCAGGAACAGAGATACCAGTTCCGTAAACTTTGCAGAACATTTGTAAAATGGTATGGATATATTACGCAGATTACACGTATGTTTGATAAGCAGATGCATAAAGAATATATCTTCTGCTCTTATCTGGCAAAGGTTGTACCGGCTGACCCGACAATGCCGTTTGACCTTGGTGACAGAGTGAAACTTGAGTATTACAATCTTGAGAAAACTTATGAAGGTTCTATTGGTCTTGAGAAAGAAGAAAAGGGTGTTTATGAACCTGCTAAGTTGAAAAAGCCTGTGAAAATGTCTGAGACACTCAGTCCATTGGAACAGGTTATTGAGAAAATCAATCAGCAGTATGCAGGGGATTTTACGGATGGTGACAAGGTTGTAATTACAACATTGCATGAAAAATTGAAAAACAACAAAAAGCTGATGAAAGCAGCAAAAACAGATGGTCGTCAGATCTTTGAAAAGAATATTTTTCCACAGCTGTTCGATGATGCAGCACAGGAAGCGTATGTTGAAAGCACGGAAACGTATACGAAATTGTTTGAAGATGCCGGAAAGTATCGTGCTATCATGAATGCCTTAGCTCAGGCGATGTTCGATGAATTGAAAAATGGAACGATCAATGGTTAATTTGAAAAGTGAGGTAGCTACATGCATTACAAAACAACAGAATCTCTCCTTGCCTTTATTAAAAAAAGTCCGACGGCTTTTCAGGCAACGGCAGAGATGGAGAAAAAATTTGCAGAAAACGGATATCAGCTTCTTTCAGAGCAGGAATACTGGAAGTTACAGCCGGGCGGGAAATATATCGTAACAAGAAATCATTCGGCATTGATTGCATTTTCGATTCCAAAGAAGGAGTGTCGGAAGTTTCATATCATTGCCAGCCACAGCGATTCTCCGGCTTTTAAGATCAAGGAAAATCCGGAAATGCGGGTAGAAAATGCCTACACAAAACTGAATGTGGAAGGTTATGGCGGTATGCTGATGGCACCGTGGTTTGACCGGCCGCTGTCGGTAGCGGGCAGAGTGGTTGTAAGGCGTGACGGTAGTCTGAAAGAGGAACTGGTCAATATCGACCGGGATCTGGTCATGATCCCAAGTCTGGCAATCCACATGAACCGGGAGGCAAACAAAGGTGTGTCTTACAATCCGCAGAAAGATCTGCTGCCGCTTCTCGGGTGCGGAGATTCGAAGCCGGAGCTTTTAAAAATTGTTGCGGAAGAGATAAAAGTAAAGGAAGAGGATATTCTTGCACATGATCTGTTCCTCTATAATCGGATGGAGGGTACGATCTGGGGCGCAGACAGAGAATTTGTTTCGGCACCAAGGTTGGATGACCTGCAGTGTGCGTTTGCTTCGATGGAAGGAATGCTTGCCGGAAAGCATGAAAAGAGTATTGCAGTGCACTGTGTTCTGGATAACGAAGAAGTCGGAAGCGGAACAAAGCAGGGGGCAGCTTCTACTTTCTTAAAAGATACGCTTCGGCGGATCAACGATGGCCTTGGCAGAACGTATGAAGAATATCTGATGACGCTGGCAGGCAGTTTTATGATCTCGGCGGATAATGCCCATGCACTGCATCCAAATTACATAGAAAAGGCAGATCCGGTGAACCGGCCGCTGCCAAACGGCGGAATTGTCATCAAATACAATGCCAACCAGAAATACTGTACCGATGCGGTGTCAGCGGCAAAATTCAAGGATCTCTGCGACCGGGCAGGCGTAAAATACCAGACCTTTGTGAATCGCTCCGATGTACCGGGCGGCTCAACACTTGGAAATATTTCGAATACACAGGTACCGATGAACACGGTAGATATCGGGCTTCCGCAGCTGGCGATGCATTCTCCGTATGAGACAGCCGGTGTGGAAGATACCGGAAGTTTTATCAGAGCAGCGGAAGAATTTTTCAGATAAGCAAAACAGAACAGGCATCAAAATAAAGAATTCAGACAAAAAACAGGCGGGAGAAATCCTGCCTCTTTTGCGTGACATGAGCAATGCGAAGCTCTGTGAGCTTTACGTGAATGTTCATTCTTTATATCCTGATATCCGTTAATGTATAAATTTTTTCAGGAAAAGGACTTGAAAAATACGTCATGGGGGTATATAATGTAATACGAAAAATACCTAACAGGGGTATATAAGAAAAGGAAGTGAATGAAATGGAAGAAAACAGGGAACAGATAGAAAAAACATGCTGCTGTCAGTGTTCTGAGCGAAAAAAGGAACGCTCAGAAAAAGAATATAAAGATCTGATCAATCGTTTAAGCCGCATCGAAGGGCAGGTTCGCGGTGTGAAGGGAATGTTGGAAAAGGATGCCTACTGTGCCGATATTCTGGTACAGGTTTCGGCGATCAATTCTGCACTCAACAGTTTCAATAAAGTTCTGCTGTCCAATCATATCCATACCTGTGTGGCAGAGGATATCCGCAACGGAAAAGACGAAGCGATTGATGAGCTGGTGGATCTTCTGAAGAAACTTATGAAATGATGACAGGATGAGAAAAATACGAAAGTTTTTCGTATGATATACTTTGATCCTGACACCAGGCAAAACATTAGGAGGTAAAGAACAGCTGAACAAAACTTATAAAAGTATATAAACAACTGTTGAATTTTGTAGATTATTAGTATAGAATAATATTGAAAGGAAGTGATGCTTTGAGTAAATATTATTCT
>ENA-ORRW01001255-ORRW01001255.1-human-gut-metagenome-genome-assembly--contig:-NODE-1255-length-25416-cov-10.389259_pt1 | contig 25416 bp, 21 predicted proteins | sample MGYA00242183_ERZ509150 | MGnify/ENA primary metagenome ERZ509150 (study PRJEB26280, sample SAMEA2338639) | human gut metagenome | biome: human gut; feature: human-associated habitat; material: faeces... | reverse complement strand
TGTCGTTATAGGATGGTAGGAGGTGCGTGCCTACACTATTGCTGAATAGTTACCGGTCGTTACACCAGCACCACCCTCGCCACTCCTCCACAAAGAAAATCGGCCATTGGAAACGACTTCTCCCGTTTCCAATGGCCGACCTGCCACTACCGCGATCCCGCGTCAATACACCTTCACCTCGTCCGTGAAGACCCACTCGCCAGGATTGTCCTCCTTGGCGGAGATACGGACGAAACGCGCCTTCTGCTTCTTGCCCTGATACGTCACCGTACGCGTACCGACCACATTGAGTCGCTCGCGGGTGTACGCCTGGTCATAGACGGGCACGAAATGGTCGCCGTCGCTGGAGATGCTGATGGTGACGCGGCTGGGATAGAACACCCATGCGCCGTCGCTCTGCATGAAGTCGAGGCTGACGGTACTAAACCGCTTCTCCTCGCCCAGGTCGATGGTGATGTCGAAGGGAGCCACCGTCGTGTCGCGACGCTGCATGAATCCCTGCCAACGGCCGTCGCCATAGGACCATCCGCCACACATCCCGTCGGTCAGCGTGCCGTCGCCCTGTCCCACATACGACTGCGAGTAGGGCTGGTGATAGGTCACTCCTGCCCCGACAGCCAGATGGCGCACGGGCTTCTGCTTCTCCTTGCGGTCTCCCTTCTCCCGTCTGAGGTCGAAGGCCTGGACATGCTGCGCGGCCAGCCACGGATATTGCGCCACGACGGCAGCACTCAACTCCTCATAGGAGCGGCTACGTCCGCTCCATCCCACCTCGGCAATGGCCAGTTCGCGGGGATAGAGCATATACTCGGCATAGTCCTCCGTCTTGATATACTCCGTCCAGAGATTGCCCTGCACGCCCAGCACACGACCCGTGAAGCCATCACCACTATAGGGTGCGGGGTCAAAGTTCCAAAGATTGCGCAGCGGCTGATAACTTCCTCCGGCAAAGGGCTCCGTGGGCGGAGCGTCCTGGTAGCGGTCCAGGTAGTAGTCGCCAGGCGAGAGGATCACGTTGTGACCCCTGCGCATAGCCCGCTGAGCCGCCTTGATGTCGCGCCATACCATCACGTTGACGTTCTCGCCGAGCGAAGGCGCGTGGGCAGCCAGACTGTCGTCGAGCACCTCGTCCCATCCGATGGCCTCCCTGCCCTCCAGGCGGAGATAGGCAGCGATGCGCTGGATGAGATACCCCTGCAGGTCTGCCGTACTACGGAGTCCCAGCAGCCGAGCCTTGCGCTGACAGTTGGGACACGATCCCCAGCTACCCTTGCCTGCCTCGTCGCCACCGATATGGATCCACTTCGACGGAAACACCTCCATCACCTCGTCGAGGATATTGTGGAGCACGGCATAGGTCGTCTCGCTCGACGGACACACGTCGCCTTGCGCCTCCTGGTTGCCCTCACACTTCAGTTGGGGACAAGCCGCGGTCAACTCCTCGCTATGTCCCGGCATCTCGATCTCGGGCACGACCGTGATGCCTTTCTTGGCAGCATAGGCCACCAGTTCGCGCATCTCGTCCTTCGTATAGTAGCCTCCATAGGCCCCGGGGTCCCCCTCCCTCATATAGCGGCGGTCGTTGTCGATCCACCATTTCGTCCAGTCGCTCTCCGTGCGCCATGCCGCCTTCTTCGTCAGTTCGGGATAGCGGTCTATCTGCATGCGCCATCCTCCCGCATCGGTGAGGTGGAGGTGGAGGCGGTTGACCTTGTAATGGGCGAGGACATCCACCTGCTTCTTCAGAAAACTCAGCGGGAAGAAATGGCGGGAGATGTCGATCATGCAGCCACGCCACTCATAGCTCGGCCAGTCCTCGATATCACAGACGGGCAGCAGGTTTCCCTTGCGGAGCTGGCTGATGGTCTGTGTGGCATAGAAGAGGCCCGTGGAGTCGGCATAGGCCACCCGCATCGTGTCGGGCGTGATATGGAGTCGGTAGTACTCCTTGCCATGGCCCGCCCCAGGAGTCTCCTCCATCAGGATGACACCCTTTTGCGGATTGAAAGTGCCCTTGCCAAAGACGGCCTGCTTCGGCTGCGGCAACAGTTGCTGTGCGCCGACGGGAGTGACGGCAGCAGAGAGCGATACGGCGGTCAGTGCCGCCAGGATAGTATTTCTTTTCATAACCTTAGCAATGGTCAAGTGATGGTAAAGAAGTATTGCACGCGTCAGTCGATGAAGCGGCGGGTGATTTTTTCATAGGCGTCGATACGGCGGTCGCGCAGGAAGGACCACCAGCGGCGCACATTCTCGCTATGCCCAAGATCGATGTCGAACAGGCGCAAAGCCTCCTCGCTGTCCGACCCCTGCCAGAGGAGTTCGCCCTGCGGCCCAGCCACAAAACTGGATCCCCAAAACTGGATGCCACCCGAGCAGGCCTGTCCCTCCGTCTTGCCTACGGGCGAAGGCTCGAAGCCCACCCTGTTGACAGCGACGACAGGAAGTCCGTTAGCCACAGCATGGCCGCGCATCACGGTGGTCCACGCCGTGCGCTGGCGCTGCTGCTCCTCCTCGACGTCAGAGGGTTCATAGCCGATGGCCGTCGGGTAGATCAGTATCTCTGCCCCCTGCAAGGCCATCAGGCGCGCTGCCTCCGGATACCACTGGTCCCAGCAGACCAACACGCCCAAGCGGCCCACACTCGTGTCGATGGGACGGAAACCGAGGTCGCCAGGAGTAAAGTAAAACTTCTCATAGTAGGCCGGATCGTCGGGGATGTGCATTTTGCGATACTTGCCCGCGATCGTTCCGTCGCGCTCTATCACCACGGCCGTATTGTGATAGAGACCTGCCGACCGGCGCTCAAAGAGCGACGTGACGATGACGACGCCCAGACGTTTCGCCAGTTCACCATAGAACTGGGTCGATGGACCGGGGATCGGCTCCGCCAAGTCGAAGTTGGCTACGTCCTCCGTCTGGCAGAAGTAGAGCGAGTTGTGCAACTCCTGCAGTACGACGAGCTGTGCCCCCTCTTGGGCCAGTTGCTCCACGGAGGCAGCCAGACGGCGCATGTTGTCCGCCACGTCGGCGGTATTGTGTTGTTGTACGATTCCTATTTTCATTGTGAGTCTTGTGATATGTTCTACGATATGAGGGCCGACGGTGCTTTTCCTCCGCCCCAGTCCCTTCGGTTTATTCCCCTCCTTGGCCCACGCCTACGGGGATCTGCATGGTCAGGCAGTGGAGCGATCCGTGCTGCTGGATGACGGCCCGCGCGTCCACTCCCACCACCTCATGGTCGGGGAAGGCTTCGCCGACCACCTGCAGCGCCTCGGCGTCGTGGTGTGGCTGATCGTAGGTAGGCACGATGACTGCCCCGTTGACGATCAGGAAATTGGCATAAGTGGCTGGCAAGCGATTCCCCTCCTCGTCGAGGATGGCATCGGGCATCGGCAAGCGCAGCAGTCGGTAGGCCACTTCGGCCTCGCGATTGATGGCCTGCAGGTCGGCCTCCATGGCCTTCAGGTCGGCATACTGCGGATCGGCCTCATCGTCGCAACCCACATAGAGCAGCGTATGGCCCGGCGCACAACGCACCAGGGTGTCGATATGGCCGTCGGTATCGTCGCCATCCAAAGATCCATGACCGATCCAATAGACCCGATCCACGCCGAAGGCCTGTCGAAGCCGTTCGTCCAGGTCACCCTGCGTGAGGGGCTGGTTGCGATGAGGGGCCAACAGACAGACCGAGGTCGTGAAAAGATGGCCCTCGCCATCAGCCTCAACCGATCCTCCCTCCAACACGAAGTCGTCCCAATGGTCCATCGGACAGCGGAAGACTCCCTTTCCCTGGAGCACGCGCCCCAGCTGGTTGTCCTGGTCGCTGGCAAACTTCTCGCCCCAGCCATTGAAGCGGAAGTCCATCATCCGCAGCCGTCCCCTGCCATCGGTGAGCGTCAGCGGCATCGTGTCGCGCGCCCATGTGTCGTTGTATTCGGCCTCTATCCAGCGTATCGCCTCCAGCGCACGATCGCTCAACCGACCTGCCAACCACGCTCGTGCCGCCGCCGTATCGCGCGCCACGAGCCACACGGCCTCATACCTGGCAATGGCCTCAATAAACTCGACATAAGTCTGGCGTATCTCGTCGAGGATATAGGCCCAGTCGGTCTGCTCGTCGGGCCACACCAGCACGACGGCCTCCTGCTCTGCCCATTCGGGCAGCAACTGGAAAGCCGCATCGGGAGTCTTCTCTCTTATCATGATCTGCTTGTTCCTTATTTCCATTGGTGATTGTGTAGGTGCAAATTTAGCAAAAAAAGCCGACACGGCCAAAGAAAAGGAGGGTTCACGCTGCAAATGCGCAGCTTTTTGCCCCGATGCCCATCCACAAACCACAGTAAATGGAGAAAAGCCACGGGGGAAGTATGATTTTTTTGCCGTCTGATGATGGGTATCTCAGAAATTTTGTGTAAGTTTGTGGCCGAAATATTTACTCATCTTAAACAACCGATTTATGATCAATCGCTTATTGAAATTTCTGGATGCGTCGCCCGTCAACTTCCTCGCCGCGCGCAACATAGCCTGTGAACTCGAGCAGAACGGCTACCGCCGCCTTGACCCTCAGCAGCCCCTCGGCGAGCTGAAGGCTGGCGACAAGGTCTATGTGACGAAGAACGACTCTTCGGTCTATGCCTTCCGCCTGGGTCGCAAACCGCTGGCCGAGACGGGATTCCACATGATTTGCGCCCATAGCGACTCCCCCACGTTCCGTGTGAAGCCCCATGCCGAGATGACGGGTGAGGGCGGACTGGTGCGTCTGAACACCGAGGTCTATGGTGGCCCGATCCTCTCTACGTGGTTCGACCGTCCGCTGACGCTCGCTGGCCGCGTCATCGTGCGCGGCAAGGATGCCATGTCGCCCGAGACGATGCTGATGCACGTCCGTCGTCCGCTGCTCCAGATCAGCAACCTCGCCATTCACTTCAACCGCCAGGTCAACGACGGCGTGAAACTGAGCAAGCAGAAGGATATGCTTCCCCTCCTGGGACTGATCAACGACGAACTGGAGCAGGACAACCTGCTGATGAACGTCATTGTCGAGGAACTCAGCAAGCAGCGCCCCGTCAGCCACGAGGACATCCTCGACTTCGACCTCTACCTGGCCGACACGCAGCCCGCCTGCACCTTCGGCGTCCACGACGAGTTTATCTCCTCGGGCCGCCTCGACGACCTGTCGATGTGCTTTGCCGGACTCGAGGCTCTGATTGCAGCTCCCGAGAGCGACACCACCCAGGTGCTCGCCATCTTCGACAACGAGGAGACGGGATCGCAGACCAAGCAGGGTGCTGGCAGCCCCTTCCTGGCTTCGATGCTGATGCGTATTGCCCGTCAGCAGAGTGGCTCTGAGGAAGCCTACTGGCAGGCGGTGGAGCGCGCCTTCATGATCTCCGCCGACAATGCCCACGCCTTCCATCCTAACTACGCCGAGAAGTACGACCCGACCAACCACCCCATGCTCGGTGGAGGTCCCGCCATCAAGTTCAACGCCTCCCAGAAGTATGCCAGCGACGCCGTCTCTGCCGCCATCTTCGCCGAGATCTGCCGCAAGGCGGGTGTGCCCTGCCAGCGCTTCGTCAACCATAGCGATGTGGCGGGCGGTAGCACCCTGGGCAACATCCTGGCCTCCACGGTCCCCCTGCGTGGTGTCGATATGGGCAATGCCATCCTCGGCATGCACAGTTGCCGCGAGACAGGCAGCGTAGCCGACCATGAGTACTGCGTCCGCGCCTTCACGGAGTTCTACTCCCTGTAGCCTCCTGCTGCCCTCAGCACCCACCCCGTCGGACGGCTGAGGGTCCAGATAAAAAACGATCGGCCATTGGAAATCATTTCTCATTTCCAATGGCCGATGATTATTTCAAGGGCAATATCCCAAAATCATTCTGACATCATCCCGAAGACTTCCCGAAAGCATCCCGAAGGCCACATCCAACCTACGCTTCCTTCCAGTCGTCAATCGTTCCCGTCCGCGACGAGAAACTGACGCCCACGCGATGGACGGGACGGGAGTCGGCCTCATAGGGGCGCGCATACCCCTTCTCCTCTATCTGGCGCAAGGCATCGTCCGCCGTGCCGTCGAGCTTGAACTCAAAGATATACACCCCCTTGGGCGTCTCGACGATGCAGTCGGCCCGCCCCTCGCTCTGCTGCTTCTCTGTGAGCACGAGGTAGGTGCTGAGGATGCGGAAGATCAGGTAGAAAGTATAGTGGAAATAGCGTTCCTTCTCCGTCTCCATGTCCTTCCGACGCATCGAGTAAGGGATGCTGGCAAAGAAGGCCGTCAGGCTCTTGCGCCATGTGTCGAGGTCATCGCGCAGGAGAGCACGCGTCAGTTGTATCGCCAAGGTGTTCGCCGACTCCTTCGTACCGAGATAGTTGGAGGCAATCAGCGTGAGGAAACCCTTTTTCACCTCGTTGTTGGGCAGGTCGAGCAGGTAGGAGTTGGAGAAGCGGTCGTAGTCCTTGATGGTCAGATAACCGCTCTGATAGATCATGGGCAACGGGCGCTCCACGTCCGCCCTGTAGTCGATAAAGTCCGACGTGTCGTAATACTTCCCCGTCAGTTCGTTGAGATTCTCGTCCGTATGATGGAGCAGGCGGACCAGGTAACTGGGCGTACCCGTGCGAAACCAATAATCCTGTATATCCCTAACGCTAAGCGCATTGAGCAGACTAAAAGGATTGAAGATATCCGTCTTCCGCTTACTGAAATGATAACCGTCATAATGCCGCTTCAGCAACTGGCGCACCTCCTCGGGGCTCACCCCCATCTCGTACGCCATAGCATCCATCTCGTCATGAAACGTCCCCTCCAGTTCCGCCTCCGTGATACCGCAGACCGCCTCATAGGCCGCACTCATACTGATATCCTCCGGCTGGTTGAAACCGCTGAACACACTCACCTGCGAAAACTTCGTCACGCCCGTGAGCAGCACGAAGCGCAAGTCTTGGTCAGCAGCCTTGAAGGCAGAGTAGAAACCCTTGAGCGTCTCGCGGTTGATGTCTTCTACCAGCACCTCCCTGCCATTGCCTACTACTTCCGTCCTTCCCGAGTCGAGCACATCGAGCAGCGGCTTGTCATACTCATCAATAAGCACCACACACTGCTTGCCCGTCACCCTGTGCACATGGGCGAGCAGATCGACAAAGCGCTTGCCATCATCGAAGTTGGGATTTCCCTCGTAGCCATACAGCTTCTCCCATTCCTCTATGATACCCCGAATCAGTTTGGGTAGCGTGTCCCCACCCTTCGTATAGTTCGTACTATTGAAGTCGATATGGAATACAGGATATTGTTCCCACTCCTGCTCCAAGTCCTCGATGGCCAGACCACGAAACAACTCCCGTTCCCCACCGAAATAATACTTCAGCGTAGAGACGAGCAAGCTCTTGCCAAACCGACGAGGACGGCTCAGAAAGTAAATCTTACCCTCCGTCACCATCTTGTGCAGCAAGGCCGTCTTGTCCACATAGACAAAACCGCCGTCAACAATACTCTTAAAATCCTGTATGCCGATGGGATACTTCATACGCAAACCCTTTTTTGTAAATCAATTCCTTCTCCGCTACACATCCAGCCTACGCTTCCTTCCAGTCGTCAATCGTTCCCGTCCGCGACGAGAAACTAACGCCCACGCGATGGACGGGACGGGAGTCGGCCTCATAGGGGCGCGCATACCCCTTCTCCTCTATCTGGCGCAAGGCATCGTCCGCCGTGCCGTCGAGCTTGAACTCAAAGATATACACCCCCGTGGGCGTCTCGACGATGCAGTCGGCCCGGCCCTCGCTCTGCTGCTTCTCCGTGAGCACGAGGTAGGTGCTGAGGATGCGGAAGATAAGGTAGAAAGTATAGTGGAAATAGCGTTCCTTCTCCGTCTCCATGTCCTTTCGACGCATCGAGTAAGGAATGCTGGCGAAGAAGGCCGTCAGGCTCTTGCGCCATGTGTCGAGGTCGTCGCGCAGGAGAGCACGCGTCAGTTGTATCGCCAAGGTGTTCGCCGACTCCTTCGTACCGAGATAGTTGGAGGCAATCAGCGTGAGGAAACCCTTTTTCACCTCGTTGTTGGGCAGGTCGAGCAGGTAGGAGTTGGAGAAGCGGTCGTAGTCCTTGATGGTCAGATAACCGCTCTGATAGATCATGGGCAACGGGCGCTCCACGTCCGCCCTGTAGTCGATAAAGTCCGACGTGTCGTAATACTTCCCCGTCAGTTCGTTGAGATTCTCGTCCGTATGGCTGAGCAGGCGGACCAGATAACTGGGCGTACCCGTGCGAAACCAATAATCCTGGATATCCTTAACGCTAAGCGCATTGAGCAGACTAAAGGGATTGAAGATGTCCGTCTTCCGCTTACTGAAATGATAGCCGTCATAATGCCGCTTCAGCAACTGGCGCACCTCCTCGGGGCTCACCCCCATCTCGTACGCCATAGCATCCATCTCGTCATGAAACGTCCCCTCCAGTTCCGCCTCCGTGATACCGCAGACCGCCTCATAGGCCGCACTCATACTGATATCCTCCGGCTGGTTGAAACCGCTGAACACACTCACCTGCGAAAACTTCGTCACGCCCGTGAGCAGCACGAAGCGCAAGTCTTGGTCAGCAGCCTTGAAGGCAGAGTAGAAACCCTTGAGAGTATTACGATTGAGTTCCTCAATCCGCAGGTTGTTGCCATTGCCATCCGTCGTCCGATAGTCCGTGTCGAGCACATCCAGCAACGGTTTGTCATACTCATCGATGAGCACCACACACTGCTTGCCAGTACGCTTATGAACAAACGCCAACAACCTGGCAAAACGCTCCCCCACGCTGAGACGATCGTCACCCGTCATTCCGTACTGCCTCTCCCAGTCCTCAACACACACATCCAGTTTGTTCTGCAACGTGCTGCCCTGGGTGAAGTCGCTGCCATTGAAGTCAATATGAAAAACAGGATATTGCTCCCACTCCTGCTCCAAGTCCTCGATGGCCAGACCACGAAACAACTCCCGCTCCCCACCGAAATAATACTTCAGCGTAGAGACGAGCAAGCTCTTGCCAAACCGACGAGGACGGCTCAGAAAGTAAATCTTACCCTCCGTCACCATCTTGTGCAGCAAGGCCGTCTTGTCCACATAGACAAAACCGCCGTCAACAATACTCTTAAAATCCTGTATGCCGATGGGATACTTCATTCGCAAACCCTTTTAGTTTGCAAAGATAGTGCAAATCGAAGACAATACAAAAAGAATGTGATTCTTTTTTATTGTTGAGACGCAGCCTATCTTATCCAAAGATAGTGCAAATCGAAGACAATACAAAAAGAATGTGATTCTTTTTTATTGCCCCAAAACCTTGCGAATCCGGATAAAAACTAATAACTTTGCACCGTGTAAATACTAATAACACTGCACTGGGTATTTACTAATAACCCTGCACTTGGTATTTACTAATAGACACCCATCATGTACATACTAATGGGCAGATTAAAGTTGAAAGAATGGCAAGTATTCAAGAAAAGTTAGCAGATTCACTGAGCGTACTCAAGAAATATCAGGACGAGAACAACAGTGACATCATTCAGGGCATGAAGACCTTGGGCGAGACACATACAAAGCGTCTTATAGATAATGGTTACTTAGAACAAGTAATCAAAGGATGGTATATGCCTACCATGCCAGGGATGGAAGGAGACACAACCGTGTGGTATGCTTCCTATTGGAAATTCATAGTAGCATATTCCAACAACCGTTTCGGAGACAACTGGTGTCTTACTCCAGATGAATCACTTGATTTCTATGCCGGAGAGACAGTAGCCCCTACTCAATTGATAATCCGTTCATCAAAGGCAAGCAACAATATTGTAAGTTTGAAGCATGGTGACTCGATGCTGGACATCACAGCAACAATGCCAGCACATATTGTAGTTGAGCAAAGATATGGATTAAGGCTCTACCCTTTGGCAGAAGCTTTGGTTTTCTGTACACCAACATATTTCAGCAGAAACTCAGTCAATGCCCGAACCTGTTTGTCTCTGGTTGGCGGAGCTGATGAAATCCTCAAAGTGGTGGCCGACGAAGGAAACTCTTCCAGAGCCTCAAGACTTGTTGGTGCTTTCAGAAACATCGGGCGAACTGACGTTGCAGAAACTATTCTACAATTCATGACGAGACTTGGCCACGAGTTACGCCCAGAGGATCCATTTGAAGACACGACGCCCAGCCTATCAGGAACAAGTAGGAACACTTCACCCCATGCCATCAGGATCAGGCTGATGTGGCAGAAGATGAGAAAGCAAATACTCGACCTTCCACTCATTGCCCCCACACAAAGCCAAACCACAGAGGCAATACTAAGCAACATGGATGACAACTATATACGCGACAGTTACCATTCGTTATCCATTGAAGGCTATCGGGTTACAGAAGGACTTATCGAACGCGTTCGCTCTGGCGAGTGGAATCCGGAAGACGACAAGATTGATGCAGATCGCAAGAACGCTTTAGCAGCACGAGGCTATTACCAGGCATTCCAACAGGTCAAAGAGAGTGTCAAGGCAATCCTTCAAGGAGCCAATGCCGGCAATATCGTCAGCAGAGACTTTGACAAATGGCACTTTGAAATGTTCCAGCCTTGCATTACTGCCGGCATTATCAAACCCTCAGACCTTGTAGGCTATCGATCCCATCAAGTGTATATTCGAGGTTCCAAGCACACGCCTCTTCCACCAGAAGCCCTCAGAGACGCCATGTCTGCGCTCGCCGAACTCATGGAATCAGAGGAAGACGCGATCGTCAGAGCCGTATTAGGCCATTTTTTCTTCGTGTATATCCATCCTTACATGGACGGAAACGGTCGCACAGCCAGATTTATCATGAACGCGATGCTCGTCACAAGTGGTCACCCGTGGAGGATTATCACAGTTGAAGAAAGACAGTCATACATGGCAGCACTTGAAAAAGCAAGCATTCATGGCGATATCACCGACTTTGCACAAATCATCTGCTCATAGCAAACGCTATCATTCCAGCCGCCAGATTTTGGTGTCAGACCGTATTTTGCCACCAAAGATTTTGGTATTAGGCAGTATTTGGGCAAAATAAATTTTGGTATTAGGCAGCATTTTGGCAAAATAAATTTTGGTATCAGGGATTTTCCATGTGACTCAGATAGGTTTCAACTCGATTATGTGTTACTATCGAGGCGACATTTTCATACTACATTCTCCGCAAATTGAAAATCTTGGGAATTTTGGATTGAAAATCTTGGGAATTTTGGATTGAAAATCTTGGGAATTTTGCACCTTAATATACAATCCACAGTTTCGCAAGTTCCAATGGATTTTATTCTGTTTATCGCCGTATCTGTTTTCCGAGTCTTCGACTTCGGAAAACAGATACGGGGTTTATCTCGGTTTTTGTCTAAATTCCACCCTGCATCAGGTTTTGTATAAGACCACCCAGTAGCAGGTTTTTGTCAACCAACACCCACAGCCCACTAAAAGGGCAAAGTCCCTCTCGGCACCCCATAATCCCTACAACACTCCGTTTCCTCTATCTCTTTCCACGCCTCATGGATATACCGATTCACCTCTTCCGGCAACCGCCCCTCCTTCGCCAGTTTCTCAAACGCCTCTACTAAGTCCTCGATGGCATACTCCGGACTATACATGTCGTCAAAATACTCCCAGTGCCTATCCATCACAAAGTGCCTGCACATCGACTTCGTCAACTGCAGAAACCGCAGCGCACCCGTTTGGTATTCCCCAGCAGCAAGCAACTTCTCTATTTTCCTATTCTCCTTCAGCATCAGCTGCCAAATGACATGACAGTCCCAACCCACATTCCTACTGTTGAAGACCTTCTCCTCATACTCCCTGTTCAATGGTATCAGCGACCGAGCCTCCTTCTCAGCCTCCCGCCTCTGTCGCTCTGCCGCCAAGCGTCTCCGCTCAGCCTCACGCGCGGCCCGTTCCTCCGCGTCACTCATTTCCCGCACCACCGCAACAGGATCACCATTCAGCGGCTCCATAGGTATCAACGCAGACAACCTGTCCCTCATCCGCCCATACCCGTCAAACCGCTCCATGCTCCTACCGATATAAGCAACCACCTCCTTCCGTTTCTCCTCGTTGTTCCATGCCCTGACGCTCTCCGTCAAGGCCGCAAAGCCCGCATAGACCAGTTTGCCGACCCGCTGCTTATACGCCTCCAGATATTCCCCCATATCCTCCCGCTCGATCAGCAACGCCAGGTGCTCGCACAGCCCCATAGCAATGGCATACGCAGCATCAGGCCTCCCTTTCGCCAACACAGCCGGTATCGACTTCTTCTCCCAGCGCTCCAGCAGTCGCAGCATATACAAGAAATCCTCCTTATTCTCAGGGCGAAACTCCACCTCCTGCTTGAAGTACTCGGCGTAAGCCTCCTCCAAGTCCACAGTCAATCCCTTCGGGACATAATCTATCTTCGGGCGCGCCATACAGCTCCTCCGCCTTCTCGCCTCCGCCATCTTCTCGGCCCTCTTTTCCCAGACCAGACGCTGCGCTTCCTCTTCGCGCACCTCCTCCAGCAGCTCCCGAAACTCCTCAGTCTCCATCGTCTCGGCGCGCAGAAGCTTCCTTACCGCCCTGTCCAGAAACCGCCTCCAAACCTTATAATTGCTCTCATTCACACAATCAGGACAAGCCACCCCCCGCCTGCCCCATGACCTTTCAAACAGGCCGAACTCCCAATCGTATATCTTCTTGTCACTCATACCAATCAACTTATATCTTGTTGGGTTTCATTACCATCCCGTTTTTCTAACAGAAATTACTCGCACTCAATAGAATGAATTTCAGAATCAAGTACCTCAATATAATTATTATCATTTCCTATTGGTACAAGATAATCTGCAAGAGTAAGAATTCTTTTATATTCTATCATTTTCTCCAAACTACACTTTGCAAATGGTGAACCTGCACGCAACCTGCTCATAGCTGGCTCTATATGCCTTAATGCAGACTCATACAGATAGTCACGTAATCCATAATGGAAAGCAAATGATACAAGAGCGTTTTCTTTCATTTCTATATTTATGTACGACCAAAACGTTGGAACGTAAAAAATCACACTAAATGAATATCTATAATACCTAACCTTGTCAGTGGTATCATTCACATGCGACTCCATCTTGACATGAACATGGCTATTTATAGGATCAATAAGGAATCGAGGTCCAGCAATGTGTAGTGTTAAATCTCTAAGATCTTTATCAGTTATAGTATCATTATAATAACACTCATATTCTATTTCTTTCGCTTCATAGAAGACAATGCCATTTTTCGTAAATGGAGGCATACCTATATCTAGACTATTAACCTTAGTTGCCAAACATTCTAAAAAAATAGGATCAGACTTTGGCAGCACATGTATGTTCGAAAGAGACAAATCCACATCCCAATCAACCCATGGCGTTGATGGATGATAGTTATTAGAATCCTGCCTTTGCCTATTATGAAGCCCTATCATTTTGCTCACCTGGTGCCAATGAATTGTAAGATCATAATCGTATTTATACTTCCCTGCATCAACATCTGTCAATGGCATGACGAACATATATGCTATGTCATATATCCATAGTATCCCAGTACAGTATGGAGAATCGGGCATCCTACCTTTATTGTTCAGAAAAATATCCAAAACAGGTTGAGGGTACACAATATTACCTGTTGGCAACACTGATAACCATGTGGAAGGCAACGAATCTGGAGCCCACCTCCCATTTGAAGTCATCCACTTTACAGTATTCTCAAAATGATGCAATTCCGAAGAAGGCAACATATCAATCACCATTTTACACAAAGCCTTATACATACCCTCATTGGTCATTGTGTCTTTTAGCTCCAAATGCATGATAAATGGCTTCGCACGGTCAATCTTTGGTGATATATATTCCTCCATCAAAAACAACTCAGGATAACCTTGATTATTCGGTTCGATAATAAACGTCTTACCAACAACCTTAGGAGAACTAGTTGTTCCTTTTCGAGGGATATGATATATAGCCCTACGAAAGTCCATAATCTTTCTAAAATTGTCTTCAATCGATGCCAAGTCATGGTTACAAGTATCACATTCTTCATAACAAAACAAGAGCTTGTTCCCTAGAGCGTCCTGTACAGCATGGGCAACCTTTTTAAACGTCACTTCTGGATATTTCTGTCCACAAAAACGACACACTCTCCTGCTTACATCTTTTTCTCCTATCCATTCTTCTATGCCATCATATCCATAGGAAAGATACTGAAAGTAATAATCCAGCATACTATAATGAGAAAAGGCTGCATTATGCACAACTCCAACCCCAAGATGCTGCTTTTTGATACTATCATAAGCCGCTCTGCGCTCTACAACAGAAACCTTGTCCTCGTTAAGATAGTAGAACACCTCACCATCAGATAGTTTGGAAATGAATCCGTACAACTTGCGTATATGTCTACCTGTAACTGTATCGTACTTCTGCTCAAGTCCTTTCAATGCGCATCTGGTATTATCTGACACAACAACCCTGGCCCAAGTAGTAGCACAAAAATCCACCTCACATTTTCTAAGAAATACCTGTTCGATCTCAGATATCATAACTCCATCATTATCCTGATAGACAATACGTTGAGACCTCTGACTAGAATATAATAAGATTTTAAGTTCAAACATATACAAGACTACAATATAGGAATCTATTCTGACAAAGCTATTACTCTACGCATCCTTTTCCTTTGTGTGTTCAGTACTTTTCAACTCCATGAGTTGGTCAAGTAGAAGATATTTAGCTACACCATTCTCTCTTTCCTTTTTGCATGACTGGATAAGAAACTCCATGTAGAGAAATAGTGCAGCAATGCACAAAGCCGTAATAAGACAACTTGTATCAATTGTATTTTTCAACCACTCGCAGACGTCAATACAAGCCTCTGCAATATAAGGGAACGCCAATATTCCGATACACGACAGACTGTATAAAGTAAACCGCCAAAACCGATTCATCATGATTAGTACTTTATTTAATCTTTGTGGCAAGAATCTACGTCTCAGCCCTTTTCTAAGCATTCCAAGATTCTTGTGATGGTAGTCGTGCTTGCATTGTTGTTTTGCGGAACAAGTTTGCATTTAGCGAGAACCGTTACAATCTTCATTGCGCAGAGCCACAAGGATCACAAACGATAATCGCTATGACAACCAAAGACAAAGGTACGAAAAATATCTGTACAACAGATATTTTTCAAAGAGATTTGATGCCCAGGCGAGAAAAACACGTTCAAGAGCGATGAAAAACACTATTATCGGCACTTCATACCACTCCCATCTCCCCCATCACCTTCTCCACATCCTCCAGTGGCACGTTCAGCATGCGCGAGACGTAGAGCGGTGTAATGACCTCCATGCTCCCCGACTGGCGTTCCATGCCAATCAGATACTCGATGTTCTTTTTCAAATCGCCGAGGCTGTTGGAGAAAGGCTCTGCAGTAGGCGAAGCCTGCTTCTTGCTCTCCGCCTCCTTGGCCTTAAAGGCATCCAGCGTCTCGCTACAGTCCTCACCAAACTTTCCGTCCTTCGCCTCGAAGATGACAGAAGGCTCCAAGACCTCTACCGTGTGCCACGCCCCTTGCGGCACCACACAACCGTAGCTACCAGCGGTGGGGTCAAGCAGGATGCGGTCCGTCTCGTTGCCCTCATTGTCATAGATCACCTCCACGATCTTCCCACACAAGAGGAAAACATTCTCCGTGCTCTGCGGATGACGGTGGATAGGCACAACCGTCCCTGGCAACAACGCATTGAGCATACGCTGCGAATGATCCCTCTCAGACGTACGCAAGTCATAATTCTGGCGCAAGCGAGGATTCACTTGAGCCTGTTCAAAAAGCCCATCAATCAACTCTTTATTTATTTCCATAACCATATATAATCAAATAAAGGGCACACGCCTCCCCATCCCGTAAAGGAAGGCGGAAGCAGAATGCCCTAACAACTCTAATAGCAATATCGCGTTAATATCTACGCAGCACCACTTGGAAAGCCTCAGCATACTTACAGCCCCACTGACTGCCACGCATGGCCGCCAAGCCCGTGATATACTCCACACTGCGAGGATGAGGATACGGACGCATTACCCCACGATACATCGACAACGCCTTGCATTTCGCCTCCACACCGTCCTGACCTACCTCCACGTAGCAGTTCGGACGAAACAGATTCATGGCGTCGTTGATTGCCCACTCCGAGCACGAAGGCACCTCCATATACCAAAACTCCTTCACAGGCTTCACCGTCGGCTGGCGCTGAAACAACCGTATTGCCTCCTGGCAAGCCATCGAAGTCTGCAAGTGATCATTGTTGGTATCAGCAGGATGATGCGTTATCACAATATCCGGCTCACTCTCCCGAATAGCACTTTCTATGAACTGCACCAGCTTCAAATGCGGCACAGTATTCATCTCGATATTCGGAAACGTTGCCTCATACTTCTTGCCCACGCCTACATAATTCGTTGCAGCATCCGTGTCCCCCTCCAGCTCTGCATCCGAAGGACGGAAAGCACGCGCCTTCGCCTCTGTACACATGATCGCCACATCCACCTCGTCGCCCTCATGCGACCATTTCCACATCGATGCACCAGCCCCGAGAACCTCGTCGTCGGGGTGAGCCACTACTAACAAGTATTTCATTATTATTTCTTTGTTTTTATCACATTAGTTCTTTACATCACACCGTCTTGGCATACCCCACCAACTTATCATGCATCCACTGCGGATACTTACCACAAGCGGTGTAGAGGATGGCGATGACGGTCCAAACGATCAACTTGATGTCCCCAAAGAACGAAGCATTCTTCACGTAATACACATCCAGTTTCAGTCGGATGGGCAACACCTTTTCGTTATACTCCTTCTCATCAGGAAACTGATCCCCATAGATATAGTCCCACAGGCTCGACTGCGACGTCAACCCGCAAGGCACGGTGGCAGCGATGGCATTCTCACCACCACGAGTTATATCCACCTGATCCACTGCAGCAGGGCGAGGTCCGACTATCGACATGGTTCCGTTCAGAATATTCATCAACTGCGGCAACTCATCAATCTTCAATCGACGCATAATCTTGCCCCACCAGAAGATTCGATCTTGGTCCGGACGCAACGAAGCCTCATTCGCCCCTCTTGCCACACGCATGGAGCGAAACTTCCACATTCTAAACTTCTTATTGTCCTTCCCCACCCTGTTAGCAAAGTAGAACAAAGGTCCAGGGTCACTCAGTTCCGTCAAGACTATCGACAGAATCCATATCGGCGAAGTGCCCACAATGCCAAGAAAGGCACAGACGAAATCAAAAACACGCTTTATTGCTTTATAAATCATGATTATAGCTATCTATTAAGAATACCCTTTGATCTTTCTCCAGACAAAATGACATGGTTTCCATATCGGAGCCCACAGCACCTCGCTTGGAGCAAAACCAAAGAACACAAAGTTTCTTTTCACATTATGCAAATACACATCAAGTTTACTCTTGCGGTTCACTTGTTGGTTGCGCTCATCAAACTGCCCAAAGTTTCCCGCCAGTTCAATATCTTCCAACAGACGCTTGCCAGTTTTTTCATTAGGTTGACACAAGCAATACTCCGGCTCCAGTCCAAACATCTGCTGCTCAACATACATCACGGCCTCAGCAAACCTCGCCAAACCCAAATAATTCAATTCCTCAATCACCTGCCGCCGTTGCGCCTCGTCCAGTCTCCGAAGAATAAAATAGTAGTCAAGCAACTGACGAAGCCCAATTCCCTCATACAGCACATGATGGAAGATGTGCATCAATGAATAGACAGCATTGAAGCCTGGCATAGGATAGGCAAATCCAGCCGCCTCGTCATAGTTGGCAAACTGTCTGTCCGCCCACTTCTTAAAAAAGAACTTATATCGGCGAAAAAGAAAAGGGCTATATGTAAAACTCGGTATAAAATGAATCTCCGTCAGCGCATCCGCAAAGACCTCCACGTCCGCATGGTGGACAACAGTTTCTCCTACCCTCCATTTTGCTTTCAGCACTTTATAAATCTCATCCCTGTTTCCTTCCACCCACAGGTCAATGTCCCCACACTGGCGTCGCAACGGATTTGGATAAAGCCGAGCCACGCCCTGCCCTTTCAGCACACAACTGCGCAGGCCCAACTCCCTAAAGATATCCGTTACCTCTTTACATCTTACATCCAGCAGTCTATTTCTAGACTCCAGCGCCATCCCTTGAGCAATCCATTGTATCAAGAACTTTGGTTTGGTTTCACCCAACGCTACTACCTTCTCCACGCCCGTAAGCAAGACAGCAACAAGCGACTGCCGCTTAGCCTCCTTATAAAGCAAAGCCCAATCCGCATCCGTCAATCGGCGAGAGAACCGATCACGTTTGCCCAAAGATATCAGTACGAGTTCTTGAAACAGCGTCATTACTTCATTCTCTTTGAGTTTTATAAGAGTTAGATACAAATCTGCTTAGCATTTCTGTACCAAGTTTTTCACATAAAACATAAAAATCACAAAAGTCTATCATCGAACAATTTAATCTGCATTTCTTTTATTGTCCATCTACAGTTCGAAATGGCCACAATGCCTTAAAAACCAAATATGTCTTATTACTTTTCCCAAATATTGCCTTGATGCAGTAATAGCCACACAATACCATCCACCTCGGGAAGTATAGCACATGTGTCGCTCTACCATCAGCTTTTTCACGGTTTATTAATGTGTTGATATCCAAAAGTTCAGCATCCTTGATGATATGAATGGTATTGTCAACACACTTATCCACCCAATCCACCATAGCCTTCACAGCACCATTCATCTCTAACACCTCGAATTTCTCTCCAGCCCCAATCTTATAGGCCCAATTTGGATATTTCAGGTAATAGCGCTTTTCAATATCGCGTTTTTGTTCCTTACTATATACAGGAGAAAAACGATAGATATTCCATTTCTTGCAGATTTCCTTGAGTCTGCCCTCAGCCATCGCCTTACTCTTACCATAGTTTGAGATTGGATTCAGGTCGGTGGCTGGCGTAATCAACCCCTTCACCATACCGATAGCATCAACGGTACTAACAAACAAAACAGGTACATCATGCTTAGCACACACCTCAAACACATTCTCGGCACAAGTCACATTTACAAATTTGAATCGTTCAAAACTCAAATCGTTCTCACCCGCAAAATGTGCCAAAGCTGCAAGATGGATACAACGGTCCACCTTCTCATTCTCAAACACTTCGTTTAGTGCTTTCTTGTCAGCAAGATCAAGCACCATCTGTTTAATGTTCTCGTGTTTCCACTCTGCCTCTCTACGATCTAGGCCAACTATCCTATGTCCTTTGCCTATCAGGTCCTTAACAACGCAAGAACCTATCATGCCTGCAAAACCAGTAACAAGTATATTCATAATATGATTTTTATTCTATTTTGCGTTTCTTCCCATCACTCAACAGTCTTTTCACTGACGTAAGGGTAAAAACAATTCCAGGGCGCAGGTCTCGCCATTCGAAAATTTCATCTGTTGTATTTTTCATAGAGAACCATGAAGGTTTGCACCTGAAGCGTTCTTTGGACTTTAAAAACCACAGAACATCCATATGGAAATAACGCAATCCTATTCCATCTCGATAATACTGCATATCGGTTACATCATCATCAAAAGCATCCTGAAGTAGAATTTCAGCAAGATCGACCCCACACTCAAAACAGATTTTTGCAGTTCCATTCATTCTAGGGTTTATTTCCATTATCTTTGCTTCACCCGTTCTTGGATCGCGAATTACGTCTAAAGAAGCATATCCTCTCCAGTTGATAGCTTTCATTAACTTGAGACATATTTTCTTTATTTTGTCATCATGAAGGGTTACATTCATCGTACTGGAACCACCAATCAATGGATACCAACGAACCTTATCCATTAACACAAACGCCTTACAGACACCGTTTTTATCAATCAACAGCTCTACTTGATATTGAGCACCGGTTTGTGGTATATACTCTTGTATCAATGACGGACCAAATTTCTTTTCTGTAAGCACAAAATGTTCCAATAATTCTTTTCGATTCTGAACAACATTGAACCCCTTGGCTCCCATTCCTGTCCTTGGTTTTATTACCAATGGGTAAGTCCATTCATCTTCTTTAATCTCATCAGCGTTCTTCACAATAGCAGTTCTAGGGCAAGGGATATTATTATCCATACATAATGACATTGTCTGAAGTTTGTCAATAGCCTTGCTATAGACATCCCAATCATTAACATATATAATGGCGTGCTCCGACAATTCCTCCTTATGCTTTGACAAGATTGTAGCAAAACAATCTATCATAGGAATCACCAAATCATACTGTCCAGTCTTAACCTCATCATATATGCCCCTCCAAGTTAAGTCTTCGTTTGCATGGTCTATCGTTCTCAATATTTTCCTATCTGCATAACGATAATTGTATCCTACATCCAATTTGCTACTACAGTATGCAGTTACAACACATCCCTTTTCATGAAAATGTCTTATTATAGGCAACGACTGTCGCGAAGCGCCATCGATAACAAGAACTCTTACTCCTTTATATTTCGTCGAATTTACCATAATTGCAATTCGTAATATTTTTTGCCAATTAATCTTCTCCAGCAAATTTGCACAAAGTATTTTGCTAAATATCTACTATGATTTGCATACCACAGTATTTCATCCCATACACTAACCCCAGGCCTTCTGAAAACCAATCCTGCTAATCCTATTTTCTGAAAGAATCCATCAGGAGGTTTTATACCTCCAATCGTAGCTCTAAAGGCTGCACCTACCCCTATTGCAACAATTCCATCATTCAAAAATGGCGTAAGCTTTGCGTTAAGATAGTCCTGTTTAGGAGCACGAAGAGAAGTCCACACAATCGTCGCACCACTCTCATTTATTTTCTTGGCAATTTTTTCTATATCATACTCCTCTAATGGAGCAAAAGGCGGAGAATAGCTACCTACCACGTTTGCCCCGAACTCCTCAGTTGCCTTCTTTGTCAATTTCTCTAAGGTTTCCTCTGTATCTCCCAAGAAGAAATGCTTTAATCCGGCATCCTTCATTTTCAACATACGAGGAAAGATATGTGGCCCACAAGCCCTTTCTACTTGCTTCAATCCCCACCAATGCGCACACCATACAAGCGGCGTACCATCAGGTGTATTCATCAAGGAGTTCTCCATCACCTCCCAATACTTGTCGTCTCGATTAGCAATAGGTACCGTTCTCAATGTTGAGACGCACACATACCCTTTCTTCCGATGTTGAATCGCCTCCATTATACTACTTATAGCATGATCCTCTGTAGTGACAGAAATACGTACACGTCCTATTCTAAAAAAATCACGATTATTCATAGACAAAATTATATCTTACCCATTATTGTGTCATTATCTCCTTACCGATTTCTGCATAAAAAACCGATTTGACACCTAATGCCGCTTCTTGGAATAATTTATTGAATTAAGAAACTCGTCATCAACTATAGAGGCATGCCCCTCATGCCGGACAGAAATAGAGAAATCATGATAAAAGTCAAATGTATATTCCACACAACCATAATTCTGACTTTTTTTCTTTTTAAAGCCAGTACAATCTATCTGAGAAACACATTTTCGGTATTTTTCCAAAAGATGTTTCTCTGGCAATCCATGATTCTTATATACCGTAGTACAAGCAACATATGGTTTCTCTTCTAACTCTGAAATTTCTTTTAAAAATTCATCTGAAGTTGACGAAGTATGATGAGGTATTTTTATGAATACCGGCGATTCGAAGCATTTAGAGTACAACATCGCTATAGCCTCATTTTCAATATCAGACAAGAACACGAGAGAGTTTTTATACTCATTGCCAATATCAATTTGCAAACATAAAGACAACTCATTTTTGTGTATTTTCGACTCAGTTTCCAATAAATAATTAATCCTGCTCCCATGCGGTGATACTGCTTGTATAATAACAGACAGTCCACCAATCAAATCATTGAAGTCAAGATTTACAAAAGGAACAAACATTTTCTCAGGTACACACGCTGTCTCGTGAGATTTGAATTTTCGTCGGACAAGTCTTAAAATGTTCTGAATAATGTTTTTATCATCCCTATTGTATTTTACTTTATTCCATACTTCACCATTTAGGTCATATGGAAGAATCACCTTTGTGTTCTCGTCACAAAAGCCATTGATTATTTGATTGATTCCAAACGTATGGTCATAATCCGGGTGCGACCAAACCAACATGTTAAGTTTGTCCTTATCGACCCCAAACCGACACAATATGTCCACCGTTTTATTAATTCGCTTATATTTGAAGCTATCAATAACCATAGAGTACAACACCTTGTTGCCGTATCCTGCATCAATAAATAAAACACAAATACTTTCTCCCCTATTAGGATATCCTATAACAAAGACTTTCACTAAAAGATTCCTCCTATCACTAATATTTATCATTCCAAATTAATGATTTTCAGTGTATTTTTAACCGAGAACACATCATCTATAGTTGACTCCGAATATTTCTCTGCACACACTTCGTTATCAATAGGTTTTTTCTCTATCACAGAATAAAGTATTTTCTCTAACTCCTCTGGCAGTTGTAGTGATTTTGTTTCAAATATTTGAGTAAACAAATCATCACTAATTCTGAATTTCCTCTCCATTATTCTTCAAATAATGCTCTGTAACGGACTGCTTATACAATTCAAACAAATACTCATTAATCTTGTTTTTTACGACATTCACAAAATCACTTGGGAACTTGTAATTATTCCTTTCTATTAATCTTTTATCCACATATCCATCTATATCCAATAAAGCTTGATAAACAATATCGCCATCTTTTGCGCTAATTGTCCTACAACGTCTGGCGAAATTAACCTTAACGGACTCATCACGTCTAATAATCCTATCAACATACTCTCTATCCATCAAGTCTCCACCGAGGTTTGCTACATCTGGCGTGGCAAAAATAGATTTTTCAAAAGTTCCAGAAAACTCAGAAAAGCTACGGAAGACATCTCCACCTAATTTCCGCACACCTATTCTTTGGATAACAATATATTTGTCATTTTCGAGGAACTCGTTAATATAGTTGCTTAGGAAATTTATGTACACATCCATGTTTTTGTAATTCACGCAATCTATTGAAAAAGTTAGAAACAAACTTGTTACGTCCATAACAACGACATCTTCTCTTGCTTGTCCTCCTTCCTCTTTAAAAACGCCATCTGAAAATCGGTGCAAAAACTCAGACTGAAAAGCACTCAATGGGATAGAACGAGACGCAGCAACCTCTTCCATATTAGAAAATGCAAGTGTCGCACGATTTTGGACTCCCTTAGTATAATTCCGAAAATGAGACGAAAGTTCTTTATTGCCTTTAAAAGTCTTTATCCACTCATTTATATCCGTCACACCATCATAGTCGATACGTATCAACACCTTCCGAAGCATGTTGGCCTGCATCGAATAGCAAGAATAATTTTTACTCATTATACATCAATTTGTATATCACCAATACAGCGTCCCCACTATTTTTCAAGCAGTTTCGCATATATGTTTTAAAAAAAAGAATTACTATCGTTTTTAGGGCTAAGGGGAACCTAAGCGCCCCCTTCACCTCACTTTTTTCTCAACCATAGAAACATGGAAGCATAGTCCGATACTCCTTATCCACATCTTTCATGCGAGTAAGGATATTCTCTATGTACCTACCAAATTTCAAATTATTCATCATGTAGCTTTCATATAGAGAATGCATGAAGGCTAGATTTTCAGCGGCCCCATGACAGCCTTGCTTTGTCCCAGTTGCGCCGCCCCATTGCGAAACGCCAGAAACAGCGTTCAATTCAATGGCTATGTTGTGGTTTTCCGCACACTTCGAAGACTGGCAAGCTGACGCTTTCTTGCTTCTATTTCTACCTCCATCAGCTTCCTTTCCTCTCGAAGTTGCTTGGTCTCAGCCTTAATCTCAGAGATCTCGTTCTTGACTGCCTCACAGTTCGCCTTCAAGGCAGAGACAGTAGAGCGCAAAGAGGCTTCCTTGAGACGCAGCTCATCGGCCAATGCCTGGTTGAACTCAAGCAGCGAGGCGTGCTCTTTGGAGAACAGGCGCTCCACCTGATCCTCGTCCAAGCATTTCAGGCATTCCTTTACTTTCTGCCAAGAGGCGATAAACTTCGGGTCGTCAATTGTCATTGTCATAGATAAACATCTTGGATTGAACGGCGTTGGATACGAGCAAGGTCACCTGCTCCCTAGTCATGCGATGGCAGCGCTTGGCCTCCATAAACTTGGGCTTCAGCATCTTGCCATCGTCAAACCACTTCTGGTAAATCACATAGCCGTTTAACTCATAGTGAAGTATCTTCACCGTATCATATTTCTTGTTATAAAAGATGAAGGTCTCGTCATAAGTCAACGGATTGCGATGAAAGAAATCGCGAACTATCGTTGCCAGACCTTCTCTCCCTTTTCTCATATCTGTGGGAATGCTACAAATATAGAATTTTGTGCGTGACGTGAAGTTAAGCATACTAAAAACTCATTTTGCGCAGAAGTTCCACGACAACCGCCAGATTAGTACTCTTGATCTCCAACTCGTCTCCCTGTGGGCTGACTATCACCAATTGCCTGACACCCCATCTACCCTCCGGATGATGAGAGGAGCGGGCGGAAAAACGCTCCTCAACAACAGTGAGGTATCATGGAAGGGGCATCGCCTTCCTTAGCATGAACACTAGTAGAAGGCTACTGCCTCTTATACTCCGACAACCATTTGTAATCGACACCCTCATCACTACAATACTTGCGCAGGCTACGACCTTTACGATTCTGGTTAAAATCCTGCATTACCTTTTCAAAATACTCCTTTGTTTCCACAATTATGACGTTTTAAAAAAACGGAGACAAAGGTAGCACTTCAATATGTTAAAACCTTACGCTGCAATGGTGATATACGGATCTTTTTGACAAGAAGTCGGAAGACCATCCACCTTTACTTCCACAATCTTGTTGCGTGTATCCTTGTACCACTTGTAGAATATGTTATAAGGCACTTTATTACGGAAACAGAACTGTTCTATGGAGATGCCCTTCGGCATTGCCTCCGTTTGGTACTGGAAATAGAAATGTTTCATACATTTTCTCACTATGGCAAAGTTCAAGCAAGCTTGCTATGCTCATAATTTATCGAAAATGTTCCAAATCTTCGCTGCTGTACATAAATCAATGTTTAAAATTTGGCAGCAAAGTTACACCTTTCAAAATTGAGCCCTAATTTGAGTGCTTACGAACAATATTGCAATTTGCATACTTCTGTCTCTTACTTCAATTTTTCCATCGTTGGATAT
>ENA-ORRW01001244-ORRW01001244.1-human-gut-metagenome-genome-assembly--contig:-NODE-1244-length-25536-cov-11.842078_pt1 | contig 25536 bp, 19 predicted proteins | sample MGYA00242183_ERZ509150 | MGnify/ENA primary metagenome ERZ509150 (study PRJEB26280, sample SAMEA2338639) | human gut metagenome | biome: human gut; feature: human-associated habitat; material: faeces... | reverse complement strand
TGGTGAATGCCGGAGTCAGCGTAAAGCTGGGACAGGGCAACCATGTGTCTACATCACGGGTAGCTTTGGCCAAGGAAGTAGAAGACCTGAAAGCGATTGTCAAGGCGCAGAGTGCTGAGATCAAAGCTATGCGCGGAGCCATGCAGTCGGGGGCATCGGTAATGAAGGATGTTAATTTCCCCGATGTGCCGAAAGACCACTGGGCCTATTCCTATGTGAAATCATTGGCAGACAGAGGTCTTTTGGAAGGGTATCCGGATGGAGAGTTCAAGGGTGACCGTTCCATGACCCGCTATGAATTTGCGGCCATTATTTACCGTGCCCTGCAGAACGGCGCACCCATTGACAGCGACATGGCAAAGGCCATCGGCGAATTTGAACCCGAGATCAATCGGATAAAGGATTTGGATCGTATCCGTGTCGACCGTATTTCCGGCAAGGACAATGACCGGCATAAGGTAGAACGCGTCCGTGTCAATAATGAAAGCAATAAAGAAACAGGTGATTACCGTGATGTGTACGGTTCTCATATTTCCCCGGAAGCGTAAACCGGAAAACAAAGACAAGGAAATAGTATAAGAAACAGAAAGTACGGTATCCGTCAGATGTGATGGGTACCGTATTTTTATGTAAGCGGGGGATAAGCGGACGATGGTAATAGATCCTTCACATTCGCTTCGGATGACGCCTTGCCGTCCGCTGTCATTCTGAACGGAGTCAAGAAAGCCTTGAGGGAAAGACAGGAAATGGGATAGTGGCACAGAGTGAAGAATCTATTGCTTTAATGACGTCTTACCGATTCCCTCACCACGGCAATAGATTCTTCGCTGCCGCTCTGAATGACGACTTACCGGCTCTCCTCACCACGGCAGCAAATCCTTCACATTCGTTCAGGATGACGACTAACGTTCTCCTCATTATGACGCCTTAACGTCTTATACAAGAATCATGGAGTCGGCCGTCAGAAGGAGCTGCTGGCGCACGTAGTGCGATTGGGGATACTCGCTTGTCGTAATGATTTAAATCGTAAAAGAATAATTAGCTTGCAGCTGATAGCTTTTATCTTCTTACCGTTTTCCTCATCACGGGTATAGATCCTTCGCTGCCGCTCAGAATGACGATTGAAGGAGAGAGTGTCATAATGAGGGGAACGATAAGGCGTCATAATGCGGTACTGATTTCTTCGTGAAAAGCGGAGTGTGTGAAGTGTTTTCGTTTGACATCTCATGGCCGTTTAGCTATAATTAGCATGTTATGGTGTGTGAATACACAGGACGCAGTAAGGAGGTGTTCACTGATGGCAAAAATGACATTCCAGCCTAATAACCACTGGAGAAAACATACCCACGGATTCCGCGCCCGTATGAAGACGAAAGCCGGCCGTATTGTTCTGAAAAGAAGAAGAGCCAAGGGCAGAAAGGTATTAAGTGCCTGAGTCAGAATCGAAGCAGGAGAAGAAGTACCCGCTTCACCGTGATTTCCGTATCCGGCAAAACAGGGATTACCGGCGTATATACTCGTCCGGCCGGCGTTTCAGCAACCGCGCGGGACTTATGTACGTGGTCAGGACGAAACGGGAACCTGTCCGGATCGGGTTTGTGACGACGAAGCGCATCGGCAATGCCGTGGCGCGCAACCGGGCAAGGCGCCTGATGAAAGAGGTTTATCGCCTCCATCGTCATGAACTTTCTTCCCATTATGAAGCCATATTGCTTGCCGCCGCTTTTCTGACGACAGCAACGTATAGCGAGGCGGAAAAGGCTTTGCTTGCGCTGTGGCGTAAAGCCGGCATGCTGGAGGGGGCATGATGAAGACGGTGCTGATCGTTCTTATTCGATTTTACAGGAAATATGTTTCTCCCCTGAAACCGCCATGCTGCCGTTTCACTCCCACCTGCAGCACTTACGCGCTGGAAGCGGTGGAGAAATACGGCGCGCTGAAAGGCGGATGGCTCGCGTTAAAGCGGATCTTGAAGTGCCATCCTTTCCATAAGGGCGGTTATGACCCTGTTCCATAAGGCTTTTCCGATAGGCAATGTACGGCGCTTTTGATAAGGCGCCGCTTTTTTCATCTTTCGCGTTTTGTTATCCTGTCACGCCATGAATTTTGCAGAGTTTCTGCATTTTTGTCTCATCCTGCTTTTGAAATTCAGAAAGCAGGAACATTTAGGCGGCTGAAATAGAGGCCGTATAAGGAGAAATTATGAATCTTGGCTTTGGCGGAGGCGGATCTGAGTTCCAGATTCCCGTACTCTCGGCTATTGTAGGCATGATTGCCGATCTGATGCGCATCGGCCTGCAGATTTGTTATGAATTTACTTCCGGTCTCGGATTTCCCAATTACGTCATCGCTATCGTCGTTTTGACGATACTCATCAAGACGCTGCTGCTTCCCCTCGCGGTGAAACAGATCCGTTCCATGAAAGCGATGCAGGCAATACAGCCGGAGATCCAGAAAATCCAGAAGAAGTACAGAAATGACCCTGCCATGATGCGGCAGGAAATGGGGCGTCTGTACAAAGAGCATAATGCGTCCCCCGTGGCGGGATGCCTGCCTTTGCTCATACAGATGCCTTTCCTTATCGCGATGTACTATGCGATACAGGGGTTCAGTTATGACCCTCTCCACGCGGGTTTCCTCTGGATTGAAAGTTTAGCGTCGGAAGACGGCACGTACATCCTGCCTGTTCTTTCCGCCGCGTCCACGTTCCTTGTTTCCTGGCAGACGACGCCGAAAGACGCGCCGGGCAACCAAAAGACGATGCTTTTCATGATGCCTCTTATGATCGGCTGGATGTCTCTTCATTTTCCGAGCGGTTTGGTGATTTACTGGGTGGTGAGCAATATTTACCAGTTTTTCCAGCAGCTTATCATGTTCCGCGGGGAAAAGGGAAAGGAAATGATAAACGGGCCTTCGAAAAAAGGCGTAGTTACTGTCCATGCCGATGAAGAGGCTGTGGCTAAGACAAAGAGGAAAAAGATTATCCGCAGAAAAATTATTAAAAAGGTAGCAAAAAAACCGGCAGCCGATAAAGCACCGAAGGCCGGTGATGAAAAAGAAAAAACGGCTTCTGCTGAAAATGAAAAGACGGCAGAGGCCGGGGATAGTTCCGGGAAAGCGGAGGGATAACTATGAAAACTGTCAAAATTACCGCAAAAACCGTTGACGAAGCAGTGGAAGAAGGATTGAAGAAGCTGGGGCTTTCCCGCGCAGAAGCAGTGATCCGTGTCATTGAACAGCCCTCAAGCGGACTTTTCGGTTTGTTCAACAAGAAAGATGCCGTTGTCGAGGTCGGCGCGGCAGGATCGGAAACGGAAGATGCTGCGGAGACTGCCGGGGACATGACTTCGGCTGCAGACGGAGAGGAAGAAACCGTTTCCGCTGCGGAGGATCCGGGGGAAAATGTCATGGGCGGCGGTGATACGGAAGAAGTTCTTGCGGTGAAGAAGGAAAAACGCGGCCATGAGGAAACTCCGTTTTCCGCGGAAGAGCAGGAAGAAGCTGCTGAAGAAGCGAAACGTTTCCTGACGGGCGTTTTCAAAGGAATGAAGATGGATGTGCAGCTTGAGAAGATGGTGAGTGAAGAACGCATTCTTTTCAACCTTCACGGCGAGGGTCTGGGCATCCTTATCGGAAAGCACGGTCAGACGCTGGACGCGCTCCAGTACCTGACAAACCTGGCGGCAAATAAAAATTTCCGCCACCATTACTTCGTGCTTCTTGATGTGGAAGACTATCGGCAGCGCCGCAGGCAGACGCTGGAATCGCTGGCGCACCGCCTGGCGGATAAGGTGAAGCGTACAGGGGAAGAAATCCGCCTCGAACCGATGTCGGCGGGTGACCGCCGTATGATCCACCTGGCGCTCCAGAATGACGGCGCGGTATCTACGGAAAGCGACGGAGAAGCGCCGTACCGCTGCGTCGTGATTCGCGCGAAACAGTAAAAATAAAAAGCCTCATGGCGGAATGATTTCAATCAGACGGCTGTGAGGTTTTTTACTGCATGGTACGGAGGTCGGAAATGCTGTGTTCCGTTTCCTGTGCTTTTCTTCTGCGGTTCCTGTTTTTTGTCGTCCTGCCTTATTTCATTTGCGACGGACGGTCAACAATATTTCGTCAGTTGTGCTAAAATAACCATATATATAGAAAGGGGAGGTGGTTCGTTGTTCGCTTACGCGTTCACGTTCCTTGCCGCGCTTGCCGTGACGTTTATTCTCACGCCGGCCGTAAAAAATTTCGCGGTGCAGATCGGTGCCGTGGATAAGCCGGATGCACGGAAGGTGCATCACGGACTGGTACCCCGTTTGGGCGGGCTTGCCATATACGCAGGGTTTATGGTATCCGTCATTCTTACGGTGGGCTTTACTTATGAAATGACAGGGATTATGATCGGCGCGACCTGTCTTGTTTTCGTGGGGATTGCAGATGATATCGTGTCTCTTCCCGCCAAGGTGAAACTTCTCGGGCAGATCTTATCCGCCGCCGTGCTTGTGATATTCTTCGATGTAAATATTGACTGGATTGATCTTCCCTATATGGGGATCATTGAATTTCCTCTCTTTATTTCCATACCGCTTACTATTTTCTGGATCATCGGATTTATCAATACGGTTAATCTTATTGACGGCCTTGACGGGCTTGCTGCAGGGATCGCCACGATAGCGTCTATTGCCATTGCCCTTCTCGCATTCCAGATGGGGCAGTGGGTATCGGCTGCCGCTATGGTGGCCATGACGGGGGCGTGCCTCGGTTTTCTGCAGTATAATTTCAATCCGGCTAAAATTTTCATGGGCGATACGGGATCCATGTTCCTCGGGTATGTGATTGCCGCGGTGTCGGTCATGGGATCTATGAAGACGGCGGCTGCCGCAGTCCTTATCGTGCCTTTGGTGGCACTGGCCGTGCCCATTACCGATACGGTACTTGCTATCGTGCGGCGCAGGCAGTCAGGGGTGCCGATTTTTTCACCGGATAAGAATCATCTCCACCACCGTCTTCTGGCAGCAGGCCTGTCGCAGAAACAGGTGGTGCTGGTGATGTACGCGCTGACCGCTTTTTTCTCGGCAGCGGCGCTCCTTGTGGTGAGGCTGAATCCATTTCTCGGTGTGGCGGTGATCCTTCTCGCACTCGGGGTGTTTATTTTCTGGGCGAAGAAACTCGGCGTCATGAGAGAGGTCATTCTTCCGCCGTCGGAAAAGGATGAGAAATAAAAAAGAATTGGCAGAAATATTTTATTGTATCAGCTTGTTTTATGAAAAGGAGTAGTCCTGTGAAAGTAATGACGGTTTTCGGCACGCGGCCTGAAGCGATAAAGATGGCTCCTGTCGTGCAGTCGCTTCTGGCGCATCCCGAAATAGAAACAAAGGTCTGCCTCACGGCGCAGCATCGGGAAATGCTCGATCAGGTGGTGGATCTTTTCAAGCTGCCCGTCGATTACGATCTGGATATCATGAGGAGCGGACAGTCCCTGTATGACATCACTTCCCGCGTCCTTCGCGGACTGGAAGAAGTACTGGAAAAGGAAAAACCGGACTATGTCCTTGTCCATGGGGATACAACGACGACATTTACCGCGTCGCTTGCCGCTTTTTACAAGCAGATCAAAGTCGGACATGTAGAAGCGGGGCTGCGCACGGGAGATCTGGCGTCCCCTTTTCCTGAAGAGGCGAACCGCCAGCTTACGGGCGTCCTGGCCAGTCTTCATTTTGCCCCGACAGAAACAGCGCGGGGAAATCTGCTCCGTGAAAATAAAAAGGATGAAAATATTTTTGTCGTGGGGAATACCGTCATTGATGCGCTCCTTTCGACGGTAAAGAAAGATTATACTTTTGAAGATGAAGAAATACAGGCGATTGAAGAACACAAGCGCGTCATCCTTGTGACCACCCACCGCCGTGAAAATTTGGGCGCGCCCATGCATCATGTGTACCGTGCGCTCCGCCGGCTGGTGGAAACCGTACCGGATACGGAAGTGGTATTTCCTGTCCATCGGAATCCTCTTGTCCGTGAAGCGGTGGAGGAAGAGCTGGACGGCGCGGCGGGCATCCATCTTGTGGAACCGATGGAGTATGAGCCTTTCACGAATCTGATGGCGCGGTCCGCCCTTGTGCTGACCGATTCAGGCGGCATACAGGAGGAAGCGCCGAGTCTGGGGAAACCCGTCCTTGTCCTTCGCGATACGACAGAGCGCCCCGAAGCGGTAGAGGCGGGGACGGTAAAACTGGTAGGCACCGGGGAAGAGAAGATTTATCAGACGGCATACCGGCTGCTGACCGATGAGGCGGCATATCATGCGATGGCGGAAGCAGTGAATCCTTACGGTGACGGCAGATCCGCCGGGCGCATCGTGGAGACGCTTTTGTATGCGGAGGGGATTTCTCATAAAAAACCGTCTAAATTTATAGCTAAGTAAATCCGCATATGTTACAATAACTTTGTATGGGTAGAGCTGTACGTATTTTGCGTGCAGTTTTTCATGATATGCACATGCCGGAGATGGCCATGAAGAATGCCGGGGAACAGGGAGATAAAGGAAAAGAGTTCAATCCGATGCGCAGTATCGCTGTGGCAGGCGGAGCGGGCATGACCCTTCTTTCCTGTATCGGCCTCGGTATCTGGGGCGGACTTAAGTGTGATGAATACTTGGGGACGTATCCTTTCGGCCTTATCGGGTTATCCCTTTTGGGCGCCATATCCGGATTGTGGGCCATAATTAGAAAAATGATAGGAAAGTAAGAAATGAAGTATGATACGGTATTCCCTGCTTTTGCGGATAGAATGGTCAGCCGTCTGGCAGCCATAGGCGCTGTCGGCGCGGCCGCCGCGTTTTTGAAGTGGGAATGGACTGTAGCGGCAGGATTTGCCGCCGGCGTCGTATTTCATATTCTTTTTTTCTTGTACATGAAACAGCGTTACATCCACTGGGAGAAAGAAAAGCGGGACGCGGCCTACATAGGCCAGATGGGCGCCGCGCTTGCAGGCTCCCGGCTTTTTGTGGAAGCGGGGCTGGCGGCGGCGGTGGTTTTATGGACACCGCTTTCCATTCTTGGCTTCCTGGCGGGCTTATTGTCACTGTTCCCTGCTACTATCTGGGCAAGGCAATAGTGTGGAATAAGAATAATATTTTCCTGACGTCCAAAAAAGAGAGGGGGTGAGACTATGCATTTTCATACAGGTACACATGTGGTTGCACAGCTTTTCGGAATGTCGGTCAATCTGGATACGATTTTTACACAATGGCTTACTGCCCTTATAGTATTTATTATCGTCTTTGCTGCGAGCCGGGGGCGTTCGCTCGTTCCAAACGGTATCCAGAACGCGGTGGAAATGGTCATTGAGCCGCTATGCTCCCAGTTTGAAAGGAATATGGGATCGCATTATAAAAAGGTTGTTTATTTCCTGTTGACACTTTTTCTGTTCATCTTTGTGGCCAATGAAATAGGACTTCTGCCGACAGCCCATCTGACAGCGTCTCCGACAAATGATGTGAATACAACCTTGGGGCTGGCGCTGACCGGTACATTATGTATTCATTTCGTTTATATCAGGAACAGGGGATTCGGCAAATGGCTGAAACATTTCTTTGAACCGATGCCGCCGTTCGTCATCATCAATATCGTGGAAGAACTTTCCCGTCCGGTAACTCTGGCGATGCGTCTGTTCGGTAATATTTTAGCAGGGGAAATTCTGCTGGAAATCCTCTACGCGCTGGCACCTGTGCTTGTACCTTTGCTCTGGGTCGTATTCAGCCTTGTGGTCGGATTGATCCAGGCATACATTTTCACTACGCTGACGTCCATTTATCTCAAGGAAAGTGTGGAATAAGTGAAGGTGTGCAGGTGAGTGGGAGCGGCACTCCGTAAAATGCCGGGCGCCGCCCGTAAAAACGGTACCATTATATCCGGAAAAACCGGGACATTATATTCTTAGGAGGAATTATTACCATGGATCAGACTATTGTTGTTCAGTATTCCCTTATCGCATCTGCGCTGATTGCGGCAGTTGCCGCATTTGCAGCAGCATTTGGTGATTCTAAATTGGCATCCCACGTTATCGACGGCATGACCCGCCAGCCGGAAATCCAGGGGCAGCTCTTCACTTCCATGCTCGTCGGCATCGGCTTGATAGAATCTATTCCGATTATCGCTATCGTTATTTCTCTCGTCCTCGTATTCGCCAATCCTTTCCTCGGCTAATTCCAATTCATTGTTAGCCTAAGGAGGGGATTTCATTGGTAGAATTAAATGGTACGCTGCTGATTTCAATCCTCAACTTTATCATTCTCGTTGCCGTTTTGGCACATTTCTGCTATAAGCCGGTGCTGAAGGTCATGGATGACCGCAGGAACAAGATCCGGAATGACCTGGACAGCGCGGCCCGGTCCAGCGCGGAGGCGGCCAAGCTCAAATCCGATCTGGAAGCGGAACTTGCCAATGCCCAGGTCGCCGCACAGGGGATCGTGGACAAGGCCGTAAAAGAGGCCAAGGTACAGGCCCAGGCGCAGATCGATGAGGCCCATGCGGCTATTGAGAGGGAAAAAGTCCAGGCTGCTAAACAGATCGAAAGGGAACGCAAGGATGCCCTAGAGGATCTGAAGACGCAGGTGGCCGCTCTTTCCTGTGATATTGCATCGAAGATCATCAGCAAAAATATGACGCCGGATACGAATGACCGGCTCATAGCAGAAAGCATCGCAAGACTGGATGCCGGGCAGGCAGGTAAGTAATCATGGATAAGAACGTAATCCTTGCAAAGAAGTACGGACGAGCCATCTATGAAATTGCCGCAGAGCAGCACTGCCTGGAACAAACGGAAGAAGATCTCCGCCTCATTGCCGATACCATAGGGAAAAGCAAAGAGCTCGGGGAGATTCTGAACCATCCTCTGCTTGCTAAGGATGTCAAGAAAGATACTATAAATAAGTTATTTGCAGATAAGGTGCAGCCGATAGTTTTACAGTTCTGCTATGTTGTTATCGACAAAGGCCGCATCGCTGATTTTGCTGCCATGGCGGATGTCTATGCCAATCTTGCGCATCATGGGATGGGCATGGAGGAAGCCGTGGTAACCTCTGCGTTTCCATTGACCAAATCCCAGGTGGACGCTTTGAAAGCCAAACTTGCGGAAATCACGGGAAGCAAAATTATCATGAAACAGAAAGTAGATGCATCTTTGATAGGCGGATTCACGGTCCGGATGGGAGACCGTCTGATTGACGGATCCATAGCCCGCCAGCTTGCGGCGCTCCGCTCGCAAATGATGCAAAGAGATTGAGGTGACTTACAGGATATGAAAATCAGTTCAGATGAAATCACATCTGTCATTAAAAAACAGATTGAAAATTACAAAGTAGACCTCAATGTCGATGAAGTAGGTACGGTTCTTGAAGTCGGCGATGGTATCGCCCATGTATATGGCCTTGAAAACTGCATGGCCGGTGAATTGCTGGAACTGCCGAACGGCGTTTACGGCATGGCCATGAACCTGGAAGAAAGCAATGTAGGTGCCGTTCTTCTGGGGAATGCGGAAACCATCAAGGAAGGCGACGTAGTAAAGAGAACGGGCCGTCTGATGCAGGTTCCCGTAGGCAATGCGGTCATCGGCCGCGTGGTCAATGCGCTGGGACAGCCGATTGACGGCAGAGGCGAAATCAAGACTGACGCTTATCGCGACATTGAAATCAAAGCTCCGGGCATTGCCGACAGACAGCCGGTAAACGTCCCGCTGCAGACCGGTCTGAAATGTATCGACTCCATGGTCCCGATCGGCCGCGGACAGCGTGAGCTGATCATCGGTGACCGAGGTACAGGCAAGACCGCCATCGCTATTGATACCATTCTGAACCAGAAGGGGCAGGATGTCATTTGTATTTATGTTTCCATCGGGCAGAAGAACTCCAATGTCGTCCGTGTATACGAACGGCTGAGAGCTGCCGGCGCTATGGATTACTCTATCATCGTACATGCCGGTGCTTCCGAAGGGTCTCCGATGCAGTACCTTGCACCATACTCCGGTGTATCCATTGCGGAACATTTCATGCACCAGGGCAAGGATGTCCTCATTATCTATGACGACCTCTCCAAACATGCTGTCGCTTACCGCGCCATGTCGCTTCTGCTGCGCCGTCCGCCGGGACGCGAAGCTTACCCCGGTGACGTATTCTATCTGCATTCCCGTCTGCTGGAACGTGCGGCACGTCTGTCCGATGCACTGGGCGGCGGCTCCATCACCGCGCTGCCGATCATTGAAACACTGGCAGGCGATGTCGGTGCGTACATTCCGACAAACGTTATTTCCATCACGGACGGACAGATTTATCTGGAAACGGCACTCTTTTATTCCGGGATCCGTCCGGCCATCAATGTCGGCCTGTCCGTATCCCGTGTAGGCGGTTCCGCGCAGATTAAGGCCATGAAACAGGTCGCAGGCACGCTGCGTCTGGATCTGGCACAGTTCCGTGAATTGGCGGCATTTGCCCAGTTCGGTTCCGATCTTGACGCTGCCACCAAAGCGCAGATCGACCGCGGCCAGAGGACGACGGAAATTCTGAAGCAGCCGCAGTATTCCCCCTATCCGGTCGAAGACCAGGTTATGGCGATCTACACTGCCGTCAAAGGGTATCTTGATGACGTGGACGTAGACCAGGTTGTCGGGTTTGAACAGCAGGTTCTGAATTTCCTCCACAGCAGCCATCCGGAAATCGGCGCTGATATCGTGGATAAAAAGAAGCTGACAGATGAAAATGAAGCGAAACTCAGAGAAGCTCTTGATGAATTCAAGAAACGTTACAAGGCACAAAGCGAAACAGAAGAAAAGTCTGAAACGGTAGAGGGGTGATCTGATTGGAAAGTACGCGTGATATAAAAGGGCGCATAAAATCCGTCACCAACATCCAGCAGATCACGAAAGCCATGAAGATGGTAGCCGCCGCCCGTCTGCGCAAAGCGGAGGAAAAGGCAAACGGCTCCCGTCCTTATGCGGAAAAGATCGGAGAGCTCCTGCGCCGCGCTTCTTCGGTGACACCCGGATTTACGAGCCCGCTCTTCAGGACAGGCGAAGTAAAGAAGGTCGGATATCTCGTCATTTGCGGCGACAAAGGCCTTGCCGGCGCTTATAACTCCAACGTGATGAAGCGTACCCTGCAGGAAATCTCCGGAAAGGATCGTTCTGCATACGCTTTATATGTCTGCGGGAAACAGGCGAAGAATTATCTGAAATTCCGCGGGTATGATCCCGATACCTATCATTTCGGCTTTTCTGATAAGCCGTCGGCTCAGGATTCCATCGATCTCTCCAAAGAGATGGTGGAATACTTCACAAAAGAAGAAGTCGATGAAGTTTATATTATTTATACCAAATTCATCACCGCCCTCCGCCAGCAGGTCCGGGTAGACCGGCTGCTCCCCATTGAAGCGCCGGCTGAGGGAAAAACGGAAGAAGCAGCAAAAGCGGCTGCCAGCGAATGGGAAAAAGAAAGACAGGATTTCCTCCGTATCGGGGAAGATCCCTATATTTTCCTTCCCGATGCGGCGGCAGTGCTTTCCAAACTGCTTCCTGAATATATACAAGTACAGGTTTATAATGCGATGCTGCAATCCGCGGCGTCCGAGCTGGGCAGCCGTATGGCGGCCATGTCCGCTGCCACTGACAACGCGACGGAAAGAATTGCCGACCTCAACCTTACGTACAACAAAGCGCGTCAGGCACAGGTCACCAATGAAATTTCCGAAATTGTCGGCGGTGCGGCAGCTCTCGAATAAACCGGCTTAATTTGATTAAGGAGGAATGCTTCTTCATGGCAAATGAACAGCAGGGACAGGTAGGCAAGGTCGTACAGGTCATGGGCGCTGTCGTCGATATCGCTTTTTCCGACGATCAGGAACTTCCTGCCATCTATAACGCAATTCATGTCAAAGATGAAGAAGGCACTGTTCCGGTAGATGTTATCTGTGAAACCATGCAGCACTTAGGTGACGGCGTAGTCCGCACCGTTGCGATGAGTTCCACCGATGGCATGGTACGCGGAATGAAAGCAGTAGATACCGGCCGTGCTATTGCGGCACCGGTCGGCGACGGATGCCTGGGACGTATTTTCAACGTACTCGGACAGACCGTCGACAATGACGATACAAAAGTACCGGCATCCGACTACTGGCCTATTCATCGTCCGGCACCGGCCTTTAAAGACCAGTCTCCGGCAACCGAAATTTTTGAAACCGGCATCAAGGTCGTCGACCTCATCGCTCCGTATGCAAAAGGCGGTAAGATCGGGCTCTTCGGCGGTGCGGGTGTAGGTAAGACCGTTCTTATCCAGGAATTGATCCATAACGTGGCGACAGAACACTCCGGCTGCTCCGTATTCTGCGGCGTCGGCGAACGTACCCGTGAAGGGAACGATCTCTGGGGAGAAATGAAAGACTCCGGCGTTCTTTCCAAAGTTGCGCTGGTATACGGCCAGATGAACGAACCTCCGGGAGCGCGTATGCGTGTAGCTCTCACCGGTTTGACCATGGCTGAATATTTCCGCGACAAACAGGGACAGGACGTCCTGCTCTTCGTAGACAATATTTTCCGTTTCGTACAGGCAGGTTCCGAAGTATCCGCGCTGCTCGGGCGTATGCCGTCCGCCGTAGGCTACCAGCCGACACTGGCTACCGATATCGGCGAACTGCAGGAACGCATCACTTCCACCAAAGACGGTTCCATCACATCCATCCAGGCCGTATACGTACCGGCCGATGACTTGACGGATCCGGCTCCGGCAGGCGTATTTACACACTTGGACGCCACCACCGTACTGAGCCGTTCCATCGCGGAACTGGGCATCTATCCGGCAGTAGACCCGCTGGACTCCACCAGCCGTATCCTTGACCCGAACGTTTTGGGTGAAGAGCATTACGAAGTGGCCCGCGGCGTACAGGCTATTCTGCAGCGCTACAAAGAACTGCAGGATATCATCGCCATCCTGGGCATGGAAGAACTTTCCGATGATGACAAAGTCATCGTAGCCCGCGCAAGAAAGGTACAGAGATTCCTGTCTCAACCCTTCTTCGTAGCCGAACAGTTTACAGGCTCCCCCGGCAGATACGTATCCCTGAAGGAAACCATCCGCGGCTTCAAGGAAATCCTTGCAGGCCAGCACGATGATATGCCTGAAGGTGCGTTCTACATGGTCGGCACAATTGATGAAGCGATCGAAAAGGCTGAAAAGATGAAGAAAGGGGAATAAGCCATGGCTGATACCCTTACGAATCCCATGCACGTGGAAGTCATCAGCCCCGACGGACCGATTTATCAGGAAACCGGCGTGGAAATGGTGGTGGCCCGTGCAGCAGACGGTGAATTTGCCGTCATGAAAAACCATCTGCCTCTGGCAGCCGCTCTTGAAATGTGCCCCGTGCGCATCATTAAAGGCGGAAAGGAACAAAAGGTGGCCGTATTTGGCGGTTTCCTGGAAATAAAGGACAATCAGGTAAATATCGTAGCCCCCTTGGCGGAGCTGGCGGACACCATCGATATTGCCCGTGCCCAAGCCGCGAAGAAACGTGCGGAAGACAGGCTCGCGTCCAAGAGCAAAGAAATCGATGTTGACCGTGCCAAACTCGCTCTCCAGCGTGCGCTGACACGGCTCAAAACGACAGGAACCCTTTGATCCCAACAAAAGAACCGATCCATACAAATAATGGGTCGGTTTTTATGTTGGGGGAAAGCGGTAAGAAGATAAAAGCTATCAGCTATCAGCTGTGAGCTGTGAGTTAAAAGCCGAAGCATATGATTTCCATTAGGTGTCATACGAAACATCAGTAAAGGATTTGCTGTTGTAGTGAGGGAAATGTTAATCGTCATCCGAAGCGAATGTGAAGGATCTGCTGTTGTAGTGAGGAAGACGGTAAGGCGTCATTCAGAGCGCCAGCGAAGAATCTGTACCCATGGTGGGGAAAACCGTAAAATCTCATCAGAGTCATAGATTTATTACGCAGGGGCATGCAACCATTATCTATAAAGTAGAATTCATGATTTGTACAATTTGACATGATATATTATCTATGTGTTTTACTTAATGCCGGATATGGGATGTAATGCTGTAGACTTTAGCTTAAGGATTAATGAGGAAATAAAGTCAAAAAATAAGAAAATATTTATAGGGGTGTATAAAACGTGAATGCGGTATGCAGCATGGTCTGCCGAAACGTGATGCATTATGAAAAGATTAGAAAACATGTATATATTGATTATGAAAAGTCATACGATTATGCGGAATTGATATGTGCATTTTGTGGTGGGGTGTCGTATAATCGAAACGATTATGTATCGGAATCATACCATTCGTTTTTGATCCGGATGGGGGAGAGTTGAGTCTGATATACAATCCTGCTGCGGCATGGAAAGAATACTTATCATCCACGGGAGTATGATGGTGAGATTGTTTTTGCCGGCAGAACCGCTTTTTGTAATCGGAGTAATGGCAGAAAACGGCAGATATCCCTGAAGTGACTGGGGCAGAGATGATGGGGGAGCTTTAATAATGGATATGTTTTATTGGGATATCCGGGGCAAGTCACGAAGTAGATGTGACATCTGTGTCCGGAACATACACAGGAATTTAAGAGCGCTCTGTGCGGCTGCTTAGGCGGCTTTTTCGAGGGCGTTTTTTGTATGCCTGAAAAGCCGGCATGAAGTGGGATTCGAGGAGAGAAATTTCGAACCGGAGCGATACCGGCGTGAGGAGGCGTGATGGAAAATGGAGGCGGTCATGAAGAAGGTTACGGACTTTTAGGGAAATATCCTGCCCGCGCGGAGTCTTCCGCGTTTCTGCAGCGATGCAGGTTTGCTGAGGTTGTTTTTCAGAGACGGGCATAGAGCGGTGTCTGTAAGATAGGGGGCTCCACAGATGGCTGGTTCTTGAAGAAAGATAAAGGCAAACCGTCTTAGAGTCAATTTATAAATAATAGGAAAACCGCATAAATACTGAATGTTTTATATTTACAAAATTTATGGTTGAAAAAAAGTAAGGTATAGGGTAAAATAATTTTCGTGTTTATTGCAGAGGCATGATTTCCTAATGGATAAAAACAACAGAGAATAAAACACGGATCCGCTGCAGCGGCTTCAGGGAAAACATGCACAGGCAGTTTCTCCGGCAGAAAATATCAAAAATATCGATTAAAAAAACAGAGATGAAAACGGTCAGCGTTTTGTACATCGGAGAAAACATTTTTGTAATAGAGAAAGGATGGGGTTAAAGTTATGAATCAAGTACACAAGGTCATATGGAGCAGGGTGAAGAATTGCTACATAGTCGTTTCGGAAATCACGAAGAGGGTTGGCAGAGATAATAAACCTCTGTGACGGGAATCCGTCCGCTTCGCGCGCTTTTGTGCGCCATGGTGATTGCCGGCTGTATGCTTCCTGCTGATGCAGATGCAGCAAGCGGGATAGTCTGGGGGACGGGCGCGTCCGCTCCGGGACAAGATAGTGTTGCCGTAGGAACAAACGCAAAAGCAAAGAAGTCTCATGCGGTTGCCCAAGGTACAGAGGCAAAAGCGGACGGTGTTTATGCGCTGGCATTCGGGTATAAAGTACAAACATTGGCAAACTATGCCATCGCTATGGGACATCAGGCAAAAGCAGGGGCCAATGCGATTGGCGGTGTGGCGATCGGCTCCAGTTCCGTAGTCGAGGGAGAACACGGGGTAGCGCTTGGAGATCAGGCGGAATCGAAGAATAAGCAGACGATTGCGGTAGGTTTGAAATCCGTTTCGTCGGGTGAACAGAGCATTTCTATCGGACACCAGGCAAAAGCGATAGGGAACAACAGTATCGCGGAAGGCGCGGGTGCCAAAGGATACGCGAAAGACGGTGTGGCTATCGGCAATAATGCGGAATCGGGAACGGCAGACAATAAGGATCCCCGTATACCGACCATTCCGTCTAATAATGGGGTAGCTGTGGGCAATTCGGCTAAAGCCAGCGGGGGTTCTTCCGTTTCCGTAGGGAATGACAGCATCGGCAACGGACCGTCTTCTGTCGCTATCGGCAATGCGGCAACGGCTAATGATGTAAGGACTACAGCCATCGGCAACAATGCTCATGCGGAAGGTGCCGGTTCACTGTCCATCGGGCGTGAGGCCAGCGCGTTGACCTTGGAAAATGCGACAAGCACAAATCCGCTTGTCACCGGGACTGATGAGCAGCTGGATAAAAAAGGCGTTATGGCCATTGGTGATGATGCCAAGGCAAGCGGCAATAATTCCATCGCTCTCGGTACTTCCGCCAAAGCCGGCGATTTGGAGAAAACCCGGAATGCAGATTCTGTTACTCTGACCGGCAGCGCGAAACGGATTACCAAGCTGACGACGAAGCGGTCCGTCAATAATGCGGTTGCTATCGGTACGGAATCCAGTGTACAGTCTGATGAAGACATTGCTGTCGGCTACAGGGCAACAACCGTAGCTTCCAAATACCACCAGCTGCCCGGTTCCGGACAGGTGGCGATCGGCAGCAACAGCAATACTTACGGAAGCAGGGGCGATGTGGCAATCGGTTCCGGCGCAGAGACGAATATAAGGGTCAAAAACGTGGATCATACCAATGGTCCGACGGAAAAGCGTGATGCACAGAGCGTGGCTATCGGCAGCGTGGCAAAGGCTTACGGATCGCAGGCGGTGGCTGTCGGCGCAGACACAAGGGCGATCGGAAACTCTTCCGTGGCGATCGGTACGGATGATATCGAGCTGGATCGTGCAAAACTGCAATCCCTTCTGCCGGGACTGGCGAATAATGAAAATCTGAATAATAAGGCGCCCAGTGATGCAACGCTTGGTTCGGCTGCTTTGCATGATAAGCCCTATTATGTCAAGACTGCTTCCATCGGAACGGCATCCGTGGCACTCGGCGCGATGAGCCAGGCCGCCGGTGACGCTTCTATGGCTATGGGTCTCAATGCTTTGGCGGAAGGCGATGCCAGCACGGCAATCGGGCCTTTGGCACGCAGCAAGGGGAAAAAATCCATTGCCATGGGTGTTAATGCCAATTCCCAAGTAGATGGAGGCGTGGCACTCGGCGCTGACAGCGTTTCCAACCGTCAGCAGACATCCAATGCTTACATTCCTTCCGGTGCCGACACGGCACAGGTAAATGCCATTAAGGCGACAAAAGGAACGACAGGCGCCGTCAGTGTCGGCTCGGATACGGTAAAACGCCAGATCATCAATGTGGCGGCCGGCACGAATGATTCCGATGCCGTCAATGTGGCTCAACTGAAAGCGGTAACATCCAATGCTTCCTGGACAGCACAGGGGAATGGCAATGATGTGAATGCCGTAAAGAATGGCAGTAAAGTCAACTTTGCCGATGGAACAAATACAACGGCTTCCGTGACAAAAGATGCGTCCGGAAAGGTAACGGCCGTAAAATACAACTTAAAAAAAGATGTCAACCTGGGAACGGACGGCAGCCTGACCATCAACGGAAATACCTATATCAATAAAGACGGCATCAATGCGGGGAACAAGCAGATCACGAACGTAGCCAGCGGCGGAAATACGACGACCAATGCGGCCAATATCGGCGATATCAACCGTATTGTCGAAGCAAAAGATAAGTATATAACGAAAGGTAAGGCAACCTACCAGACAAACGGCGACGGAACGGCTGCATTGACCGGTACGAACAACCTGACCGCCAATATAACGGGACTCAAAAACAACTATGTCACAAGCGGCAGCGTTTCCAATGACGGCAAAACCCTGACACTGGAACGGAATGATACGGGCAAAGTCAATGTAGACCTGAGCAAAATATTCACCGAGGTGGCAAAGGAAGATTATCATCTGGTAGCAAATCCGGAAGCGGGAAGCCAGGGCAAGTACAAAGCGGACAGCAACGGAAATATGGTGCTGACCGTAGCGAACGAAAAAGGCGATAAGAAACAGGTTACCTTGACAGACATCGCATCCAAAGCGCAGCAGAATACGAATACAACAAATATTACAAACATTAACAATACCATTGCCAAAGGCCTGAACTTTAAGGGTGATGACGCAACAATTATCAATAAGAAACTGGGCGAGCAGCTGGATATCAAAGGCGGCGCTGATGCATCAAAATTGTCAGACGGGAATATCGGTGTCATATCCGGAAACGGTGCGCTGAATGTAAAACTGGCGAAAGATGTGACCGGCCTGAACAGTGTGACGGCAGGAACCGCCAGAATGGGTGTCGATTCGGCAGATCACAAGAGCTATGTAACCGGTCTGGACAACAGGGACTGGGACGTGCAGAATCCGGTGGTCGTGAACGGCAGAGCGGCGACAGAAGACCAGTTGAAGAAAGTATCTGATGCCATTTCCATTTCCAATGCGTCAAAGACAGACTATCGCTTGGTTAAAAATCCTGACGCGGCAGACGGGAATTATTCCGTAGCCAACGGCAAAGTGGATCTGAAAGTGGAAGACAAGGCGCATCCGACGACACCGGCAAGCACGGTCACAATCAATAATATTGCCAGCGCGTCGGACGTGGAAAAACTGAAAGCAGGCTTCAAGGTAAAGGCAGGAACCAATGAGGGCGCGATCAAGGCGGGAGAAACCCTTGAATTCGCGGCAAAAGACAATGCAGGTGTGGAATACGATCCGGCCGCAAGGAAGCTGACTGTATCCGTAAGCAAAGATCCGACCTTCAACAGCGTGACTGTAGGTGACGTAAAGATCAACAATACCGGCATCAACGCAGGGAACAAGCAGATCACGAACGTAGCCAGCGGCGGCAATGTAACGACGAATGCGGCCAATATCGGCGATATCAACCGTATTGTGACGGCGAAAGACAAGTATGTGACAGGCGGTACCGCAAATTACCAGACAAACGGCGACGGAACGGCTGCATTGACCGGTACGAACAACCTGACCGCCAATATAACGGGACTCAAAAACAACTATGTCACAAGCGGCAGCGTTTCCAATGACGGCAAAACCCTGACACTGGAACGGAATGATACGGGCAAAGTCAATGTAGACCTGAGCAAAATATTCACCGAGGTGGCAAAGGAAGATTATCATCTGGTAGCAAATCCGGAAGCGGGAAGCCAGGGCAAGTACAAAGCGGACAGCAACGGAAATATGGTGCTGACCGTAGCGAACGAAAAAGGCGATAAGAAACAGGTTACCTTGACAGACATCGCATCCAAAGCGCAGCAGAATACGAATACAACAAATATTACAAACATTAACAATACCATTGCCAAAGGCCTGAACTTCGGTGGAGACTCGGGCGCAGATATTAACAAAAAGCTGGGAGAAAAGCTGGAAATCAAGGGCGGTGCCTCGGCAGACCTGACAGATGGAAATATCGGCGTTGTATCTGATGGAACGAAGCTCAACGTGAAGCTGAAGAAAGATGTCAATCTGGGTGCTGACGGCAGCCTGACCATCAACGGAAAGACTTATGTCAATAAAGACGGTCTCAATGCGAACGGCCAGAAGATTACCAATGTAGCTGACGGCACGGCAAACAGTGATGCAGTCAACCTGGGTCAGCTGAATGCAGCCATCGGCGGTACGGCAAAGGCAACGACCGTCAAAGCGAAAGACGCCAATGTAACCGTTACAGAAGGAACCAATCCCGCCGGTGGTAAAGAATATACCGTCGGACTGGGTGATAAAGTAACCCTCGGCACGGCTGACAAGAAAATCGTCGCAGACGGAACCAGCGGAAAGATTACGGCGGGCAGCAAGGTCACCATCGACGGAACGACAGGGGACATCCAGGCGGGCACAGTCAAAGTGACAGGCGCCGGCACAGTGAATGAACTGACCAACCGCACATGGGATATTGACAACCCGACAGTCGTACATGGACAGGCGGCAACAGAAGACCAGCTGAAAACAGTCAGCGACGGCGTGAAGACCAATAAGACAAATATTACAAACATCAATAACACCATTGGCAAAGGCTTGAACTTCGGCGGAGACTCCGGCGCGGTAATTAACAAAAAGCTGGGAGAAAAGCTGGAAATCAAAGGCGGAGCCTCGGCAGACCTGACAGATGACAATATCGGCGTTGTATCTGATGGGACGAAGCTCAACGTGAAGCTGAAGAAAGATGTTAACCTGGGACCGGACGGCAGCCTGACCGTTAACGGAAAGACCTATGTCAACAAAGACGGTCTCAATGCGAACGGCCAGAAGATTACCAACGTGGCTAACGGCACAGCGAACAGTGACGCAGTCAACTTCGGCCAGCTGAAAGATGCTGTCGCGGCGGGAAAGACGATCCTGAAAGACGGTAAGAATACCACCGTCGAAGGCGAAGGCACCGTTGCCAATCCGTATAAAGTCAATGTAAATGATGACCTGGTGCTCGGCAAGAAAGGTGCTGACGGCAAAGACGGCTCCATCGGAGTCAACGGCAAAGACGGTTCTTCCGTAGTGATCCATGGCAAAGACGGAATCAGCATCAAGGGGAAAGACGGCAAAGATGGAGTTACCCTCAAGGCGAAAGACGGAGCCAATGGGACGGAAGGGCAGATTGGCCTGACCGGACCTGCCGGGAAAGATGGAAAATCCACCCATGCGGATATAGGCGTCAACGCAGGACCTGCGAGCCTGGATCCGGCCAAGAACCTGTCGGCTACCGAAATGACCCGTCTCTACTATGTGGATGAAAAAGGCGACCATCAGGTGGCAACGATGGATGACGGCATGAAATTTGCCGGAAATACCGGACTGGCAATAAAGAAACTGAACAGCACCATGACCATCAGGGGAACCGGAACAAAGGCAGATACGGAATACGACCCGTCAAACATCAAAACGATGGTGGATGCTGACGGAAATATGATTGTCGGCCTGGATAAGAACCTGAAGGCGGACAGTGTTGGAATTAACGGCAAAGACGGCAGAGACGGAGCCACCATTAAAGGCGGCGACGGAAAACCAGGCGTTGACGGCACCAATATCACCCGTCTCATCATTGAAGAAAAGAACGGCAAGCAGCATGACATTGCCACCTTGGATGACGGCATGAAGTACGGCGGTGATACAGGGGCGGTCATCAAAAAGAAACTGAACGGCCAGGTGAATGTAATCGGCGGCATTTCAGATGAAAGCAAACTGACCACGGATGACAACATCGGTGTGGTATCTGACGGCAGCAACAACCTGAAAGCACGTCTTGCCAAGGATTTGAAAGGCTTAAACAGTGTAACAGCCGGCAATGTGGTGATGGATACGACCGGATTCTATGTCAAGAAAATGACGCGTACTCCGGCCGGAACGGTTTCTCTTACTGCAGATGGGCTGAATAACGGCGGAAATAAGATTGCCAATATAGCGGCAGGCGAGGCGGATACCGATGCCGTCAATGTCAGCCAGCTGAAAAATCAGGGCTCGGAGATCGTCAACAAGGGCTTCGGCATAAAAGCGGAAGACGGAAATGAAGTAAAGAAGAAGCTTGGCGAAACGGTGGACGTTGTAGGCGACGGTAAGAATATTTCCACCAGAGTCGAAGGCGGCAGAGTCAGAGTGGGGCTTAAGGATGATATTTTACTGAATAGTGTCACCACAGGCCGTACAAGAATGGATACCAACGGGCTTACCGTTCAGGACGGTTCCGGAAACACGGCAGTGACAGTCGACAAGGACGGGCTGAAGATCAAGGACGGCCCCAGCGTTACCAAGTCGGGAATTGATGCAGGCGGCAAGAAGATCACCAATGTAGCGGCAGGCGAGGCAGATACCGATGCCGTCAATGTCAGCCAGCTGAAAAAAGCGGCAGCCAGTGCCACCACGAAAGTAGCGGACGGCAAAAATACGACGGTGACTTCTGAAACGAATGCCGACGGATCCAAAACGTACCATGTCAACCTGAATGATGATATTACGCTGGGAACCGATCCTTCCAAGCAGATCAGCATTAAAGGTACCGAAGGTACGATCAAGGCCGGGCAGGTGACTGTCAACGGTACGGCCGGCACAGTGAACGGACTGACCAATAAGACCTGGGATCCGAACCATATCACCAGCGGACAGGCGGCGACGGAAGACCAGCTGAAGGTTGTATCCGGCCAGGCAGGCAAGCATTCTTCCGTAACGGCGGGCAGCAATATTTCCGTAACGACAGGAACAAATGCAAACGGCGGTACGGACTACAAAGTGTCTGTAGTCGATACACCGACCTTCAAGACCGTGACTACAGGAAATACGGTGATGAGTAGCAGCGGCCTGACGATCAAGAACGGCCCGAGCATCACGCAGACCGGCGTTGACGCAGGCGGAAAACGGATTACCAATGTGGCAGCAGGCAAGGCAGATACGGATGCTGTGAATGTAGGGCAGCTGAAACAGATCGGCGGAGCCATCAACAAAGTTGATAACCGTATCAACAGAGTCGGCGCAGGAGCGGCGGCATTGGCAGCACTCCATCCGCTGGACTTCGATCCCGATGACAAGTGGGACTTCACTTTGGGCTACGGCAACTATAAAGATGCCCATTCTCTGGCACTCGGTGCCTTCTATCGGCCGAATGAAGATACGATGATCAGTGTAGGCGGTTCCATCGGCGGCGGAGAGAATATGGTGAATGCAGGTCTTTCCATGAAGCTGGGACAGGGCAACCATGTGTCCACATCCAAAGTGGCGATGGCTAAGGAAATCAAGGATCTTCGCGCTGAACTGGAAAATGTGAAGGGGGCGCTGCTGAAGGTTGCGGACGGAAGACCGCTGGATTCCATGGATATGGACAAGATGCAGCTCTTCCCCGATGTGCCTGAAAATCATTGGGCCTATGACTATGTGGCGACTCTGGCAGGAAACGGTGTCATCGTGGGCTACCCGGACGGACAGTTCGGCGGAGACCGCATGATGACCAGGTATGAAATGGCCGCGTTGATCTACAGGGCCATGCAGAATGGTGCGGCTGCCGATGACCGGATGGCCAGAGCACTGAAAGAATTCGAACCGGAACTGGAACGCATCAGGGTAGATACCATCAGCAAGCATAAGGACGGCACACCTGATATCCAGCGTGTACGCGTCATCAAAGGCCGCGGTTAATCGGAGCAAGAGGCTTTCAGATGAAGAAATCATGGTTTGCTGTGATAGGAATGATATTGATATTGCTGCTGCCGGGCACGGTGGCTGCGGCAGCGGATAATATCACCGTAGCCGGCCAGTTTGAAGGAGCCTATGCGGACAATGTATATCGTTTTGTTACTGCCGATGGACAGGAAATCCCTGCCATGATGGAGCATGCGGGAAAGATAATGAGTTATACGCCTTTTCAGGCGACAGGGTATGTGGCTTATAATCAGGCCGGGCAGCCTGTACTTATTATCCGGAACGTGTCTTATCAGGAGCGGGCTCCTAATCAGCGTGCGGTCAGCTACAGAAAAGATATTGGGAATCCGCAGCCGTCACAGATGCCAATAGGATCACGGACATCTCGGGATGCAGGGTATTTCATGGGACCGGTGAAAAGCGATCTTGACAACTGGTATCAGGTCAATCCGGGAGATTTGAAATTAGAGGATCTGGGTGCTTATCAGGTAGCATGGAATTTGTCCGGGCTTCCTGTAGGGACAAGGATCTGCACTGTGGGCAGTATTCTGTCCAGCGCCGGCGGCGGGCTTATGAATTTCCGTACCGCCCGGGGGAATAAAATTCTTATCAATCTCAATGGTGCAGTTGTTCCTATGGGACAGCGGGTAACCGTTTTGGGGATTATTTCCACTCCGTCAGTGCTGACAATCCAGTTCGTAAACAGCGTAGGATCCTGATTGGATAAGACCATCTTTCTAAATCAGGAAGAAGATAAAAGACTTTCTTCTATAAGCATATGCTTTCAGGAGAGAGTCTTTTACCCATTATGGAAAGCGGGAGTCTCATATTTTAACCCGAAATCGGCTTTGTCCTGCTTTTGGACGGCAATACTGCCGGTATATGGAATGAAGTTGTCTTTCTGAAAAGGGGTATTTTGTTTCTCATTCTCCATAGCAATGTGAGAACCGTGAGCATACGGATGATCCGCTTTTGGCATATTTTCTCCAAAAGGGTTCCATTATGACGGATATCTTAGTCAAATATACATGAAGGAAGGTGCATGGAGCCGACGGGCATTGAAAGGGAACCGGAGTGCAGAAAATCTCCGGTGAAATACTTTAATAAAAGTGCGTTTGGTATACTAATCTAATTTATAATAAATAACTTTATTAAATAACTTTATAAATGTATAATAGGATGAAAGAGATATAAATTATTTAGTTCTTTAGAGAGCGGATATCTTTTTATGTAAAAGGAGGAAGTTATGAATCAGATTTACAAAGTCATCTGGAGCCGGGTGAAACACTGCTATGTGGTAGTTTCGGAAATCGCCGGCCGCTGCGGGAAAAATGGGGGAACAGCTTCTGAAAAGAAGAGCATGCCCGTCCGCGCGTTTCTGTGCGCCCTTGCCGTCACGGGATGCCTGCTGCCGGGCATGGCGGAAGCATCATTTAATGGTGGGATCGGTGCTACAACGGCTACAGCGAACAGTATCGCTGTCGGGGATGATGCCAAGACGACAGAGGAATATACGATCGCTCTCGGCAGCCGATCCAGGGCGAAAAATATCTATGCCATAGCCATGGGCGATCAGGCGGAAGCTAGCGGGCAGGGGGCGACCGCCATAGGCTCCCTGTCTAAATCGACAGCCGAGCATTCTCTTGCTGTCGGCGACCAGGCGCAGGCGGCGGCGGTGAACAGCTCCGCTTACGGTATTCTGTCGAAGGCATTGTCATCACATAGTGTGGCTATCGGTAATGCGGCGTCTGTCGGCAAGGGAGATCCGGATTCAGTATCAAGCCAGAACGGGATTGCCATCGGGAATGGTGCGAATGTTACCGTGAACCCCGCCACAGCGACACCGGGAATTACCGATAAGAGCGGCGGGATCGCAATCGGGCATGATGCGACAACCAAAGATATCAATACGATTGCTCTCGGTACCGGCACTGTCGGCCAAGGTGCGCAGGCAGTGGCTATCGGCCGTAATGCACGTACAATTGCTAATAACGGTGTGGCCATCGGTAACGAAGCTCGGACACAATCTACGAACGGCTTTGCGTTGGGGAATAATGCCCGCGCCGGTTTTGATGAAAATAATGTGCTTGTAGGCAGAGACAATGACCAGGCCTTCGGTTCCAATGCCAGGGCCTGGGGCGGTTCCTCTATGGCTTTCGGGAATAATGCGAAAGCTGCTAATGGCGGTGCCATTGCCATGGGGAACGGTTCTCAATCCAGAGGGGATTGGGGCGTAGCCATCGGTAACGGTGCAAAAGCCCTGGCTGCAGGCGCCCGCGCATTGGGGGCAAACTCTAACGCCAGTGGTGTTAATGCTGCTGCTATAGGCTGGGACAGTGAGGCCAGCGGGGCATCTTCCATTGCAGTCGGTGAAACGGTCAAATCGACAGGCACTAATTCTGTGGCTATCGGTACAGGTGCAAAAGCGGCCAATGAAAATGCCATAGCCCTCGGCGCCGGTTCGGAAACGGCGGCAGCTGTG
>ENA-ORRW01001229-ORRW01001229.1-human-gut-metagenome-genome-assembly--contig:-NODE-1229-length-25698-cov-9.846859_pt1 | contig 25698 bp, 20 predicted proteins | sample MGYA00242183_ERZ509150 | MGnify/ENA primary metagenome ERZ509150 (study PRJEB26280, sample SAMEA2338639) | human gut metagenome | biome: human gut; feature: human-associated habitat; material: faeces... | reverse complement strand
TCGCCTTCGACAAGTGGAGCGACGGCAGCACGCAGAACCCGCGCACGGTGAAGCTCACCTCCGACCTCACCCTCACGGCCTCCTTCAAGACGGCCACCACGGGCGGCGGAGACCAGGGTAGCGGCGGAGACCAGGGCGGCGGCACCCTGGGCGATTAACCCTGCGTAAGAGGGGGAGGGCGAAGCCCAGGGGCTTCCCCACGGGCCACCCGCCCACGGCGCCTACTAAAGGAAATTCGCCACACGAAAGGAACGACCTCTCGCTACCTCGCCCGCTCCCTATGCGCCTGCTGAGGAGGGAAAACAACAAAAACAACATTTACAAGGAGATACAACGCTTCGCGGGGACAACACACGCTATGCGTGTAACAAGCCTTCTGCAAGGTAAACAACAAGATACAACAGCTTCGCGGGGACATGCGCAGAACTGAGCTTGCTCAAGTTATGCCATGGCGAGAAAGAGTGCCATGAAATGGAACAGCTTCGCGGGGACACATGGCTAAGCGGACAATACTATGCAGGAAATGCGTCAAGTTGTGTGAGCAAGGCGAAGCGTTGTAAATGTTGTTTCTCTACAAGCAACCTTCGGCCTCGAAGAGGCAATGTCCTGGCGAAGCGTTGTTACTTGTTGTAAAGGTTGTTTGAGTTGTTTTCTTAACTTATCCTAATGACATTGAGGATATTGAGTAGACAAAGCAAACTTTGTTGTAAAATATTGTAAAAGTTGTGTCGGTTGTCTTCTTAGCATGTCCTGACATTGTCAAAGACATGAGAGAAAAGACTTCATTTGTCAAACCCTTAAACGAAAGAAAAATCATGGATGAAAAGAAAAGACAGGTATGGCGGTTCGTCATTCAGACCGCCATCTCGATCCTCACGGCCATCGCCACGGCCCTCGGCGTGACGAGCTGCATGGCAGCCGTTTAGACACGGTAGGTTACAGCAAGAGCCGCCAGACAGAGCGGCCCTTGCTTAGCTATCAAAGACAGTACGACGTTATCCTAGACAGTAGACGCTATCCAAGACTGTACGACGCTATCCAAGACCGTGTGGCCCTTGGTTAACTGTCAAAGGGGATGGTCAGTTCCTCGGAGCCGAGGAGGTTGAAGGTGCGGCGGTGGTAGGGCGTGACGCCATGCTGGCGGATGGCCTCGCGGTGCTTTCGTGTGGGGTAGCCCATGTTGTGCTGCCAGTCGTAGTCGGGATACTCCTGCGCCAAGCGGACCATCTCGTCGTCGCGGTAGGTCTTGGCCAGGATGGAGGCAGCAGCGATGGAGAGGTACTTGCCGTCGCCCTTGACGATGGTGGTATGGGGCAGGTCGCGGTAGGGCTTGAAGCGGTTGCCATCGACGATGATGGCCTCGGGCCGCACCTGGAGCTGGTCGAGGGCACGGTGCATGGCGAGGATCGAGGCGTTGAGGATATTGATCTGGTCGATCTCCTGCGGCGTGACGACGCCCACGGCCCATGCCACCGCGTCGCGCTCGATATCCTGGCGCAGGGCATAGCGCTGGCGGGCGGTGAGCTTCTTGGAGTCGTTGAGCCGTTCGTTCTGATAGTCGGGAGGCAGGATGACGGCGGCGGCATAGACACTGCCAGCCAGGCAGCCACGGCCAGCCTCGTCGCAGCCAGCCTCTACCCTGCCCTGCTCATAATAGTTTTTCAGCATAGCGATTGTGATTGTGTGTGTGGACAGACGGCCTCAGCGCATCGCCCCGTCGGAGAAGGAGAGCGGCACCAGGTCGTGCATGCTCCCTACGACATAGACGCCCTCGGTGCCATAGAGGAGCACGCGCATCGGCTGCTGGTAGCGGTCCTCCACCTCCAGCGCCACCTGGCGGCAGGCGCCACAAGGCGTGACGGGCTGCGCCGTCAGTCCCACGGCGTTGCGCGCGGCGATGGCCAGCGCCAGGACCGGCTGGTCGGGATAGTGGGCCTGCGCCGCAAAGAGGGCCGTGCGCTCGGCACAGAGTCCCGAGGGGAAGGCGGCGTTCTCCTGGTTGGCACCGATGACGACACGACCGTCCTGGAGGCGCACCGCGGCCCCCACATGGAAGTGGGAATAGACGGCATAACTGTGGCGCGTGGCCTCGATGGCCTGCCCCACGAGCGCTTGGTCCTCGGCGGAGAGCTCGTCCATCTGACAGAGCGTCACCTTTATCTTGATTTCAAGGTCTTGCATGGAGATAGGTGCTTGATGAGTAGATACTGTCAAAGAAACAATGACACCGCAAATCTTAGCGTTGTTTGAATCGCTTGCTCAAAACTCCTTGGCCAGTCCGCCCTCGCTCGTCTCCTTGTAGAGCGAGGGAATGTCGTGGCCCGTCCGCTTCATCACGTCCACCACTTTGTCGAAGGAGACGCGGTGCTTGCCGTCGCTGAGCGAGGCGTAGAGCTGGGCGTCGAGGGCACGGCAGGCCGCAAAGGCGTTGCGCTCGATGCAAGGGATCTGGACGAGGCCGCAGACGGGGTCGCAGGTCATGCCGAGGTGGTGCTCCAGTCCCATCTCCGCCGCATACTCTATCTGCGACGGCGTGCCGCCAAAGAGCTGGCAGGTGGCTGCCGAAGCCATGGCGCAGGCCACACCGACCTCGCCCTGACATCCCACCTCCGCGCCGGAGATCGAGGCGTTGTACTTGACGATGTTGCCGAAGATGCCGGCCGTAGCCAGGGCATGGAGGATGCGCGTCTCGGAGAAATTGTGGAATTCGGCCAGATGGACCAGCACGCCCGGCACCACGCCACTGGCTCCACACGTCGGGGCCGTGGCCACCGTGCCGCCGGAGGCATTCTCCTCGCTCACGGCCAGGGCATAGGCGAAGACGCGGCCACGGCTCTGCAGCGACGGCTTGTAGGCAAGCGACTTCGTATAGTAGGTCGGGGCCTTGCGGGCCAGGTGCAAGGGGCCCGGGAGCGCGCCCTCGTGGTCGATGCCACGGTGGACGGCACGCTGCATCACCTGCCACACCTGGCGCAGGTAGTCCCAGATGTCCTTGTCCTCACAAAGTGCCACATACTCCCAGTAGCCACGACCGTTGCCCTCACACCAGCCGAGGATGTCCTTGGTGGTGTGGAGGTTATAGACCTGCTCCGGGCGGAAGCACTGGTCCTCCTTGCCCTTGCCCTCCGACAGGGCGCCGCCGCCGACGCTATAGACCGTCCACTCCTCGGTGGGCTTGTCGTAGCCGTTGAGGGCGACAAACTTCATGCCGTTGGGGTGGAACTGCAGAAACTCCGTCGGTTTCCACACGATCTTCACGGGGGCGGCCTCGCGGAGCACCTCCTGGATGGCCACGTCGGTCATGTGGCCCTTGCCCGTGGCAGCCAGGCTGCCGTAGAGCGTCACCTCGAAGCGGTGGGCGTTGGGATGGCGCTTGAGGAAGATCTGTGCCGCCCGCTGCGGCCCCATGGTGTGGCTGCTCGACGGTCCTTTGCCGATTCTGAATATTTCTTTGATCGATTCCATGTCGGGAGGGGAAAAATACAGTTTGGGGATGGAGGAAAACGTCAGGCCCGATCCTCGCAGAAGGGTCAGGCCCGGTCCTTGTAAATGAGTTTGTTGGCGCCGCTGGTGATATGGAGGGCCTCGGGGTGCTCCTTGACGAAACTGTCGATATGGCGCACGCGCTTCTCGTCGAGGATCTCATCGACGGCAATGAGGATGCCCGTCTCCTCCACCTCGCCAAAGCCGTCGTTGATGGCCGTTCCGAAGAGTTTCATCGTCGGCGAGAGGTTCATGTAGGCGTTGACGAGCGGCGGGATATTGAAGCCCAGGTGGCGAATCTCGCGGTTGAGGATGCGGTAGTCCTCCCTGAAGTCGGCGCCCGTGAAGATCTTGGCCAGTTGCTCCTCGGGATGCTCGTAGCTCAGCGGGTGGATGGGCACGATGAGGTGGTCCTTGTCGTCGAAGTGCTTCTTGAGGAAATAGAGGATCATGTCGCGGCCGATGCGGATGTAGCTCGGATACATGGTCATCTTGCCAAAGAAGTACCTGACGTCGGGATTGATGACCGTCAGCGCGCCGAGACCATCCCAAAGGTTGTCGAGGGCGAAGATGCTCTTGGAGTTCTTGCGCACGTTCTGGTAGTCGAGCGAGACAAACGATCGGCCCAGCTCCACGGTGTAGGGCATGTACTCCTGGAGGAAGCGGTCGGAGAAGTGGAACATGTGGCTGGTGGCCAACTCGGGCTGGCCGTCGGCATTGAGCCGCCAGTTGCGTCCGAAGAGATAGCGGTAGCCACCGATGATCTCCTCCGCCTCGGGGTTCCACACGATAAGCTGCTTGTAGCAGTTGTCCGACGTGTCAAACTCGTCTATATCTACGGCCTTTCCCGTACCGCCACCTGCCGCGCGGAACGCTATCTCGCGCAGCCGGCCTATCTCCCGCATCACGTTGGGTGCGTTGTGGGCTGTCACCACATAGATATCGTTGTGGCTTTTGTTGGTCGTGCGGAGCAGCTTCTCAGGAGTAAGCTCGCTGCGCAGCACCTCTTTGCTGATGGGTTGGATAATCTCTTCTTCCATTTTTCCAGAGTTTGATGTAAAACGGGGGGATTCTCTTGTTCTGACTCTTCTTCTGAACCTTCTTCTGTCTCTTCTTCTGCCTCCTTAGAGCGCATAGACCTGGTCCTCCACCCACAGGGCCCAGTCCTTGGCCGATCGCGACCGGTCGAAGGTCTGCCAGGGGATGGGTTTGCCTATCTTGACCGTGAAGTCCTTGTCGACGTTGCGATACATCTCATCGACGAGGAAGAGCATCGCCAGGTTCACCTTGAGGTGGAGGCGCTTCTGCCAGTTGGCGATGCGGTAGAAGCGGTCGGAGTTGCGCCCGCTGAAATGGATGGGCACGATGTCGCGCTGATACTGCACGCTCTTCGTGACGAAGGTCTTCTTCCACGGCAGGTCGCGGATCACTCCGTCGGTCATCCGCGAGTTGAGTCCGGCGGGAAACATGATGATATGGTCGTTGCCCTGAAAGGCCGCCTCGACCATGCGTGGGAAGTCGCGGCTCTGCTTGCCCGTCTTGTTGATGCCCACACAGACCGGACGAAGGCCGGGGAGGTTCATCAGCAGGTCGTTGACCAGGTAGCGGAAGCGACCGTCGTAGTGGCGCCCGATGATGCTGCCCAGGGCCACGCCATCCTGTCCGCCGAGAGGATGGTTGCTGACGAAGGTGTAGAGTTTGCCATCATCCTTGGAGGGCAGGTTCTCCTCGCCCTCGATGGTGATGTGCATCTTGAGATACTCCACGGTGGAGGTGAGCCATTGCGTGCCCACCTCGTCGCGGTGGTCGTACAAGAACTGGTTCACTTGGTCCTCGTGGGCTATCTTGCGTAGCCAGTTGATCAGGCAGCGGGGCACGAGGCGCGCCTTGCCGCCGAGTTTGCTGGTGAGTATTTTCTCGATGTCGATAGTCTTCTCCATCCGCTCTTTCTTTTCGTCAATTCTCTCTTACAATGCGCAAAAATACTCATTTTTCTCAAAGTGTGCAACTATTTCCGCCGAAAAAGTGGTCAGGACGCCCTTATTTCATGTTGTTGTCACATTTCCACCGCCTCGGCAGGGCCCTTCCGGGCGGCTCCGAGGTCCGACGGGCGTAGGACGGAAAAGAGGGCGTCCTATACCTGAATCAATAAAAAACAGACATTTTTGAAACTTTTGTGGGGGAGCGTGGGGAGATGTGGGGAAAAATGTGTACCTTTGAAGCCGAAAATATATTTTCCTCAAAGAAGTACACATGCGATTTTTGGGAACGATAGATTCCAAGACCGATGCCAAGGGACGGGTGTTTCTCCCCGCCTCCTTCCGGAAGGTGCTGAGCACGGCGGGCGCAGAGCGCCTCGTCCTGCGCAAGGACATCTTCCAGCCGTGCCTCGTGCTCTATCCCGAGTCGGTGTGGAACCAAATGCTCGACAGCCTGCGCGCACGCCTCAACCGCTGGAACCGCCAGGACCAAATGGTCTTCCGCCAGTTTGTCTCCGACGTGGAGCCCGTGGCGCTCGACGGCAACGGCCGCTTCCTCATCCCCCGCCGCTACCAGCAGATGGCGGGCATAGAGGGACAGGTGCGCTTCATCGGCATGGACGACGCCATCGAGATCTGGAGCGGCGACGAGGGAGAGGGTCCGTTCATGGACGCCGACGCCTTCGCCCAGGCCCTGGAGGACCGGATGGGGAGCGCATTCCCGGGCGCGGCAGAGAGCGAGAACGACAGCAACCAACCACGACAATGACCGATTCTACCCAGACATATCATGTGCCCGTGCTCCTCCAGGAGAGCATCGGCGGACTGGCCATCCACGAGGGTGGCGTCTATGTGGACGTGACCTTTGGCGGTGGAGGCCACAGCCGCGAGATCCTGCGCCAGCTCCATGGCACAGGCCATCTGTACAGTTTCGACCAGGACGCCGACGCAGAGGCCAACATCGGCACAGAGGCGGAGGACAACTTCACGTTTGTGCGCAGCAACTTCCGCTATCTGAAAAACTGGATGCGCTACTACGGCGTGGACCATATCGACGGCCTACTGGCCGACCTGGGGGTCAGCTCCCACCATTTCGACGACGAGGAGCGGGGATTCTCCTTCCGCTTCGACGCGCCGCTGGACATGAGGATGAACAAACGAGACGGACTGACGGCGGCCGACCTACTGCGCGACTACAGCGAGGAGCAGCTCGCCGACGTGCTCTATCTCTACGGAGAGTTTCGACAGTCGCGACGCATGGCGGCAGCCATCGTCAAGGCAAGACAGCAAAAATCGATCACGACAACGATAGAATTGGCCAACGTTGTCGCTCCTTTACTAAACAAGAGCCGGGAGAAGAAGGAAATGGCACGTCTTTTCCAGGCGCTGCGCATCGAGGTCAACCACGAGATGGACGCCCTGCGCGAACTGCTGGCGGCAGCCACCGACGTGCTCGGAGAGGGAGGCAGGCTGAGCATCATCACCTACCACTCGCTGGAAGACCGACTCGTCAAAAACGTGATGCGAAGCGGCAACGCCGAGGGAAAGGTCGTCAAGGACTTCTTTGGCAAGGCCGAAACACCCTACCGACTGGTCAACAACAAGGTGATCGTGCCGACGGCGGAGGAGCAGGAGCGCAACCCGCGCAGCCGTAGTGCCAAACTGAGAATAGCAGAAAGGACAGAACGCTGATGAGCAACAACAAGGAAACACAGGAGCCGCTGATGGGACAGCCCGTCGAGCTGGAGGTCGTGGGGGCCACGGAGGCCACACAGGCTGCCGGCGAGGCCTCTGTGCGTCCACAACGGGAGGAACCACTGAAGGGCCGAAAGGCCGCCAGGAAGCCGGCTGGCAAGGAGGGAGAAGCCGCGGGCGAGGCCGTCGAGGCGCAAGGAGCAGCCCACGAGGATGCCACGACGGAGCAGCCCTCGGAAGAGGCCGAGGCGGAGCGCGTGGCCGAGGCCATCAGGCAGGCCATCGAGGAGCAGGCGCGCGAGGACGAGAATCCCCACTCCACCAACTACACGCTCCGACAGATCATCGGCGGAGAGATGCTGCAGACGGGCGTGATGCGCAAGAACGTGGGACTGATGGCGGTCGTGGGACTCTTTCTCTTCGTCTCCGTCACCAACCGCTACAGCGTGCAGGAGAAGCTCAAGGAGATCAACCGGCTGGAGGCGAAACTCAAAGACGCGAAGTACAGGGCGCTCTCCACGGGCAGCAAATACACCGAGAAGACGCGACTGAGCTTTGTGCTCCAGGCGCTGCGCAACAGCAAGGACAGCATCTTGAAGATCCCGGACCAGCCGCCCTACAAGATACAGGTGCCCGAGGAGGGAGGACAAGGAGAGTGACGACACGGCCCGTGGAAAAGGCAGAAAGGCCGCACGGGACCCATTTGATAACTTAAAAAACAACTACAATGAGTAAACTGAATGACGCAAAGGTAATGCCGCGCTACATGCTGGTGTCGGTATTGATGACGCTGGTGTCATGTTGTGTGTTGGGAAAAGCCTTCTACATCATGACAGCAGAAAAGGACTACTGGGCCGAGGCGGCCAAGCAATCGGCACGCGACAGCGTGAAGCTGGAGGCCACGAGAGGCAACATACTGAGTTGCGACGGGCGGCTGATGGCCACCACGATGCCGCAATACAAGATATTCATGGACTTCGAGACGCTGCGGTCCAACCCTACGGACACGGCGTTTGCCGATAGCCTCGACGCCATCTGCCAGGGGCTCAACGAGATCTTCCCCGAGAAGCCGGCAGAGGAGTTCAAGGCCGAACTGAAAAAGGGATATGCCAAGCGGAGCCGCGTATGGCCGGTGTGGAAGAAGCGCGTCGATTACGACACGTGGATGGAGGTATCGCAGCTGCCCGTCTTCCGCAGGGGCGCAAACAAAAGCGGAATCCACGCCGACAAGTTCACCTACCGGCAGCATCCGTTTGGGTCGCTGGCAGGACGCACCATCGGCGACCTCTACAAGGAGCAGTATGGCGGACGCGTGCCGCGATGTGGGCTCGAAATGGCCTTCGACTCCGTGCTGCGAGGCAAGGAGGGCATTGGCCACAGCATGATGGTGCGCAGCAAGTTTCTGACCATCACCGACGTGCCGCCTGAGAACGGATCGGACGTAGTGACCACGATCGACGTCAACATGCAGGACCTGGCGGAGCGGTCCGTCGTGGACGAGCTGAAACTGATCGGCGGGAAGGTCGGCGTGGCGATCGTCATGGAGGTGGCCACGGGAGACATCAAGGCCATGGTCAACATGCAGCACTGCGACGACGGAGAGTACAGGGAGATCGCCAACCATGCGGTGAGCGACCTGCTGGAGCCGGGATCGGTATTCAAGACGGCCTCCATCATGGCGGCCCTCGACGACGGCTACGTCGATACGACCTACATGGTCGAGACGGGAGGCGGCGTGTGGAACATGTACGGACGCGACATGAAGGACCACAACTGGTCGAGAGGCGGCTACGGCACGCTGATGCTGCCCTGGACGCTGAAGTATAGTTCCAATATCGGCGTGAGCCGCATCATCGACAAGTTCTACCACGACCAGCCGGAGAAGTTCGTGCAGAAGATCCACAGTTTCGGACTGGCCACAGACTATAAGGTCCCGATCCCGGGCTACGTGCCGGGCGTCATCCGCATGCCGAAGAAGAACAAGAGGGGACAGTACACCAACTGGAGCAAGACGGCCCTGCCCTGGATGAGCATCGGCTACGAGACGCAGATTCCGCCGCTGCAGACGGTCACGTTCTACAACGCCATTGCCAACGGCGGAAAACTGGTGCGCCCGCGCCTGGTCAAGGCGATCATGCGCGATGGCGAGGTGGTACAGGAGTTCCCGGTGCAGGTGGTCAAGGAGCAGATCGCCAAGCCTCAGACTATCGAGTGGATACAGCGCATCCTGCGCGAGGTGGTCAGCGAGGGACTGGGAAAAAAGGCTGGCAGCGACAAGTTTGAGGTGGCGGGAAAGACCGGCACGGCACAGATGTCGAAGGGAGCCCTGGGATACAAGGCGGGCGGCACCAACTACCTGCTGTCCTTCGCGGGCTACTTCCCGGCCGACAACCCACGCTACTCCTGCATCGTCTGCATACAGAAGGAAGGACTGCCCGCCTCGGGTGGCGGCATGAGTGGTGTGGTCTTCCACAACATTGCCGAGGGCATCATGTCGCAGATCCTGAAAGTGAGCATGGAGGACGCGCGCGACTCGTCGTCGGTGCTGCTGCCGCGGGTGAAGGAGGGAGACCTCCACGCAGCCGATTTCGTGCTCCACGACCTGGGCTTCGACCTCATCAACGGATGGAAGGGATACTTCAAGTGTGGCGACCCGGTCTGGGGAGCCGTCGATGACAGTACCACCCGCAACCGGCTCACGCTGGTGAAGGGATCCGTCGTGGGACAGGCCTACGTGCCCGACGTCTGCGGCATGGGCGCGCGAGACGCGGTCTATCTCATGGAGAGCCGCGGCATCAAGGCGCGAATCAACGGACGCGGCGTGGTCGTCAGCCAGAGCCTGGCACCAGGCACACGCATCAGAAGCGGCATGAGCTGCAACCTGGCGCTGCAGGCGTAGCCGCCCCAAGAGAGGCGCTGGGCAAAGGAGCGAGCGAAAGCACCCATCCGTCGGGAGGACCGCAAGGCCCTGTCGGCGTGATGGGACTACCCATATAGGAACGTGATGGGGAATCCCATGTTATAAACGTGATGGACTACTCATATATATAATAAGGAGAAAACAAGAGACTCAAAGATATGAAAGCATTAAGCGAACTGCTCAAGGCAGTGAAACCTCTCACGGTGGAGGGGAGCTGCGATGTCGAGATTGCGGGAGTGGAAATCGACTCACGCAAGGTGAAGCAAGGCGACCTCTTCGTGGCCATGAAGGGCACGCAGGTCGATGGCCACCGTTTCATAGGCAAGGCGATTGGCCAGGGTGCCGTGGCGGTCCTCTGCGAGGACATGCCGCAGGAGAAGGCCGAGGGCGTGACCTACATACAGGTGGCTTCGACGGAAGAGGCCGTAGGACCCGTGGCGACCCACTTCTTCGGAGATCCGTCGAGACAGCTGAAACTGGTCGGCGTGACGGGCACCAATGGCAAGACAACCATTGCCACACTGCTCTACAATCTTTTCCGCAAGCTCGGCCATAAGGTGGGACTGCTCTCGACGGTATGCAACTACATCGACGGAGAGGCCGTCCCGGCAGACCATACCACACCGGACCCCATCGCCCTCAACGAGCTACTGGCGCGCATGGTCAGCGCAGGATGTACGTATTGCTTCATGGAGTGCTCCTCCCACGCCATCCATCAGCACAGAATCGGCGGACTCCACTTTGCGGGTGGACTCTTCACCAACCTCACGCGAGACCACCTGGACTATCACAAGACGTTCGAAAACTACCGCAACGCCAAGAAGATGTTTTTCGACATGCTGCCGAAGACGGCCTTCGCCGTCACCAACGCTGACGACAAGAACGGACTCTTCATGGTGCAAAACTGCAAGGCGAGCGTCAAGACCTACTCCATCCAGCGCGTGGCCGACTACAGGGCGCGCATCCTGGAGTGCCACTTCGAGGGAATGTACCTCGAGATCGACGGCAAGGAGGTCGGCGTGCAGTTTATCGGACGCTTCAACGTGAGCAACCTGCTCGCGGTCTATGCCGCGGCGGTACTGCTGGGCGAAGACGCACAGGCCGTGCTCGTGGCCATGAGCACGCTGGGCAGCGTCAGCGGACGCCTGGAGCCGATCCGGTCGCCGGAGGGATTCACCGCCATCGTCGACTACGCCCACACCCCGGACGCCATCGCCAACGTGCTCTCGGCCATCCACGAGGTGCTCAACGGCAAGGGAAAGGTCATCACCGTCTGTGGAGCCGGAGGCAACCGCGACCACGGCAAGCGACCGCTCATGGCGCAGGAGGCCGTCAGGCAGAGCGACAAGGTGATCCTCACGAGCGACAACCCGCGCAACGAGGACCCACAGGCCATCATCGACGATATGCTGGCAGGACTCGACGCGCAGCAGCGACGCAAGGTGATCACCATCACCGACCGGCGCGAGGCGATACGCACGGCTTGCATGATGGCCGAGAAGGGCGACGTCGTGCTCGTGGCGGGAAAGGGCCACGAGACCTACCAAGAGATCAATGGCGTGAAGCACCACTTCGACGACCACGAGGTGCTGCGCGACATTTTCAACGTAAAGTAAAGCAAAGACAGTATGTTATACTACATCTTCAGATGGCTCGACCAGTTTGGCGTCAGCGGATCACACCTATGGAGCTACATCTCCTTCCGCTCGATCCTCGCCCTTGTCCTGGCCCTCGTCATCTCCGCCTGGTTTGGCGAAAAGTTTATCAAGTACCTCAAGCGAAAGCAGATCACGGAGACGGCACGCGACGAGAAGATCGACCCATTTGGCGTCAACAAGGTCGGTGTGCCCTCGATGGGTGGCATCATCATCATCGTCGCCCTGCTCATCCCCGTCATTCTCCTGGGCCGACTGCGCAACATCTATCTCATCCTGATGATCGTCACGACGGTATGGCTCGGATTCCTCGGCGGCATGGACGACTTCATCAAAATCTTCCGCCACAACAAGGAGGGACTGAAGGGCAAATACAAGATCGTAGGACAGGTCTCCATCGGCCTCATCGTGGGACTGGTGCTATGGGCCTCGCCCGACGTGAAGTCGAACCTGAACATGGAGCTTGGACAGAAAAACGGACAGGAAATCGTCGTCAAGCACAGCGAGAAGGCGGAGAAGACGCTCAAAACTACCATCCCCTTCGTCAAGAACCACAACCTCGACTACTCCAAGGTGATGGGCTTCTGCGGCGAGCATAGCGTGGCGGCGGGCTGGATACTCTTCGTCATCATGACGATCTTTGTCGTGACGGCGGTCTCCAACGGCGCCAACCTCAACGACGGCATGGACGGAATGTGTGCGGGCAACTCGGCCATCATAGGCGTGGCACTCGGCATCCTGGCCTATGTGAGCAGCCACATCCAGTATGCCGCCTACCTCAACATCATGTATATCCCAGGGTCGGAGGAACTGGTGGTGTTCTTCTGCGCCTTTATCGGCGCGCTGATCGGATTTCTGTGGTACAACGCCTATCCCGCCCAGGTCTTCATGGGCGACACGGGAAGCCTCACCATCGGCGGAATCATCGCCGTCGGCGCCATCATCATCCACAAGGAGCTGCTGCTGCCCATCCTTTGTGGCATCTTCTTCGTCGAGAGCCTGAGCGTCATCCTGCAGGTGTGGTACTACAAGATTGGCAAGCGCCGCGGCGTGAAGCAGCGCATCTTCAAGCGCACGCCGATCCATGACAACTTCCGCACGCAAGACTCGCAACTGGATCCCGACTGCAAATATCTCATCCGCGTGCCGCATGGTGCGAAGCACGAGGCCAAGATCACCATCCGCTTCTGGATCATCACGATCCTGCTGGTGGCGCTGGCGATCATCACATTGAAAATCAGATAAGAAACGAAGAGCGGGAGGCTGACACGCGCCCAACGGACGACGGCCCCAGGGCCGGCAAGACGGACGCGGCAAAGTCTCCCACCCCGATAAAATCAAGCGCAAAAGAAAGATGAAAAGAATCGTAGTTCTTGGAGCCGGCGAGAGCGGCGCAGGTGCTGCCGTGCTGGCCAAGAAGCAAGGCTTCGACGTGTTTGTCTCCGACACATCGAAGGTGAAGGACCAATACAAGAAGCTGCTCGACGACCACGGCATCGCATGGGAGGAGGGCCACCACACGGAGGAGAAGGTGCTCTCGGCAGACGAGGTCATCAAGAGCCCGGGCATCCCCGACAGCGTCCCGATGATACAGCGCCTCATCCAGCAGGGCACGCCCATCATCAGCGAGATAGAGTTTGCGGGCCGCTACACCCACAGCAAGATGGTCTGCATCACGGGAAGCAACGGCAAGACCACCACGACAAGCCTCATCTACCACATCTTCAAGGATGCGGGCTACGACGTGGGACTGGCCGGCAACATCGGAAGGAGCCTGGCGCTGCAGGTGGCAGAGGATCCGCACGAGTATTATGTCATCGAGCTCAGTTCTTTCCAGCTGGACAACATGTACGAGTTTCGTGCCAACATCGCCATCCTGCTCAACATCACGCCGGACCATCTCGACCGCTACGACTTCAAGTTTGAGAACTATGCCGCGGCAAAGATGCGCATCATCCAGAACCAGACGCAGGAGGACAGTTTCATCTACTGGAACGACGACCCGGTGATCAAGAAGGAACTGGAGAAGTATGACATCAAGGCCGTGCAGTATCCGTTCTCCGAACTCAAGGAGACGGGATCCATCGGCTACATCGAGGAGGGACAGTACGTCATCGAGAAGCCTACGCCTTTCAACATGGAGCAGGAGGAACTCTCGCTCACGGGCAAGCATAACATCTACAACTCGCTCGCTGCCGGCATCGCGTCCAACATCTCCGGCATCCGCAAGGAGAGCATCCGCAAGAGCCTGAGCGACTTCCCGGGCGTGGAACACCGACTGGAGAAGGTCTGCAAGGTGGGTGGTGTGCAGTATGTCAACGACTCCAAGGCCACCAATGTCGATGCTTGCTGGTACGCGCTGGAGAGCATGCGCACGCCGACAGTGCTCATCGTCGGCGGCAAGGACAAGGGCAACGACTATGGACCCATCAAGGAGCTCGTCAAGGAGAAGTGTCGCGCCATCGTCTATCTCGGTGCAGACAACGCCAAGCTCCACGCCAACTTCGACGAACTGGGAATCCCCGTGCGGGACACCCACTCGATGAAGGACTGTGTGGCTGCCTGCCACGAACTGGCAAAGCCGGGCGACACGGTGCTGCTCAGCCCCTGCTGTGCCAGCTTCGACCTCTTCAAGAACATGGAGGACCGTGGAGAACAGTTTAAGCAACTGGTAAGATCGCTCTGACACGGACTGAAAACATCACTTTCCACATGAGGTCATAACGCCACACCGTCGCAGTCTCACTCCGACACCGATTCCCCATCGGCACATCCATTGTGCCGATGGGGGCGGCGAAGGAGACTCTATCATACCAATCACAAACCGTAGAAACAAAACAAGACAGGGCGGACGGGCACGGAACGAGAGAAAAAGGGGAGGGAAAGACTGAACAACAACTATTCTGCGAATCTTCAAAAAAAACACTCGATCCACTCGCATCCGCCTCAAAAACAGAAAGAAAGAAATGAAAGGAAAGTCATTGACGAACATTTTCAAGGGAGACAAAGTCATCTGGATGATCTTCTTCTTCCTCTGTATGATTAGCATCATTGAGGTCTATTCGGCATCCAGCTCGCTGACGCTCAAAAAGGGCTACTACTGGGCACCTATCATGGACCACGCCAAGAAGATCATACTGGGAGTGGTAGCACTCGTCTGTGTGCTCAACGTGGAGTGTAAGTACTTCAAGATGGCCACGCCCTTCGCCCTCGGCGGATCCATCATCATGATCCTCTGGGTGCTCGTGGGCGGCGAGACCATCAACGGAGCCAACCGATGGCTCACCTTCTTTGGCATCCAGTTTCAGCCCTCAGAACTGGCGAAGGGAGCATTGGTGCTCGCCACGGCACAGATATTGAGTGCGATGCAGACCGACAAGGGAGCGGACCGAAAGGCGTTTCGCTATATCCTCCTGCTCTCGGCTTGGATCATCATCCCCATTGCCATGGAGAATGGATCCACGGCCTTCCTACTGGCCATCACCATCTTCGTGATGATGTTTGTCGGACGCGTGCCGCTGGACCAGTTGGGAAAACTCTTCGGCGTCATGGCGGTAATAGCCACCATTGCCCTGTCGGTCATCATGATATACGGCAAGACCGAACAAGAGCGGGCGAAGGACCCGCGCCACCAGCTGACCGAGCAAATGGCGAAAGCCAAGACAAAGCAGCCCAAGACCCTGGCGGATCGTTTCGAGGACCGCCTCGACACATGGAAGTCGCGCATCGTGAAGTTTACCAACCCCGAGGACGTCCCGGCCAACAAGGTGAACCTGCGAGACAAGGACTCACAGAAGAACTACTCCCACATAGCCATAGCCTCATCGGGCATCGTGGGAAAGGGACCGGGCAATTCGACCGCACGCGACGGACTCGCACAGGCATTCTCCGACTTCATCTATGCCATCATCATCGAGGAGCTGGGCATCATAGGGGCAGCGTTCGTCGCCTTGCTCTACGTCTTCCTCCTCTTCCGAGTCGCCATCATCGCCAACCGATGTGAGAACAACTTCCCCGCATTCCTGGCCATGGGACTGACGCTCATGCTCGTCATACAGGCGCTCTTCAACATGCTGGTGGCCGTGGGATTGGCGCCCGTCACGGGACAACCGCTGCCGCTCATCAGCCGAGGCGGCACGTCAACGGTCATCAACTGCATCTACATGGGCATGATCCTCTCCGTCAGCCGTTCGGCCAAAAAGAAGGCCGCAGGAAGCATCTGGCAGGGGTGAAAGAGGAAAAATAAACAGAAAATAGTAGAAAGACATTTTTTTTGTTTATCTTTGCAGAAGATTGGCGGCACTCGGCAATTTGAGAGTAAAACTCTCATTACGCTCGTTTGCACTATCTTTGCAGAAGATTGGCGGCACTCGGCAATTTAAAACGAACACAATGGACAAAGAATTGAGGATAATCATCAGCGGTGGCGGCACGGGAGGCCATATCTTCCCCGCCGTGTCGATAGCCAACGCGCTGCGGCAGATGCGCCCCGAGGCAAAGGTTCTCTTTGTCGGCGCAGAGGGCCGCATGGAGATGCAGCGTGTCCCGGCAGCGGGATACGAGATCAAGGGACTTCCCATCAAGGGATTCGACCGCCGGCATCTGCTGAAAAACATCAGCGTGGTGTGGCACTTGCTCAAGAGCCTGCGCATGGCACGCCACATAATCAAGGACTTCCGCCCGATGGTGGCAGTAGGCGTGGGTGGCTACGCCAGCGGTGCCACGCTCTACGCGTGCGCGCGAATGGGCATTCCCTGCCTCATACAGGAGCAAAACTCCTATGCGGGCGTCACCAACAAGCTGCTGGCCAGCCGTGCCAAGAAGATCTGCGTGGCCTACGAGGGGATGGAGCGCTTCTTCCCCGCCGACCGCATCATCATGACGGGAAATCCCGTAAGACAGAACATCCTGGAGGCCCAGGGCACACCGCAGGAAGCACGACGCGCCTTCGGACTCGACGCGGAGAAGAAGACCGTGCTGATCGTAGGAGGAAGCCTCGGCGCAAGAACGATGAACCGCAGCGTGCTGGAGCACCTGGATCTGATCAAGGCGCATCCCGAGGTGCAGTTTATCTGGCAGACGGGCAAATACTATTTCGACAGCATCCAGAAGGAGATGCGGGGAAAGGAACTGCCCAACCTCAAGGTGATGGACTTCGTGAGCGATATAGGAGCGGCCTATCATGCCGCCGACCTCGTCGTGAGCCGTGCCGGAGCAAGCTCCATCAGCGAGTTTCAGCTCATCGGCAAACCCGTGATCCTCGTTCCGAGCCCCAATGTGGCGGAGGACCACCAGCGCAAGAATGCCATGGCTCTCGTCCGTCGCGACGCAGCCCTCTACGTGGAGGACGCCGAGGCTCCGGAGAAGCTCCTGGACCTGACGCTGCAGACTGTGGCCGACGATGCGAAACTGCGCCAGCTGGGTGAGAATGTGCACAAGATGGGCCTCAAGGATTCGGCGGAGATCATCGCCCACGAGGTCCTCAAACTGATTGAACAATAAAGGAGAAATTATGGAACTGAAAGATATCAAGGCTGTCTATTTCGTCGGAGCGGGAGGCATTGGCATGAGCGCCCTCGCACGCTACTTCCTGCACCGCCACCTCGTCGTGGCGGGCTACGACCGCACACCGACACCGCTCACCCACGAACTGGAGCGCGAGGGCATGCAGATCCATTATGAGGAGGGCGTTGACCAGATCCCTGCGCCCTGCCGCGACAGGGAACACACGCTGGTGGTCTTCACGCCCGCCATCCCGGCCTCCCACGCCGAACTGGCGTGGTTCAAGGAGCACGACTTCACCATCGAGAAGCGGGCACAGGTGCTCGGCACGCTCACCCGCACACACAAGGGCCTTTGCTTCGCGGGCACCCATGGCAAGACGACCACCTCGACAATGTGCGCCCATATCATGAGCCAAAGCCACATAGGCTGCAACGCCTTTCTCGGAGGCATCTCGAAGAATGTGGGCAGCAACTACATCCTCTCGCTGACAAGCGACTATGTGGTCATAGAGGCCGATGAGTTTGACCGTTCCTTCCACTGGCTGCGCCCCTGGATGTCGGTCATCACCTCTACCGATCCCGACCACCTCGACATCTACGGCACAAAGGAGGCTTACCTGGAGAGCTTCCGCCACTACACCGAACTGATACAGCCCGGAGGCGCGCTGATCCTCCACACAGGACTGGAGATGAAGGCCCACGTACCCGAGGGGGTGAAGACCTACACCTACAGCCGCGACGAGGGAGACTTCCACGCTGCCAACATCCGCATCGGCGACGGCAAGATCGTCTTCGACTTCGTATCGCCGCTGGAGACGGTGACCCAAGTCTCGCTGGGCCATCCCGTACCCATCAATATCGAGAATAGTGTCGCCGCCATGGCAATGGCACAACTCAACGGCTGCACGGCGGAAGAACTGCGCCGCGGCATGGAGACCTACGCGGGGGTGGAACGTCGCTTCGACTTCAAGATCAACAACCCACGCCACGTGTTCCTCAGCGACTACGGCCACCATCCAAAGGAGATCCTTCAGTGTGCCAAGAGCCTGAGGGAGCTCTATGCACACCGCAAACTGACGGTCATCTTCCAGCCTCACCTCTACACGCGCACCCGCGATTTCTATGCAGATTTCGCCGATGCGCTGAGCCATTTCGACGAGGTAGTGCTCACAGAGATCTATCCCGCCCGCGAACAGCCCATCGAGGGTGTGACCTCGAAGCTCATCTACAACCACCTGCGAGAGGGGGTGGAGCGCACGATGATAGCCAAGCGCGACGTGGCGGAGTGGGTGCGCAGCCGAGACTTCGACGTGCTGGTCGTCCTGGGAGCGGGAGACCTCAACGACTATGTGCCCGAGATAACCCGCATACTGGAGGAGAAGGAAAAAGCATAACGCACAACAGGGAGGTATCGTGAGAGTCAATGTTAACTGGAAGCGCGTGCTGTTTGTCGTGGTGGACCTGATACTGGCCGCCTACCTCGTCATGGCCGTGACGTTGTGGAACACGCCGGCCTCGGCCTCCAGGGTCTGCTCCAAGGTGGATGTCAACATCTCCGACGCCAACAACGTCGGATTCCTGAGCGCAGAGGAGATCAAGCATATCCTCACGCAGCAGGGCCTCTATCCGCTTGGCAAACCGATAGCGGGGATCTCTCCACGATCCATCGAGGAGGTACTCCGCACCAGTCCCTTTGTCAATACGGCGGAGTGTCACGTCACGCAGAACGGACACGTCACGATAGCCCTCACACAGCGCGTGCCCATCATCCGCATCAAGAGCAGCAGGGGCGACGACTACTACATCGACGACAAGGGAGGACCGATGCCCAACTCCAAATATACGAGCGACCTGATCATCGCCACGGGCCACATCAGCCGATCCTTCGCCCGCAACTACCTCACACCGATGGCCAAGACCATCATGGCCTCTGACTTCTGGAGAAACCAGGTTGTACAGATCAACGTGCTGCCCAACAGAGGTATAGAGCTGGTGCCACGCGTGGGAGACCACATCCTCTACCTCGGAAGGCTGCCCGAAGGTCTCCAGCGGTCGCAGATCGAGACAGCAGTGACGGAGTTTATGGACAAGAAACTCACCCGCATACAGAAGTTCTACCGCTACGGACTCTCGCAGACGGGATGGAACAAGTATAGCTACATCGATGTGGAGTTTGACAACCAGATCATTTGCAAGAAACGACAGTTAGAATAATTAAATAAGGAATATATATGGCAGAATTTATTGTAGCCATTGAACTGGGGTCGTCCGTTTTCCGGGGGATTGCTGGCAAGAAGAATCTCGACGGGAGCATCACCGTGCAGGCCCTCGTCAAGGAGGATGCGACGCAGTGTATCCGCAAGGGAGTGGTCAACAATATCGACAAGACCGCTACCTGCCTGAAGAATATCATGGCCAAGCTCAGCAAGACCATGAAGCAAAACATCAGCCATGTGTATGTCGGAGTAGGCGGCCAGTCGGTGCGGAGCGTGCGCAACGTGATTGTCAAGGACCTGCCCACGGAGACGATTGTCGATGGCGATATCGTAGATGGACTGATGGACAGCAACCGCGGCATGGACTATCCCGACCTGGAGATCCTCAACGTCGTCACACAGGAGTATAAGGTCGGCAACCAGTATGTCGTCGATCCTGTGGGAATCAAGGGCACACGGCTGGAGGGTAACTTCCTCAACATCGCCCAGAGAAAACTCTTCTACAGCAACCTCAACGAGGCTTTCGACAAGGCGGGCATCGCCATTGCCGAGATCTTCCCCGCACCGCTGGTGCTGGCCGACAACGTGCTCTCCGAGTCGGAGAAGCGCGGTGGCTGCGTGCTGGTGGACCTGGGAGCTGACACAACGACGGTGTCGGTCTATCACAAGAGCCTGCTGCGCCACCTGGCAGTCATCCCTCTGGGCGGCAACAACGTCACCAAGGATATCACGGCACTGAAGATGGAAGAACGCGAGGCAGAACTGCTGAAGCTCAAGCACGGATCCGCCTATACCGAGATAGCCGACATGGATCCTGCCCTCACCTACTCCATCGACGGCGAGCGCACCATCGAGAGCAAACAGCTCATCGAACTGGTGGAGGCACGCGTGGAGGAGATTGTGCAGAACGTGTGGCATCAGGTGCCCGCGGAGTATGTCAGCAAACTTCTGGGTGGCATCATCCTCACGGGTGGCGGTTCCAATATGAAGAACATCGAGCTGGCTTTCAAGAAATACACGCACATGGACAAGATACGCAAGGCGCGCTTCGTCAACCTGGCCATCAAGTCCAACATCGCCGACATCAATAAGCACGACACTACGCTCAACACCATCATCTCCCTGCTGGCCAAGGGCGACATGAACTGTGCAGGTGGACCAATCGTACACCAGCAGTCCACAGGAACAGACCTCTTTGGCCAGACGACTACGACAACGACCACCCATCCGACCACCAACGGCGAGGGTGGCACACAGCCGCATACGGGCGGCGACAATGGCGGAAACGGTGGAAATAACACCCAGCCCACACCACCTCCCGCACCAGGGCCCACACCTGCTCCAGAACCAACTCCCGCACCCGAGAAGTCTGGCTTCTTTTCGAAACTCGCCAATAAGCTAAAGGGCTTTGGCGGCAAGATCTTGGAGGCTGAGGAATAGAACGGAAACTGCCAAGCGCAGGCTACGAGAAGAATACTATCAAGATAACTTTGAACAACAATGATGGATAAAGATAAAGACAACATGGCCACGCTGGCCGATCATCTCGACTTCGGCGAGCCGGATCGTCAGAACAGCATCATCAAGGTGATCGGTGTGGGTGGTGGAGGCGGCAACGCCGTAAACAATATGTACAAGCAGGGCATCCACGACGTCTCGTTTGTGGTCTGCAACACCGACGCACAGGCCCTGAAGGACAGTCCCGTCCCCGAGCGACTCCAGCTGGGCAGCGAGGGTCTGGGAGCAGGCAACCGACCCGAGAAGGCGCGCCTGGCTGCCGAGGAGTCGATAGACGACATCAAAGCAATGCTCAGCGACGGCACGAAGATGGACTTCATCACTGCGGGCATGGGCGGCGGCACAGGCACGGGAGCAGCACCGGTCATCGCCCAGGTAAGCAAGGAACTGGGCATCCTCACCGTCGGTATCGTCACCATCCCCTTCAAGTTTGAGGGCAACAAGAAGATCGACCAGGCCCTCGACGGCGTCGATGAGATGGCAAAGCACGTCGATGCGCTCCTCGTCATCAACAACGAGCGACTGCGCAAGGTCTATCCCGACCTCAGCCTCCTCAACGGCTTTGCCAAGGCCGACGACACGCTGAGCGTAGCAGCAAAGAGCATTGCCGAGATCATCACCGTCCGCGGACTGATAAACCTTGACTTCAACGACGTGCGCACCGTACTCAAGGATGGTGGCGTAGCCATCATGTCCACGGGCTTCGGCGAGGGCGAGGGACGTGTGCGCAAGGCCATTGACGACGCACTCAACTCACCGCTGCTCAACGACAACGATGTCTATAACTCGCAGAAAATCCTCCTCTCCATAGCCTTCAGCAGCGATAATGGCACCGACGGACTGGCCATGGAGGAGATGAACGAGATCAACGACTTCATGAGTCGCTTCGGATCCAACTTCGAGTTGAAGTGGGGTATTGCCATCGACAACACCTTGGAGAAGAAGGTGAAGATCACCATCCTCGCCACGGGCTTCGGCCTCGACGACCTGGAGGATGTGGCCAGCTACCATAGCCGCCTGGACAAGGCGCGTGCCAATGAGGAGGCACAGAAGAAGGCCGAGCAGGAGGAAGCCGACGCGGAGCGTAGCAACAGACGCGACAGATACTATCGTGACAACGGAGACAAACTGACCAAGGCACGTCCACACATCTACCTCTTCTCGCAGGACGACCTCGACAACGAGGACGTGATCCTCGACGTAGAGTCGATTCCCACCTTCAACAGGACCAAACCGATGCTGAATGAAATCAAGAAGAAGTCGGCTCCCGAGCAAGTCCGAGAGGAGCAACCGGTCAAGGACAAAGTGGAGGGAACCATCCGCTTTGAGTAAACACAAGTAAGGATCGCTAATTGAAGGCGATTTCCATCCACCAACCCATACAAGGGGAGGCAGGTCCGTTAGTCTCGGAACTGCCTCCCCTTGTCGCATTTCCCAAGAAATAGTCTTGGTTGTTATTAGGAAAAGATGTACTTTTGCCTAGAAGAAAGTTCTGTCCAGCGACGTTGAATGTGCGTTCAGCGTCATCGAACCTGCATTCGACGTCGTCGAATGTCTATTCAACGTCGTTGAATAGACATTTTACTGAGGAATAAATACTGGCGCAGGGGCAATCCACGGAGAATTTCCTCTGCGCCCTTTAATCACAGAATGCAGAAGAAGAAATAATGCAGACTGCGTGGAAAGAGATAACAGAAGCAGCAACAAGAGGAAGCCTGTGAAGAAAGAAGAAGCGCGCGAGCACTATCCCCTCATTCCGCCAGGGCTGACACCAAACTCATCCTTGAAGCACTTGTTGAAATAGGATGGCGAGGTGAAACCCGTGGCGTAGGCTATCTCTGCGATGGAACGGTCGGTCGTCGTCACCATCGTGCGCGCCTTCATCAGTCTGGCCTTGCGCAGGAGTTCCACGGGCGTCTTGCCCGTGAGTACCTTCACTTTACGGTAGAGTTGCACGCGCGAAAGGCCGATCTCCTCACCCAGCCGCTCTACCGAGAAGTCGGAGTCGGCGAGATGCTGCTGGATGATTTCCCGCAGTCTTGTCACGAAAGTCTTATCCTGCGAGCAGAGCCGTTCCTCCTCGGCCGCCTCCGCCTTATCGCCCGAGAAGAGAGAGCGCAGCAGCGTGCGCGAGCGCAGCAGGTTGTCGATACGCGAGAGGAGCACCTGTCCTGAGAAAGGCTTCGTCAGATAGGAGTCGGCGCCCGTCTCGTAACCCTTCTCACGCTGTTCGGGCAACGAGCGCGCCGTGAGCAAGACGACGGGGATATGGCTCGTCGCAATGTCCTCCTTCAGTTGACGCGTAAACTCCAGACCATCCATGACTGGCATCATCACGTCGCAGACTATCAACTTCGGCACCTCGCGCCGCGCCTTCTCCAGGCCTTGGCGACCGTCTGCCGCCTCCGAGACATTATACCGGTCTTTCAGGATAGACCGCAGATAGGCCCTCATCCCGTTGTTGTCATCGATGATGAGCACCAGCGGGCGGTCCGCATCGAAGTCTTCGGCATTGGTGATGCGATCCGCCGCCTCCTTAGCATTGATATCCTCGGGCACATAGCTATCGTCTACCAGTTCCCGCTCCGCCACCGGCCTTGCCTCGCGATCCTTGGCAGGGTCGTAGCCTGGCTGGGTGGCAGGCAGCGAGATAAAAAACCTTGTGCCCTCTCCCTCGTTGCTCTCCACGCGGATGTCGCCATGATGGAGATCCACGTAGGCCTTGACCAACGACAGTCCAATCCCCGTCCCACCGACAGCACCGCGCGCCTGGTAGAAGCGATCGAAGAGATGAGGCAGCGCCTCCTCCTCAATTCCCTTGCCCGTATCGCTCACGCTGAGCACATACTGCTTGCCGTCGTAGGACAATGCCGTTGTGATCCGTCCGCCCTCAGGCGTATATTTTAGCGCATTCGACATTAGGTTGAAATAGATATGCTCCAGCTTGTCGCGGTCAGCAATGATCACGGCATCCTGTCTCACCTCCGAGGCGTCCACATCGATCGTGATCTTACGGCGCGCCGCCACCGCCCGGAAGTCGTTGGCCCATGTCGCCAGTTCCCGCTGCAGGGCGAAGCGGTTGAGATGCAAGTGCGCCTTGTTGTTCTGTACCTTGCGGAAGTCGAGTATCTCGCCCACGAGTTGTATGAGGATGCGCGTGTTGCGCCGCACCATCTCCAGCATCATGCGATGCGCTCCCTGCACGGTGTCGTCCTCCAGCAGCTGATCAGTCGGTCCGGCGATAAGCGTCAGCGGCGTGCGCAACTCGTGGCTCACATTGGTGAAAAACTGCAGTTGCGTCTGCGTCATCCGCTCCATCTCCTCCGTCATCTGTCGCTGTTGATCCATAGAAGCATTGAGCTGGCGGTTGATGCGCGCCTTGGTCACATAAGCCCTGACGGCCAAACCACAGGCCACGACGAGCAGCACGACGAAGAACAAGAGCACCAGGAGGTAGCCACGCTGCGTATTGAAGTCGTCGGCTGCCTTGTCGATACGCGAGCGGAGTGTGGCGAGGTGATCCTGCTGGCGCATGGTCTCATCGTTCTGCATGAGTAGCACGCGGGCGTTGTCACGGGTGACAAGGGCCGAAGAGAGACGGTTTTCGCGCTGATAGCCCTTCCCTTCAAGAATATTCATTGCCAGCCTCATCACCTCGTCGCCACGCGTCGGATAGATATAGGAAGCAAAGAGCGTCCCGTCCTTGACGAGTTCCAGTCCGGCTTCCTTCTGCGGCATGGCATCGATTCCGCAGAAGCGGATGCGCTGGAGGTCCAGTCCGTGCTCCTGCGCTGCCCGACGTGCGCCCATCGCCATACGGTCGTTGTGGGCAAAGAGGCAGTCGAAATCGGGATGCGGACTACGCAGCAGCGAGTCCATGGCTCGGAAGCCTCCCTGCTCCGTCCAGTCGGCGTGGAGCTTAGCCACGATGTCGATCGAGGGACGCACGGCAACAACGCTATCGAAGCCCTCTGCCCGCTCTATCGCCGGCGACGAAGACGAGAGTCCACACAACTCCACCACACGTCCTCCTTTGGGCAGCGCACCCGCCAGGTATTCTCCCATCGAAGCGCCAATCTCACGATTGTCGGCACCGATATAGGCCGTATATTTGTTGGATCGCGTGCGGCGGTCGAAAATGATCACAGGTATTCCCTTCTCATAAGCACGGTCGATGGCGGGAGAGATCGAGACCTGTCCTGGCGCCACGATGAGCAGATCGACCCCCTTGTCCACAAAGCGGTTGATCTGATCCGTCTGCAGCCGTACGTCGTCGTTGGCCGAGGCGATATCGAGATCCATATTATTATAGTATAGGGCCGCCACCCGCAGTTCCTGGTTAAGTTTCTCGCGCCATACGTCCTCCGAACATTGCGAGACACCGATGACATAACGTTTCTTCCCGCCAGTACAAGAGGCCAGAAGGGCGAGGGCTGCCATCAGGGCAGCGATATAAGCGAAATGCTGAATAGACTTTAGCATAAAACGGCTTTTTAGTATATTTGGGCGCCCAAAATTACATAAAAAAGACAAGACAGGCAAACAATTTGTGTGCTTTTTGCATTTCCCAGATTCTAAGGCCCTTCGTCCGGCCCTATGCCAGCAGAAGAAAACGCTTCCCCTTCTTCCACCCAGCAAGCGAAAAGTAGCCTTCACGACCGCACCAAACAGCAAGGAGGGTGTGTCAAAACTCCCAATATAAATAAAAAAAACTCGTTGTACGTTCTT
>ENA-ORRW01001226-ORRW01001226.1-human-gut-metagenome-genome-assembly--contig:-NODE-1226-length-25734-cov-8.288952_pt1 | contig 25734 bp, 20 predicted proteins | sample MGYA00242183_ERZ509150 | MGnify/ENA primary metagenome ERZ509150 (study PRJEB26280, sample SAMEA2338639) | human gut metagenome | biome: human gut; feature: human-associated habitat; material: faeces... | reverse complement strand
AGCTGCCGCACCTCGCTCGCCGTATCGGCACTTAGAATTATGCGGTATTGCCATAACATAAACGTTCGATTTTACGGAGAAAAGAGGAACCACTATGCGTGTTTTGATTGCTGCCGGCGGCACAGCCGGCCATATCAACCCGGCGCTTGCCATTGCCGGAGCCTTAAAGGCGGCGGACCCCGCGGCTGAGATCCACTTTGCCGGGCGGAAAGAGGGGATGGAGTACGGCCTTGTAACCAAGGCAGGGTACCCGTTCCACCATATTGAGATCAACGGTTTCCAGCGCAAGCCAACCCTGAAGAACGTGGGCCGCAACGTGGTAGCGCTCTACCACCTGGCCCTGTCCGGCCCGCGCACGGCGGCTATCCTGAAAGAGGTCCGGCCCGATCTGGTCATCGGCTGCGGCGGTTATGTCAGCGGCCCGGTGGTGCGCGCCGCTGCCAAAAAGGGCATCAAGACCGCCATCCATGAGCAGAACGCATTCCCCGGTGTGACCAACAAGCTGCTGGCCAAGGATGTGGATGTGGTGTTTGCCGCTTCCGCCGCTGCGGTGGAAAAGCTTGGCGCGCCGGAGAAGACCCTTGTGGTTGGCAACCCTGTCCGCCCGGAAATTTTGAACCGTGACCGCGCCGCCGCCCGTGCTGCTGTGCACGCGGGGGACCGCACCGTGATTTTGAGCTTCGGCGGCTCTTTGGGGGCCCGCCGTATCAACGAGGTTGTGGCAGAGCTGTGCGCGTGGGAGCAGGCAAACGATCTGCCCGTGCTGCACCTGCACGCCACCGGCAGCCGCGGCGTAAAGCTGTTTGAGGACCTGGAAGCCAAGAACCACTTTGCCCCCGGTGCCAACCTTGTGGTAAAAGAATACATTGATAATATGCCGGATCTGCTGGCCGCGGCGGACCTTGTTATTTCCCGCTCCGGTGCGCTGACGCTGGCGGAGCTGGAAGCCATGGGCCGTGCGTCCATCCTGATCCCTAGCCCCAATGTGGCCGAAAACCACCAGTATTACAATGCACTGGAGCTGCAAAACGCCGGTGCCGCCATTGTGATTGAAGAAAAAGACCTGACCGGTGTCAAGCTGATCGAAACCGTGCATGCCCTGTTGGCAGAGCCCGGCAAACTAACGGCCATGGGCACCGCCGCCAAGACCCTGGGCAACCCCAAGAGTCTGGAACTGATCACCGCAAAGCTGCTGGAACTGGTGAACGGAAAGTAACCTGCCGGAACAAACCGGCAGCAAATAAAAGCTGAAACACAGAAAGGAGGTACACCCCATGGACCGCAATCAGCGCAGCCGAAACCAGAAAAAAAGTGTACCTCCCCGCAAGGGTCAGCCCAGCCATCGCAACACCAAAAGCGCCCCGCCGCAGCGCAGCAGCCGCCCGGCGGGCAGCCAGCAGCGGCCAAAGGGCAGCGGCCAGCGTCCCGCAAAACAGCCCGAACGCCAGCCGCCCAAACAGCAGCAAAAGCGCCCCCGCCCCCAACAGAACCCCCAAAAGCCGGGGTACCGTTCCAGCGCGCCACAGGTGCAGCGCCGCGTTACCCGCGCGGAACAGCTGCGAATCCGCCGCCGCAAGGCCATCATCGGGGTGCTGTGCGTTTTGGCAGTGCTGGTGGTCGGCATTGTGCTTTCCATCAACCTGTTGTTCAAGGTGACGGATTTCCGGGTGGAAAATGCGGACCGCACCACCCCCGCCAATACCGGCATTTATACCGAACAACAGCTGATCGATGCAACCGGCATTCAGGTGGGGGATAACCTGTACGGTTTTTCCACCAAAGAAAAATCTGACCAGCTGTTGGCGCAGATGCCGTACCTGGATGTGGCAGTCGTCACCCGCCAGGCCCCCGGCACCGTGATCATCCGGGTGCAGCCTGCGGTGGAACGCTTTAAGATGGAGTATTCCGGCAGCTGGCTGGTGCTGAGCGAACAGCTGAAAGTGCTGCGTGTGGAGCCGGCAGAGCCGGATAATCTGGTGCAGCTGGATGCCCTGCTGCCAGAGGGCGCGGCCACCACGCCGGGCAGCTTCCTGACACTGGATGCCCCCAGCGAGCCGACCGCCCTGGCAACGGCCATGCCAAGCGGCACCGCAACGCCGGAAAATGCAGACGAAGCCGATACGGCACAGGAGACCCCCAACGAGGTGCTGAACGAACTGCTGGGCGAACTGGACCAGTATGGCCTGCTGGATGGCACCACGGTGCTGACCATGCAGAACATGACCGAGCTGAGCTTTTTGTATCAGGGCCGTGTGTCGGTCCAGCTGGGCACGGCAAACAATCTGGATTACAAGATCCGGTTTGCCGCCTATATCATTCTGGATACCGGTGGCGATGGCCTGGCAAGCAGTGACCGCGGTACGCTGGATGTTTCGGACCAGCAGACGGACGGCACCATTCAGCCGCGCTTTTTGCCGGCGGAAAACCCTGTGGCCACCCCGGAGCCGACCCCGGAACCCCCGGCAGAGGATACCACGGATGCTGCCGCCGATGCAGCGGCAGATGGTACAGACCTGACTGCTGATGCGCCCCAGGATGATACCCAAAGCCAGGAATAAAAGAACAACCGATCCTGCCGATGCCGTTTCCAAGCGGTGCGGCAGGACTTTTTTTATCGCTGCCTGTAACAAAACGGCGGCCGCGGCCACCAATATCATGTAAGGCGCCTGAACAAAGCGAAAGGAGGTGGGCCAAAGCATGAAACTGCCGGAGCTGGAGGAACTGTACCGGCGCTACCGGATGGATCTGTACCGCTACCTCTGCTTTTTGACCCACGACCCTGTGCAGGCGGAAGACCTGTTGAGCGAAACCTTTGTGCGGGTCATCAAGCGGCTGCCCACTTTCCGTGGAGAGTGCGAGGTAAAAACCTGGCTGTTTGGCATTGCACGCAATATCTGGCTGGAAAGCCTGCGCAGGCGGCACCAGTCCGTCAGCCTGGACGATTTGATGGAACGCTACATAACCGATGATGCCCTGACCGAAACCACTGCCGCCCGCCAAAAGCTGCGCCGCGTGCAGGCTTTGCTGCAGCAAAAGGACGAGCGCACCCGCAGCGTGGTATACCTGCGGGCGCAGGGGTATTCGTACCAGGAAATTGCCCAAAAACTGCAAATAACCGAAGCATCCGCGCGAGTGGTGGAGCACCGTACCCGCGCCTGGCTGAAAGCAACCCTGCAAAAGGAGGGATACGACGAATGACGCAAGAAAAAGAAACAAACCGGCAAGCAGAACAGGGAAAAGCAGAAACCGAAATTCCCTGCGCGGTCTGCCGGGATTTGATCCCGCTGGTGCAGGATGGCGTTGCCAGCCCGGAAAGTGAAGCGCTGGTAAAAGCCCACCTGCAAACCTGCCCGGAATGCCGCACCCTGTGGCAGGCGGGCGGCGGGCAGGCCCTGCCACAAAGCCTGCCCGCACCCGATGATGCCCGCCTGCTGCAAAAGATCCGCCACAAATACAATACCGGCCTGCTGATGTTTGCAGCGCTGGGCATGGGATTTGGGGTGCTGACAAGTTACGGCGAACATTCCAACTGGATCATCCTGATTTTCCCGTTTGTGTGTGCTGCGGCCGTGTATCAGGACCCCCAGATGTGGAAGCTGCTGATGGCAGTGGGGGAGGGCATTGCCCTTTGCGCGCTGCTGCGGACCTTCGTGCGTTATTGGCAGTATGGGGCCACCCTGATGGAGTACCCGGTCACTCTAATTGTGTACAGCGTTTTTATGCTGGGGCTGTGCGGCGTTGGCTGCCTGATTGGCTGGCTGCTGAACTATGCCAGCGGGAAAGGAGAGAAAAAACATGAAAGTGAAAAGTAAGCGGAAGATGGCAGGCATTCTGGCGGCGGTGCTGATTGCTTTGGTGCTGCTGGCATTTGACTGCATCAACGGCGACCCCATCAGCGAGCGCTGGGCCATGAACCGGGCCATACAGTTTGCGGAAAAACTTTACCCGGACCAGACCTTTACGGCGGAAGGCGCAGGTTCGATGCGGGGATTCTGCTATACAACCAGAGTGCAGTCCCAGCAAAGCAAGGATACCTGGTTTTATGTGGAAACGCACTTTTGGCTTTTTACCAGTGATATCTATACGATCGACCACACCCAGTACATAGATGCGCGGCTTAATACATCTAATCGCATGGAGCTGGAGGCGCAGGATGAGGTGGCACCGGTCCTGGTTGATGCTTTGTCGGAATACGACATTCCCTACGATGAAGCGGAGCAGTGCGTGATGGTGATTCTGCCGTATGAATCAGGGAAAAATGCCTTTGATCTGGGCATGGAATACCAGCAGTGGCTGCCATTGGACGCCCCGTTTGAAAAAGACATTTTGCAGCATATACCGGCCAAACTGTGGGTCACGATTGAAACCACATCGCAGCCCCAGCGCGCGGATTTCCAGCCTGCCCTGCAAAAAATGAAAGCCGCCTGCGAAGCAAACGGCTACCATTTTGCCACCTATAATGTGACCATGATCCAGCGGGATATCCCCTATGAGACCGCTCTTGCCCAATGCATAGAATCCGGCGATGTGGCGGCGGGGGAGATTTGAAGCATGAATCATTTACGGTGCGGTAGGGCGGAATGCCCTCATCCCGCCGTGATGTATGATGGAATATAATCCCCCTAAAACTCAAAAAGGCTGCTCCTTCAACCGAAGAAGCAGCCCTTTGCTTATTCATCCAATCATGATGCTATCGTAATCTTATAATTCCTCAAGCCCAAATAAATCAAACATTCAGCTCCACATGCTGGCCAAGATCCTCTTTGTTGGCGTCCAGCACGGGACGGATAACTTCGGCCAGGAACTCTTCCACCTGCTGCGGGGCGCGGCCGGTGAAATCTTCGGGGCTCAGCTCGGCCTCGATCTCCTCGCGGGTCAGACCGAATGCAGGGTCAGCTTCCACGCGGGCAATCATATCATTGGGCTTGCCCTCCTGCTTGACCACAGCGGCAGCGGCCACGGCGTGCTCGCGCAGGCGCTCGTGCAGCTCCTGGCGGTCGCCGCCTTTCTTGACGGCTTTCATCATGATGTTCTCGCTGGCCATGAACGGCAGCTCAGCCATCACGCGGCTGCGGACAACCTTGGGGTAAACCACCAGCCCGTCCGAAACATTCAGCAGAATGTTCAGGATGGCATCAGCGGCCAAAAAGCCCTCAGCCATGGCGATGCGCTTGTTGGCGGAATCGTCCAGCGTGCGCTCAAACCACTGGGTGCCGGCGGTGATGGCGGGGTTCAGCACATCCACCATCAGGTAGCGGGAAAGCGCGCAGATGCGTTCGCAGCGCATGGGGTTGCGCTTGTACGGCATGGCGGAAGAACCGATCTGGTTCTTTTCAAACGGCTCCTCCATCTCCTTAAAGTTGGCCAGCAGGCGGATGTCGGTGGCCATCTTCATGGCGCTCTGGGCAAGACCGGCAATGGCGGAAAGCACATTGTAGTCCACCTTGCGGCTGTAGGTCTGGCCGCAGACGGGCACAACCTTGTCAAAGCCCATCTGGGCGCACACATCGGCTTCCACTGCCTTGACCTTGGCAGAATCGCCGTTGAACAGCTCAATAAAGCTGGCCTGGGTGCCGGTGGTACCCTTAACGCCGCGCAGGGCCAGCTGGCTGATCTGGTGGTCAATCTCCTGCAGGTCCATGTAGAACTCGTTCATCCACAGGGTAGCGCGCTTGCCAACGGTGGTCAGCTGGGCGGGCTGGCAGTGGGTGTAAGCCAGGCAGGGCATATCCTTGTACTGCTCGGCAAAATCGGCCAGGTTGGCCAGCACGCCGATCAGCTTTTTGCGCACCAGCTGCAGGCCTTCGCGCATGATGATAACATCGGTGTTATCGCCAACATAGCAGCTGGTAGCACCCAGGTGAATGATACCCTTTGCCTTGGGGCACTGCAGGCCGTAAGCGTAAACATGGCTCATGACATCGTGGCGCACCAGCTTTTCGCGGGCAACGGCTTCCTCGTAATTGATGTCATCCTTGTGGGCTTCCAGCTCGGCAATCTGTTCATCGGTAATGTCCAGGCCCTGCTTCTGCTCAGCCTTGGCCAGCGCAATCCACAGCCTGCGCCAGGTGCGGAACTTGTTATCGTCCGAGAAAGTATACTGCATCTCATCGGAAGCATAACGGGTGGAAAACGGAGAAATATAACGATCATGTGCCATTGGTCGGGTTTCCTTTCTTACAGCATGTCTTACAGTTTGAAGTAGTTCACGCCGCCTTCAAAAATCGGCTGGTACTTGTCGCCGGTAACGTTTTTGTACAGGCTGTCGCCGCTGCGCTCAGAATGGCCCATCTTGCCGAACACGCGGCCGTCCGGGCTGGTAATGCCCTCAATGGCCAGCACAGACCCGTTGGGGTTGTAGCGCATATCCATGGTGGGCACGCAGTTCAGGTCAACATACTGGGTGGCAACCTGGCCGTTGTTAATCAGCTGCTGCAGCAGGCCGTCATTGCAGACAAAGCGGCCTTCGCCGTGGCTGATGGCGATCAGGTGTTCATCATCCACATTGCATTCGCTCAGCCAGGGGCTCTTGTTGGAAGCTACGCGGGTGCGCACCAGCATGCTCTGGTGGCGGTGGATGGTGTTAAAGGTTAGGGTCGGGTCGTTCTCGGTAATCGGGCGGATCTCGCCATAAGGCACAAGGCCCAGCTTAATCAATGCCTGGAAGCCGTTGCAGATGCCGAGTGCCAGGCCGTCGCGCTGGTTCAGCAGACGGTTGACGGCATCGGCCACAGCGGGGTTGCGGAAGAACGCCGCAATGAACTTGGCGGAGCCGTCCGGCTCATCGCCGCCGGAAAAACCGCCCGGCAGCATCAGAATCTGGCTCTGGTCAAGCTCTTTCACCAGGGCTTCGCAGCTGGCGGCAACGTCGGCGGGGGTCAGGTTCTTCAACACCAGAATGTGCGGGTCGCCACCGGCGCGGCGGAATGCGCGTGCAGTGTCGTATTCGCAGTTGGTGCCGGGGAACACAGGGATGATAACGCGCGGGGTGGCCAGGCGCACAGCCGGGGCAACGCGCTGGAAGCAGTTGACCTTGTATTCCAGGAATTTAACTTCCTCGCCAGCCTTGAGGTAGGGGAAGACAGGCTGCAGCTTTGCTTCCCATACATCCTGAAGGTGCTGCAGGTCGATGTTTTCGCCGTTGACGTTGATGACGTAATCCACGGTGGTGGAACCGAGGAATTCACCGGCAGAAGCATCCAGAAGCTCCAGAATAACTGCGCCATAGCAGGGCTTGAACAGGTCGTCCAGGTTGATATCGCGGCTCAGGGACAGGCCCACGTGGTTGCCGACGCACATCTTGAACAGTGCTTCGGCAACGCCGCCGTAACCCGGCGTTGCTGCGGCCAGCACCTTGCCTTCGTCGATCATCTGCTCCACGATCTTGTAGATGGAAAGCAGGCTGCCGATCTCCGGCATGCCGTCCTTGTACTGCGGCTTCAGGATGACAACAGAGCTGTTGGCTTTCTTGAACTCAGGGCTCATGACGTTGGCGGTGTTGCCAATGGCGGTGGCAAAGCTGACCAGCGTGGGGGGAACATCCAGACCTTCAAAGCTGCCGGACATACTGTCCTTGCCGCCGATGGAAGCAATGCCAAGGCCCATCTGGGCATCCAGCGCGCCAAGCAGGGCGGCCAGCGGCTTGCCCCAGCGTTCGGGAGCAGTGTTCAGGTGCTCAAAATATTCCTGGAAAGTCAGGTACATATCCTTGTGGCGGAAACCGGCGCAAACCAGTTTGGTCACGCTTTCCACAACGGCCATGTAAGCGCCGCGGTAGGGGTCCGCTTCAGTCAGATAGGGGTTAAAGCCCCAGGCCATGCCGGAGCAGGTGGTGGTTTCGCCATCCACCGGCAGTTTGGCAGCCATGGCCATGGTGGGGGTCAGCTGGTATTTACCGCCGTAAGGCATCAGCACGGTGGAAGCGCCGATGGTGGAGTCAAACCGCTCGCCCAGGCCTTTCTGGCTGCAAACGTTCAGGTCGCCAACCAGGTTTTCCAGCTTTTCGGCAAAGGTGGAACCGGCCCACTGGGGCTGCCATACCGTGCCGGGCAGAACATGCACATCGGCATGGCGCTCGGCACCGTTGGAGTTCAGGAACTCGCGGGAAAGGTCCACGATGGCAACGCCGTTCCAGTTCTCGCGCATCCGCTTTTCTTCGGTAACGGTAGCAACCACGGTGGCTTCCAGGTTTTCCTCATTGGCAAGGGCAATGAACTTTTCGGCATCCTCAGCGGCAACGGCAACAGCCATGCGCTCCTGGCTTTCGCTGATAGCCAGCTCGGTGCCGTCCAGGCCCTCGTACTTCTTGGTAACTTTGTTCAGGTTAATGTTCAGGCCGTCGGCCAGCTCGCCGATGGCAACGGAAACGCCGCCTGCGCCAAAGTCGTTGCAGCGCTTGATCATGCAGCAGGCGTCCTCGCGGCGGAACAGGCGCTGCAGCTTACGCTCAATGGGGGCGTTGCCCTTCTGCACCTCGGCACCGCAGGTTTCCAGGCTGGTCAGCTTGTGGGCCTTGCTGGAGCCGGTAGCGCCGCCAATGCCGTCACGGCCGGTGCGGCCGCCCAGCAGGATGATCACATCGCCGGGCTGGGGCTCTTCGCGGCGGACATGGCTGGCCGGGGTAGCACCCACAACAGCGCCGATCTCCATACGCTTTGCCACATAGCCGGGGTGGTACAGTTCAGCAACCTGGCCGGTGGCAAGGCCGATCTGGTTGCCATAGCTGGAATAACCGGCAGCAGCAGTGGTAACCAGCTTGCGCTGGGGCAGCTTGCCGGGCATGGTTTCGGCAACCGGCTTGAGCGGGTCGCCTGCGCCGGTCACGCGCATGGCCTGGTAAACATAGCTGCGGCCGGACAGCGGGTCACGGATGGCACCGCCGATGCAGGTAGCAGCGCCGCCGAACGGCTCAATCTCGGTGGGGTGGTTGTGGGTCTCGTTCTTGAAGAGGAACAGCCAATCCTGCAATTCGCCGTCCACATCGCACTTGATTTTGACGGTGCAGGCATTGATCTCTTCGCTCTCGTCCAGGTTCTGCAGGATGCCGCGCTGTTTCAGGGCCTTGGCGCCGATGGTGGCCAGGTCCATCAGGGTGCGGTTCTTTTTATCGCGGCCGGTCTCGGCACGCAGGGCCATGTAACGGTCAAATGCAGCCTGCACAACTTCGTCGTCAATCTTGACATCGTTCAGAATGGTGCCGAAGGTGGTGTGACGGCAGTGGTCAGACCAGTAGGTATCGATCAGGCGGATTTCGGTAATGGTCGGGTCGCGCTGTTCAGATTTGAAGTAGTTCTGGCAGAACACAATGTCGGCATGGTCCATGGCCAGGCCCTTTTCATTGCGGAAATTCTCCAACGCAGCGTCATCCAAAGCGCAGAAGCCGTTCAGGGTTTCCACAGCGGTGGGCACGGCAAATTCCATTTTCAGGGTATCGCGGGTGTCCAGGCTGGCCTCGCGGGCTTCCACCGGGTTGATGACGTACTTCTTGATGGCTTCCAGATCCTCTGCGCTCAGCTCGCCGTCCAGCAGGTAGATGCGGGCACTGCGCACAGACGGACGCTCGCCCTGGCTCAGCAGCTGGATACACTCGGAAGCAGAATCTGCACGCTGGTCAAACTGGCCGGGCAGATACTCCACAGCAAACACCGTCTTGGCGGTGGGCAGCTCGGTATAGGTCACATCGACTGGCGGTTCGCTGAACACGGTGGGGATGGCTTTCTCAAACAGGTCGCGGTCAATGCCTTCCACATCATAGCGGTTCAACAGGCGCAGAGCTTTCAGGCCCTTAATGCCAACCAGCTCAACCAGTTCATGCTTCAGGCCCTGGGCTTCGCCGTCAAAGCCGGGCTTTTTTTCTACATAAATGCGGTAAACCATTCTTGTTTAACCCTCCTGTGCTTTCATTGCCGCAAGGGCACGGGCACCAATATCACTGCGGCGGTGCAGTTTGTCAAAATGGATGCAGTCAGCAGCGGCGTAAGCCTTTTTCAGGGCTTCGGGCAGGGTGGCGGCGGTTGCCGTTACACCCAGCACGCGGCCACCGTTGGTAACCAGCTTGCCATCCTTGATGGCGGTACCGGCATGGTACACGGTCACATCGGCAGCGCCGGGCACCTGGCCATTCTCCAGGCCGGTGATCTCCTTGCCCTTTTCATAGGCAACGGGGTATCCGCCGGAAGCCAGCACCACACAGGCGGCAGCGCCATCGCTGAACTTGACCTCGGTCTTGTCCAGCGTGCCGTTGGTGCAGGCCTGCATCACGGTCAGCAGGTCGCTTTCCAGCAGGGGCAGTACTACCTGGGTTTCGGGGTCGCCAAAGCGGCAGTTGTATTCAATCACCTTGGGGCCGTCCGGGGTCAGCATCAGGCCAAAGTACAGGCAGCCCTTAAAGGGGCAACCCTCTGCCTGCATGGCGGCAACCGTAGGCAGGAAAATCTTCTCCATGCACTCGGCGGCAATGGCGGGGGTGTAGCAGGGGTTGGGGGCAACGGTGCCCATGCCGCCGGTGTTCAGGCCCTCGTCATGGTCCAAAGCGCGCTTGTGGTCCATGCTGGAAACCATCGGCTTGACGGTTTTGCCATCACAGAAGGACAGCACGCTGACTTCCGGCCCGGTCAAAAATTCTTCCACCACAACATGGTTGCCGGAAGCGCCGAACTTTTTGTCCAGCATGATTTCCTTTACGCCATCGGCGGCTTCCTGCTCATTCTGGCAGATCAGCACGCCTTTGCCCAGCGCCAGGCCATCCGCCTTGATAACAACCGGGTACTTGCCCTTGCTGCGGATGTAATCCATCACCTTGGCGGGGTCGTCAAAGGTTTCATAGCCGGCGGTGGGAATGCCGTATTTTTTCATCAGGTCCTTGCTGAACACCTTGCTGGCTTCAATGCGGGCGGCAGCGGCATCCGGGCCAAAAGCAGGGATGCCCACCTTGGCCAAAGCATCCACCATGCCAAGGGCAAGGGGATCGTCCTGTGCAACAACAACATAATCAAAGGCTTCTGCCTTGGCAAAGGCGACCATGGCGTCTACATCCGTTGCAGGGATGTTTTTGCAGGTGGCATCGTAACCAATGCCGCCGTTGCCAGGGGCACACCAGATATCGCCGCAGTCGGGGCTTTTTTTCAGCGCGCGGATAATGGCGTGTTCACGCCCGCCGCCGCCAACAACCAGAATTTTCATGGCAAACTCCTTAGCTTGAAATGAAAAAAGAATAATGAATAAAGAATAATGAAGGTGGACCGCGTCGCTGCGCACCGCTTAAAAAATATTAGAACTCTAATATCCAAAACCGTGCCGCTTGCGGCACACCTTCATTCTTAATTATTCTTTATTATTTATTATTTAGCAAAAACTTCGTTTTTGCTTAGTGGTGGAACAGCCGGATACCACAGAACGCCATGGCAATGCCGTACTTGTTGCAGGTGGCAATAACCTGATCATCGCGGATGGAGCCGCCCGGCTGCACAATGGCGGTCACACCGCTGCGGCGGGCACGCTCAATGTTGTCCCCAAAGGGGAAGAATGCATCACTGCCCAGGGCAACATTCGTTACCTTGCTCAGCCAGGCTTTCTTTTCCTCGGCAGTCAACGGGGCAGGCTGCACAGTAAAGGTTTCGGCCCAAACGTCATCCCCAATCACATCCTCCGGGGTATCGCCGATGTAAACATCAATCGCGTTATCGCGGTTGGGCTTGGAGATATCCTCACGGAACGGCAGGTCCAGAACCTTGGGCATATGGCGCAGCTGCCAGTTGTCGGCTTTCTGGCCTGCCAGGCGGGTGCAGTGGATGCGGCTTTGCTGGCCTGCGCCCACACCGATGGTCTGGCCGTCCTGCACATAGCAGACGGAGTTGGACTGGGTGTATTTCAGCACGATCAGGCTCATGATCAGATCGCGCTTCTGGGCATCGGTCACCGTCTTGTTCTCGGTTACAAAGTTTTGCAGCATGGTATCCACGCTGATCTCCAGATCCTGGCGGCCCTGCTCAAAGGTGACACCGAATACGGTGCGGCGCTCCAGCGGAGCGGGGATATAATCCGGATCAATGGCAACGATGTTGTAGTTGCCTTTCTTTTTGGATTTCAGCACTTCCAGGGCGTCGGCGTCATAGCCGGGGGCAATGATGCCGTCCGAAACTTCGTGCTGGATCAGCTTTGCGGTGGCAAGGTCGCACACATCAGACAGGGCGATCCAGTCACCAAAGCTGGACATGCGGTCCGCACCGCGGGCGCGGGCATAAGCGCAGGCCAGGGGAGAAAGTTCAGCCTCTGCACTAATATGATACATCTTTCTCAGCGTTTCGTCCAGTGGCAGGCCAATGGCGGCACCGGCGGGGGAAACATGCTTAAAGCTGGCAGCAGCAGGCTGGCCCAGGGCTTTTTTCAGGTCGCGCACCAGCTGGTAGCTGTTGAACGCATCCAGAAAGTTGATGTAGCCCGGCTTGCCATTCAAAATGGTAACGGGAAGATCAGAACCGTCTGCCATAAAAATGCGGGCAGGCTTCTGGTTGGGGTTGGTGCCGTATTTCAGCTGGAATTCGTTCATAAGTTCAGCCCTCCACCGTGTTGTATTTGTTCAGGATCACATCTTCATAATCGCCGGTTTCCAGCGTGATGGCACGCACAAACAGGCTGACCTTATTATCTTCGTTCAGGGCTTCCCACAACTTTCCGGCAAATTCGTCGGCATCGTTCTGGTCCAGTGTCACGCGCAGCGGCTCGCCGACAAAGCTGGGGATGGGGGAGCCGTTTTTCTGGTAGGTGGTAATCAGCTGGCCTTCGCCTGCAACGGGCTGCGGATAGTCAAAGGTCTGGCGCTGCACGCTGGCGGGGTTGCCATCGCAGCTTTTCAGGATGCTCAGCTTGTAGCCGCCGCGACGCATATCCACAACGCCGGAAATGCGGGGGGTAAAGTTGGGGGCATCGTCCTCAAAAGTGCGGGTGGCAAGGGCTGCTTCAAAGCCGTAACCAGGGAACAGGTTATCCCGCATGTAGCGGTAAATGGTATCCGTCTGGTCACCGTTGGTCACAATGGTGGTATCGTTCAGGGTCAGAACCGGGTTATAGATGATCAGGTGGGGATCTTCCAGCTTGGCGGGGTCTGCAGCTACCGTGCGGATGCCGCCGGGGATGGCGTCAAACACGCGGTTGCGGCTGTTGGCGCTGCGGCCCATGATCCAGTAAGCAATCATGGCCTTGGTGCCGTCCGGCGAACGGCCGATGCAGATGCCGCGGCCGGGATATTCGTTACCGGCCAGATAAGTATAAAGATTCTTTTTCATGCGGGAATCCTCCTTGTTCGGTCAGGCTTCGCCATTGCACACCATGGCAATGGCCTGGGGCAGCAACTTCCATTCGGCTTCCACCATCACGCGCTTCTGCAGCACTTCGGGGGTATCACCGGGCTGCACTTCCACGGCTTTTTGCAGCAGGATGGGCCCGCCGTCACACACTTCGTTGACAAAGTGGACGGTAGCGCCGGTCACTTTCACGCCGCGCTTCAGCGCTTCCTCATGCACTTTCAGGCCATAGTAGCCGGGACCGCAAAAGCTGGGAATCAGGCTGGGGTGGATGTTCAGGATGCGGTTGGGGTAAGCGGCAATCACGCTGGGGCCCAGCACGCTCAAAAATCCTGCCAGAACCACCAGCTCAATGCCATGGTCTTTCAGCACACGCAGCAGGGCAGTGTCAAACTCCTCGCTGGTGGCGTAATCCTTGCGGCGCACCACGGCGGTTTCCACGCCGAAGTTTGCAGCGCGTTCCAACGCATACACACCAGGTTTGCTGGCAACCACCAGGGTAACCTTACCGTTGGGGTTCTCCCCGCGGCGTTCGCTTTCCAGGATGGCCTGCAGGTTGGTGCCGCCGCCGGAAACCAGCACAGCAATCTTCATCATACCAGCTGCACCCCGCTGCCTTCGCCAATCACACCAAGGCGGTAAGCATCCTCGCCGTTGGCTTTCAGGATCTCAATGGCCTTGTCGGCATCCTCGGCAGCCACGGTCAAAATCATACCAACGCCCATGTTGAAGGTGTTGAACATATCGCGCTCCGGAATGTTGCCCTCTTTAGCCAGCACATCAAACAGCACGGGGGTGCGCACATCGCTCTTCTTGATTACAGCGCAGCAGCCGGCTTTCAGGCTGCGGGGAATGTTCTCGTAAAAGCCGCCGCCGGTAATGTGGGAAACGCCCTTGACGGTAACTTCCTTCATCACGGCCAGCACAGGTTTGACATAAATCTTGGTGGGGGCCAGCAGGGCTTCGCCCAGGGTCTTGTCCATGCCGTCAAAGGTCTTTTTCAGCACATCGGGGTTGTTCTCCAGGTCAAAGATCTTGCGCACCAGGGAAAACCCGTTGGAGTGTACGCCGGTGGAAGGCAGGGCGATGATCACATCGCCGGGCTGCATGGTGGAGTTGTCCAGGATCTTGCTCTTGTCCACAGCACCAACGGTAAAGCCGGCCAGGTCGTACTCGTCCTCCGGGTAAAAACCGGGCATCTCGGCGGTCTCACCGCCAACCAGGGCACAGCCAGCCTGCACGCAGCCTTCGGCTACACCGGCAACCAGCTCGGCAATGCGCTCCGGCACGTTTTTGCCGCAGGCGATGTAATCCAGGAACACCAGCGGCTTGGCACCGGCGCAGATGACATCGTTCACGCACATGGCAACGCAATCAATGCCAACGGTGTCATGTTTGTTCATGTACTGGGCAATGCGCAGCTTGGTACCAACGCCGTCCGTGCCGGAAATCAGCACGGGGTGGGGCATATCGGTGCAGTCCAGCTCAAACAGGCCGCCAAAGCCGCCCAGGCCGCCAATGCAGTGCTCGTTCATGGTGCGGGCAACGTGCTGCTTCATCAGGTCAACCGCCTTGTAACCGGCGGTAATATCCACACCAGCGGCAGCGTAACTTGCAGAATAGCTTTTTTCCATTATGTTTCTCTCCTTATCAGCTTACAGGCGTTTTTTGGTCTGGGACTGGCTCAGGGGTTTATCGTATACAATGTCCATCGTCTCGTTGGGGGCGGGCACCGGGTAATGGCCGGTAAAGCAGCCGGTGCAGAACCCGCACTTGCTGTGGATGGCCAGCTGGGTCACATGTTCAATGCTCAGGTAGCCCAGGGAATCGGCCCCCACGATCTGGCGGATCTCCTCCACCGTATGGCCGGTGGCAATCAGATCTTTTTCGTCCGGGATGTCGGTGCCGAAATAGCAGGGGTGGGCAAACGGCGGGGCCGAAATGCGGTAGTGTACTTCCTTGGCACCGGCGTCGCGCAGCAGCTTGATGGTTCGGGCGCTGGTGGTGCCGCGCACGATGGAGTCATCCACAAGCACAACGCGCTTGCCCGCAACGGTGGAGGAAATTGCGTTCAATTTGATGCGCACACTGCTTTCACGCTGGGCCTGGGAGCCCTGGATGAAGGTGCGGCCCACATATTTGTTTTTAATAAAGCCCACGCCATAGGGAATACCGCTTTCCTGCGCATAGCCAAGGGCGGCATCCAGGCCGGAATCCGGCGCACCGATGACGACATCGGCTTCCACCGGATGCTCCTGTGCCAGAAAGCGCCCGGCCTGCAGGCGGGCGTCATGCACGCAGGTGCCCTCGATGATGGAATCGGGGCGGGCAAAATAAATGTACTCAAACACGCACATCGTGTGCGGCGCGGTGCCGCAGTGGGTGCGGATGGTGCGCAGGCCGGTGTAGTCTGCCACCACGATCTCGCCGGGCAGTACATCGCGCACAAAGCGGGCGCCCACGGCATCCAGCGCACAGGATTCCGAAGCAAAAGCCCAGCCGGAGCCATCCGGCAGCTGGCCAATGCAGAGAGGGCGGAAGCCGTTAGGATCGCGCGCGGCGATCAGTTTGGTGTGGGTCATAATGACCAGGCTGTAAGCACCCACGATCTGCTCCATCGTGCGGCAGACAGCTGTTTCAATATCCGGGCTGATCAGGCGGTTCTGGGTCAGCAGATAGCCGATGACCTCGGTGTCCGAAGTGCCGTGGAAGATCGAACCGTTCATTTCCAGCTTGTGGCGCAGCTGGGGGGCATTGGTCAGGTTGCCGTTGTGGCAGATGGCCATAGTGCCCTTGCAGTGGTGCAGAACCATGGGCTGGGCGTTGGCGCGGGTGCGCTGGCCGCTGGTGGCATAGCGCACATGGCCGGTGGCCATCTTGGCATCCTGCGGCAGGTCAGCCAGCACGCGCGGGGTGAATACCTCGCTGACCAGGCCAAGATCGCGGTAGCCGGTCAGCACACCGTCCACGTTCAGGGCAATGCCGCAGCTTTCCTGGCCGCGGTGCTGCAGGGCATACAACGCGCTGTACACGGCGCTGACCATGTTGGTTTTGCCGGTGGAATCATAAATACCGAACACGCCGCATTCTTCATGCAGTGCTTCGGCGGGACAAAGCTCCTTCATTCAGTTCTCCGTTTCCTGTTTCAAACGATGGCAGGGTGCACCGGAAGAGCGAACGGCGGTTCCAGTACACCCTGAACATTGGCTGGACTAAGCTTGGTTCAATCAGCCCAGCAGGCGCTTCATAACTTCCTGGTAGGCATCGGCCTCACCGCCAAGGCTGCGGCGGAACAGGTCTTTATCCAGGTGGGCACCGGTGGTGGCATCCCAGAAGCGGCAGGTATCCGGGCTGATCTCGTCAGCCAGAATGATGGTGCCGTCAGACAGGCGGCCAAACTCCAGTTTGAAGTCAATCAGGCGGATGTTGGCATCCAGCATGATCTTCTTCAGCACTTCGTTGACCTTGAAGGCGTACTTGGCAATGGTGTCCAGCTCTTCCTGGGTGGCAAGGTCAAGGGCCAAGGCGTAATAATGGTTGATGAACGGGTCATGCAGGTCGTCGTTCTTGTAGCTGTACTCCAGGATGGGGGTCTTGAACACCTTGCCCTCGGGCACGCCCATGCGCAGGCTGAAGTGGCCGGCGGCAACATTGCGGATGATGACTTCCAGAGGAACGATCTGAACCTTCTTGACCAGGGTATCGCGGTCGTTCAGCTCCTCAACATAATGGGTGGGGATGCCTTCTTTTTCCAGCTTCTGCATCAGAGCGTTGGACAGCTTGTTGTTGACAATGCCCTTATCGCGGATGGTGCCCTTCTTTTCGCCGTCGCCGGCGGTGGCATCGTCCTTGTAATGAACCATAACGATTTCGGGGTCAGAAGTTGCGAATACCTGCTTAGCTTTGCCTTCGTACATCTGTTCTTTAATTTCAACGTTCATTGTAATGCGCTCCTTTATATTCTTTCATGAATTGATTTATGGAATCCTTTTTATAAAAAGGAATAAAACAACAGCAAATAAACCGGGATTTGAAGTTACATAGCTGCGGCTTCGGCAGCGATGGCGGCGTCCTTTTTGGCAATGGCGGCGGCGGTGTCGGCACGGAACTGATCCAGCTTAGCGGCAAGCTCATCATCGGCAACAGCCAGGATGGCAACGGCCAGGTAAGCGGCGTTCTTGGCACCGTTCAGGGCAACCGTGGCAACCGGGAAGCCGGAAGGCATCTGCACGGTAGCAAGCAGAGCATCCAGACCGTCCATGGCACCGCCCTTCATCGGGATGCCGACCACCGGCAAAGTGGTGTTGGCGGCAAAGGCACCTGCCAGGTGGGCCGCCATACCGGCAGCGCACAGGATAACACCGTAACCATTGGCGCGGGCAGATTTGGCAAAGGCAGCGGCGGCTTCCGGCGTACGGTGGGCGGAAAGAATGTGCGCCTCAAACGGTACATCGAAATCTTTCAGCACCCCGCAGGCACTTTTTACAACCGGCCAGTCACTGTCAGACCCCATGATGATGGCAACCTTTTTACGGTTCGGCATGTTACAGATCCTCCTTCAAAAAATAAGAGCGCGGTGTACACGGGTACACTGCGCTTATACAAGGCTATTATACTTATAATACACCGCATGAAGAACACAGCTGCGCAAACCGACCGGGAATGGTCCGAAAAGATTCGTGTAATGCACAAAGTCGCCCTCCATCCTTTAATGTATGGCTGGATCCTCCGGCGGGCTGTGTACAGAATAACACACAAAACACCCGTACGGAAAATCTCTGTAATTAAAGTGTAAAGCGTGCAGCGCAAAAAAGCAAGAGCCAAAACTTTTTTTGGCGCACTTCCTATTGTGTTTGAAATAAGATAGGGCTTTTTGTCAAAGTTGATGGAGAAAAACGGGGTGAAGTATGACTTTTTTGATAAGGATTTTTGTGCTATAATAACCATACCAGAAAATACTGCCATAAGGCAGGATGGGAAAGGGGTATCGCAATGAAATTGTTCCACACAGCCCTTGTGCTTGGCAAGGGGGGCTTTGGCACACAGCTGGGAGAAATGCTGGCGGAAGCCGGCGGCTATTCCCGTATTTTGTACCTGGATGACCAGGCACCGGACGCTGCGGGCAAACTGGCAGATTACCTGGATCCCACCATCAGGGAACGCTGCACCGCGGCTTTTGTGGGCCTTGGCAACAATGAGCTGCGGCTGCAATGGCTGCAAAAGCTGGTGGCTGCGGGCTACCAGACACCGGTGTTTGAACACCCGGCGGCAGAAGTATGCAGCAGCGCAGCCCTGGGGGCAGGGACCGTGGTGCTGCCATTTGCCTTTGTGGGCGCAGGAACCAAAGTGGGGGCAGGGTGCATCATCAATGCCGGTGCCATTGTGGACCATAACGCCGTGCTGGAAGACGGTGTGCATGCCGCCCCCCGTGCAACCATCAAAGCCGGGGCAACCGTAGAGCGCTGCATGAAAGTGGACAGCGGCGAAATTATCCGCAGCCCATGGGAAAAATAATGCAGCTGCGCGGAACCGGCAGCCAAACAATGCAGGCAGAATTTTGAAAAAAGCGGCCCCGTAATTTGGGTATATTGCGGTGTTGCCCTTAATAATAAACGAACGTAAAAACCAGCCGCCTGCCGTGCAAATGCACAAAGCAGGCGGCTGGTTTTATAAGTCGTAAGCAAAAGGCGAAAATCAAGCAGGGAACAACCTGCCAAAAGAAGCAAAGCGCTTACCCGACGTTTTCAACATTCTCCTCACCATCCACCGGCAGGGTGGTGCGCGGGGTCACGCTGAGAGGGTCGGGCAGGGTGTTGTTTTCAACATCCTGCAACACCTGCGGCACACCGGGGAAGAACTTGGCGATGCCGCAGCCCTTGCAGTGCAGGCCATCGAAAAAGTCGGTCTCATCCAACCCCTTAATGCAGGTGGGGTCATAACTGCCGTACAGCGGAATATTGTAGTCATGCGCATACTGGCGGATCCAGTTTTCGGTTTCAAAAAAGCCCTGGTGCTGGTCGGTTTCCGTCAGCAGAAAGTCATACAGGTACGGGTGCCAGGGGGAGAGAGCCAAAATCACCGTGGTGCCCTGGTTTTGCGCATACTGGATAAACTTGTCAAACGCTTCTTCCTGCTTGGGGGAAAGCGAGTCGAACCCTTCCATATGTACGCTGTTGAACGTGGGGCAGGCTTCGGCGGCAAGGGCGCGCACCTGGTCGGGGTTGGCATCCCGGAATGCGGGGTCATACAGCACACTGCCATCAGAGCGCTTGATGGTGGTGGGCTGCTCGTAAGGGTCGCCGTTCACCGGGTTAAAGTCAATGGGGTTGCCATCGTCATCCGTCACAACGCTCTGGCCGCGGTTCTTTAAATAATAGTCTACGTTGCCCTGAAAATAAGCCGGTTCCACCAGCGCTTTCCACAGCGCCACGCGGTCCTCTTCCTCATAGTCGGTTTCAACACCGAGAACCTTAGTCAAAAATTCGTTGTACAGCTCCACATCGGCGCGCTTGTCAAAGGCGGCTTCGTCCCCATACAGCACCCAGGGATCCACGCTCCAAATCAGCACCTTGGGCGCTTTGCCGTAACAGACCATCTTATAATAGCTGGTCATGTTATCGCGCACATCCGCGCCGGTAACACCCATGTTGAAAAAACTGTCGGTTCCGACAAGTTCCCGTGTGAACTGTAATACGCGGCTGGAACCAACGCCGATCACTTCCGGGGTGTCCGGAACATCCTGTGCAAACAGCTGGACAACCTCGCGCTCGATTTCGTTCATCTGCTCAAAGTTGCTCACATCATAGCCCTGCAGCATCAAGTCCACAATGCGGCGGGGGGCAAGCTCACCCTGGAACAGGCCGCTGCGGTCTACCGTATAGCTGAACCAGACCATGAAAACCAGAATGGGAATGAACAGGGCAAACTTGAACAACGTTTTGCTGCCAAAGTATAACCGGCGGACCAAACCATGCAAAAAGCGAACGAAGATATTTGGCTTTTTGGGGCGTCTGCGCGGTGAGGGAGCGGATTTTTTTTGCTTTGTGGTGGGCTTGCGGGCCGGGGCGGCAACAGCACTGCGGCTGACCTTTTGGGTGCCGCGCGGGGCGGAAGCAGGGGTCTGTGTTGGCATAATTGATCTCCCTCCCCCGTTAAAATTGCTGGTAAATGAACGCCGACTGCCCGAACGCGGCAAAGAACAAGATGGATACCGCAGCGGCATAATAGACCGTCCAACGCAGCACAAAGCACTGCTTGCGGATCCAGCGGGCAACATTGTTGCCGTTGTGCTCCATGACCAGCACAATGGCGGTACCGCAGGTCAACACCACCGGCAGGCGGCCGTCAATGCCGCTGCTGGTGACCAGATTGGTAACGCTTTCCCATCCAGCCGCAAAGCCGCCCTGCCAGCCCTGCAGTATTCCGGCGAATACCTCGCCGGGGGCAGCGTTGTAAATGGCAGAAGCAAAAAACACCATTGTAAAGCTGAACAGCAGGTAGGTGATGCAGCGCTGGAGGAATGTCTGTACGGCAGGCTCGCGGTACAGCGGGTTATAGCGCCACAGCACTTTGCGTGGAGCTTTGCTCAGCTGGGCAATGACTGAAATCACGCCGCAGGCAATGCCCCATTCCAGATAGCGCAGGTCAGCCCCGTGCCATAGGCCACTGACGGCAAACACGATCAGCGTGTTCAGCATATGGCGCACCACATTGCAGCGGCTGCCGCCAAGAGGAATGTAGATATAATCCCGCAGCCAGCCAGTCAGGCTCATGTGCCAGCGCTGCCACAACCCGGCAAAGCTGGTAGCCTCGAACGGGCTGTGAAAGTTTTCCAGCAGGTCATACCCCAAAATGCGGGCAGCACCGATGGCGATATCGCAACAGCCGGAAAAATCCAGGTAGAGCCGCAGGCTGAACAGCAGGGTGGCGGCCACCAGGTTGGGGCCATTCATCTCAGCGGGGGTATCGTACACCATCTTGATGTACAGGTTCATGTTGTCCGCCAGGACCATCTTTTTGGTGTAGCCCCACAGCATGCGGAACGCACCGCCCGCACACCGGGTGTAGCTGAACCGGCGGGATTTGTGGATCTGTGGCCGAAAATGAGGGTAGCGCTCAATTGGGCCGGTGGTCATGGTGGGAAAAAAGCTGACGAACAGCGCATAATGCAGCGGGTTCAGCTCAACCTTGCAGCGGCGCTTGTATACATCAATGGTGTAGCTGAGCGCAGCAAGGGTAAAGTAACCCAGGCCCAGCGGGGTAATCATATCTGTGCGGGGCTGCAATACCGTGCCGCTCAGGATATCTGCCGCCAACAGGTTCCAGTATTTGTAATAGAACAAAAGCCCCACACAGGTGAACACCGCCAACAGCAGGAAAATCACCCGCACGGGACCTATCCGGCATTTGCCGATCACCAGCCCGCAGCCCCATGTGACCAGTGTTGCCGCAACCAAAACCGGTACCAGCAGGCGGTCGTTGGCCCCCCAACAGTAAAACAGGTAGCTGGCAGCCAGCAGACAGTAAGGGCGCAGAACACGGGGCAGGGTATAGTTCAAAAGCGCCACTGCCGCAAAAAAGCCAAGAAATAGCAGTGTTGTCAGTTCCATCCTCAAACTCCTTTGGCGGGATTATTTGCCGCTGAGTTTTTTCTCCAGATCTCGCACGCGCTTTTCCAGGATAGCGTTTTCCTGGGTAAGGCGCTTGCACTTATCCGCAAGCTGGCTGACGCCGATGCTTAAACTGAGCAGCACCAGCAGCACAAAGCAGAACATGAGCATAAATACCAGGTTGACCGGCATTTGTACATCCAGCAGATCACGCAGGACGTAAACAACATAGGGGAATACCGCAAAGATGACAAGAACCACGGCCAGTGCCAGCCAGAGAAGGCTGTATTTTACGCTCATTTGGCCCTTTTTCAGCAGCGCAAAAATAATCAGCAGCAGGATGGCCGCACCCAAAATCATAAAAAACTGGAAATGTGCCGTCATGGGCGTTGTGCCTCCTTATTTGCTTTTCGGCTGGTGGATTTTCTTGATAGAAAGGCGGTCAATGATCAAAGACAGGGAAACCTTGATCATGTAATACGCGCTTTTAAAACTGCGAATGCTGGAAACGCCGCCCTGACGTTCTTTCATGACGACCGGGGCTTCGCCTACGCGGAACCCGGCCAGCGTGGCAGCCAGAATGGCTTCCGGCTCCGGATAATCCGAAGCATAATGCTCCGCAAAATAGGCGGTTAGCTGGGGACCGGTGGCACGGAAACCACTGGTGACATCCAGAATGCGCTGACCACAGAGAATATGGATGAGCCAGCTTAAAAAGCGGATGCCGACCCGGCGCATAAAGCTTGTCTGGAAGCCTTCGCACTTGATAAAGCGGCTGCCGATGCACATATCCAGCTTGCCGTCCAATACCGGCTGAACGACCTGCATCAGATAAGCGGGGTCGTGCTGGCCGTCACCGTCCATCTGTACAGCAACATCATAACCATTGGCGCGGGCATAGCGATAACCGCACTGCACGCCGCCGCCAATGCCAAGGTTGACCGGCAGATCCAAAAACGGGTAGCCATGCTCCGCCAGCAATTCAGCCGAGCGGTCGGTGGAACAATCGTTGATGATCAAAAAGTCAACCTGCGGGCAGGTGGCACGCAGGCGTTCCACGGTGCTGACGATGTTGGCTTCCTCATTATAACAGGGAATGATAACAAGAATTTTGGCTGGGTGATTCAAAAGGGCACCTCACATCAGGGGAACGGCCGGTTTGGCATCAAACGCGGCCTTCCAAAATAAAATGTTTCAGTTTGCGCAGCAGCTCGCTGCGGCGGTAATGCGCAAGATAATATTCTTTGGCGCTCTGGCCCATGGCGGCGCGCTGGGCGGCGTCCATGCGGGTCAGTGCCAGCAGGTTGTCTGCCAGGGCAGCGGCATCACAGGCAGGGGAACTTAACCCGCCCGCCGCGGCAACCGCATTGCCGGCACCGTCCATACTGGCCAAGACCGGCTTGCCGGCGGCCATATAACTGGCAACCTTGGCCGGTACGGTCAGCCCCAAGTCCGGCGAATCCGACAGGCAGACGATCAAAGCATCGGCCAGCGCGGTGAACTTGGGGATATCCGTTGCCGGAACACTGCCGTAAAACGTAACGGCGTCCTCGGCGTGCAGCTCTTTCACTTTGGCTTCCAGCGCGGCGCGACTCATGCCATCGCCCACCAGCAACAGGTGCAACATATCCGCCCCGCGGCTGTGCGCATCCTGCACCGCCGTGATGACGGTCTCCAGGCTTTGGGCGGGGGTAAAAGTGCCGGTAAACACCAGGTTGAACCGCCCGCCGAACTGCGCCTGCAAAGCGGCATCCGGCTGAGGAACGGCGTAAAAATCCTCGCAGTACTGCGGGATCACAGCAACTTTCTGCGGCGGCATACCGGTGCGCTGGCACAGCCGCTGCTGCAGTGGCTCACTCATGGCAATCAGTCGGTCGGCCTTCTTATATAAAGCGTCGCTTACACCCTGGGCAATCGCGCGCAGGGCTTTGTTCTTCACATTCAGCACGCTGTACAGGTTTTCGGGCCAGATATCCAGCACATAGTTGGTAAAGGGAATGTGATGCTTTTTGGCATAGCGGATGGCGGGCCAGCACATCAGTACCGGGCTGGTGTTAAAGCAGAACACCGCATCGTACCCGCCCGGCAGGCGGTGCAGCGCATGGGCGGCGTACCACGGCCAGCTGACATAGTTCAAAAAAATGTTGACCGAGGTGTTGCCCCTGCGCGGAACCTCTTTGCAGCGGTACAGGCGGGCACCGTGCCATTCTTCTTCAAAAGGGCCGGCGGCGCTGTAACCGGGGAACCATTCGCCTTTTGGGTAATTGGGCAGCCCGCAAAGCACATCCACCGCAATGCCATCCTGCAAAAAACCTTCCACAATATCATTGATGCGGAAATTTTCCGGCCAGAAATGCTGCGTAACAACAAGAATCTTTTTTTGAGAGGGCAAAGGGCACACACCTTTCAAAGTTAGGAGTTAGGAAGTAGGAGTTAGGAGTTGAAGAACGGCTGCTAGACTTGAGGTCTTTTGCAATCTATAAAATGCTCTGTAGGGAACGATCCTGACCGTTCCAAAGCGTTCAGCTTGTTGCAGCCTCAAAAAACTCCCAACTCCTCACTCCTCACTCCTACCTCCTAACTAAAAAAACTCAGTTTTTTCTCCACACCATCTTATTAACCACCCCGGTGTAGCTCTGGATGATCTTGACGACCTTGGTGGAAACGTCTTCCGTGTAGTAGGGGACGGGGATGCCGTTGTCGCCGTTGGCGTTCATGGCAACGGCGGTGGCAACCGCCTGTTCCACGCCGCCCTCGCTGATGCCGGCCAGCACAAAGCAGCCTTTGTCCAGTGCCTCAGGTCGTTCGGTGGAGGTACGGATGCAGACAGCCGGGAACGGATGTCCCACGCTGGTAAAGAAGCTGGATTCCTCCGGCAGGGTGCCGGAATCGCTGACCACGGCAAACGCGTTCATCTGCAGATGGTTGTAATCATGGAAGCCCAGGGGCTCATGCAGCTTTACGCGCTCGTCCAGCTGGAAGCCCATGGCGTCCAGCCGCTTTTTGCTGCGCGGATGGCAGGAATACAGAATGGGCATATCATAGGTCTGGGCCAGGTGATTGATGGAGGTGAACAGGTCGATAAAGTTCTTTTCAGTATCAATGTTCTCCTCGCGGTGGGCGGAAAGCAGCATGTATTTGTGCGGCTCCAGCCCCAGGCGCTCCAGCACATCGCTGGCTTCGATCTTGGCCAGGTTGGCGTGCAGCACTTCCGCCATGGGGGAACCGGTCACAAAGGTGCGCTCCTTGGCGGTGCCTTCGGCATTCAGGTAACGGCGGGCATGCTCGGAATAGCACATGTTCACATCGGAAATGTGGTCCACAATGCGGCGGTTGGTTTCCTCAGGCAGGCACTCGTCAAAGCAGCGGTTGCCGGCTTCCATGTGGAAGATGGGAATGTGCAGCCGCTTGGCCGCAATGGCGGAAAGGCAGCTGTTGGTATCGCCCAGAATCAGCAGGGCATCGGGCTTCTGTTCCACCATCAGGGAGTAGGACTTGGCAATAATGTTGCCGATGGTTTCACCCAGGTCCTTGCCGACGGCATCCAGATAGAAATCCGGCGCACGCAGGCCCAGGTCCTCAAAGAATACCTGATTCAGGTTATAATCATAGTTCTGGCCGGTGTGGACTAGAATCTGGTCAAAATACACATCACACTTTTTAATCACAGCCGACAGCCGAATGATCTCCGGCCGCGTGCCGATAATGGTCATAAGTTTGAGCTTGTTCATTGTAAAACACCCGATACAGTTAGGAGGTAGGAGTGAGGAGTTAGGGCAACACCGCACAATTCCCGCCTTACGGCTTAAGCACCGCTTCGGCGG
>ENA-ORRW01001214-ORRW01001214.1-human-gut-metagenome-genome-assembly--contig:-NODE-1214-length-25963-cov-9.319206_pt1 | contig 25963 bp, 25 predicted proteins | sample MGYA00242183_ERZ509150 | MGnify/ENA primary metagenome ERZ509150 (study PRJEB26280, sample SAMEA2338639) | human gut metagenome | biome: human gut; feature: human-associated habitat; material: faeces... | reverse complement strand
AAGAACGTACAACGAGTTTTTTTTATTTATATTGGGAGTTTTGACACACCCTCCTGCGTACCGGGCAGCAATGCGCAGAGCGCACGCTGCCCAGTATCCTGCGGCGATGTGCGTAGATCACACACCTGCCGACGACGAGGACTGCCCACTGCTTGCTCAAACAAGGCACCTAAGAAATCCTTGTCAAACTCCATCATTTTTTCTACAGCGCAATATACTACAAATGAGAGACGATATCGACGAAGTTCTCGATCACATACTCCAGATTCTCGTCCGTCATTTTCGTGTTCAACGGCAACGTGATCTCGTTCTCAAACAAATGATAAGCATTCGGGAAATCCTTGATGTCGAAGCCCAACTTCTTGTAAGCCGTCATCATCGGCAGTGGTTTGTAGTGGACATTCGTGGCAATGCCCCGCTCCGCCATCTGCTCTATCACCCGATTCGCCTCCTCGCGCGTCTTGCCCAGCAGGCGCACCAGATACAGATGCCCCGAAGAAGCATAATCCGCACCATAGTGATGCAGCACCGCCACGTTCAGCGATCGGAAAGCCTCATCGTAGCGCGCTATCATCTCGCGGCGACGCTCCAGCATCCCCTGGTAACGATCCATCTGCACCAGACCGATAGCCGCTGCCACATCCGTCATGTTACACTTATACCACGTTCCGATGATGTCATACTCCCAGGCACCCACCTTCGTCTTCGCCAGCGCATCCTTGTTCTGACCGTGCAGACTCAGCAACTGCGCCTTGCGATACAGGTTCTCGTTCCACGTCTCGCCCGCTATCTCAGGCACTCCGCTAAACGTATTCTCCACCTGCTTGTCCAAGTCCTTCACCACCTGCTCGTTGCCGAAAGGCAGATGCCACGTCAGCGCACCACCCTCCGCCGTCGTGAAGTTCTTCACGGCATGAAAACTAAAGGAAGAGAAGTCAGCGATCGAACCTACCCGCTTTCCCTTGCGCGTAGCACCGAAGGCATGGGCCGCATCACAACAGATTGCTATGCGCCCCAGCATCTTTTGCAGGTCCGTCTTCGGAACAAACAAGTCCCTCTTGCGCTCCACAATCGCAAACAGTCGCTCGTAGTCACACGGGATACCCGCCAGATCTACCGGGATAATCGCTTTCGTCCGCGGCGTGATAGCCCGCTCCACGGCCTCATAGTCCATCTCCAGGCAGTCCTTCTGCACATCCACAAAGACCAAGGTAGCCCCCACATGCGTCACCACCGACGCACTCGCCGTATAGGTATAAGCCGGGACGATCACCTCGTCACCCGCGCCAATCCCCAGCAGCCGCAGGGCCATTTCCCCACACGCCGTCTGCGAACCGAGGCAGACTGCCTTATCTACCCCTACAAACGCAGCTACTTCCTTTTCCAGTTTCTTCGTACGCGGTCCGGTGGTAATCCACCCAGACAGTATGGCGTCGCGTACTTCCGCAGCCTCCGCCTCCGTCATGTCAGGCGGAGAGAAAGGCACATTACGCAGTTTCATTGTCATAAACAAAAATATTTAGTTGATGAATATTTCTCACAGCGAGGGCTTCAGCACATGGCTCCACAGTTGCGTACACAGCGAGACCGCCGCACGCTCCCGATACACCATGTCGTGCTTCCATCGGTTCGCATACCACCGACGAAAGCGAAAAGCCACCTCCCTCATCCTGTTCTTGTATTCTTCCGGCTCCACTTCGGGAACCAATATATCCTGTATGCTTCGATCCACCAGTGCCTCGTCAACAGGCAAGTCAGGAAAGACCGAAGCCTCAAAGCCCAGATACCGCATACAGATAGCATTCAGCACCGCCAGATACGGCCTCATCCCCACCCTGTCCAGCTGCGCCAACAGCCAAGGCCAGTCCACGGGATGCCTCCTGACGTAGAACGCCCAGTCCAAGACGATACGCAGGCTGATATCCACCGAGGCAAAATGCTCCCCACTATGGCGCAGCAGATACAGCGAGTTGAAGCGTGCGGACGGCACCCAGACGTTCACTATTCCCGATGGCTCCACCTCGTCAAGCTGCCCCTGCAAGATAGCCTCTATCTCAGCCGTCGAACGATGCGCATGCACATTGAGGAAACTATAATGGTTCTCCACCATCGTCTGCCCCAGTTGAAACACCGAGTGCTTATGGTGCGAGTTGTCTATCTCCACCCCAAACCGCGCCTGCAACCGCTCGTCCGCCTCCTGCTGTTTGCCAAAGAGAAAGATGTCGATATCCCCCGTCGGGCGATGCTTCGGCACAGGCCATGCCAGCGACAGCCCATAACCCTTCAGAAGCAGCATACGCACCCCCATCTCGGCATAGAAAGCAGCAAGACCCGCTATCACCTGCCTGTGGTGTTCATACATCCGCTCCATGCGCATCACCATTCCCATCCACTCCAGCACCACCTCCTTCGGCGGACGCTGCCCAGCGGGAAGTTTCTCGACCACATCAAAGACGATACCTCCCACCCCTTGGCGGAAAGCCCGCTCCTTGATCTCCCGCCAGTCGATGTCGGCAGGCAGGTCCACAACCTCCTCCCTCACCGCCATCCGCAGCAGGAGCAGCAGTGCCCGGTCGTTATTTCCCACGACACACGCTCTTGATGACCTCCACATACTTTTGAGTACCCACCTCGCGCGTCAGGTTGTCCATCACAAACTGCCGTCCGTTCCGTCCATACCTCCTGCAGAGTTCACGGTTCTCATAGAGCGAGATGATCGACTGCTTAAACGCCTCCTTGTCCCCCGCCTTGGTGAAGATGCCACATTCGTTGCCCGCCAAAATATCCTTCAACTCATTCTCGTCGAAGTTGGCCAGCACAGGCCGCGATGCCGACATGATACTCCACGTCTTGCTCGGCACACTATTGGCACCCACCCCAGGCTTCGAGATGACAAGGCCTGCATCCCCCAGCGAGAATACATAGCTGATATCTTCATAGGGCTGAAACGGCAGCATCGTCACGTTCGTCAGTCCGTCACGCGCCACGATGTCCTCCACCTGCTTCTTGTAGGCACCTTCGCCCACCAGCACCAAGCCAATCTGCGGATGCGACACCTTCAGTTCCTTCATCACCTCCAGCAGCATATCCATATTCTGCGTCAGTCCGATGTTACCCGAATACTCGATGTAGAACTTCCCTCGGTCCAAATGATACTTGTCAAAGAGCTTGTTCTTCTCACGCGGCACATCCACCACGGCGTTCTGGTCCACCCAGTTATAGACCACCACGATCTTATCCTCGGGCACGCCCTTCGCCATGATATTCTTCTTGAAGTCCTCTGAAATAACAATAATCTTATCCGCATGTTTATAGGTAAAGTCCTCGATGACACGCCCTATTTTCCAGAGAAGCCCACCTTTCTTGGCAAGACCTGTACCTGCAAGGGAGTCTGGGAATATATCCTGCAGGCAGTACACGAAAGGAATTCCTCTGATTTTTTTTATAAATGCTCCAAGCATACCCTGAATAGGAGGTGTTGACTCCAAATACACACAGTCCACATGATCCTCCTTCAGACCATACCATAGCTGAATTATCCAGTTTAAAGAATAACGCAAAGCCCGAAGCAAAGCATTCTTACCCTCCCGATACATGGCAAATCGGTGAATACGCAATTTGCCATCATACAACAATTCCTCCTTTTTATTCTTATACTTCTCATACTCCTCGTCAGAAAGTCCACGGGTAGGACGAGAAGCATGTATTACCATATCAAAATTCTCTTTGGCAAAAGCCTCCAATCTATTCTCTACAAGATAGATGGGAACTGCTTTTTCTGGCAAGAAATAGCCAGTTAATTGTAATACCTTCATTTGGTTTAGATGGTCTCAAATTTCACACTTTCAATCAGTCTCTCAGCGAGTTCTATAGCCTTTTGCGGAGTTTTTTCTGTTACAATGACATGCCCTGATCGACATAAACTGCTTGTCACTGCAGGTATCACGTCCCCCTCCTTTGGATAAATCTCCCAAAGATACACATGAGGATTATTCAATACCTCCGTGTTTAAAATACTAACAAGCTTTCCAGGCTTCGGACAGAAATAACGGATACACACACCCTTCGGCTCTTCTTTGGCGCTTAAGTCAGGTTCCACACCCAAAGCCACATCTATAGCCGCAGCCACCATATCAATACCCGTACTCAAGTGAGTCAGTTCTGTAGAAATAAAATCTCCGCCAAGACGCGCACCAACCTCCATCAAATACGCCTTACCGTTCATCAACTTAGCCTCAGCATGACAAGCGCAATTGTTCACACCCAAAGCCCTCATGCCAGCAACCGCAGCAGCTTTCAGCGTTTCTACATCAGTAGCAGAAAAACATGAAGGTTGATTATGCCCCAACTCCACAAAATGCGGAGCACCTGTCGTTTTCTTGTCCGTCACGGTCAGCACATGAATTTCACCTTGCCATACGATCATCTCTATGGAAAACTCCGGTCCCTCTATAAACTGCTCTATCAATACAGAATGATCCCGACTTTCACTGAGAGACTCATCATAAGCTCTGATGAAATCACCCTTATCCATATTACGAGAGACCTTTGCAATACCTCTTGAACCCGAATTGCGCGACGGTTTCAATATCGCATCGGTATCAAACTCATTCTGTAAACGACTCCAAGCATCCTCAGCATCTTGAGCTAAAATGCTTTTAGGAGAAGGCGCGTTTCCTTTTTCAAAAGCCTTGCGCATTAGATGCTTATTAGTGGCGCAAATAGCCTGTTCGCGACTAATACCTGACAGTCCTAATTCATCGTTAATTCGACCCATAACTGCCATACTTACCTCCGAACAAGGATGTATAACCCCATCTACATGTTCATCGCGAGCTATTTTTAGCATAGTCTCTTCATTCACTATATCAGCACATATAGCCTTGTCGGCGACGTTAAATCCTGGAGCTTTAGGATTTCCATCTACAGCGAGCACATAATAGCCCATACTTTTGGCCTTTTCAATTACATCTATTTGCAATAATCCAGCGGCCAATACCATTATTTTTTTCATCATGTCAAAGAGCGAATCGTTTCAATAAGTAAACTAACAAATACCCCCTAGAGAGACAAGCAAGCGTTTCCGCAAAGGATCGTCTTGCCACTCAGAGCAAGAAAAAGAGGAATAAGGACAGCATAGAGATTATTCAAGCCCTATGCAGTCCTTCATCTTATGCTCTATACACATCTTTATGTGACAAGACAGCCATTACTGTCAGCCAAAGCACTTTAATATCAAATAGAAAACTTAAATGTTCTACATAATATATGTCTGCCTGCAGCTTTTCTTTTGTGCCAACAGAGTTTCTGTTGATAGCTTGATTCCATCCTGTAATGCCTGGACGAACCGTTAAGATCACACGCTCCTCTGGAGTATAATGCTCTAAATAGAAAGCCGAATCAGGACGAGGCCCTATCAAAGCCATATCCCCTATCAACACGTTCAGAAGTTGTGGAATCTCATCAATACTTGTTCTACGCAAAAATCTACCTACCTTAGTGACACGAGGATCATCAGCCGCATTGTAAGTGCTGCCATCCTCCATGCGAAGGTCCGGAGCATTGACAATCATAGAACGAAATTTATACATTTTGAAAATGCGTCCGTTCTTTCCAATGCGTGAGGCCATGTGAAACAGAGGCCCACCATCATCACACTTGATAGCAATCCAAACTCCAATACAAACCAATAATACAAAAGGGAACGCACAAAGTGCTATGCAGAAGTCAAAAAGCCGCTTAAAACAATTCTTGTACATTACGTTATGTATTAATAGCAGAACAAGTCACGATAAAGATTATTATCCCAATCCTTCTTAAAGTCCTCCATCATTTGGCGATAGGTCTTAAACTTGGGTTCAAATCCGAAATCCCTTTTAGCTTTTTCCATAGAAAAAAGATAAGAAGTCGTATTATTAGGAATCTCTGGCTTATAAATGATTTTCGATCGACGTCCGTCAGCAGGACCAAATACATCTCTCATCACCTCTGCCTGCTCCTGCAGAGTAACACCACCACCCGCAGTCATATTATACAATCCGTATGTATTCTCGCTCTTGATGGCAAGATAAAACGCATGAGCTATATCCTTCACATAGCCCACATCACGAATCATCTTTGCATTTCCAAATATCGTGATATCTTCGGCTTTTTCCGCCTTTTCCATGAAGATTTGGAATCCAGACTTCTTCATTTCTCCATTCACATAAAGACTCATGTGCGGTGTCACGCCAAAGACAGTTGGAAAACGGAACACTGCATTTTTCATTCCATGCTGCTGGTTGTAGTATTCCATTACGTCGTTAGCAGCATTCTTGGAGATTGTGTAAACAGAGTGGTCCCCTGTAAAGAAGAAATTGCGTGGTTCTTCCTCCGTCAATCTACGCTCACCATTCCATGCCCCACGAACATCACCATACGAACATGTAGAAATAACACGCTTGATACCATTCTTTCGACAGTACTCTAAGCAATTAATCGTGCCAATTGTGTTGATACGAAAATAATCAGCTGCATTTTCATCCACATCAAGATTGACTGGCGCATTGGCAGGAAGCAAACCAGCCAATAATATAACACCCTCTACATTTTGCGTGGGCAACTGATTGAAATCCTCCTCCTTATCAAGGTCAAGGTTCACATATTTCACTCCAAGTGCTTCATAGTGTTCCTTAAAACGATCCTTTCTTCCCGTTACCAACACTTCACATCCTTGGTTTACTAATTCCGTGACGGTATGCACACCAATAAAACTTGTTGCTCCAATTACGATAATCATGGTTTCTTACTTAAAAATTTCACATTTATCATTAACACTCTATTTGAAATATGACATTATGCAAATGACCATATTGTTTTTTTGTGATTCCTACGCCTACACCATTTAGCTCGCCCGTTCGAATAAGGACAAAGCATCCGCTTTGACCAACGAACGCTGACCAAAAAAGTGATACCATACAATAGCGAGGGAATACGATTCCCCCGATGTATGGCTAAGCAAAAATATGGTTACAAAATGCTTCTCTTATGGGAAACTATAGACAATTTTAGGATTCAAAGTTCCTCATCATGGTATCGCTCCATGCCCTGCCGCCACTCGGATGAGGATAATATTTACGACAACGTACCGCCCTATCGGTCTATGTCTATTGTACCTTTTTCGTTAAGGCGAAAAACAACATCACTCTAACACCACGGGGCGCTTTGGTCTCTCTATTCCCCGTTGACTCAATCTTCTTGCATACATTGACTGAGCGCTAAGATGCACACCAGCTTCGGTTGCGGCCCATTGAAACTTGGGGCTACCAGCTTTCAAAGCACTCATAGAAGGAGCTTTCTCTTTTAGCCACTTGTCCAACCACAACTTCTTCTTTATGACCTCCTCTACGTTTGAAGTGTTTGCAGGATGCACCTCTACATAATAGACCTTTCCATCATAGCCGACCGCATAATCCCACCGCGAATCATTGGGATAGAGGACCTTTGTTGCTTTGTCAATATTCAGACTGCCATCAAGCTTTCTGGCATCCTTCACCATCACGGCACGCTTGTCAGCCTTTTCTATGGCCTGCAATCCTTCACGATAACCATGCTGCACGTCCGGCGTATTCTCTATAGCCTTCCGAAAAGAGCAATTAGCTTTATCCGCTCCTGCTGTCTTTTGCTTCTTACCCTTACTCATCACAATACTTCGTTACAAGTTCAGAAGCCCGAGTGGCAAAAGAAGAAAGGCCACCCCATTCGCTCACGACGGGTTGCTCATCCAAAGCATCAAGGGAGGAAATATCAATACTCTCCACCTTCTCACCCTTTCTTTCAAAAGCGTAGGTTCTGATAGACTTGTCAAAGATGCCAGTAAAGATACCAGCCCCTTTCCCCGACACATCAAAGAGTTTTGCCAATCCTGCCTCTCGGTTTTTATTAGCCGATCTTTTTAGGATGTTGAAAGCCCACACAAACTCGAGAGGGACGGTAGAGTGAGTAGATACGATGACTTTTTTGCCCATCTGTACCAACTCCAGTATTTCCAACAGCACCGACATGATCGCTTTGGGATGAAGTCCCATCTCTGGCTCCTCGATCACAATATAATCATACTGATCTTTGTTGAGCAGCTGCATAGGAGGACCCGACACACAGTAGAAACCCATCAATAAAGGCATAAACTCTTTCTGTCCAGCGCTCCACGTCATAAACGGCATATCCATCCCGTCCACCTTCATACGCATTTTGCGCTGTCCGTTCTCATTTTCAAGTTCCACCCTTCCCCCATGAAAAATAGAAGAATCAAAAGACCTCTTCTGCGCATTCTTCAGACGACTCTTGACGGGAAACAAGGTAGTATTCCCTCCGAACCCTATTGACATAAACACACGCAAAATCTCACTAAACTGGCGCAACACATAAGGAGCCGTAGGGTCAAACTCTGAAAACGCCTTAGGCCGCCCATCCGAAATGCTAAACACCCTTTGAGCAGGTATGTAGAAAACCTTCTCCTCCGCCTCCTTCACCATATTCTTCATCAACGAAATGACAGCAGAAGCCTCTCGCCCGTCATAAACTATTTTGGTGTTCTCCCCCCAAATGCCAGCCATACCATTGCCGAAGTACGCCTCCAACAAATAGGAAACATTACTCTTGCTGATGATATAATTATACTTCCTCAGCGTCTCGACAATGGCTTCCTTGTCTTCCAACAGTTTCAGCAGTTCAAGAAACAGGCTTTTACCCGAAGCTTGCGCGCCGACAAGAATGGTAAGATCACCAAACTCCACATGAGCCTTGCCTATCGGTCCAAAGTTTTCTACTTTCAGTTCATTCATATCTCAAATGTCAAATGAAGTCTGCAAATATACACTTTCCTTTGCTTCCCTGCAAATTTTCCCCCAAGTTTCTTGCCAGACCACTCTATCGGTCTATGTCTATTGTTCCTATTTCGTGACTCTCGACGCTGACACAATCAGCCGCCTTAGGATCAAACAACACATAATTCACGCCCCCAGGATAGAGCGAACTCTTAAAGCAGATGCCATCAGCATGAACATACTCTTTACAGAACTCACATATCAGTTGGGTTGGCACATACTCTATCTCCGAGTCATAGCGTCGGAGAGGCTTGGAAAGGTCCTTACTTATACTATCTATCACCTTCTTTTTGATGACGATTTCTTTCAGAGGCTCTACCGAGTCCCCATAAGCATGATACAGATTGATGACATCACAAAAATCCACCAAACTGAGAGACTCAGGAATAGTAAATGTTCCCACGCTCAACCTATCCAGATAGACTGCTCGCACCTCATAATATGTAGTTTTAGCTGAATCACTTAAATATAAATATGGGATTCCTAAAGTGTTAGCACGCCCAGCAGTAGCTTTATCCGAAGGCGGACATCCCATTTCTTCAGTCGTCAAGCAATCTACTCCTTGGGGAGTAATACGAGAGCGATAAAGTGTAGTTCCAGCCCCAAGGTTATGCTTCCCTTTGGCAAGATAGTTATATTGAGCAAATTCATCCATATTCGTAAAGAATCTAGTTTTTTGCATCACACTACACTTCAATCGATCCCAAATTCCGATCCGTTCTACAATGTCAGCGGCAAAAGCCACATTGTCTTTGATGGAAAAGCCTAACGACGATGACTGCAGAGCCTCATCCAGCAAAACCTCAGCCACATGATTATCTGCAAACAGATGCCATTCGTCCTGCACCATTTCCGCAACAGGCTTACCTGCGTCAGAACGTTCGAACAAAGACAATAAAGCCTCAAAAAAATCAGCAAACTCCGACGAATCAATCACTTTGCCCAGTTTGTGACAAACATCACAAGCACCCTCGGAGGTAGCATTAGCCTCAACCTCCGATTGCATTTCCGCATCTAAAAAGCAATGCTTACAAATCAACATAATCTGTAGAATTAGATGATGGAAGCAATCAGTTCCAAATGGTTCTTGACCGATAATTTCTTCAGATAACCCAACCCAGGATAACCATCAGGATCTTCAGCCTTTGCTATAAGTTCCTTCACCGACGAGGTTTGCTTCTTGCCATCAAAGAACGGTCCTATCTTGCAGGCCGCCTCTTGAAATTTACCTCTGACATTGGTATTGCTCTCATTACTGTCAGAAACAAAATGATGAACATTCAGCCGGTCATCGTCTTTCTTGTACGACAGATGGATTGCTACTGCATAAGGCATCATCCCTCCCTCTACATAATCTGAAGGCAAAGTGGTATAGTCTGAAAAGCCATCGTAGCCGTCGTTCATATAATAGAACGGCTCCTCGCTAAACAGCTCATCATCTTCAAGCGCATAGTCAGCATTGCGCGTTCTGGCTTTAAAACAATCATCCAAACGGATTATCTTTTTGCCCGTTCTTTTCAAGATTGTATTAAGACGCCGTGAGCCAACCGCACCAAAGGCATTGACGACAAATTCGACCCTTGGGTCATTCACCAAACAGCTAACCTTTGGATTTTCCATATCCATACACGACTTGAAAACAAGCATGACATTGCTCAATTGATATTTTTCTATCAAAGAAGGAATATCATCGAGAAGTCTTCTTGTACAAATGAAAGCAGGAATCCAATCTTTAGCTTGACTACCATTGAGAAGCTGCTTCGACTCCTCCAACCACGCCCCAAAAGATACCGTATCATGCTTAAAGTCGCCATCTGTAGGGTTCAGAACCAAGGCAAATCGCATCTTGTTCCTCATCATATCCTCGACAGCACGTTCCAAGGCGACAGACTGTTTCTTCACAGGCTCCAATATAGGCACGATGTTGCTTCCAGAGTGCTCCTCAGAGAACTCCCGCAAAGCTTTCAACTCAAACTGTTTAGCACGAAGATAAGGATAATACATAGCTATGATTGAATAGTTGTTTTTAATTTGTCCAAAAGCAATAGCGCCTTCTTTTCTGGAAGATTCAAACTCAGAAGCATTTGTCTCAAAGCCACAGGATATTTTCTCAAGAATCGCGTGTTGTTTTGGCGCTTTTTCACCTCCTGCAGGAACAACCTCTTCAAGTCCTTCGCTGCAGTCTTGGCAAAGAGATCCTTACAGTAATCAAACCGTTTATACCCTGGTACAGACATGATATCATGCCCTAAGTTTTCAGCCATACGCTCATACTCACAAGCCCTCAGACAAGAAAGCATGACATAGGAATTGAAAGCCTCATTCTGCCTTGCCTCCCTCCATTCTCGGAGTTCCATCCCGTCACTGCCATAAGCCATGACAATGATCCCAGTCTCCTCCTCCACCACTTGCAAATAGTCGCCGACTTTACTTTCCGGCACTACAAGGTAGCACTTGTCAAAGACCCCTTTGTAATCCCCCATTTGCCTGTCCAGCCTTCGTGGGGAATCATATTCCGTCTTGATTTCAAAGACTTTGCTTTCACCATTAAACATCACCATGTCAGCTATCGAACTGCCCACCCGAAACTCACTAAAATAAACCGTGCTTCTCGTTCCATAACGACGAAGCAGAAGGTTCACCAGCTCATTCTTGTAAACATATTCGCAGCGATAGTCCTTGGAAATGGCAGCATAGGCCCCTCTTATCAAGCCCGCATACGTCTTGTTCCTAAGACGATACCGAGCACGAAGCCAATCAAAACGGGAGAAATCATCAAACAGGAGAACATCGGTAAAGGCAGAGCGAGAGAAGGCCGTAGAGAAATCCCTCAGCCTTACCATGCGCTTATTATGTGCCACTGTCCTCATCATCCAATTCCTCCAATCGTATCTTTGTCAATCTACTCGCCTGCAAATGTACCACTTTTTATCGACATAGACAAAAAGAACTTCGCATAGATTGACAATTCAGGGCGAAGATGCTAAAACATATCAAACATTTCAGAAAATTCTTTCCTATTTTTTTTGTCATAGCCTTGTCTCCAAATATGTAGTCAATATTTTTTTCACTCTCAGTTTCTGTGCGTATTCATGAAGTAAAGACACATTGCGGGTTTCCTTTTTGAGATAGTTGTCTATCACCTCACCGCAAACATCAAGTCCAATCTTGTTTCGGTACTTTACGGCATCACAGACTGTTCGCTCCATATCCGTAATGAGTACTTCGTATACTGATATGTTCTTCTTTACTATACCAAACTCCAAATTCTCCTTTTTCCAATAATAGAGGTCAATCGGGGGATATTCGGGCAAGCGCACCTTTCGTTTGGCTTCAATGGCAATGCAAGTAGCGGAAGGCACTTGCGTGGAAAGCCCATAATGAGCAAACGCACTATACAGGCAAAGCACTCCATGCGGAACTATACGCTCCACATCTATCATGTTATTTGCCAACGCAGACATTTCCACATAAACACCATTACGAATCCGCATAAGCGTTCCGTCTTCTATTGCACGGCGAAGCTGTTCATACTCGCCACGGCTTTTCACTTCGCCTGTGGTTATGAATCCACCTCGCTGTTTGAGTGTGTCAATAATTTTACTTCTATCCATACCACTCTTATTTTCGTGCAAAGATACAACTGCTTATTGAGAATAAAGAACGCTTTGTGTTAAAAGTTACGGAGAGCACATGTAACATCCGTAACACCTTACATTGCACCCAAACTTCGGTTGGTGCTCAATTTAGGGCATAACCCAGGCTTGTGTCGGCTTTACACGCTCCGCTATCTTTTTTACCACAGTACAAAGTTACGAAACTTTTCCCAATACGATGTTCACCGACTACTTACGTTATACATAATTCATGAAGTCTCATGCAGTATTAAAGATAACAATTCTTTAGCTCTCTTCACATCATGACTCACGTCCGTAGTCGTAGATTCATAATTTGCAATACGATCCAACATCTCACGACATGCTTTTAAAAAAACATTTCTCTCTTCTGAATTCATTCCTTTGAAGAACTTCTCATAAAAGGGATAATAGTTTTGAGCCACCCGATATGGATAATGCCTAACATCCCGTTTATGCTTAGGATCAATAAGGATATTATGTGCCTGTAAAAATGCGTTCATACACGTCTCGTTAGTTCCAAATTCATGCTCATTTTCTAATATAAAACGAGCATGGTGGTTATCTATTTGGTAAGTATCAAAATCAGGGATCTCATGGGCGAAAGAATAAGCATTTTTGAAATACGCATTGGCTCGTTGATATTTATACTGCGACAACATTACAATAGCATACTGCAACCAATAATGTGGATTTTTCCTACAAAAATCAAGTTTTCCAATAGAGTCATATAGATATAATAGATTATTTGCGTAATCAGGATCTTTTCTATTAAGGATATGTTGGACATTAGCAAACGTCATCATTTTACGAAGTATCTGCCGAGTAGCCTTGTCATGGGACTGTTTTGCTAATCGCTTGAATATTTTTAAAACTACCTCCACAACAGTTGTGCTATCTAAAATTTTCCTTAAAATAAATTCTGAAACAATAGAAGACTTCTGTTTAATTTGATCTTTATCGAAATCTATGAACTCATTTACTATTGGATCTCTCTTAAAAGACGGCGTATTCAGATTTGTTGTACCAAGCGCATTTGAAACATCATCTAAATCTAAATTCAATTTAGAAATGTGCGCAATAAGAATAAACAAAATGGCATCATAATACACATTTTTCTTTTTTATCTTATCAATTATTGCTTGATATTTATTAAGTATATTAGGTGACTCTAGCAGCTTGAGAATCACATTTCCAATTTTTAAATTGCATTTCCTCTGTATAAAATCAATTTTTTGTTTATCTAGTTTAGCAGCCATTTCATGCCACAACCCATAATGATCAAACAAATTAACTATACACTCCACCTCTTTATTATCAAGAAGATTTATATTTACATGGTAAAAATCGCCAAAATAATCATTTAGGAGGTGATAATTGGCCTCATTAGTAGCTGTTCTTTCTGACACTATCAATATTTGATCCGTATATAATATAGATAGGCTCTTTAGTGTGTCTAAACTACCAACATAATCTTCAAAAACAATTACTGTTTGATTATGGTTCTTACAAATATGTTCAAGCTCTCTAGATATTGTGGAACGATACTTGCGAAAATGATATACTTGATAACCTTTCTGGATTAACAATGTCTCTAATGATTGTATAAATACAGTTTTGCCATTCCCCAATTCAGAATGCACAAGAATTAGTTTATTTCCTTCCTCTATCTTTTCAAGTGTATCAGAGAGTTTTGTTCTGTAAACACAATAAGGATAGTCTTCTGGTGACAACAAGGAATAATAAAGCTTTTCTTGCTGCATCGTACCACCATATAAGAGGTCAAAAATGTCTTTGTCTAAAATGTTTTTAGCAACTTTAGGTAGAACTAAACAATCGAAACAAAGAATAGGTGGGGTTATATGTGTTATTGGACTATAGGTTTCTTGGATTTTTTTACCTTTTTGGAAAAGTTTTGAATTCCCAAAGAATAGACATTACCATATTTTTCAATGTATTTTATGTTTCCTTTTGTTTCATTTTCCTTTGTAATAAAGAAAGTTTTATCGTGAACATTGACCCCATAAACTGTTCGCTGCAAATCTAAATCATATTTCATACTATAACCTATAAAAAATATCGCTTTAGCAGCCATCAAGTCTGTTTTAAAAATACTCAACCAATCACTATTAAGAAATTCAGTAGTAAGATAACTTCTATTTGTCAGTTTAAATTCACCATTTAGCTTGTCTATAGTCAATTTATCTACTTTTCCATTTAAATGCACACACAGACAAGAGGTTTTGCCCATATAACTCTTAGGATTTTCAGATAATACTGGACTTAAAATACGTCTCTTGTTTTTCTGACAGGCCAACTCCACAACATTATCATAATTCGTCGTATATACTCGAATCCATGGCAAACAGGCAATTGTCGATTGAGCATCAGTTACATCTATTGCCGAAAATGCGTTCACTAAATAATCCACAAGCTCATGCTCACTCTTCTCGTCTTGATAGATTTCTGAAGCCTGTCCCAAATCATCAATATAATCCGCCTCATCATACCCACATTGCCTGAGTAATTCATGGGCTAAAGATTTAGCTGTCTTAAACTCTGTATTATCCTCATTTTTGGCACCAACAGAGAATCCCGAGCCTATAAACAAAACGGCTTCACCATCAAGAATAATATTAATTGCTTCATCAATTGTCATAATCAAATATTTAAGTTGTTACTTCAATAATATCTTTGAACAATAAAAACCATCATTTGAACAATCATTATTTTGTTTAGTTAGTGCTCAACTAATGGCGTTTCTTTGTGTTGGCTTTTTGTAAATGCCTACAATTGAATTGTTGAAATATTACCTATAAAAACAGCTTACACATGATATTTTTACTTCTTTCGCTAGCTTCAAAGATACTAATTCTAAAGTCATTATTTCCACGATTCATGCGAACACAACCCGCCATTGCCTTACTCTCTATTATCTTTTATTATTCTCGCAGGATTCCCCGCAATAATCACATTGTCGGGGAACGTGCCACTCACAACACTTCCAGGACCTTCCACGACGTTCTTTCCCAATGTCGTACCTTTTAATATAATGGAATTGGCGCCGAGGAAGCAGCCCTCCCCTATCACAACGGGGCGCTTTTTCAGAAGATCAAGCCGTTCCACAGGGTAACGCTCACTATAGGGTAAGGGGTGGAAATCGTTGTCTATGATTTTACATCCCGAACCAATATCAGTATTGCGCCCGATGGTAATGCTCTCCATAGAGTAGATGGTACACTCACTCATCCCAACCCCTTCGTTGATAATGATCTTTCCACCGTTTTTGCCATTATAATGCAGCGTTGCGACAATCCAAACATATTGCTGAATGGATGGGAGAAAATGTTGATTTTACCCCCAGCGTTGTTAAAAAAGATATTAGCCCCTTTCATAGCACACCACGCTGAAGCCCCTAAAATATACCTGCTTGCGATATATAATGCGACATTTCAAATACAGCAAAAAAATATCACAGTACGAATCATCATTTCCATAGTTATCTTCAAACAGAGCCAACGATCAATAATAACATTTCGATTGAAAAGACTTCACTATAACTCCATTACTTAGCAAAAATTATCAATCACCAGTATCACCTCACGCTTGATTTAGTAACAACATTTGAAACGAATGCGTTTACGTCGTCCAAACTAATGTTATCTCGCTGGAAGAAACTGATATTGTCTTTCAACTTCTTCTCATCCCAATTCCACCATTCCAATTCCAAGAGCCGTTGAATAATCTCGGGCGAGAAACGGTAGCGAATCACCTTGGCTGGCACACCGCCAACTATAGCGTACGGGGGGACATCCTTGACAACCACTGCTCCTGCAGCAACGCAAGCACCATTTCCTATATGTACTCCTCCTTTGACAAGTACATGCGAACCGATCCACACATCGTTGCCAATAAAAACACGCTCATCCTCGGACTTGTGTGTAAACACCTCGTTTTCTACCCAACTTTCTTGAAGCGCATTGATCTTCTGCGTGAAAATCGGAGACGTAGAAACACACTGCATCGAATGACTACTCATTCCAATGCGACAATGATCAGCAATCGAACAAAATTTGCCTATCTCCGCATTCTCTATGTCAGTATTGGCAGCTATATAAGTATATGCCCCGATTTTTGCTCTCTTAGCCTTTACCCCACGATAGATATAGGCCGATTTATCGATCTCGGCATTAGCAGAGACAAAGGAAAAATTCGAGATTCGGGGGTTAAAGAGGTTTTTCACCATCCCCTTAATATAATGTGCTATTGGAAACATATCACTTCAAATTCTTCTTTAAAACTTCAATTTGGAAATATGGATTCCATTCGTCGTCTATTTCCTTCATACACGCACGACGAACCTCATCGCGTTTTAACCCGTTGTCATCAAACCATCTGTCAATTTGTCCTGCAAGGTCGTTCACGTTGTCCCGTTCGAAATACGAACCCGTAACACCCTCTTTAATCGCCTCAAACTCTGGCATCTGATAAGGAAAGTCATTATGGGTGATACAGGGAGTACCAAACACCATAGCGTGCATGGCAGTAAGTCCGATATTACCAGGTGCCACGCAGAGATCAGCATTGTATATGAGCGAGCTCAACTCAGTTTCATCATAACAAGGTCCATAAAACCAAACTTGCTTTTCAAGGCCAAGACTCCGTGTCAACCGTTTCAACTCTTCTGCCTTCTCTCCGCCACCTATAAACGTCAAATTATAGTTCCGTCCCTTATCGCGACACACAACCATAGCCTTCAAAATCTGATCCAGCTTTTTCACAGAGGTAAGTCGGCCCACAAAGAAAAGATTCTTATTATCATTACCAAAATGCTCTTGATAAACAGACGTTTCCTGCAATTGTTTCCTTACTTCTATTTGCTTGTCATAAGCCAACGAGTTATGAATCGTATATAGCTTGTCCGGATCAAACCCTTCCTTTATCATTAACTCCCTCGCATAGTTGCCATAGCAGAACACCCCACCATTTGGTAAATGAAACAAGACCTTTTTTATCAGCTCCTCAATTCTCGTTTCCTTTCCATACCAGGCATGAGACCAAAAATATACTTTCTTTTTTGGTTTGAAAAGCCGCGCAAGTACACAAAACGCCCATGTGCTCAAAGCACGGGTCTCGCCAAGAAGGACATAGTGGTCATAATCCTTGAACAACTGTGCAACGATCTTGGGTTGCCAATACCATCCACCAAAGAGGCGTCTGGTATGTGATTCCGTCACGCATCCTTTGAGGAGCGCATAATCCATTTTCTTCACATCACTCATCGCATCGCCAAACACCCATCCACAATTAAATGTTTTATCAATCAGGGTAAAGATATTTGTGCGATAGTGCTGTGCAAAATTATATATTATACAAAGTTTCATTGTTTTTTATTTAAGTATAGAGCACCCATATCGTCCAACGCTTTGTTAGACCATCGGTGGAAGACGCACCCAGCAGGGGTAAGTGTTATTTCGCCAAACCAAATACGAGATCCATTAGAATAAAGGTCAATACGGACCAAATCCATATCTGCAGCTAAAGTTTCTGCACACTTAATCATATCTTTCAAGTTCTGCGGTTTTGGAATCAAAGGGATTGTTTTGTCAAATCCCTTATAGTAGTCATACATCGGTTGCCAATCCAAAGAATATGGAAGATAATCAGCATGGCCTGTTTCACGCCCACTACAAGCAAGCACACATACAACCTTACCATGGATGCACATAAATTTATAGTCTGTAGGAAAACCACCTCCTCCGTCATCTATAAATTCTTCGCAAACTGCACACTTTTCTATCTTTGAATAGTGCTGTTCTGTAAAACTATAATCCTTGACCTTAAACCATTCTGCTAGTTGTTGCTTGCATTTCTTGACCTCCAGTTTTGATTTATCCAGACATATAATATTCATACCTGCCCCAAAATTCATTTTCAAAGCAAACTTTTCTGGTAAAGTATCAAAGACAATGTCGTCGGCTGAATAATAATGGTTTAATAAAGGTATCAAGGTGTTTTCATAACCTTTTTCAGAAACAAATTTCCGAACCTTATATTTATCTGCCAACTCAAAATATCTTAGAAAATCTCCTTTTATAGCTTTCTTATACCATATTTCGGACAAATCTTTCGGACAGATAAGATTTGGGATCCTTTTATGGTTATGTATATAAGAGATGCAATATGAAAGAGACGGAAACACTTTTGCGACAAAGCGCGCATTGATTTTTTGTAATATTCCCATAAACAAGCTATTTGATAAATTATTTACATACACTCATAAGTGCGCTTCCTTTTTGCATACTTGATGAAAAAAGCAGCACCTATAACGGAAAAAGCTAAAATTGGATTGGCGATTACCATAATACCTGACATTCCTCGTGCTAAATTAAAAAACAAAAGGGCAAAGAGAAAAGAAACTTCGGGTGTCTTAGGTAGCAACTTGTGTTTTACCAAACCCAAACTACCAACACCAAGTGTCGAATACAAGAAAATAGCAAATCCTATAACACCTGTACCGATAAGCATTTCTAAATACATATTATGGCAACTTGAGAACTCCTTTATTTCCAAATAATAAGGATTTGTACCAATTAACCAATTTAAGCCTTCTGAAAATTTTGACAAAGCTTGTTCAAACAGAATATCGCGGTTTCCTAAGTCTCCATCTTCCACAGTTTCAGTAAAACGTTGTACTAAGGCAGGAGCAAATGTCTCCAAGGCCTTAAAACTCACAAAACCACCGAACAATACGACGGTAAAAGTTGTAATAACAGCAGTTTTGGCTTTCTTCGACAAACACACAAACAAAAACATTAAACCCGCACACATTCCAACCAATGGACCTCTACTTCCAGCCTTTGCGACACCCCAAACACCCAGTCCAATAGAGGCACACGACAATACCCTTAAAAACACTTTATTCTTAACTACCTTTGACCTCATTAACATGGCCGTCGATAACAACACTAAATAAGCTGCATTGTCTCCAAACTGCAACGTAGAAACACGTGCATTCATATTAAATCGGCCATCAGCAGTCATTTCTGACGAAAAAGTATTTTTAATTCCGACGCCTACTGTAAAAATCATAAGCATCAAAAGGACAGTTAAGGCTGTCTCCCATTGTATCTTTTTGATTCCGCAAAGAAAAGCAAGCATTGGTATTCCTACGATTCCAAAATTATACAGAGTCGATTGAAGCCTTGAATTAGAAAAAAGTACCGCCGTATGGTCTATCAAATAAAAGTTGATTGTGACCTGCAATGTAATATAAGCGAAAGCGAAAAGAAAAGCCTTAATATACTTATCGTCTGGAATCCGAAGCTTTGACTTCAACAGACAAACCCAAGCCACCAACAAGGCAAATCCTCTATAAGCAATACTTCCAGCCGAGCTATCTACAAAAGTGGTAAAGAATCCAAAGCCAACCATTGTAAGGATGAAGTTTAGATCCCATATATTTATTTTCAAATATTTCATCATTTATCACCTCCTCTATTTAAGTTGCTGTATCCACATGTTATATATATTGTCAAGTGAAAATCGATTTACATTTTCAAGTGCTTGGAGTCCTACCTTTTGCAAAGTATCACCATCTTGCATTAAGGAAGATAGAGTTTCTGCAAAAGCTTTATTATCAAACGCAGACACAGTAAACCCAGTTACGCCATTTTGTATCAACATTGGTACAGAAGTAAAACTGTTATTAACAATTGGAACACAAGCTGCTCTTTGCGACTCTAGCACAACCATAGAAAAAGACTCATGCACACTTGTAACACAACAAATTGCAGCCCTTTTATAATAATCGTCGGGATTTACACGTCCTTTAAAACACACATTCTTCAAATTCATTTTATTAGCCATTTCCTTCATTTCTTCTAAAGAAGGACCATCCCCTAACATGTATAGCTTCCAATCAGAATTTTCATTTTCAACCATCTTCCAAATGCGAAGCATATTATCTGGCCGCTTAATTGAGTAGTCAAATGTTCCAAGCCAAAGCACTATTTTTTCCTTTGGTACTAATTGGTTTGTATTTATTTCTATACCATTAGGAACAATGCGCACTTTATCTGAAAAGCTTATCCCACACATTCTATACAACTCTGACACTTGGCCATTACAGAGCACAAAAACTCTGTCGCTATTGTTTATGGTACTTAAATATCGTTTTCGATACTTGACGATATAGGTTCTTGTCATAATAGTAGAAATAAAGCGAGTTCTCATAAGCGTAAACAAATAGCCAAGTTTCTTTTTTTTAAGCAAATATTCCTTTTGATAAGCCCCATTTAGTATGGGAGTCAATATCGAATTATGAAAGCATGATACTAAAAGAAAAGAAGCTTGTTTTTTGCAAACAGCAAGAAACTCCGCATATCTCGGATTTAGAGCATTTTGATTGACAACAACATCAACTTGATTCTCCTTTATAAAGTTTGCTAGACAATGAATGTTTTCTTTCGCAAAAAGAGTTGGCGACGGAAGGAACCATTGATTACAATCATACGACTGTCCAATATGTTTATCTTGAGCACCAACATACCAAACCCTATTTCCTTTTGAAGCAAAAAGTACTCCTAGAGTATGTGTTACACGCGAGATACCGCCAAATGTTGGTAAAATACCATTACTATGAAAAAAGATGATATTCATTTTAATGAATTGAGTAAGTCCTTAAAGCTTATAGTTGACAAATAGAGCTTATTTAAAGATCTATCTTCGATATTTTGAGCGGTATAATAGAGAAAAAAACGCCCATCAACCACTCCTGCTGTTGGCTTGTAAATGCCAATTTTCCCACATGTTTTATTGGTCATCAATGGTTTGCTATAAAAGCGGAAATGCACTCTATCATAACTTTTTGCTAAACATATATCAGCATTACTTTGATTACTCTGTACAACTGCATACAAGACATTTTCCCATTCAAAAAAGTCAATATGCCAAGGACGATAAAGAGAGTTTCTATTCTCGAATCGTATAGTATTTTCATAATTATAGATTCCATCCAGTCTTGGACTACACCATTGCGCTATACCATGGGACTTCTGTTGGCTCCAGACCCCTAAAAGGTCTAATATTATAGTAATAGGGGTTACAATACGTCTTAACGATACAGGCATACACTTTATTTTATCAGAGTAAAATGTTAAATGTGTTGCAAGACATCTAAAAGTACCATCGTTTTCTTCTATAAAAGCAGGGCTTGTCTCAGGGTCAATCGCCATATCTTTTGTGCCTACCAATGGTCCAAAGACTTCCGAAATACCATTCTTCTCAACGCTGGCGCCAAAAGTAGCTCTCACAAATCCGTTTGCGTCACATTTTTCTGTACAATTTTCACGCCAAAAAACAAACAATTTGTTTTGTGAAAATAGCAAAACAGGGTCGGAGTTGTATCCCTTTTTTGGTTGATCCTGTACTTTACAAAAAATATTCCAATAAACAGGTGGATTATTATCATCTCCTTGGCCATAACACAATATAGGATTTTCAGTTTTCGCATCACTTTTATAATAAGGTGTATAAACCATCCACCATTTATACCCAAGATAACCATCTGGAATATAACGCACACACGGATGTACTATATCCCCATGATTAAGTTCTTGCTCAAATGGTTCATGAGAACACAATTCTCCTGCAGGCATTGCACCATAACGGTAGCGCTTACACAAAGTATATTGTATTCTTCTATAAAAGTTTAAGATAGTTCGCACAGTCATCATATCATTTACGCAATAATGGTTTAACAATTGAAAGATAGTTCATTTTAAAAAAACTAGAAGAAACAAAAACAAGAAATATGAACAACGCAAAGGTCACGACTATTGAAAGCAAAGTCTGTTCGCTCCCTAACAACAATTTGACACCCCATGCAATCAATGTGGACAAAAGAACAATGATTGAAATCGTTTTGTATGGTATTATTTTAAGCACTGACACATGCAAAGAACGGGATATAATGAACATAAATATAATCACCCGCAACCATAAACAGAATACAGATACAACACATATTGATGCCACGGATCCAAAAATGAATACTACACAATATTCTAATAGGGCAAGGAGTATAAAATTAGCAAAATATACCACACCATACTCCCTTGTCTTATTTAAGGCAAGCAATAACGGATAACAACTTATTATCGAGAAGAAATTATTAAATAGCATTATGAAAAAATATCTCCCTGATAGCTCATATTGAGCCCCGTACAAAACAACCATAATCTCATCGGAAAATATGATACAATATATGATAAGAGGATATATTAGCATTACCGTTTTGCTTAAAACATTATTCCATATAGCTACTATTCCATTTACATCACTATTAGACAAGAGGCCATTTTTGCTAATCTTTGAATAAACTGGTAACAAAACTGTACTACAAGCTCCAACAACCATCCCAATAAAAGGTAATTCCATTGCACCATTTGAAAACTCCGCGAAAGATTCAGTACCAAAAAATCTACTTATAAAGAATTGATCGGTTGAATTTATTAGTATATTAAAAATTCCAGCACCCATAAGAGGCATGCAGAACTTTAATATGTCAGTAACAGAAATGGACGTCTGCTGTTTGCTGACATTCCTAAAGGGCCGATTCTTCAAATATAATGCTAATAGAAAGCTTAAAAATGAAGAAATAACAAATCCTAAAACCGCATTTTTATAACCTATCCCCCAAAATAGGACTGGCAAAGTTACACAAATGAACAACAACACCCGCGTTACCACAGAATAGATTGCGGCAATATAGGTTTCTCTGTAAGTTGCATATATTGCCTCTAAACCAAGGGTTGGCATCAAAAAAATCGGAACGGGGGAGAACATTTTTAATGCCGTTTGTAATTCTGGGTTTTTCAAAACATCAGCTATTATAGACGAACCCAAAAATAAAAGCAGTGAAAAAATCATTCCAGAAAACACAAATATTAGAGTCATCTTGTTTACAAAATCTTTTCCCTCTTCCTTGGAAATTCTTGAAAGAAAATACCCATAGGATTTTGGCAACCCTAAAGTAAAAACTGACAACAACGTTGTGTAAACATAAAACACCTGTTTATAAGTTCCATAATTGAACTTATCCATATAACGAGTAAGCACCATCGTGCTTCCTATCGTTAAACAAACAGCTACTAACTGGCCTGCTGCTATCCAAAAGGCCTGCATAGTATTGCTACTATTATTACGCAGATACATCATAGTTAAAAAAAACGTCTTAAAGGGTTGAAATAATCATCAGAAGTTAATGACCATTTTTCCAGAAAACAGCACACCACTAATAAGGTACAATACAACGAAAGCAGAACAAATCAATGGAGACGCCCTTCGGAATTGGTTCCGTCAGATACTGAAGATAATTCTTTCAAATCTTCACCACTGATGATATATTAATGTTTAAATCGCCAGCAAAGATAACTATCACAAAATTGAGTCCTAATTTGAGTGCTTACAAGACGCTATCACTTTAGGTATACTTTCCAGCTAAGGCAATCTTCAAATCTTAAACTCTAATCTAAAAAGATCTTTTTCGCTATCTAATTTGTCTAAATCAATAGGTACATAATACTTGCTTAGCAGATTAAACTTGATTATTTTAAAAGTTCTACAATCATCAAGAAAGAGTTGTAAAGCACGTTGCTCAGAATTCCGAATAATCTTTTGTATGATCGTATTAAAAAAATCTCCTTTATTCCACACAGCACCATCCGGAAGTTTTGAGGTATAATCATTACGCAGACGGAGAAGATATTTTGAGTCGCTATCGTCACCCTTTAATACAGTCGTTAACACCGTGGAGCATGCTATTGACATTTTATCGCGATAGCATCTCATATAGTTAAGAAAATACGCAGACCGAATCTTTGAGCGTATTAACTCAACAACAAGAGGAAAAGTCATACAGAAAATACTGAATAACGCAATTATAACTTTTGAATTATGCCCTATGACAAAGTTAATCTTAACAAGCATAATCATTGTCACCACAGACAAGAAAAGAAGAATCAAATATGCCCAAAACACCCATATCCATTTTTTCCATATTCGGCGTATAAAAACAAGACAAAAAAATGCACCGTTCCACAAGATAAAAGTCACCATTAGCTGATCATTATGAAGTTTATAATTTCCTACCCAGCAATACGCCAATAATATCGTTACTACAGAGACCAGCATAAACATTCCAAGTTTTTTTGTTCTTGCTATATAAGAATTTATGGACTTCTCAATTCCTTTCTGCAGATTATCAATACCATTTTGAGTTCCATTATTCCATACTAACGTACTCCACTCAGAATAGAAATCCTTAAGACCTTTGGTAAACTCATCACTCCAAAATAAGGACTGCACTAATTTATCAAAGCAAAAGGACAAATATACGCCTATAATAATTTGAAAAAATGGCACAAACTCTAACATTTCATCCTTATTTTATCAAAAACATCATTAAGTGTTTCACTCATTTCTGCATCGGAGAATGAGCCAATACCTAAAGCATTCTCACCTTTATACTCAAGACGAAACATATCATTGTCTCCCACCACAAACGAACCCAATAACATCTTCTCCGAAGAATTGGTTATTAGATTTTCATATGTTTCATCTGGAATAATTTTTATTAAACTTGTAAGATATTCTGGTTTATTTTTCGAAAAATCAGACGAGTTTACAAGTATACTTACATGAATATTTCTTTCCAATGCACACTTAATACTGCTTTCAACAACTTCATAATTGAATATTTCAATATTTTCATCAAAACATAGTGCCTTGAAACTTTTTTGGGACACATCCAAAATTGCTGAAACAAGACAAGCTGCATTATCTCGCCCAAAATTAAATATAATGTCAGGTAGTTTCTGTTGAGCAGCGTTTGCAAGAACAAAACGGTAACCATTCATTTTTTCGGGCAACTTATATGGTATTTGAGCAACTGTTTGTTTAACCTTGTTGTTTATATCAACACATAGTATATCGTTCATCGTTTATCACTCTTGATTGTCAAACTATCATAATTACTTCCCAGTGAAGAAATCCGTATGAATTCTATATCCACATCAAAGTTATCGAGAAGCATTTCCACAAATTTTGCGTGGGCTAAAGAATACATACGTGTTGTTGTTATCTGAGTGCTATTACCCAACATGCCGAACACTATATTATATTCATCCGAATCAGGATTTAAATAAGGATGTAACCAAAAACAATCCTTGAACTTATCATCGTTCATAGTATAATCCCCTTCTGAATCAACCGACCAAGGCACCATGTGTGATTTTACAGCATCATTGATCTTGTTCAAAAGAACTTGTTTATCCTTTGATTTTACAAATATCGCCATATTTAAAAAGTAAGTATTCGGTGAACACCGTATTGCATGGTCTCAAATCAAGCAGTAACTTTGCACGGCGGCATTGTCATTGCCTATTTTGAGACAAGCATAGG
>ENA-ORRW01001211-ORRW01001211.1-human-gut-metagenome-genome-assembly--contig:-NODE-1211-length-26000-cov-8.183850_pt1 | contig 26000 bp, 23 predicted proteins | sample MGYA00242183_ERZ509150 | MGnify/ENA primary metagenome ERZ509150 (study PRJEB26280, sample SAMEA2338639) | human gut metagenome | biome: human gut; feature: human-associated habitat; material: faeces... | reverse complement strand
CGGCTTATGGATTCAAAAATATTTCTTCCGTTAATCCATTTCTGATCATATGCCGTAGAAGATGTAATTGTAAAGTCTTTTCCCTTATTTCTGTACCACTCTGTGTATACACGATTTAACGTAAAAGACATAATTGCCAGCACATTTGCCCGTATGGCGGCATCCGGCCATGTTGCATAAATTTCACTCGATGCAACATTTTTAATATAATCCCGATAACGGATATAATAATCGGAAGCGGTCGTATCGCCCGGTGCACCATCATGTACCACGATGTATTCCGGAATTACCACACGACTCAGTACGATTTCTCCACTCTCATTCATTGGTTTGATTTCATCCTCCGGTATTTTCGGCGGATATTCCGCGTACAGTGTATGTGCAGCTATCACAACCATGTCGATCCGGTCGCCCGGTGCATCTTCCGCCTCCATCCTTACATTTTGAATCGCCGTTTCCCCAGGAAGGACGTTAATCGCCGAAACCGTAATATCCCGATATCCCGGGGCCTGCACGCGAATCGTATATTCGGCATACGGCTGGTGCTCTTCCGAGGGTTCCATAGAATATTCAAGTGGAGGCGCATTAAGCGTAAGTTCTTCACTATTTCCGGAATCATCCGCACTCACCTCCTCAATCGTCTGTGACGGATTTCCCGTATAAGATATGGAAATTTTTGCTCCCTGCACCGGTGTTCCGTTCGATTCATTTGTCAAATGGATACGCAATGTTCCTGTATCCACATTTTCATTTACATTCTGATTCAGATCCATATAAGACCCTTTATGTTTTCTCATGCTATTGTATGCAGAGTTTCTACAATGGGTTACTTGAAAAAATAATCTCATTTTTGCTATAATATACATATATTAAATTGTTAAATAAAAGGAGGATTTTCATGCATACATTTCAACCATATCCAATCGACATGTTAAATATGAACCCATTTACCAAAATCGGAAAAGAATGGGCTTTGATTTCTGCCGGAGACAAAAACAAATGCAACACCATGACCGTCAGCTGGGGCGGTGTCGGCGTTCTCTGGGGCAAAAATGTTGTCTACATCTTTATCCGTGACAGCCGCTACACAAAAGAATTTATTGATAACGGAGAATTTTTCTCCATGTCTTTCTTTAATGAGAAGTACCGTGATGCATTGAGCTATTGCGGAAAAGAAAGTGGCCGCAATGTTGATGACAAGTTCAAAGGTGCCGGCCTGACACCGGCATTCCGCCACAATATTCCTTATCCGGATGAGGCAAATCTCGTTCTTCTGTGCCGAAAGATGGCTGCCGTTCCGATTACGGAAGACACCTTCGTCGATCCACAGATCATGCCAAAATGGTACAGCGACAACGATATGCACGTAATGTATGTCGGAGAGATCATCGAAGCGGTTGCACGATAATCTCGCACAAAAGATGAACAACGCAAAAGAGACGATTACACACTGCAACCGTCTCTTTTCTTATCTGCATAATTCTTATCTGCACTCTGTACTGATGGATTCAATTGCTACCGATCCGCCACGCACAACCGAGATATTTTTAAATTTCTTTTTCAATATGGCAATCAGATCATCATGTTTCTGTTCGGTTCTTCTGCACTCAAGCATAACACTGTGCACACCGATATCCACCACGTCCACACGCATCGCCTGTGCAATCTGAAATACCTCCGTCATCTGTGTCTCATTGATATCCATTATTTTAACAAACATCAATTCCTTCAGACGAAGCGGTACATCCGTCAGATCAATCACTTTAATAACTTCCACCATACGGTTCAACTGCTTTTTGATCTGCTCAAACGTAATATCATCGCTTGCAACACTAATCGTCATACGGGAAACACTCTCATCTTCCGTTGTTCCTACGGTCAGTGACTGTAAATTATAGGATTTTCCGGAAAAAAGTCCGGAAACTTTTGCCAGTACGCCTACCTGGTTTTCTACATATAAAGCAATCCAGCGCTTTTTCATCTCAGACATATTTTCCCCTCCTCTATTTTAAGATCATTTCACTCATAGGATTCCCACTTTTTACCATCGGAAGTACCAATTGATCTGTTGCAATCATAAATTCAATGATCGTTGGTGCGTCTTTGTGCTTTTTTGCTTCCGCAAAAGCTGCATCGATGTCTGCCTCATTCTCAACACGGATGCCATATGCCCCGTAACTTTCTGCAAGTTTTACAAAATCCGGTGTGTATTTCGGGCATGCCTCATTCGGTCCCTTACAGTCATTCGGACATCCCGGACGTTTTCTCAGGCAGGTGGCACTGTACCGCTTTCCATAAAACAGCTCCTGCATCTGGCGCACCATACCAAGATAATAATTGTTCAAAAGACAGATTGTAATGTTCGTTCCCTGCGTTACCGCAGTTGCCATCTCCTGAATGTTCATCTGAAAACCGCCATCTCCGGTCACCAGTACAACATCTTTGTCACGGTTTGCAATCTTGGCACCGATTGCAGCAGGGAAACCAAATCCCATCGTTCCAAGTCCGCCGGAAGTGATCAGCTGACTCTCCTCATCAAGTTCCAGATACTGTGTTGCCCACATCTGGTGCTGTCCGACATCGGTAACATAAATGCTGTGTGGAAATTCTTTATTAATGTGTTCCATGATCATCTGCGGGCTTAATCCACGATCCCGGCACATTGCCAATGGATTTTCCTCATCCCACTGTCTGATCTGCTCCAGCCACTTTTCGGTCTTCTTTGGCTCCGCCCACTCAATCAGTTTCTCAAGCGCTGTCTTTGCATCCGATACGACCGGTACATCGACTACTACGTTACGGGAAATCGAAGCTGTATCCACATCAATATGTACGATCTTTGCATGCGGTGCGAACTCATTCAGATCACCAGTAATGCGATCGTTAAAACGGGTTCCGATGGAAAAAAGCACATCACACTCTGTAACTGCAATATTCGCCGCATATTTTCCATGCATTCCACAGTTTCCGATATAAAGCGGATGTGTCGTCGGAATTGCGCCTTTTCCCATAATTGTTGTTACAACCGGTACATTTTCCTTTTCCACAAATTCCTGTAGCTGCTTGTTCGCACGCGCAATATTCACACCGCCACCTGCAAGAATCAGCGGTTTCTTAGCAGACTTTAAAAGCTTATACGCACGTTTCAACTGTCCCACATGTACACTGTTGATTGGCTTATAGCCACGGATATCCACATGATCCGGGTAAACCGACGAACCCGATGCAGTCTGAATATCTTTTGGAATATCAATCAGAACCGGTCCCGGCTTCCCTGTCTGTGCAATATAAAAAGCCATCTTGATGATTTTTCCAAGATCCTCACGATTTCGTACGGTAACACCATACTTTGTGATACTTCTCGTCATTCCGACAATATCTACTTCCTGAAATGCATCGTTTCCAATGAGTCCAAGCGGTACCTGCCCGGTAAAACATACAAGAGGAATGCTGTCATAATGTGCATCCGCAAGACCTGTCACAATATTGGTTGCTCCCGGTCCGCTCGTCACAAGACAGACCCCGACTTTTCCGGTCGACTTTGCATAACCTTCCGCCTCATGAATAAGTCCCTGCTCATGGCGCGGCAATACCAGATCAATGGAATCTGTCTTATATAATTCGTCAAACAAATCCGTAACGGTTCCACCAGGATACCCGAATATGGTATCTATACCCTCTTCCTGCAGAGCCTTTACGAATAATTTTCTACCTGTGATATCCATAATATGTATTTCCTCCTAAATCAGTCCAAATCTTCGAAGTACAAAAATCCAGAATGTCAATGTAAACGCTGCCAGAAGTGTTGTTGCCACAATCACACTTGCGGTCAGTGTTCCATCATTCTTCATATTTTTTGCCATAATATAGCAGCTTGGTGTCGTCGGAGATGCCAGCATAATCAGAATCGCTACCATTTTTTCGCCGCTAAAGCCCAATACTGCTGCCAACGGTAAAAATACCAGAGGCTGGAAAAATAGTTTAATCGATGCGGCCCAGAGCGTTGGTTTGATTTTGGCAAGGGCTTTGCGTCCTTCAAATCCGGCTCCTAACACAATCAGTGCCAGCGGAGTTGCAAGTTGCGCCACAGAGTTGATTGTCTTATCCACAATAACCGGAAAATGAACGCCAAGTAACGCTGCGATCAATCCCAGTACAATGGAAATAATAATCGGGTTCTTTGCAATATTGACACATGCTTCTTTGATTTTTCCTGTATTTTTTGCTTTTCCCTCATCATTTGCCTCAAATGTAAGCACAATAACAGAATAGATATTGTACAGCGGTACTGCACCGATGATCATAAGAGGTCCCATCGCAGAGGAACCATAAATATTACTGATAAAAGCCAGTCCCATGACCGCTGCACTGCTTCGAAAGGATGCCTGGACAAAAGCGCCCCGCATCGTTTTGTCTTTCAGAAAAACTTTCGTCAGTCCCCAGATCACCCAGAAGCATGTAGTACTTACAAGAGCACAAAATAAAACAAATTTCAAATCAAATACTTCCCGGATATCGACCGCCGCAATGTCACGAAACAACATAAACGGCAGGGTCACGCGGAAATTAAATTTATTGGCCACGGTGACGAAATGCTCATCCAGCATTCCAATCTGGTGGAGTACCCATCCGATCACCATCACAAGAAAAATCGGAAAGGTTACATTGATACTAAATATAAAATCACTCATGTTATCTTCTTTCGTACTTATAGAAATAAAATTCTAAATCAAAATATGTCTGCTCATCGCTGTCAGCCGTAATCTCCCACTCCGGCTTTTCGTCCAGATTCGGAAAATATGCATCTGCATCATATGCATAATCAATCTTTGTGATGTGTGCCACATCGCATTCATCAAGAAGCTGCTCATATATTTTTTCTCCTCCGATGACATATACATCCTCGCTGTTATATTTCTTTAATTCCTCATGAAGTTCATCCAGAGAATGTACAACAATGGCACCATTCACTTTATAATTTGGATTGTGGGTAAGCACAATGTTCGTTCGGTTTTTGAGTGGAAGTCCGTTCGGAAAACTCTCCAGTGTTTTTCTTCCCATCACTACGACTTTTCCCGTCGTTGTCTCACGGAAAAACTTCTGGTCCATCGGGATACGCACCAGCAACTCGTTATTTTTGCCGATCGCCCAGTTCTTGTCAACTGCTGCAATAAGATTCATCTCGTCTGCCTCCTATATTGCAACCGGAATATTTTTAATCTGTGGACCGGTCACATAATCTGTAATCGTAATATCATCTGTCGTAAACTGATAAAAATCCTTGACATCCGGATTTAATGAAAACTTCGGTGCCGGATGCTGCTCTCTTTGAATCAGCTCCCGCACAAGGTCAACATGCCGGTCATAAATATGTGCATCTGCAATCACGTGTACCAGTTCGCCGACACGCATATCGCATACCTGCGCAAGCATATGCATCAATACCGCATACTGGCATACATTCCAGTTGTTCGCAGTAAGGACATCCTGTGAACGCTGATTCAACACGGCATTCAAGGTCAGTTTGTCATCGCCCTTTTTCTGTGTCACGTTAAAAGTCATGCTGTATGCACACGGATATAAATTCATCTCATGCAAATCTGCATGCACATAAATATTCGTCAGGATTCTTCTGCTGAATGGATTGTGCTTTAAATCATAGATAACACGATCCACCTGATCCATCATGCCTTCTTTGTACTGGTGCTTCACACCAAGCTGATAACCATAGGCTTTACCGATGGAACCATTTTCATCCGCCCATTCATCCCACACAGTACTTTTTAAATCATGAATATTGTTGGATTTGCGCTGCCATATCCACAACATCTCCTCGGTACAGGTCTTGATGGCCGTCTTACGCAAGGTAATCGCCGGAAATTCTTTTGATAAATCATACCTGTTTACCACTCCAAATTTCTTGATGGTATATGCACTTGATCCATCCTCCCAGTGCGGGCGAACCAGTTCTCCTTCTGTGCTGGTACCATTATCTAAGATATCATTACACATATCTACAAAGATTTTATCTGCCAAACTCATGAAAGTTCCTCTTCTTTCTTTTTTACATAATCTCTATTCTAGCGAATTTTCACAAAAAAGTCTATGATAATATTTGTTGTACAATCAGTCGGTACTCCGGCATCGACTGACATTTTTGTATCTGTTTTAAACATCTTGCCTTGTCCGGGAAAAACCGGATCAGATAAAACCAGATTTCTTTCATATGCCCTACTACATCCTTGTCCCCCGAAAAAATCTCCGTATAGCCATTCACAATTTCATCATGGAATGCTTTTATCTGTTTTTTATCCGCTCTGTCATGCCCCAAAATTTCTCCAACCAGACCAGGATTTGCAAGAAGTCCGCGTCCGATCATCATCCGGTCTGTCTGTGGAAAACGCTCTGTGAACGCCTGGTAATCTTCCACCGTGTTGATGTCCCCATTATAGCACAATGGCATAGGAAGTCTGTCCACGGCATACGCAAATGCCTCCATATTCGGAGTATTCTTATAGAAATCAGTCCGCACGCGCGGATGAATAATCAACTCTTCCAACGGATATTTTTCATAAACCTTGCAAATATCCTCCCATTCCGACGGAAACTCCACACCGATACGCGTCTTGATAGAAATTTTAAGCGGACACACCCGAAACGTCTCGTCAAGGAAACGATCCAGCGCCACCGGATCTCCGAGAATCCCTGCGCCCTTTTTCTTTGACACCACCGTTCCCGACGGACAGCCACAGTTTAAATTTACACTCTCAAACCCCATATCCTTCAGCTGCTTTCCCATCATTTCCATGTCTTTTGCATCATTTACCATCAACTGTGGCACAAGCTTGATTCCCGGATTGTTTTCCGGAATAAGATCCCGGATTATTTTTTTATTCATTCGCTTAGCTGCCGGAAAAAACGGTGTGAAATATTTATCAATATATGGAAAGTGATGTGCAAATGCATTGCGCACAATATATCCGGTTACACCCTCAAGAGGTGCTAAATAAAACTGCATACAATTCTCCTTTATTTATATAGTAAATAAACAGATGCACAGCAAAAAATGCCCAGACACAAGAAAGCACCCCTTCTCATGTCTGGGCCATCAGACATCTTCATCCATGTGACATCTTCAAATGCCGTGATCAATACGGTGCGCCCCGTTTCACACAAGGCTGCCCGCTGGCATATGCGTCTTCGAGAATCTTGTTGATACAAATTTCACAGATATCCCCATTACGATCCTGTACACGGATCACATGACAGGAAACCCATTGGTACCTGTCACCACGCCCCTTTTGATAAAGCTTGGCATATACCTCGCGCTTTCCCTGTCCAAACAGTCGTAATAGTCTCTCTCTGGAAAAATTCTCCAAAAACACACTCTGATAATTTGGATGAATAAACTCCACGCCAAAATCAATCAGATCGTCAAATCGTCCACTTATTGGCAGATTCCCAGCTAAAAATCCATCATCCTTGATCATGGTATACGTATTCTTTGTCAGATTGGCAGATACAATCATCGGATACGCCTGCGAAACCGCTTCGAATACGGATAAAATTTCTTCTACACTAATTCCATTTAGCGCTTCAAATTCTTCAAATGTTTTTCCACATTTCATCTTCGAGCACCTCCCAATTGATAGCCCTTTTGTTTCTTTCCTTCCCCTATATTCCTATTATAAAAGTCCCTGAAGTTTTTTACAATACACAAAATAGGTTATCCATAAGGATTTTGCTTTTTATTTGTCATTCTCCATACGCCAGTTGATGCATCGCTGTAAATATTCCACATAGTCCGGGTTCTTGCACATTCCTTTTCCCCGTGTATCCGAAATTTTTGCCACATCCATGCCATTGCATGCCGTCGTCTTCATAACAATATTCAGCGCCGGCACATCCGTATCATTACTGATATATGTTCCGATTCCAAAAGCAACCTTTACACGGTTATTAAAGTAACTGTACAACGCATTTGCTCTTTCGAAGTCTAAGGCATCACTGAAAAGAAGTGTCTTACTGGTCGGATCAATGCCAAGCTTTTCGTAATGTGTGATCATTTTCTCGCCCCACTCGAAAGGATCTCCACTGTCATGACGCACACCACTGAACAGTGTCGCATAGGTCAGCTGAAAATCCCGCAGGAAGCAGTCCGTTGTAATGGCATCTGTCAGCGCAATACCATTTAACACACCATACTCTTTTACCCATGCATCGAGTGCATACCAGTTCGAATATGCCGGATTATGTTTATGATTTCCCTGTCCCACACACATAATCCATTCATGTGCCATAGTGCCAACCGGTTTGAGGTGATATTTCTTTGCAAGATAGACATTCGATGTTCCAACGAAAACAGATTCTTTCAGTTTTGCTTCACTGAACTTTCTTACTGCCAATTCCTGTGTCTGTGCAGAAAGTCTTCTTCGCAGGCCAAATTCACTGAATGCTCCGATACAATATGTTCCGTTCAATGCCTCTAACTTCTCATCGAGACGTTTCTCAAAGCTTGCCTCCAGCTTCTTGTAATCGTAAGCCATCCGGAAGTACACTTCATTGACAATGGCAAGTGTCGGAATCTCATACATCGAAGTATTCAGCCAGGTACCGAATGTCTCAATGGACAGACCGCACGGTGCATCTTCTGTAATCTGAAAGTCCGCATAGCGTGGCTGCCACAAACGAAGGAAATCAGTATAAGAACCCTTGATCCATGTAATATTATGAAGATATTCCAGCTCTTCTTCTGTAAAACGAAGATCACAGTATGCCTTAATCTGTTCTCTGATTTCTTCTATCATCTCCGGTGTAAAATGCACATCCTGATTGCGGCATTTGAATGTCCATGTAGTCTTGTAGTCGGAAAACTGGTGATAAATCGCCTGACCCATGGAAAATTTGTACATATCCGTTTCTAATAAACTGGTGATAATCGGTTCTAATTTCATAATTTTATTCTCTCTTTCTCTATTTGAACATCCATTTACAATTGCCACATTCAGATCATGTCTACCTGACAGGTTTTCATTGCTTCGATTGCAGTACTGTGGGACTGCGGTGTCACGCAGGCGCATGCATTTTCAATTACACAGATACGCACCTCCGGCACATATGCTTTCGCAATCATCACATTGCTGATTACACAGATTCCGGTACATACACCACAAAAATGAATCTCAGTCTCTTCCCCTTTATATTTTTCACATAATGTTTTCAGCAGATAGCCAAGTTCGAGACTTCCAAAGGTCGGCTTACATACCATATGAAGGTTTTTGCAGGACTGACATGCAGCCTGGATTTCATCCACGATCTCCCAGCCTTCTGTTCCTTCGATACAATGCTCCACCGGAAGATATTTTCCTTCCTGTGTATGCAGATATGTCTGATCATGTGTATCTTTTGTCAGAACAATCTCATCAAAATTTCCTTCTGCTACTACCTTTACCACTTCCGGAATTGCCGCTGCACATTCGGCATTGCCAAGCACTCCAGTAGTAAAATCTTTTTGCATATCTACAATCACTAATATTTTTTTCATAACCTATTCCTCACAATACTGATATAAAGCAGCCTTCCGGTTTCCAGACAATGGTTTTCCACTTTTTCCAAGCGAAACCACTTTGTTTTTCACTTTGCTGCGAAAATTTGTTTTGTATAATTCTTCCCCAAGGATGACTTCGTATACTTTCTGCAGATCCGGCAGCGTAAATTCTCTCGGTACAAGATTAAAAGCGACATCCGTATAGGAGACCTTGTTACGAAGTCTCATAAGTCCTTCGAGAATAATCTGCGCATGATCAAATGCCAATGCTTCCTCGCTGATCTGCTCCGGGATATAATTTTTTATCTTTAACACACCATTCGGAAACTCTTTTTCGATCAAAGCATATTCTATGGAAATGTTCTGTTCTTTGTTCTGAAGCTTTATCTTATGGTTCTCATATATGATCTGAAACCAAAGCGCATCCTTTGCATCATCTCCTGCTTTTGCCTCGACTGCCTTGTCATAAGGAAGAAGTGCAATGTATGCGATATCAATGACCCGCATACGTGGATCTCTGTCTGGCTGGCTCATCGTATAGAGCTGCTCAAGATACACATCCTGTAATCCAGTCTCCTCCTGTAATTCTCTGGCAGCCGCATGATATGCAGATTCATCGATATCCACAAATCCTCCCGGCAACGCCCAGGTATCTATATATGGGTGGTTCTTTCTTTGAATCAGAAGTATTTCCATTCCCTCTAGCCTCTGCATCATACGCAGTACCATCATATCCACAGTGACCGATGGACGTTTATAATTTCCCGGCTGATATTTTGCCAAAAACTCTTCTTCGGTAAGTCCGTTTGCATTTACTTTTTCCATTCTCTTCTCCTGTATTTCGTTAAGTAGCAATTTGCTACCTTGTTTTATATAATAGTAGTTTTTTGCTACTATGTCAAGAAGAATTTTCACTTTCTTACAAAAATACGCCGGCAATTTTCATTGCCGGCGCGACCGCTCTTCCTTATTTCAAAATCAAAGTTAACTATTGTACATTTTTTCCCGAAAGTACAAACTTCGTACTCACATGTATCGGATATATATTTTTGTAACGATAAATGCTCAATACAATGCCAACAAGGCCATAACAGAGTACGATATTGTTGCCGCCTGCAGACAGGAACGGAAGAAATGTCCATGCAGTTGGAACCATCCCCATATTGATCAGAATATTTGCTGCCAGATTCATCAGAAAAATCATGCCGCAGCCACATCCCATGGCAAGTCCCAACTGATTCTTCTGCTGCAAGGATGCACTGAAAATAAATACTACAAGTACCGCCAGCAGACAGCAAACAATAATTGCTGCAAGCAGACCGTAACTTGCGGTCACATAACTCAAAATAAAATCCCTGTTACCGTCCTGCACAAATCCCAGAAACTTCATTCCGCTGTTACCGATCCATTTTGCATTGTCTCTTACCGAATCCAACATTGATGCATAATACGCAAGACCATCACTGTCCATATAAAAACTTCGTGCTCTTTCTATATAATATCCCAGCGAACCTCGCATCAAAACCAAAGCACCCAGGCCTCCAACCGGAAATCCGAATGCGACCAGTCCCATCAGTATAAATGCCTTCTTCTTCGCAACCTGAAACCAGCCTTTCCCAATCCCGATCATAAGCACCACCAGCATCGACACAAACAACATCAGAGCCAATGGCATGCGCGGAAGCCGGATAGCTATATAAACAGGTAACAGCATCCATACGATCGATTTCACAATTCCTGCATGTCCCTCTCCGTGATACTTATAAACAACCGCTGCATAAATGGGTACATACAGCATCAAAAGTGTATTTACTGCGACTATACTTCCACCACCGACATGTATTCCGAGAATAACTCCTCCTGCCACGGTTCCTGCATGCAGACATACCAGCCCAAAAAGAAGAATACATGCAGCAATCACCTTCGCATATTTTGCCAGATACGTATAATCGATGCGATATACCACAAACATCAACGCCAGACCAATCAATACATGAAGTGCATACCGGCTGCTTCCAGACACCGAGCTATCCCATAAATTACTGTCTGCAATCTGCCTTGTAATAAAAAAGTGAACCAGAATCCCAAGCACACTGATCACTCCGATCACAATCAACATTTTCCAGGCAATCTGCGGTCTGTGAATACGGTCAAATTCCACTCCGATTTCCACCGGATCCCCCATATCCCTGACAGCGGCTTCCTCTGCTTCCTTCTCGCTCATACCGGACTTCCGATTATCTTCAATCTGATCCTGTATATGCCCCATCAGTTCCTCGCGGATATAAGGATGTACTTTTTTACAACGAATCTGTTCTAACACTGCCTGCAAATACTTTTCCATCCGCTATCCCTCCAAAACACATGACCCTAATACATTTCCAACAGCCCTGGCATATGTTTTCCATTCCTGCGCCTTCTGGTCTAGCAGACTGCATCCCTGCTTCGTAATACTGTAATACTTTCTTGTTTTCCCGGAAAATGCTTTTTCGTATACCCGCAAAAGCCCCTTCTCTTCAAGGCCATGCAAAAGCGGATATAACGTTCCAGCTTTCAGTTCAAACACATTTTCCGACTTCTGTCGGAGAGTATCAATCATTTCATACCCATACATATCTTTTTCTGACAAAAGCTTTAAAATAAGCATTGTCATGCTTCCTGATACAAGTGATTTCTCGATTGCCATCTTTCTTCTCCTTTTCATATATAGTTTATCGATATATCGGTTATCTATATATTATATCGACTATCTATATATGTCAAGATTTTTTTATACAGCAAAAAAAATAGCTGAACCCGCATGCACAATGCGTTCTCAACTACTTTTACGAGAGCGATAGACGGGGCTCGAACCCGCGGTCTCGACCTTGGCAAGGTCGCGCGTTACCAACTACGCCACTATCGCATATGTAAGCTCTCTCGTGAGCACAGATAAGATAATAACAGATACATGCTCTTCTGTCAACCACTTTTTGAATTTTTTATACATTTTGAAAAATTTATACCAATGGGAAGTTTAAAATTAAACGCATGAATAGATATTCCCTGCATAGAATATACCAAAGCTGGAAATGGAGGTAACAAATGAGTGCAAAAACCAGAATTGTCGTTCTTCATATGAAAAAACTTGTGTTTGCAGGTGTCATCACAGGACTTGGTATCCTGCTTGTGATCTTCCTTGGAATCCTGCTCGGCAGTTCCCACAAACAGTCCGCAGACAACGAAGCGGTGGAAACCATGTACGTTCCGGGTGTCTATACCTCTTCTGTCATGATTGACGGAAATCCGTTCGATGTGCAGGTATCTGTCGACGAAGACCATATCAACGAAATCACCATGGTTCATCTGGATGAAACTGTAGAAACCATGTACCCATTGGTCCGTCCTACGCTCGATGAACTGGCAAAACAGATTATTTCCAGCCAGTCCCTTACGGATCTTACATATTCCAAAAACAACCAGTATACCTGTCGTCTGCTCATCGGTGCAGTATCCGAGGCATTGGAAAAGGCATCACCCGATCGGTGATGCCCCACATGCAAATATCTGATAAGCAGATCTTATTGTGCCTCTGTGTTTAATCCACTCACGTAGCTGGACAATGCAGAAGTATTGGTATAATACGTCTGTGCCGGCTTATTATCCTCATAATAATTGTATCCGGTATAACCGGCCCATCCAACGATGGCAACTAAAATTGCACATCCACAGATGATACCAATGATTTTTTCCGTTTTCTGCTTTGCCATCTCTTTTTTACGATTGGCTTTTTCTTTCTTATATTTATCTACCTTTGCCTGACTCATATTTCCTTCTCTCCTAAATCTGTTGATGGTTCTATTCTACACATTTTCAACAGAAAAAGCAAGTAAACGGTTTTACATATTGCGGGAGATATCCAGGCACTTCATCATTGCCTCGATCACGCTGCTGCGCATGCCTTTTTCCTCCAGCACACGCACTGCCTGAATGGTGGTTCCTGCCGGAGAGCATACCATATCTTTGAGTTCTCCCGGATGTTTTCCCGTCTCAAGAACCATCTTTGCACTTCCAAGTACCGCCTGTGCTGCAAATTTGTACGCCTGCTGTCTCGGCATTCCACCAGCCACTGCTGCATCTGCCATGGCTTCAATAAACATAAATACATAGGCCGGAGAGCTTCCGCTGACGGCAGTAACCACATCCATCAGATGCTCCGAAATGACTTCCGTCTGTGAAAATCCACTGCAGAGATCCCGCACCAGAGCCATATCCTCATCCGTCACACGTGCTCCCGCACACATACCCATCATGCCTTCTTTGACCATAGATGGGGTATTCGGCATCGTACGAATCACTTTTAAATTTCGTCCGAGCACTTCATCAAACCATACCAGTGTCTTTCCCGGCGCGATGGATACCAGAATCTGCTCTTCTGTAAGAAGATCCTTGATTTCCTCTAACACTTCGGCATAAAACTGTGGCTTTACTGCCACAAACAAAATGTCTGCAAATGCTGCCACATCCCGGTTGTCCGTACTGATCTGCACTCCGAACTGTGCCTTCTTTTCTTCCAGCGTTTTCTTCGTACGACAGGAAATCATCATCTCCTGCGGAGGGCATTTTCCGGATTCCAAAATTCCCTGTATCATGGCTGTTCCCATATTTCCACAGCCGATAAAACCGATTTTCTTTTCCATGTTCTATCTAGCTCCTATAATCTCCATTAATTTTTACATAATCATACGTCAGATCACATCCCCAGGCTTTGGCAGATGCCTCTCCCTGATGCAGATCAATATTGATATAAATTTCATCTTCCTCTAAGATTTCTTTTGCTTTCTCCTCAGAGAAATCTACACCGGCAGCATTTCTGCATACGGCAATGGTTCCCTTGGACGATGCCAGATCCACATCCACTTTGTTGATATCAAACTCCGCATCCGCATAACCGATTGCACATAAAATACGTCCCCAGTTGGCATCTTCCCCAAACATTGCACACTTAAACAGTGGGGAACGGATCACACTCTTTGCAATAATGATTGCGGTATCCTGATCCGGCGCACCGCTACAGGTACACTCCAGCATCTTCGATGCTCCCTCACCGTCCTTGGCAAGCATCTTGGTCAGCGTCATGAGTACCTGATACAGCGCCTGACGGAACGTATCATAATCCTCTCCCTCTGCTGTGACTGGCGTATTTTCTGCCATGCCGTTTGCCAGAATACTGACCATATCATTGGTAGAAGTATCTCCATCAATGCTCAGACAATTGTACGTCACCTTTACAATCTCAGAAAGTGCTTTCTGGATCATTTCTGAGGAAATCGCAACATCGGTTGTAACAAAATTTAACGTGGTAGCCATATTCGGATGGATCATGCCACTTCCCTTTGCCATACCGCCAACCGTACAGGTCTTCCCGTCAAGCGTAAAAGAAACCGCGGTCTCCTTGGCATAGGTATCGGTTGTCATGATGGCATTTGCTGCTTTTCCATGATTCTGTGGAGAAAGTCCGCGTGCCAGCTCCTGCACATGATCACGGATCGGTTCTATCGGAAGCTTCTGTCCAATGACACCGGTTGATGCCACGATCACCTCGTCTGCCTTTATTCCCAGCTCTGCTGCAGCCAGATCACACATCATCTGTGCCTTTTCTTCTCCGTCTGCATTACAGGTATTGGCATTCTTACTGTTGACAATAACAGCCCTCGCCTTATTTCCGGTTGCTGCCAGATGTTTCTTTGTCACAAGGATTGGTGCACCCTTTACTTTATTCGTTGTATAGACAGCCGCTGCCGTACACTCTTTCTCTGACCAGATCAGTGCCAGATCATTTTTGTTCCGATCCGGATTTAACCCACAGTTTAATCCGTTTGCGGAAAATCCTGCAGCCGCACATACACCGCCCTCGACCTGTTTCATTGTTATATTCATAATTTTTATCTCCTTCTAAGTTATAGTAGTAAAAATCCTCAGCAGAATTTCTCCTGCTGAGGCACCTTTATCTCATTCCATCTGTTTACTTTATGTACTTATCCAGTTCATGAGATACCGCAAGCACATTGTCAAGTTTCTGTTTTGCCTGCTCGGCATTGTTTAAATTCTCAACTGACAGATCCGCTACCTGTACGGAAGAGGCCGTCACTTCTTCCGTTGTTGCAGAAAGATTACTGATATTGTCTACAATCTGATTGTTTGCATCCGACAGACGGTTTAACATGCCGTCAATGCCTTCGATCTCCTGAACCAGTGTATTGACATTCTCATTCATTCCCGAAAAACTCTCAGATGCTTTCGCAATCATGGAATCCTGCGCATTGGTAGCCTCAATCGAACGGCTCACCGCCGTTGCTGCATCCTCTGCATTTTTAAACAATTCATCCAGAATCTGTGCGATGCTTTCTGTCTCACTTCTGGTTTTCTCTGCCAGCTGACGGATTTCATCAGCCACTACAGCAAACCCTTTTCCGGCTTCCCCTGCACGGGCACTCTCAATAGAAGCATTGAGCGCCAGCAGATTGGTCTGACTGGAAATGGAAAAGATGGTATCTGCAATACTCTTTACTGCCTCGGTACGCTCCTGTAACGCTTTCATGGAATCTGCCACTCCGGAGTTTGTCTCTGCGATTACCGCGGACTGTTTCTTCAGATGTTCCATGATCTCCATACTCTTCTGATTCAGTTCCCCGGACTGCTTTGCCACTTTTACCATATTCTCGGAACTTTCCAGTGTCTGCTCAATTGAATGCTGGATATCCTGTGTCATGGTTGTCTGTGTCTGGATATTTTCCGCCGTGCTTTGCGTGCTGGAAGAAATATCTTTCATCGCACCATTGACCACCTCTGTCGATCCATTCAGATCATTGACAATCTTCATCACGGATTCCGTACCCTTACGCACTTCTTCCGCCACACCAATCACATCGTCTAAAATTGCCTGCTGCTTCCGCTGCTCCTGCTGTTCACTGTGCCGGGTATCATGGTTGAATTTCTGTGCCACATTTGTTGTAAAGATCACAGCAAATACCAGTACCCCCAGTGCCAGCAGATCCAGTACAAGATTGGTTGTCCCGGCTACGCCTTCCGGCTGCTGACGGATCTGACCAAAGACAGTCAGCGCATTCAATACAAGATAACCGATGCCGCCGATTCTGGAATATTTCGGATCAAAAAACAAAATACAGCCGATAAAAGGAGCCAGTCCCAGAAAACGGATAAAGCTCTCCGTATATGCAAAAGTCATGAAAAATGATACGAGATATAACCCGATCAGTGCCAGATATCTCAGCCGCTCCGATTCCGGACGCCGCTTCCATCCAATGAGCAATGCACCTCCGGAGACTACTGCAATCACACTGACAAATGCCGCAAAGCCCAAAGAACATACTCCTTTTGCTCTTGATGCCCAGAGCATAAACAGAATAAATGCATAAAAAATCAGATATTCTGTTACAAAAAAACGGTTTACTCTCTGTATCTGCTGCCCTTTTTCCGCAAAGCGATAATATTTTTCTTTTATTTTCATAATCAGTCCTCTCCCCTTTTATAGTTATAACACACGAAAGTTTCTGTTTCCATACTAGCACAGAGCAAAATAAAATGCAATTCTGTCCGCTGTAATAATCTTATTCCAGTTCTTCCATGACACTCTTATATGCTGGACGAATAATTTTGTTGCATCCCACCAGCTCCTCCAGCCGGTGTGCACTCCATCCTGCAATTCTTGCAATGGCAAACAATGGTGTATACAATTCCGACGGAATGCCAAGCATTTCATATACGAAACCACTGTAAAAATCCACATTCGGGCTGACACCCTTGAAAATATGACGCTTTTCTGCGATCAGTTCCGGAGCCACTTCTTCTATCATATTGTAAAGGTTCATGTCTTTCTGGCGTCCTTTTGCCTCCGCGAGATGCTCCACATAGCTGCGGAACACACGCTCTCTCGGATCAGACAGGGAATACACGGCATGTCCCATACCATAGATCAATCCCTTCTTATCAAAGACCTGTCCATCCAGCATCTTTCCAAGATAGGACTTCACCTCGTCACGATCGCTCCAGTCATGCACATTTTCCCGGATATCATTCATCATCTGCATAACTTTGATGTTGGCACCGCCATGCTTTGGTCCTTTCAGGGAAGACATTGCCGCAGCGATGGCAGAATATGTATCCGTACCGGCAGAAGTAACCACACGGGTGGTAAACGTACTGTTATTACCGCCGCCATGCTCCATATGAAGCATCAGTGCCACATCAAGCACCTGTGCCTCCAGCTGTGTATACTGCTTATTCGGCCGCAGCATACGAAGGAAATTCTCTGCCGTGGAAAGCTTCGGGTCCGGTCGGTGAATATACATACTCGAATCATTTTCATAATGATTATATGCGTGATATCCATATGCCGCGATCATCGGGAAATTGGCAATCAGCTGCATACACTGACGGATATTGTTCTCAATGGAAGAATCTGTCGTATACGGATCATAGGCCGCAAGTGTCAGAATACTTCGTGTCATGGAATTCATGATATCCTTAGAAGGCGCCTTCATAATAACGTCTCTGGTAAAATTGGTCGGAAGTGTCCGGCTGTTGCCGAGCACCTCACAGAATTCATCCAGCTGCGCCTGATCCGGAAGTTCTCCAAACAGCAGCAGATATGCTGCTTTCTCGAAGCCGAATTCGTTCGGTCCAATGGATTTGATCAGTGTTTTTACATTATATCCGCGATACCATAACTCACCGTCACATGGCACCTGTTTTCCATTTTCATCTTTGAAGGACACAATCTTTGAAATACGGGTCAGACCTGTCAATACACCCTTTCCGTTGACATCGCGAAGTCCTCTGTTTACCCCATACTCCTGAAACAATCGGTCCGAGATCGTATCATTCGTAATACACATATTCTGTTTTGATGCTGCGTAATTTGCTAATAAATCTTTTTTCTCCATACTTCACTCTCCAATCTGTATAGTCTTAATTATATCGTACTTGGTTCTCAAAAAAAAGCATTTCATAAATTTTTTATATCTTTTTACGCTTTGTATATAAATTTTATACCCCATAAAATTTCATCAGTGCATCGTAAACATTCATTTTTCCATAGCCCCAGGCGGTATTCGGATAGGATACATCCGGGTTCCTTTCGCACCCGCGGATCAGAATATTTCCGATCTGCACCGAATTTAAAAGCAGTCTTCTCCCACGGCTGTTTCCCCACTCCATGATCTGTGCACATGCTCCTGCCGCAATTGCAGAAGCTGCACTCGTTCCCGTCAGTGTCACATAATTTCCAAGCCTTCCTATCGCCTGCACGCCCACAGCCGGAGCCACAAAATCCGGTTTTACAACCGACGCAATGGTATTCCCCCTCCCGGAATCCAGATATAAAATACCACTCTTTTGATCCATTCCACCCACCCCAATCGGAATTTTTGCCGAAGACGGCACGGTAAGTGTCACATCCGGATCCGGACGCAAAAACACCACGTCTTTTTCTAACATTCCACTCATTGGCAGCCAGATATGAAATTGTCCTGTGATCGTGGTACTCGGATTAACATACAGCGTCCAGATCCCTGCCGCCGGGTTTTCAAACCGGATAAACACCAGCTGATCCCCCCGCGTGCGTCCCACCTGTGCATAATCAATTTCCACCCTCGTTCCTTCAAATATAAATTCCTGTTCCTGATGCGAATTTCCGGGCACATTCTGCGCCGGCATAAGAGTGCCTCCCGGCGAACGCACCGCCACCACAAACAATTCCGGTGCACTGGCCCACAACTCAAGATAAAATCCCCGCATCCGCTGTTCCACATTCACCTCTACCGCAACCATTGAATTTCCATCACTTTTCCCGTAAAAATGATGTCTGGCATTCGCCTCATTTCCGGTTGCCACAACCGCACACCGGCGCCATCTGCCCGCAATATCATCAAGAAGTTCCGAAAGATTGCTGCCACCGGAATGGCTTCCGTTGTTTGTCCCGAGACCAAGGCACAGAATAAGGGGCCGCCCCAGTTTTCTGGCAGTCTCTTCGAGATATTCAATTGCCGCCATAATGTCATTTTCCTGATAGGCAGGCATCTCTTGCGGAATATAAAAAAAGTCTTTCAGATATGGTTTTGCCGGTTTTAACTTTACAACCAGAAGTTCCGCATAAGGAGCCGCCCCAGTAAAACCAGCCTGCAGATCTTCACTTCCGCAGGCAATACTTGCCAGCATGGTTCCGTGCCCATCTTCATCCGTCACTGGAACCAGTTCCCGCGGATGTTCCTGTTCCAGTGCCTCATTGATCTCTTTTTGTGTATATTCCGTTCCGTACAAAAATCCCTGAGGGGTATTTTTCTCCCCCGTCGGAATACTCTGATCCCAGATTGAGCGGATTCTTGTACTTCCATCGGCATTCCGGAAACAGGGCAGTTCATAGGAAATTCCCGTATCAACAAATCCAATAAAAATACCCTGTCCCCGAAGGGACAGGGCTGGCTGATTCTGCAGCTGCAGGATACCGGTTGTCTCCAGTGCAAGCGTATCCAGCAGTCCGAAACATTTTGGGATAATCGAATATCCGTATGTCTTAATGCTCAGCTGCGGCACCTCGTCCCGGTCAAAATATTCTGCCACAAATTTTTCACCGATATTTTGTATACATTCTGCCCGGTCGTCAGAAATCTCCAAAGACTCTCTGGCAATCAGGATATCGTAGGTATTGTTGGAGCGGATAAATGCATCACAATTTCTATCCATAAGAAGCTCCCACACTTCTTTTCCGTAACTATATGCACAAAACTTTCAGAATAGAACTTATTCTTTTACACATGCCACGCCATACGGTTCCAGTGTAAGAATTCCCTTGATCACCTCTCCCGTCAGAAGATCAATTCCCTCTACCCCGGAAACAATCTGCGGTCCGGTCGTATCATTCAGATAAAATACATACCGCATACCATCCGCTTCGCGTGTGTGACGTTCCACGCCATATGGAAGTTTATACATCGAAACTCCCGCTTTTTTCAGTGTACGCGCATACAGGTGCTGCATGGAAGCATCATCCAGCCGGGCCGCGATATACATGGCACTGCCGTTTTGACATGTGCGCTCCGTCACTGCTGCCATTCCTTTGTAATAATCCTGTTCATAAGTACCAAGCACGTTTGTGCCATCTGCCACACGCAGAACTTCCGCATAATCCCGTACTTCCCCTTCCGGCATTTCGGCAAAATGTACGTGGTTGCGGTCGGACGGATACAGTGTATCAATTTCCTCACTGATCACGCCAAAGAGATCCTTTAATCCGTCTCCCGGAAATCCGCCCAGATAATTGAGCTGGTTTTCATCCACATATCCGGTCACATAGGTTGCGATCAGATGACCTCCCTGCTCCACAAACTGTTTCATGCGCTCCCCGACATGCGGATGCAGCAGATACAGCATTGGTGCCACAATCACAGAATAACCGCTATAATCCTCTTCACTGGAAATCACATCCACATCCACTCCGAGTGCCGACAGATTGCGGTATGCTTTCCTGCAGGTCTTAATATAGTTACGGGTGGACTCTGCCAGCCCCTTCATTCCATCCGTTGCCCAGAGGCTGTCCCAGTCGTATAACACGGCTACCGGTGCTTTTACGACTGTCCCTGCCAGATCTTTGAGTTTCTTTAATTCTTCCCCAAGATCTGCCACTTCACGAAAAACTCTGGTATCATCCGTTCCGAGATGATCCACAACCGCCCCATGGTACTGCTCAAACGATCCCCTTCCTTTCCGCCACTGGAAATACTGCACCGTATCGGAACCGAGAGCCACTGCCTGCAGCGAAGCCAGCCGGTGTACGCCCGGACGTTTCATTTTATTAAACGGATGCCAGTTGACCAGCCCCGGCGCGCTCTCCATGAGCATAAACGGCTGCTCTTTTTTCAGACAACGGATCATGGCATGATCAAACGCATTTTCTGTCATCGTATCTGAAAACGACTCCTCATCATTGTGAAACCGCGGATAAGAATCCCAGGACACCACGTCCAGAGGCTGCTGCATTTTATGATAGTCCAATCCATCATATTCTTTCATAAAATTCGTTGTCACCGGAATCTGCGGGGTACGTTCTTTTAAAATGGCAATCTCTGCCTTCATGTAATCCGTCATATTCCAGGTGGTAAACCGTTTCCACTCCAGATTCAATCCCATAATGCTGAATTCTCCGTTGCGGTACGGCGGTTCAATCTGGGAAAAATCATTGTAAGTATGACTCCAGAACGTTGTCCACCATGCCTTGTTCAGTTTTTCAATATCATGGTCAAACTTTTCCGCCAGATAATCCTGGAACCGCTTTACACAGTGCGGACAGTAACATTCCCCGCCAAATTCATTGGAAATATGCCACATCAGAAGTCCCGGATGATTTCCGAATTCATCTACCAGCTTATTGACGATCACAGAAACCTTTTTACGATAAACCGGTGCACTCATACAGTGGTTGTGCCGCACCCCGTGATGTTCACGCACACCGTAGGAATCCACGCGTCTGCACTCCGGATATGTTTCATCCAGCCATGCCGGTCGCGCTCCGGACGGCGTCGCCAATATCGTGTAAATGCCATTGGCATATAACTTATCCATGATGTCATGCAGCCATGCGAAATGAAATTCCCCTTCCCGCGGCTCATAGGTTGACCAGGAAAATACCCCAAGTGTTGCACAATTCATCCCGGCTTTCTTCATCATGCGGATATCTTCTTCCAGAATGTCCGGCCGGTCAAGCCACTGTTCCGGATTGTAATCACCTCCGTGCATAATTCCGCCGATCTGCGGAAATAAAATTTTTTTCTCCATGTTTCCTCTCCCTTTATTTTGTGTTTTCTATATTCCGGCTTGCATGACAGGTAAAATATAAAATCTGATACTCCCCGGAAATTTTTCCAAACAGTTCATTGCCATGTGCCATCTTTTCTTCATCCAGATTGACAAACGGATCGTCCAGCACCAGAAACGGTTTTTCCTTCGGATACATCGCATCCACCAGCGCCAGACGCATACAGATTCCCAGCAGATCCTGATATCCGGCAGACAGCCACTTGGTTTCCCGCATCTCGCCCTGCTCTTTCATCTGCACCTCGATGTTGGCATCCACCATCCAGTCTTTTTCTTTATCCCCTGTTAGAAGCGTGTAATACTTTCCAAACCCGTTCTCGATCGGACCCAAATATCTCGCAGAAAACTGCTCCTTTGCATTCTGTAGGAACTCTCCCGTCAGACGCAGGGTTTCATATAAATGCTGTTCTTCTTCCTGTTCCTGTCTGCAGATGGAAAGCTGCTGTTCTTTTTCATCCCGGATATCCAGCTGATCCTGCAGATCTTCGAGCTGATGATGGTACTGCTCGATGGCTTCCCGGATATCCTCGCTCCGCTCATCCACATCACGGATCATGGAATTGAGTTCGTCCAGAGAATATGGACATTTTTCCACCGCTGCCAGTTCTTTCATATTGTGTTCCTGCTCAAACAGTTCTCTCTTTTTTCTTGCCTCCGCGTATGCTTTCTGTGCGATCCGGTACTCCGTTGCCTTCATCTGCAGCTGGCTGATTCCTGCTGCAAGATCTTCTCCAAAATCCATTCCCGCTTCTTTTCCAAATGCAAGCAAAGAGTTCTGTTTCCGCTCAAATTCCTGTCTTGCCGCATCGCTTTTTCCGGCACGGCTGCGCAGACGCTCATATTCCTGCAGCTGGCTGCGGAGTTCATACAGGCAGGTTCTGGCATCCTTTTCTCCCGGAACCATCTGATACTGCTCCAGAAAATGCTTGGTCTCCTGTTCGATGCGCGAAGCTTCTTTCGAAGCCTCTTCCATGGTTTTTTGAATTTCTTCCACCGGTCCGCGGAGCTTACGTTCCTCTTCCAGATGCTTTACCCGGAGTGCACGTACCTTTTCTTCTTCCTTTGATACCTGCACCTTGCGCACCACAAGAAGCACAATACCTGCCACTGCCGCAACCACCGATACCGCCAGAAGCGGAAGGAACATCTTCTGCACCTGCGGCAACAGAAACGACAACACACCACCGGCAGCACCGATCACCAGCAGGATAATGCCGCAGATCATCATCGGAAGACGATTTTTTACCGTATAATCCGGTTCTTCCCGCTTCATTGCCATCGCTTCAAAATAGGACATTTTCGTTTCCAGCTGCGTTTTTTCCTCTTTCAGTTTTGCAAAACGCTCCTGCTCTTTTTCCATTTCCGTTATTTTTTCTTCAGAAGGAATCTGGTTTTTGAACTTATCACCAAGTTCCTGCAGGCGATTTTCTTCTTCCTCGGTCAGCCCCAGATTAAACAAAGTGGTTTTTAACACCCCAAGCATCTGTACATCCTGGTTTTGCTTTGCAAACTCCTCATCCTGCGGCACCTGTCCCGGAAATACATCCGCAAAAGCATCCAGTGCCTCTTTCTTTTCCTGTTCCTCCTGTTTGGTGGCCGCATAGGCCTGCTTGATTCCTTCCCTGCGGCTCTCTTCACTCGCCACCTGCAATGCTTTTGCATACTGATCCCGAATCCCGGCCAGTTCTTTTCTCTGCTCCTGTTTTTCGGTAAGTTTTTCGGTAATCTTTTTGTAAGACGCCTCTGCCGCATCATAGCCACGCAGTTCTTCCGTTAACAGCGTGATCATGTTCGTCCGCTTTTTCATGGAACCTGTTGCACGGTCCGGCGAAAGTTTATTCATCCGGTCATGAATCTTTTTCTGAGCGGTCTCAAAATTATTGATATCGTTTGTATTCTCTACAAGATTTCCCAGCTTGGCATTGATCGCATCAGTCGAGCAGCATTCGCAGTCATTTTGTGCAATAAATGCGCTCCTTTTAAACGACGCACTGTCCAGTCCGAAAATTTCACTTCCGATCTCGGAAGAAAAATCATGACATTCCAGATTGGTGGAAAGATCGTATAAATGAAAAACATCTGTTTTTTCTGTTTTTCCAAATGTACGGCTGATCCGGTACTCTTTTCCCTGATAGGAAAAATCCAATTCGCCTCCATACGTTCCCCCCTGCCACGGGCGAAATACCACACGTTCTTTATCAAACAGTCCGGATTCTCTCTTAGAGTCAAACCCGTAAAACATCACCCGCAAAAAAGCGGCCAGTGTACTTTTTCCCCATGCATTCGGTTCGTGAAACAGATTGACCCCGTCCTGAAATTCCAGATGCAGATCCGATAGTTTTCCAAAATTGTCGATATGACAGGAACGTAATTTCATCCTATATCTCCTCCCCGGACAATGCCAAAATTCCACAGCGGATCACTTCTGCCTTCTGCTCCTGTGACAGTTCAGATCCAAGTACCATACGGATAAACTCCCCCTTTAACGAGGCATCTTTTTCATAATCACTGTAGTCGACCCGAAGGGTTGTCCGGTCTTTCACCTTTTCAAAATAGAAATAATCCGAGAACAGATTCTGCAGATACTCGCAATTGATCTCCGCATCCACTTCCACCTCACCGGTCAGTACAAATTTGACAAGGCTTCCCGACGGATACTGCGCCTGTTTTACAGCTTCTTCCATCCGCTCTGCCGCTTCCCTTGTCGTCATGACATTGCTCACATCCACTTCAAGCGTGTACAGCGTGCGGGCTGCCATCTGAACAAACTGCATCTGGGCACGGCAGGTCTGCTCGTCCACATCCAGTAAAACAAATCCTTTCGGTCCACACTCGTCAAATCCGCGTCCTTCCAGACATCCACAGTAACACCAGGTACCGCGGTTATCCAGCTTGTCCTGCATGAAGGTATGTACATGTCCCAGCGCCAGATAATCAATATTTTTATTTTTCAGCTGGTTCAGGCTGATATTCTCTGCCTGTGTGCGACATGCATAATCTCCCGCCTGTCCGTGCATCATGACAATATTGAAATCTTCATGCCCCAGCACAAGGGAATTGTAAACGGTCGCCCGGTTGTTCTCCGAGAGCTCGATTCCGCTGATCACAATATTTCCATACCGGTATGCAGTCCATGTATCGGAAAACAAAAGCAGATTGTCCGGTACTTCCTCCAGCTTGGAAAGGAAATTGTCACTGTCATGGTTTCCTCTCAGATACAAGAAATCAATCTGGGGATGTGTACAGATCATGTCCCTTACGGTGTTGCGCGCCAATGCTGATACATTTCGTGTATCAAACAGATCTCCCGATATCATGATCAGACGCACCCCTGTCTTTTCTGCATATTCGACCATCCGTGTAAACGTACGGATGATTTCTCTTTTGCGCTCTCTTGCCTGCTCTTTTGTCAGGTTTGCTGTCATCTGGGAATCCAGATGCAGATCCGCACAATGAATGATTTTCATACATCCTCCTTATGAATTACGAACAAAACAATACTGTTTCTATCATATCATACAATAGGGAAATAGGGTAGAGGGAGAATAATTATCTCGCCCCTCCCATTGAACCGTACGTACGG
>ENA-ORRW01001210-ORRW01001210.1-human-gut-metagenome-genome-assembly--contig:-NODE-1210-length-26011-cov-9.070427_pt1 | contig 26011 bp, 19 predicted proteins | sample MGYA00242183_ERZ509150 | MGnify/ENA primary metagenome ERZ509150 (study PRJEB26280, sample SAMEA2338639) | human gut metagenome | biome: human gut; feature: human-associated habitat; material: faeces... | reverse complement strand
CAGCACGTCCTTGATGCGATAGCCGGAATCGGGCGTGATGGTAAAGGTCTCGCTTTTGCCCTTGGGTACGGTGATCGTGCCCGCGGCGGGGGCGATCTTGCCGTGCTCGTCGGCGGTTGCGGTAATGACACGCACTTCATCGACCTTGACCTGCAACAGATGCGGTCCATGCGTCGCATTGGCGTTCCCAACACCGATACCGTTATTTGCACTGAGATAGAATGGCGTATCGGCCTTTTTGCCATTCACAACATGATAACCGAACACCACTACAAGATAGTAGTCATTATAGCCCCCATAGGAGCTGCCTTCATATCTCGCGTGTTCCGTCTTTGCAATGGGAATGGTATTATGCTTGCCGTCCACATATTGAATTTTCACATTGCTCGTTGCGGCAGAAAAGCGCTTCTGTTCTTCCGTGCTTCTCGGGCCGTTCAGAGTGTTCTTTCCGTCCCCGAGCGATACTTCGTCAAACCAGTAGTACTCAAAGTAAACATAATCCTCGTCAGTGCCCTGATTCTCCTTCAGCAGTGGATGATCGACCTGAATACCGATCGAGTGCTCCTTGCCGTCACCGATGGTTACGGTGAAGGGCTGGTTGGCATCGACATTTTCGGTTTTTCCGTCTACCAGATAGGAGATCGTGGGATTAGCAAGCTTGTATTCACCACTGACAGTTGCACGATCAGACGGATTATCCTTAGCTTCAAGCTTTTCATTTTCATTTAATACCTGATAGGAACTACGCAACTTCCAGACACCGACATACTCATAGCCAGGGCGCTCATTACCGGACGTTGCTCCATTCGTATCAGGAAGCTTATAGTTATTGTTGAAATCCCAAAGCTTAGTTGCAGGATTATAAGTCCAGCCAAGAAGCGCATGGTTCAAGTGCTGTTCTTGTTTACCGAGGGGAGAAAACGTAATCTTTATAGGATAGGTGCAGATTTTTTGCAGTTCTGAACCATATCCTACTTGTGTAGAATACGCCGCAAAACATTTATTGTCCGGAAGTACAATGATGCGATCGCAATCACTCGGAGGAGTTATGGCACTATTAGCGTACCCGCTATAATCTTCGTTTTTCCAAGGATCTACTGTCTTCTCAAAGATGATCTGCGTGATATGCTCATCGTAAAAAGCACCCTCGCCAAGTGTTGCTACGCTGGCAGGAATGATAACCTTAGCATCTACTCCATCAGCAAAGCAGTTCTTGAAGCACTGATAGCCAATGGTTGTTAAGCCTTCCGGCAGCTCAAACACGACGCCTTCCGGAGAACCGGCCAGTCGCATGACCTTCAAAGATCTGCAATCCGTGAATACGGAAGCGCCGTCCGAATTACCAAGACTTGTCAATGTATTGGAGAAAATAAACGTTTCCAAAGACTTGCAATCACCAAACGCAAATTTACCGATGACCGTTACCTGAGTATTGGACAGGTCAACCGATGCCACCGGAGAGTGCATAAATGCCTGATTGTCGATCTTCTCCAGATTGGTTGCATTGCTGAAATCGACAGCAACAACTTTTTTTCCATTAAAAGCATTTTGACCGATACTCGTCACCGGCGTACCGTTAATTTCCGCAGGAATGGTAACGGAAAGGGGCTTATCCTTATTGTTGGCAAGCCAATCCGCATCAATGCCCGTGATCACGCCGTTAGCTTTATCAAAAAACAACTTATCCGTGGGAACAGCAATCGGCGTGTCCGCTGCCGCGGGTGTGGCCAGCAGCATGGGCACAGCCTCCACAGGGGCGGCCTCTTCCTCTTCCACGCCCGCAACAGGCGCCAGCACAACTTCGCCGTCTTCCGCCTCTCCCGGCGCGTCCATCGCCAGCATGCTGACAGGAAGCAAAGTCAGCACCATGGTGGCTGCCAGCAGCCATGTCAAAAACAACTTGCCGAACTTCTTCTCTCTCATAAAAAAATCCTCCCTCTTGTCCCTGTGGACCCGAGGAAGGAGAGTTCTCCGTCTTAGGCAGCCCGGCTGTCGTGCGGCTTGCGCCGTTTAGACCCGTGGCTTTGCGGCACCGGCTTTCGCCGGCTATGCCTTTTTCTGTACGCTTTGCCCCACTTTCGCGAGCCGCACAGATCATTCGATTGATAAATTTATTATAGCACTCAAAAAATAATCTTCAAGCGGAATCCCGTCAAATTTTGTCGGCAGTAAAACTTTTAATACCTGTTGAGTTTTGTCACGTTTCAGAAATACCTTGCAGTTTAATCGGTTTTATGACAGAACAGGAGGGGCGGATCGCTCCGCCCCTGTCCTCTCTCAATCTCGTCTCTCTCGTTCACTTGCAGTACTGGCGCAGATCATAGCACAGGCGCTCGGCCTCCTGCTCGCCGCGGGCGACGATCGCCACGGCGTCGTTGCCGGAGATGCAGCCGAGCATATCGGGCAGCTTCATCGCGTCGATAGCCGCGCCCGCCGCATCGGCGAGCCCCGGCAGCGTCTTGAGCAGCACGACGATCCCCGCGTAGTCCACGCCCACGCTGCACTCGTTCAAAATGAGCTTCAGGCGCTTCGTGTTGTCGATGTGGTCGGCTTTGCCGGACACGGCGTAGCGGCTGCGGCCGCCGCCGATCGGCTCCTTATAAAGGTACAGCTCCTTGATATCGCGCGAGACGGTCGTCTGCTTGCTCTCGATGCCGCACTCGGCGAGACGCGCGATGAGCTCCTCCTGCGTCTCGATATTGTACTTTTCGATCAGCTCCAGGATCTTCTCTTGTCGCTTGCTCTTCATGGCTCTCTCCCATTTTCCTCCGCCCGGCCAGCTGCCGGCGCGGATGAGCTCTTCTTTCTTCTCTCGTTCTGCGGTGGAATTTTTTACAGGTCGTCGCGGTTGACGGGGCAGGACATGCAGCGCGGGCCGCCGCGGCCGCGCGACAGCTCGGCAGACGGCACGGTCAGCACGTCGAGGCCGTGCTTTGCGAGCAAGTCGTTCGTCACATAGTTGCGCTCATAGGTGATGACGCGGCCCGGCGCGATACACAGCGTGTTCGAGCCGTCGTTCCACTGCTCGCGCTGCGCGGCCATCAGATCGCCGCCGCCGCAGCGGATCAGGTCGACCGCGGGCAGCTTGAGCTCGAGGGCCAGAATGTCCTTGAGCTCTTCCTTGATCGCGCCGAAGCGGAGCTCGCCGTGCTCGTCGAGCGTCATCTCATAAACGCTCAGCGGGCCCTCGATCTCGGGATGGATGGTGAACTTGTCGTAGTCGACCATCGTGAAAACCGTGTCGAGGTGCATGAACGCGCGCGTCTCGGGAATGTCGAAGGCGAGCACCTTCTTAAAGTCGGAATTTTGCAGAAGATTGCGCGCAAACGTCTCCGCGCCGGAGACCGTCGTGCGCTCGGACAGGCCGACGGCCACGATGTCCTTCGACAGCACGAGCACGTCGCCGCCCTCGATGGAATAGCTGTCGGACAGGTCGTACCACATCTTATTGTCCTGCGTGGCAAAGTCGCGGTTGTAGAGGAACATGTACTTTAAGAGCAGACTCTCGCGTTTGCGCGCAGGGGTATGCATGCGGTGGATGTTGATGCCCTCGCCCACGCAGGCGCCGGGGTCGCGGGTGAAGTACAGGTTCGGCATGGGGTCGGAGACGAACGGATAGTCGTCGTCGACTAAGTCCATCAGCGACGTCGGCTGCTTGGTGGCGACCTCGCAGCGCTTGATGCCCGCGATCATCTTCGTCACCATCTGCTTGGGCGGCATGTCGAGAAGCAAGCTCGTCATGCTCGCGCGCAGTCCCTTGGCGTGGATCTTACTGATGTTCAAAAAGTCGTTGACGAGCTGGATCTGGCGCGCGGGGTCGGCGATAGCCTTGGCGACCTCATCGACATAGTAGATGACCTCGACGCCGTTTTCGCGCAGGACCTCGGCAAAGCGGTCGTGCTCCTCCTGGGCGACCTTTAAGTACGGGATGTCGTCAAACAGCAGGCGCTCGAGCGTCGCGGGCGTCAGCGATTCCAGCTCCTCGCCGGGGCGGTGCAGCAGCACCTTGTTGAGCTTTCCGATCTCGGAAAAGTTATGGATGCCTGAATACATAAGTCGTGCTCCCTTTCCCAGGATGCCGGCGGCTCTCTCATCGACCGCCCGTACACCCCGACCTGTTTTCCCTGTCCGTGCCGCCGGAACGCTCCCGACGGTCCGCGGATCGTTTTACCGTTATTACGCAGTAAAGTATACACTTTCAAAAGGCGCTTGTGATGTATCAGTGCTTTTGCCATTTCGTGTGCCAGTCATTCCTCCAGCTCTTCTTCCAGCGCTTTGCGCAATACCTCCATGCCCTGCCCCAGCCGCTCGTAGGATTCATAGGAGTAGTTGATGCGGATATGGTCGCGCCCGCCGTTCTTGCAGGGGTAAAAAACGTGTCCGGGGATCAGCGTGACGCCCATGTTGTAGGCCCTGCGGATAAAGCGCTTGCTGTCCACCCCGTCCGGCAGCCCGCACCAGACATATACGCCGCCTCTCGGCTTTGTATAACTCACGCCGAGCGGCGCAAGCTCGTCGAGCTTTTGGCATACCAAATCTCGATTCGTGCGGTAGACGTCGCGAAATTTTAAAAGCGACGTGTAGTAAATGCCGTCGTCAAGGTACATGCCGAGGAGCTTTTGCGTCATCCAGTCCGAGGCCATCAGCCGCACGGAGACGAGGTAGCTCAGTGCGCGGATCAGATCGCGGTTGCCCGTGACGAAGGCAAGGCTCAGCCCCGGGATGAACGTGAGCGAGAACGAATAGATGTAAATAACATTTCCCGTCGTGTCGAAGGCCTTGATCGGCGGGAGCTTATCGCCGTCGTAGACAAGTTCGCTCGCCGCGTCCTCCTCCACGATCGGCACACGGTAGCGGTTCGAGAGCTCAACAATCTTCTTGCGCCGCTCGAGCGACAAAATGTTTCCCGTCGGGTCGTGGTAGCTCGAATTGACGAAGATGAGCCGCGGGCGCGTCTGCGTGAGTAAGCTTTCGAGCACCTCGCAGTTCATGCCGTTCTCGTCGACGGGAACGGTCAGTATCTTCGCGCCCGCAAGCTCCATCACGCGGTACATGTCCGGGTGCACCGGCTCTTCCATCACCACGCTGTCGCCGGGCTTGACGAGCAGCGTCACGATAAAGTCGAGCGCCTGATTCGTCTCCGAGAGGATCTGAATTTCGCCCGAGGACGCCTTCACGCCCTTCGTGCCGAGAAAGGCCACGAGCTTCTGCCGCAGGAATTTATCGCCCTTATAGGGGCTGAAAAAATACTGGCACGGGCCGCTGCCCGTGAGCAGCGCCGCGATATCGCCCGCAACGCGCTCGGACGTGTACACCTCGCGCGAGGCGACGCCGCTGCCGAGGGAATAGTGGCTCTCGTCCGTAAAGCGCTGGAACAGGTCGTCAAATGTCTTTTCCATGTCGAGGTACTTTTCCGCCACCTCGCTGACCCAGTTGACGCGGCCGGGCTGCGCGCCCTCGCCGCCCCTTTCGTCCTGCGCGTCATTTTCGTCGTTTGCCGCGGCCACGATGTAGCCCACGCCCTGGCGCGACTCGATCCACGCGTCGCTCTTGAGCTCGCTGTAGGCCTTGACCACGGTGTTGCGGTGCACATCCAAGATCTGCGCGAGCGCGCGCTCGCTCGGCAGCGCGCTCCCGCGGGGCAGCGCGCCGCTGATGATCTGCGACTTGATCTGGTCGGCGATCTGCAGATAGACCGGCACCTTCGAAAACTTGTCGATGCTGACTTTCATATACTTCTCTTCTCCCTCTCGCCGGCAGGCCACGCTCTCACCCGCAGCCGTCGGAATTTGCGTTGGTCTCGCAGAGGTCTCTCTGTTCGCATTTTACCACATAACCATGTGCGTTGTACAGTCATTTTTGTGCATATGACATAAAATCCAAAAAGAAAGAGCCAAGGCATCCCGATGAGATGCCTCGACTCTTTCAGGTCAGCAACCTGAGTAAGGGAAAAGAAGCTTTTCCTTTTTAGAACAGCAGATGCGCGATGGGGCAGACGATCAGCAGGCTGATGATGGTGCGCTCCAGGAAGATGACGAACAGCTCCCAGATGTTGAGAGGAAGCTTGGAGCCGAGGATCAGGCCGCCGACCTCGGAGAGGTAAAGCACCTGCGTGACGGAGACGACCGCGACAATAAACTTGGCCATCTGGCTGGTGCACTCCGCGATCAGGACGGCGGGGGTGAGCATATCGGTGAAGCCGACGATCATCGTGGAGGCGACTGCATTCGCTTCGGGCACCTGAAGAAGCTGGAGCAGGGGGCGGAACGGGATGCCGAGCCATTCAAAGATCGGCGTGTAGTTGGCAAGGATCAGAGCGACAGTACCGATGGCCATGACGGAGGGCAGAACGCCGAACCACATGCTGCAGGCGTTCTTGGCGCCGCTCTTGAAGAATTCACCGATGCCCTTGTGCTCGGCAACGCGCTTCATGGCGAGGTCCATGCCGTACTCAACGTTGCTCTTGTAGCCCTCGGGGAGGGTGTCGGGAGCGGCCTTGCCTTCGACTAAGTACGTGTTGGGCTTTTTGCGCAGGGGGTAGAGGTAGGGACACACGATCGCGCAGACGATACCGACGAAGCAGACGATCAGGTAGTAGATGCCGAAGTAATCGAGCAGCCCCACCGTATCGAGAACGACGAGGGTAAACGTGATGGAAACAGCGGAGAACAGCGTGGCGATGATGCTTGCTTCCTTGGCGGAATAGTAGCCGCCTTCATACTGGTTGCAGGTAAGCATAACGCCGAGCGTACCGTCGCCGATCCAGGAGGTGATGCAGTCGACCGCCGCGCGGCCGGGGACCTTGAACAGGGGGCGCATGACCTTGGTGAGCAGCGCGCCGACGAATTCGAGCAGGCCGAAGTCGAGCAGCAGCGGCAGCAGCAGGGCCGCGATGACGAAGATGATAACGAGCGTGGTGAGCAGGTCATAGAGGACGAAGCCGCCCTGACCGCCGCCGGTGATCATACCGATGAGACCCACGCCGTCCTCGCCGACACCCAGATAGGTGAGCCACACGAAGATGACCGCGAGCACGCGGAGCACGACCCAGATGGGTTTGCAGGCGAAGCATTCCTTCATGATGTCGCTATTCATAATGAATTTGGGTTTTGCCAGCGCAATGAGGGACATCACTGCCGAAACGGTGAGGATCAGCACGCACAGCAGCGGCAGGAAGCCGCCGATGTAGCCCGAGATGATGTCGGCAAGGATCTTGACCACAACGGTCCAATCGCCGTCAGCATTCTTCACCGGGATCATAAACAGGATGATACCAGTGATCGACGGGATGATGAACAGAGCTTTCAGTTTCGCGTTACTTTTGGTTTCCATTCTCTCTCCTCCTTCATATTGGCAAGTCGGGCCGGAAGGCGGTCTCTCTCATAGCCGCTTCCCCGGCAGACAGCTCTTGCCTTTACTTTATACGAATTCAGCAGTAAAGCAAGTGCCAGCAACGTTCTCAATTTGTATACCAGCAATAAATTTCTCCATTTTGTCATTCACTTTTTTGTCGAACCTGTATGTATCTTTTTTGCTTTTTGGGAAAAAGCCCATTTTCCCTTGCCGTTTCAGGGATTTTGGAGAAGAAAAAGGGAGACGCGATACGCGTCTCCCTCCCGTTTGCTTTATTGCAAGTTTTCAACGTCCTTCTTGCCGACCGCCATGCGCTTCCATTGCTCAGGAAGGCCCGGCGCGATGAGCGGGAACAGATTTTCCGTGTCCGACGTCGGCTGGATGTTATAGGTGCCGTACTTGTTGACAAGATCGGCGCAGTCGTCCGGCTGGCCGAAGCGCGCCTTGAGCATCGGCGCCAGGTCATACGGCATGCCGGGGTCTTTTCGCGGCATAAAAATCACCTCCGGACTTAGTATGTCCGGAGGCGGCAGATTTTTTCGATTTGTCTCGCTCACGCGCGCAGCGTTTTGGGGTACACGCCCGCGTCGTGTAATTTCTGAAGCTCGCGCTGCACCATTTCCTTATCCTCGTGATACGTCATGCCGAACCAGCGCGCGCTCGAGCGCAGAACGGAGACACTGAGCTCGCCGCGGTCGATGAGTTCGCCGATCAGGCTCGGCAGCAGGCACTCTTTTTTGAGCTCGCCGTCGGGCAGCGCGCGGAGGAAATCCTTAAAATACGCGTCCAGCTTTTCAAACAGCCACGGCGTAAAGCCCCAGAAGTTCATCGAGACCGGCGTCTCGGGCGCGTAGACCGGGCCGTCGCCGTTTTCCTGAATGTCGCGGATCTTGCCGTCGTCGCAGGGCTTTAGGTGGAACGTTTCGACCACGCGGTCGAGCATGCCCTGCTCGTTCACGTGGCACACGCCGCGCGTGACCGTGCCGTGCTCGCTCACGGTGTTGCAGAGGTCGTAGCCGACCATCGTGCCCTCGCCGCTTTCGGCGAGCTTTGAGAGCTCTGCGTAGATCGTCTTGAACGCGTCCACGCCGTAATAGTCGTCGGCGTTGATGACGACGAACGGCTCGTGCACAAATTCGCGCGCACATAAAAGCGCGTGCACCGTGCCGAACGGCTTGACGCGATCAGACGGCACCGTGTAAAAATCGGGCACGCTCGAAAAATCCTGATACGCATAGCAGACCTCGACATTGTCCCCGTCCGCCGTTTTGCGCGCGGCAAGGTGATGTCCGACCATGTTCTCCATCAAGTCGCGCATGTCGGGCTTGATGATGAAGACCACCTTCGTAAAACCCGCGCGCAGCGCGTCGAAAATGGAGTATTCCATCAAAATTTCACCGTTCGGACCGATGCCGTCCACCTGCTTGTTGCCGCCGTAGCGCGAGCCCATGCCCGCCGCCATAATGACCAGCGCTGCTTTCATAAAAACAAAACTCCTCTCAAAGTTCTCGATCTCTTTTTCTCCGGGCGCGCACCGCGCGCTCATCTTCGCCCATCATAGCGTATCCGAACCGGCATTGCAACCGTCTTTTTCGTCTCTTGTCTTTTGCCGCAGGCGTGTTATACTGGTGTAACTATTTCTTAACACCGAGGTCACACCATGGAAGGATTTCTGCACGCGGTCTCTTCCGTCACCATCATCCTGCTGCTGACGGCGACGGGCTATTTCTGCGCGGAGCGGGGCTGGATGGGCCCGCAGGCCAAGGCCTTTATCGGCAAGTTCACGCTCTCTGTCGCCATCCCCTGCATGTCGGTCTACGGGCTGACGAATAACCTGACCCGTGATCTTCTGGTTCAGTCGGGCAGCTTTCTGCTCGTGCCGCTGCTCGGCACCGTGGTCATCACGATCCTGTCACTGCTCGTCGGCAGGCTCTTGAAGCTGCCGCGCAAAAAGCTCGGCGTTTTTATGATGATGTGCTCGGTGTCGAACGCCATCTTCGTCGGCCTTGCGATGTGCACCGAGCTCTTTGGCGACACCTGCACGCCCTACGTCATGCTCTACTACCTCGTCAACACCAGCTTTGTCCAGCTGCTGTTTCTCTCGCTTGTGCGCTGGTCGGGCGAGAGCCGCGGCTTTGACCTCAAGATGCTCCAGAAATTCCTGACCACGCCCGCCGTCATCGCCGTTTTCGTCGGCCTCGCGCTCGTGTGGTTTGAAGTGAGGCTCCCCTCGCTCGTGATGAGCTACTGCCGCTATATGAACAACCTCGTCACGCCGCTGGCGCTGCTGCTCACGGGCTATATCATCCACGACATCGGGCTCAAAAATGTCCGGCTCGACCGCGACTTAGGCATTGCGATGGTCTTCCGCTTCCTGCTCGCGCCCGCCCTCTCGGTCGCGCTGTGCAGGGCGTTCGGCGTGACGGGCCTTGCTCACGACGTGCTCATCGTCGAAACGGCGATGCCGGTCGTGACGCAGACGGTCGTCGCCGCCGCGGAATACGGCGCGGACGAGGAATTCGCCGCGCAGGGCGCGGCGCTCTCCACGATCGCGTGCTTCGTCGTGATCCCCGTGCTGATGCTGATTTTGTAATCAAGAAAGGGGCAAAGCCACTTTTTTGAGAAGGTTTCGCTGCGTTCTGTGCCTCGGTTGTCCGCTAAAAGCGGACAATTCGACCTTACACCGTTGCGGCACTACGATTCCCGCGCCCTCGCAGGCGCGCCAATCGTGCCGCTTCCTCGAAACCGACTTGCTGTTTCCGCCGCTGGCGGCACTTCGCCGGTTTCCACTTCGCGCAAAGAGTTTTCTGCCAGAAGGTGAATTGCCCCGCAGCGGGCAAGAGAAGCCCCTCTGGAGGGCGCACATGTCGCGGCGGAAAACCGATTTGAATTTATTTCGTGCCGTGCGCGGCACCTGGGCAGCCGTTGGCAGCTTTGCTGCCTTACGGATGCTGCGTACCCCTTGCGGGTAAAAACTCTGCGAGGCTCTCTACCCTGAAAAGAATTCCGCGCCGTGGGCGCGGGATTCTTTTTGTTTTCAATTACCGATCAGCGCGGACAGGCCGCCGGTTCTCAGTTCGTCTTTGTAGTAGTTGAGCTCATCGCCGATGAGCTCGTCGAGCACGCGCATACCCAGCACCTCGACAGGGGCCTTGTCGTCCGTCAGGATGCAGCTTCCGCCCTCATAGGGCGTGAGCTTGGAGTACACCGTGCGCATCATATCGGCATAGTCGCTGTCCTTGAGCTTTGCGATGCTGCGCAGGAACGTCTCCTCCCAGTCATCCGCGTTCGTGCAGAAAACCTCGGTATTCGTGTTGCCCCTCACCGGTGCGGTGACGGTGTGCTTAAAGACACTCGCCATCGTGTCGCAGAGGTATTCGTTGATGGAGCCGTTCTCCGCGGACGTCATGTTGAGGTTCACGACCATCACGCCGTTCGGCTTCAAATGAGAGCGCACTTCATTGAAAAACTCGACGCTCGAGAGCTGGAACGGGATGGTGATATCCTGATAGGCGTCCACCATGATGACGTCAAACTTCTCCTTCGACGCGGCAAGGTACGCGCGCCCGTCCTCGACCGCGACGGTCACGCTGCCTGGAAGTCCGAAGTAGTCCGTCGCGATGTCGGCAATTTTTTTGTCGATCTCCGCGCCCTGCACGCTCGCGCCGGGGAAATAGCGCGTGCAGTAGCTCGCGTACGTGCCAGAGCCCATGCCGAGGATCATCACGCTGCGGTTTTCGTTGTCCGTGCCGTCCATGCCCGCCATGCAGGGCGCGGCGAGCGCGTAGTCATAGTACATGCCCGTCAGCGCGTCGCCCTTGACCTGCACGCTCTGCACACCGAAGAGCACGTTCGTCGAGAGCGTCGTGCGCTTCGCGTCGTCCTGCACCTGCAAATAGTTGTAGATGGACTCGTCCTCAAGCGTGATGTCGCTCTGCCAGAAGGCGAAGCTGTAAGACGGCAGGGCAAAGCACAGTCCAGCGATCAAAAGGACGGAGACGATCCCCGGCACGCTCTTTTTCTTCTCGAACACGAAGTACGCGATGCCGATGGCCGCGAGCACACCGGAGAAGATCAAAAACGTTGCCGCCGTGCCGACGGCGGGGATCGTCACAAACGTCGGCACGAAGGTTCCGATGATGCTGCCGATGGTGTTGAGCGCGTTGAGCCTGCCCACGGTCTTGCCCGTGTCGTCGAGATTGTCGACCGTGAAGCGCGTGAGCGACGGCGTGACGGTGCCGAGCAGCACGCACGGGAACGCGAAGATCACAAGGCACGCCGCGAGCGCCGCCCAGACGAGGAAGTTTTTCGTCACAAAAAGCGCCAGCAGCAGCGAGATGCCCGCGATCAGGTACCGTCCCACAAACGGGATGAGCGCGATCCAGATGGCCGCGATGATGAGGCGGCGGTAGAGCTTATCGGGCGTCGCGCTCTTGTCGGCGAGCTTGCCGCCCCAGACGTTGCCGATGGCCATCGCGATCATAATGACGCCGATGATAACGGTCCACACGATCTGCGACGAGCTGAAGTACGGGGCCATGAGCCTGCTCGCACCAAGCTCGACCGCCATGACGGACATACCGGCAAAAAATTCGGTCAGGTATAAAAAGTATTTGCTGCGGATGAGTTTATTTTCCATGCAGGACCTCCCTGTCGTTTCGTTTGTGCCGTCTTCGGTGTAGACAGAGAAATTATAACATGCCTGAACCGCTTTGCACAACGTTTTTGCCGCGTATTCATTCCCGATGCGCATATTCCCCTTCTGCACGCATATAGATGGAGCAACATGAGTCAGGAGTGTGCTGCATGAAGGGTAACATGGAAGAGCGCGCCTGCGCGCTGGCCGCCTACATCATCGAAAACCGCGCCACCGTGCGCGCCGCGGCAAAAAAGTTCGGCGTGAGCAAGTCCACCGTGCACAAGGACTTACAGGACCGCCTGCCGCAGTTCAACCGCAGCCTATACTTGCAGGTCAAGGAGGTGCTGGAGGTCAACAAGGCCCAGCGCCACATCCGCGGCGGCATGGCCACGCGAAAAAAATACAAGGGATTTTGAAACTTTTTTCGACTTTTTGCGTCTAACATAAGAGTGTGACTCCTGCGCGGCAAAATTACTCTTGCACAATTCCGCCGCGCAGGGTAGAATGCATTATTGTAAACCAAAAGAAAAATGATCGGAGCAACAAGATGAGAAAGCAGGACTATTACGAGCCAATCATCGGCCGCGAAAGCGAGCCGCGCCGCAGGCCGAAGAAAAAGAAGAAACGCGCAAATCGCGGTGAGCGCGTCGTCGTCACGCTTCTGTCGCTTCTTTTCCTGACCGTGGCCATTGTGGCGACGGTCAAGTACGTCGTGCGCGCGCCTGAGCCCGTCACGGACAACGAGGACCAGCAGACGCAGCAGGACGGCACGGCGGAGGACAGCGACGCCATCCAAACCATTTCTAACGGCAAAGAGCGCAAAAAATACTGCTATACGATCCTCGCCTACGGTGTGGACAACGACGCCGGCGGCAGCGACACGAACATGCTCGTGCGCTTTGACGCGGAGAACAAGAAGATCGACGTCGTCAGCCTGCCGCGCGACACGCTGATGAGCAACGGCCGCAAGCTCAATTCCTCCTACAATAACGGCGGCACGGAAAAGCTGCGCAGCAACATTGAAGATATGCTCGGCGTCCCCGTGGACTTCTACGTCTCCGTCGACCTGAAGGGGTTCATCGCGCTCATCGACCAGATCGGCGGCGTCGACTTCGACGTGCCCGAGGATATGGACTACGACGACCCCTACCAAGATCTGCACATTCACTTCAAGGCCGGTCTCCAGCACCTGAGCGGCCAGCAGTCTATGGAGGTCGTGCGCTTCCGCCACAACTCCGACAAGGATAACCCCGGCTACGGCGGGCGGCAGGATATCGGCCGCATCGGTACGCAGCAGGCGTTTTTGAAGACCGTGGCGCAGAAGCTGATGAAGATTGAAAACGTTCCCGCGATGGCGGAAACGTTCTTAAAATATGTCAAGACCGACCTGACGCTCGGCAACCTCGTGTGGCTCGCCAACCAGGCGCTCTCCATGGGCGGGACGGACGCCATCAGCTTTGCCACGCTCCCCGGCGACGGCGCGGGCTGGTACAAGGGCAAGTCCTTCTACACGCTCTATCCCGAGCAGGTGCTCGAGATGACGAATTCGATGCTCAACCCCTATGTCGCCGACATCACCGCAGACGAACAGAACATTTTAGTCCCGTGATCCCCGTGAAATTTTGAGAATGTGAGAAAGAGAGAGCAAACGCCATGAAGTTCCGCTTTGCGCTGCTTGTCGCGGCGCTCGCACTTGCGCTGAGCATCAGCGCCTTTGCTTACAGCGAGGAGCCCACGCAGGATGCCGCCGCTCCCGCACAGGAGGAGACGACGAGCGAAGACAGCTCCCCGTTCGTGCTGCTTCGCGTCTACGAGGGACAGTTTGCCGACGTGAAAGGCGGCGACTGGTTCGCCCCCTCGGTCGTCTCGGCCTATGAATACGGCGTACTCAACGGCCGCGGCGAGGATTCCTTTGCGCCAAGCGGCAATGTGACGATCGCCGAGCTTTTGACCATTGCCGCGCGGCTGCGCGCCATCTACACGACCGACAGCGACGCGGTCATCCCCACAGCGAAGGAAAACGAGGCGTGGTATGCGCCGTATGTCTCGTACTTGAAGAGCCAGAATTTGCTCGACAACAGCTTTGAGGGCTTCTACCTCCTGCCCGCGTCGCGCGCGCAGATGGCGGGCATCTTTGCCTTCGCCGTGCCGGAGGAATGGTACACCGAGCCCAACGCCTCGCTCGTCACCTCGGCCTACGCGAGCCGCGACTACATCGCCGACGTGACGGACAAAACGCCCTACCGCAGCGAAATTCTGCTGATGTACCGCCGCGGGCTGCTCTCCGGCATGGACGCAAAGGGCAGCTTTTATCCCGACCGCAGCGTCAGCCGTGCGGAGATCGCGGCGCTTCTGACGCGCGTTGTCAAACCTGAAACGCGCCTGACGCTCACGTGGACGGTCGCGCCGTATCACTCCGTCAAAAACGCGACGCTCGCGAGCCTTGTCAAAGCGCCGGCAAGCACGTCGCTCCCGACGTCCGCCAAGGACACCGCCGTCATCGACGGTTTGGTTCGCAATATGCTCGCGCGCGGCGAGCACACGATCACGCTGAACTACTCCAAGGCCCTCACCACCGCCACCGCCAGCGCGCTGACGCAGGCGTTCACCTCCTGCGTCAAAACATACTGCGAGCAGATGTACAACGCCGTCTCCTGCCGCTCGTATTCGACGGGCAAGGTCGTACTCACGTTTTCGTCCACCGCCTGTACGGCCAAAACGCTCGAATCGTACCGCGCCAAGGCGCTCGCCGCCGCCATCAAGGTCCACGACTCCCTTTGGGAGAGCGGCACGCTGAGCTACGACATGAGCCAGTATGAGATCGCGCGCACGTATTTTCAATGGCTGTGCGACCACTGCCGCTACGATAACGCCGCCGCAGACGATTCCGCGAGCCATCTTGCCTACGGCGCGCTTGTCAGCGGCCTTGCCGTGTGCGACGGCTACACGGGCGCTTACAACCTGCTCTTGAAGCTCGAGGGCATCGAGTGCACCTCGCTTTTTAACGACAGCCACATCTGGACGCTCGCGACGCTGGACGGCACGCAGTACCACATCGACGTCACCTGGGGCGACCAGTACGGGCGCACGGACCTGCGCTACTTCGGCATGAGCGAGGAGCAGTCCTACCAGTGCCACCCGTGGGGCACAGCGGACAAAAAGAAATAGGGATCGACATATAGGGAGTCCTGAGACGGTATGTCTCAGGACTCCCTTTTTTATCACCATTCGAGCTTTGTGCGCACGTGCGTCAACGGCAGGTGAAAGCTTTCCCGCAGGACGTTGCGATGTTCCGGAGGAAAGTGCTCCTCTGAAAATTCATACAGCGGCAGAACCGAACCGTACTGCTGCGCGGTCTCGTAGAACCAGCAGCTGAATTCCAGACGTTCGAGCTTCGTTTGCAGCGCCGCGATCTGCGCGCGGACGTTGTCGCGCTCTTTGGCAAGGATGTCGCGGCGGGCGCTGAGTGTCTCTCCGCCGGGCCGGATGAGCGGCAGGAACGAGCGAATCTCCTTGAGCGGAAGACCGCAGAATTTCAGGTACTCGATGATTGAAAGCGTTGCAATATCGTCGTCTGTGTACGTTCGCTGCCCATTGCTGGCGCGCACACCGAGAGACAGCAGCCCCTCCTTTTCATAGTAGCGCAGGGTCGATGGGGCAATATTCATCATGCGTGCCACTTCTCCGATTGTATAAGGCATACGAAAATCTCCTTAAAAAACTGTTAAGATAACCGCGCGAAAACCTATTGACTTAAAGGCGACTTTAATAGTTACAGTTTACTTATCCAAATCGGTATTGTCAACAGGAATCAACGGGTAAATTCTCTTCCGTTTGTGCATGATGTTCCGGTACCGACAGTTTTTAAGAAGGAGAAAAGAAGCTATGAGAAAAATGATGCAGCGATCCCTGAGCTGTCTGCTGACTCTCGCGATGGTCGTCACGATGCTGATGACCAGCACGCTCGCAGCAGAGAAAAGCGCAAAACTGGAATTTGACTATTCCGCCAACTACGAATCCTCCAAGGTCGTCAGTCTCGAAGTCTACAAGGGCTACCCCGCAGACAGCTATGCCAAGGAAGAAGAGATCTTCTCCCAGCTCGAAGCGATCACCCCGCAGGCTGACGGCAGCTACGTCGTCACCGCTCCCGGCACCTATGCCTACCATGTGCACGGCACCGGCTACTACAACATTCTTCAGCTCTTCAACGTGACCGAGGCCGACCTCACCGCCGGCGTGAAGAAGCTTTCCGTCATCGGCGGCAAGCTCGGCGGCAACGGCTTCGAGCCGACCATCAAGCCGGAGAAGGCCCCCGCCTCCTATAAGGTAGACCTCCGCGACAGTATGCTTATCTTCTGGCCTGAGGAGATCAACAAGCACTTCGCCCTCGAGCCGCAGAACTACACCACCCCCGCCTTCGACGGCAAGCACGCCGCCAACGAGTTCACCTCTCAGGAAGAGCTGATGGCTTTCCTCAAGAAGATGGACGCCGCTTCCGGCACCATGCATCTCTACTCTGCCGGTACGACCCCGAACTACAAGTATGACCTCCCCCTGGCACTCTTCACTACCTCCGAGATCCCCGCGAACGCCACGCTCGCCGAGGCCGCCAAGATCGTCAAGGGCAACGGCAAGCTGAACGTCTGGTATCAGGCGCAGATCCACCCCAACGAGCCTGCCGCCGGTGAAGGCGCGCTCGTGATGATCGACAACTTTGTCAACGATCCCACCTACAAGGCCCTGCTCGACAAGATCAACATTGTCATCGTCCCCCGCATCAATCCCGACGGCTCCTATCTCTTCAGCCGCGCCACCTACGACGGCTTTGATATGAACCGCGACCATATGTCCCTCAAGGCAGCCGAGCTTGCCCAGCTGCACACCGCCTACCGCCTGTTCATGAGCGAGGTTGTCCTCGACACGCATGAGTTCACCTTCTACGGCGCTTACAACGACGACTGGACGAGCGCCGGTGAATACATGGAGAATGCGGACGATCTTGAGACCACCCCCGCCACCAGCCTGAACAACAACCCCGCCGTGACGAAGATCGGTCTCGACATGGCCAAGCGCGCCTTCTCCGACGCTACGAACGCCGGCCTGCGCGTCAATCACTACGGCACCACCGTCAATAACCCCATCGGCCGCGCCTACTTCGGCCTGTTCAATGCGGTTTCCTTCCTCATTGAGACGCGCGGCATCGGCGCCGGCCGCCAGAACTTTGAGCGCCGCGTCTTCTCTCAGGAAGTTGCCGCCACCTCTTACATCACCTATGCCGCCGAGCACGCCGACGAGATCATGAAGGCGGTCGCCGCCGCCCGTGCCGATGTTGTCGCCAAGGGCAAGACCTATGAGGAAAGCGACGTTCTCGCCCTCTATCAGACCAAGTCCGGCAAGACTCTGACCGACTACACCGCCGCGACCGTGCAGTACAGCGTCGCCGACGGCAGTGAGAAGGTCAGCAAGGCGTCTCCCCTTTCCCTGAACGACACTCTGACCCGCAGCCGCGTCCGCCCGACCGCCTATGTCATTCCCGCGGACACCGCCAACATTGAGAAGATCCTCTACATCATGGACAATCAGGGCGCTGAGTACTACAAGCTCAACGCCGGTACCACCGCAAGCCTCCAGCAGTACTACTATGTCGGCGACTACATGGTGAACGGCAAGGCCAAGGGCATTGAGGCCGGCCTGCGCGACACCGCCGACGTGACCTTCGCCAGCGGCGCTTATGTCTTCCCGATGGATCAGGTCGCCAGCAACGTCATCGCCATGCTTTGCGAGCCCGACGTCACCGACTCCAACGGCTACGACGGCACGCTCTATCAGTACAAGCAGATCGACTACGATAAGGACAGCAAGAACTTCCCCATGTACCGCTACACCGGCAATGACCCGCGCACGACACTTGTGAGCAGCGGCACCGCCACTGAGCCCACCCAGCCCACGCAGCCTGAGAAGCCCTCCCAGCCCGCGAGCGGCGACACCTCCCCCGTCGTCTCCGGCGACAGCCTGTGGAAGATCGCCAGCAAGCAGCTCGGCAATGGCAACCGCTGGACTGAGATCTATGACCTGAATAAGGACACTGTCAAGTCCCCCTCGGTCATTTTCGTCGGTCAGATCCTCAAAATGCCTCTCACGGCAGTGAGCCAGTAAAAAATACGTCAGTGTTTTTTCTCCACAAATTCCCTTCGAACGGGAAAGCGCCTTCCGCGATGCGGAAGGCGCTTTCCTTTTTATTTTCAAATCTCGAATTGCTGACCGTCGCGCGTGATGCGCGCGATGATGCCCTTTTCGTCCGGGTGCGCGGCGATGTAGCGGTCGATGACCTCATACTTTTTCCACATGTGCATCGGGAAGACGTGCCGCACCCTGATCTGCCTCATCAGCTCTTCGATGCCAAGCCCCTCGCTCTCCTCGCCGAGTCTCGGGTCGAGCGGCGCCATCGCCGCTGTGATCTCGGGCGCAATACCGTTGTCCGTCGCCTCGTTTTCGACCGCCGATGCGAGCTTTTCGATCGCCGTGCGGTAATGGGCGGCCATATTGTTGCAGTAAGCCTCGCCCTCGCTCTTCCAGTCCCACCAGTTGAGGTCGCCCCCGTGGTAGACCATCTTCCCCTCAGCGCGCAGAAGATAGGCATTGCCGATGTCCGTCGACTTGATGGCGCGGATGCTCAAATCCTCGCCCGCGACGTCGGTGAGCAGGATGCTGTCGGGCCGCAGGACGGTCGTGCGGGCAAAGGCCTCGTCGGAGATGTTCAGCCATTGCCGCTTGCGCTCGGTGAGGCGCGTATCGCGCGAGACGAAAAAGCGCGCATCGGGGTACTTTTCCAAAAGTGTGAACACCTTGGCGTCGAAGTGGTCCTCATGGCTGTGGCTCGCAAAGACGAGCAAGGGCTTTTCGGGGTTTAATTCCGGCAGCGCGCCCGTGTAGTCGGGCTCGTAGGTATAGTCAAAGAGCGAGTAAAACTTGTCCCATTCGACAAGATACGCGCTGTGGGCGATAAACGTGACGGTCATGCGGTTTCTCCTTTCGCTGTGGAGGATGGAAGTTTGCTTGTAGTATCATAGCAGACGCCGCGGCGCGGCGCAAGGGAAAAGGCTTTGCAAAATCGCGCGGATATGGTAAAATATTTGAATCTATCCCCTGACTTCACGAAAGGAGCCGCGCGATGCTGAAAAAAGCCTATGTCGAGATCACAAACCGCTGCAACCTCGCCTGCTCCTTCTGCCCCAAGACGAAGCGCGCGCCGCGCACGATGAGCGCACAGGAATTCGGCCTCGTCCTCTCGCGGCTTGAGGGGTATGTGCAGTACGTCTACCTGCATGTGATGGGCGAGCCGCTGCTGCACCCTGAGCTTACGACGCTCCTCGCCCTCGCCAAAGCGCGGGACATGAAGATCTGCATCACGACAAACGGCACGCTGCTCCAAAAGCGTTCCGATGAGCTGCTTGCCGCCGAGAGCCTGCACAAGATCAGCGTCTCGCTCCACAGTTTTGAGGGCAACGACGGCGCGGACGAGCAGGAGCTTTCTTACCTGACACAGGTCTGGAACTTTGCTGAAAAGGCCGCGAAAAAACGCGTCATCGTCGCGCTGCGCCTCTGGAACGACGGCGGCGCGGACGCGCGCAACGGCGAAATTCTCGACTTTCTGCGCTCTCGCACAGGCGATAACTGGCCCGAGATGCGAAACGGCAGCTTTCTTCTGCGCGACCACCTGTATTTGGAGCGCGCGGGCAAATTCGACTGGCCCGATCTGAGCGCCGGCGAATCCGGCGCACAGTTCTGCTACGGCCTGCGCGACCAGCTCGGCGTGCTAGTCGACGGCACGGTCGTGCCCTGCTGCCTCGATCATGAGGGCGATGTGGCGCTGGGGAACCTCTTCACCCAGCCGCTTACCGAAATTCTGACCTCCCCGCGCGCGTGCACTCTGCGCGAGGGTTTCTCCCGGCGGAAGCCCGCCGAAGAGCTCTGCCGCCGCTGCGGCTTCGCCGCGCGCTTCAACAAATGATATGATGACAGAACATTGGGAAAACTTAAATGCCCTGACCGCGCCGCTGCTCACGTGGTATGACCTAAACGGCCGCACGCTGCCATGGCGCAGCGTCGTCACGCCGTACCGCACGTGGGTCTCGGAGATCATGCTCCAGCAGACGCGCGTGAGCGCCGTCATTCCGTACTTCGAGCGCTTCATGGCAGAGCTGCCCGACGCCGCGGCGTTAGCCACCGTGCCGGAGGAACGGCTCTTGAAGCTCTGGGAGGGGCTCGGCTACTACTCGCGGGCGCGGAATCTGCAAAAGGCGGCGAAGGTCATCGTCTCGGACTTTGGCGGCGAGTTGCCGCGCACTTGTGCAAGTCTCAAAACGCTCCCCGGCATCGGCGACTACACCGCCGCCGCCATCGCCTCGATCAACTTCGGCGAGCCGGTCGCCGCGGTGGATGGAAATCTGCTGCGCGTCGCCGCGCGCGTCAGCGGCTGCGCCGACGACATCATGGACGCGAGGGTACGAAAGCAATTCACCGCGCATCTCAACGACGCCATCGACTTAGCCCGCCCCGGTGCGTACAATCAGGCGATGATGGACCTCGGCGCAACGGTGTGCCTGCCGAACGGCGCGCCGAAGTGCGAGATCTGCCCCGCGCGAATGATGTGCGAGGCGTACAAAAACGGCCTCACCGAAGTCTTACCCGTGCGCGCGAAGAAAAAGGCGCGCAAGATCGAAGAGCGCACGGTGCTGCTGCTCTTTCAAAACGGCAAGGCCGCGCTGCGAAAGCGCGCGGACACGGGACTTCTCGCCTCACTCTGGGAATTCCCGAGCGTTTTGGGGAACCTCGACGAGGCGGGCGTTTCGCTTGTGCTCGCGCAGATGGGACTTTCGGCGCAAACTGTCGAACCCGCGGGCAGCGCGAAGCACATCTTCACCCACATCGAGTGGGATATGAAGGGCTACTTCGCCGACGTGACGGGCGAAAACGACGATCTATTCTGGGCGGACGCCGCGGCGTTCGACGCCGCCGCCATCCCCACCGCATTCAAGAAATTTGCCGCGCTCGTTCGCGCGCGGCTGCAATAAGAGAGGGAGAACAACGACCATGGCACAGCTTTACTTCAAATACGGCGCGATGGGCTCGAGCAAGACGGCCAATGCGCTGATGGCGCGCTTCAACTACGAAGAGCGCGGGCAGAAGACGCTCCTCTGCAAGCCCCAGCTCGACACGCGCGACGGCGACCACATGGTGCACTCGCGCATCGGCCTCGAATATCCCTGCGTCTACTTCCACGAGATGCGGCAGATGGACGAGGAGGAACTCAAGAAAAACGCCTGCATCATCGTCGACGAGGCGCAGTTTTTGACAAAGGAGGAGGTCTTATACCTCGTCCATCTCGTCGACGACTGCGGCATCCCCGTCCTCTGCTACGGGCTGCGCGCCGACTTCAAGGGCGACCTTTTCCCCGGCAGCTACGAGCTGCTTGTCATGGCCGACAAGTTAGAAGAGGTCAAAACCATCTGCTGGTGCGGCAAAAAGGCCGCGTTCAACGCGCGCTTTGACGCGCAGGGCCATGTCGTCAAGCAGGGTGCGCAGGTCGTCATCGGCGCGAACGACCAGTACATCGGCCTGTGCCGCAAGCACTGGATGCTCGGCGACCTCGGCCCCGACTTCAACGGTCAGGGCACGGGCGACTGATGCGCTGCGAGATCTGTCCCCGTCGCTGCAATGCGGAGCGCACGTCGGAGAAAGCGGGCGGCGTCTGCCGCATGCCCGCGGGCTTAGTCGTCGCGCGCGCCATGCTGCACATGTGGGAAGAGCCCGTCCTCAGCGGGAAAAACGGCGCGGGCTGCATCTTCTTTTCGGGCTGCAATTTGGGCTGCGTGTTCTGCCAGAACGGGCGCATCAGCCACGAGAATTTTGGCAAGGTCATTACGCCGGCACATCTGCGCGAGATCATGGAAGACCTCGTTTCGCAGGGCGCGCACTGCATTGACTTAGTCACGCCCACGCATTTCACCCCCTGGGTGCTCGAAGCGCTGCGTAAGCCGCTTCCCGTCCCCGTTGTGTGGAACAGCGGCGGCTACGAGCGCGTGGAAACGCTCAGAACGCTTGAGGGTAAGGTGCAGATCTATCTGCCCGACTTAAAATACGCCATGGAACGCCCCGCGCGCGAGCTTTCCGCCGCGCCGGACTACTTTGAAGCTGCCGCCGCGGCCATCGACGAGATGGTGCGTCAGGTCGGGGCGTATCAGATTGGGGACGACGGCCTGATGCGCTCCGGCGTCATTTTGCGCCACCTCGTCCTGCCGGGGCAGATGGAGAACACCAAGCGTGTCATCGACTATGTCTCGACGCATTTTCCGCCAAAGACGGTGCTCTTTTCGCTCATGAGCCAGTATACGCCGCAGCCCGGTTCGACCGGCGCGCTCGCGCGGCGCTTAAATGAGCGAGAGTACCGCACGGCGGTGCAGTACATGCTCGACTGCGGCCTGACCGACGGCTTTTGTCAGGAGCTCTCGAGCGCCAAAGAGGAATACACGCCCGTCTTCGACCTACAGGGGGTATAGGATGGCGAATCAGCTCAACTGCCTGCGCTGCGGCGCGGGGATGCAATTTATCAGGCGTGAAAAATTCCAGCTCGGCCAGACCGGCTGGGTGCTCGGCGACCTGCCGAATCTCTTCGCGGGCGCGATGGAGATTGAAATTTACGTCTGTCCCAAGTGCGGAAAGCTCGAATTCTTCCAGCCCGGCAGCGACAAATTCGCAGGTACGGCGGACGAGGCAAAGACCGGCTCCGGCTATCTCCCGCCCGACGCGCCGGGCGGTCTGCCGCGCAAAAAGTGTCCCCTCTGTGGGGCGGTGCTCGACTTTGACTATGGCCGCTGCCCGTACTGTGAGCACGAATTCTGATAGCAAATTGTAATATTCTTTCTCATCAATACAAGGAGGACTCGATATGGAACGTGTCAGCAAGCGGAATTACTACTTAGACATCGCGCAGACGGTGCTTGAGCGCGCGACGTGCCTGCGCCGCGTCTACGGCGCGATCATCGTCAAAAACGACGAGATCATCTCCACCGGCTACAACGGCTCGCCGCGCGGACGCAAGAACTGCGTCGACCTCGGCTACTGCACGCGCGAGCAGCTCAAGGTCCCGCGCGGCGAGCGCTACGAGCTCTGCCGCAGCGTCCACGCCGAGGCGAACGCCATCATCTCCGCCCAGCGGCGCGACATGGTCGGCGCGACGATCTATTTAGTCGGCCGCGACGCGCGCAGCGGCGAGCTGCTGCACGACGCGACGAGCTGCCCCATGTGCCGCCGCATGATCATCAACGCCGGCATCGACGAGGTGGTGATCTGCCGGACGGAGGAGGAGTTTGATATCGTTCCGGTGCAAAAGTGGATCGACGAGGATGACTCGCTATAACTTCAAAAAAGCGGCTTTGCCGCTTTTTTGAAGGAGTTTCGCTGCGCTTCGTGCCTTGCCGCCCGCAGGGCGGCTGCGACACGCGCTCCGCGCAAAGAGTAATTTGTCACGCACATGTCGCGACAAATTACGATTGAAATTTATTTCGCGTCTGTGGGCGCGAAAATCTGCGATGCGTTATGCCTGTTTGCCGCCTGGGGGCGGCAAATGCGGCGATCCTACTCTTTCAAATCGAAAAAGTGCGGTGCTTATGGCGCCGCGCTTTCTTCTTTTGGGGAAAAATTCTGTAAAACCTTGCAAATACCGCCCTTTCGGTGGTAGACTGTAAATAATTACGCCCCGCTTTCATTCGGCGCGGGCAGAAAAGAGGAAAACACCAATGGACAAGAAGAAATTCTATATCACGACCCCCATCTACTACCCCTCCGACAAGCTCCACATCGGCCACACCTACTGCACCGTAGCGACCGACGCGATGGCGCGCTACAAGCGCCTGACGGGCTATGACGTCATGTTCCTGACCGGCACCGACGAGCACGGCCAGAAGATCGAAGATAAGGCCAAGGCCGCGGGCGTGACCCCGCAGCAGTTCGTTGACAACATCGTCTGCGGCGAAAAGGGCATCCTCGATCTGTGGAAGCTCATGAATATTTCGAACGACCGCTTCATCCGCACAACGGATGACTACCATGTCGAGGCCATCCAGAAGATCTTCAAGAAGATGCACGACAACGGCGACATCTACAAGGGCACCTACAAGGGCAAGTACTGCAAGCCCTGCGAGAGCTTCTGGACGGAGAGCCAGCTCGTTGACGGCAAGTGCCCCGACTGCGGCCGCGAGGTCGAGGACGCCGAGGAAGAGGCCTACTTCTTCAAGCTTTCCAAGTACGCCGACCGCGTGCAGCACCTGCTTGAGGACACCGACTTTCTCCAGCCCGCCTCTCGCGTCAACGAGATGGTCAACAACTTCATCAAGCCGGGTCTTGAAGACCTCTGTGTCTCCCGCACGAGCTTCACCTGGGGCATCCCCGTGGACTTTGACCCGGGTCACGTCGTTTACGTCTGGGTCGACGCGCTCTTCAACTACTGCACGGCGCTCGGCTTTATGAACGAGAAGTACGACGATTACGACAAGTATTGGCCCGCCGACGTTCACTTCGTCGGCAAGGAGATCGTCCGTTTCCACTCCATCATCTGGCCCGCGATGCTCATGAGTATGGGCATGCCGCTTCCCAAGCACGTCTACGGCCACGGCTGGCTCGTGATGGACGGCGGCAAGATGAGTAAGTCCAAGGGCAACGTCGTTGACCCGTATGTGCTCGCCGAGCGCTTCGGCGTGGACGCGCTGCGCTTCTTCCTGCTGCGCACGTTCCCGTTCGGCTCGGACGGCAACTTCTCGAATGAGCTGCTCATCAACACCATCAATGTCGACCTCGCCAACGACCTCGGCAACCTCGTCTCCCGCACGACGGCCATGGTCGAAAAATATTTCGGCGGCACGCTGCCGGAAAGCCGTCAGGCCGATGCGCTCGACGACGAGCTCATCTCTCAGCTCTCGGCGCTTCGCGGCAAGTATGAAGCCGAGATGGAGAAGTTCCAGTTCCAGAACGCGCTTGAGCTCATCTTCAAGTGCATCCAGCGCGCCAACAAGTATATCGACGAGACCGCACCCTGGGCGCTCGCCAAGGACGAGGCCAACAAGCCCCGCCTCGCTTCCGTCATGTATAACCTCCTCGAGAGCATCCGCATCTGCACGGTGCTGCTCACCCCGTTCATCCCCGATTCCTGCGAGAAGATCTTCGCGCAGATCGGCGCGTGCGAGTGCTGCCGCGATTGGGACAGCGCCGCGAAGTGGGGCAGCCTGAGCGCCACCGTCACCGTCCACAAGGGCGAGGCCATCTTCCCGCGCGTGGACGCGCAGAAGGCGCTCGAAGAGCTTGAGGCCATTCAGGAGGCTCAGAAGAAGGCCGCGCTGCCCGCGATGGAGTTTGAGCCGATGGCGGAGGAAAAGGTCGATTTCGACACGTTCTGCAAGTCCGACTTCCGCGCCGTCAAGGTCAAGGCCTGCGAGGCCGTGAAGAAGAGCGAAAAGCTCCTGCGCTTCACGCTCGACGACGGCACCGGCACCGACCGCCAGATCCTCTCCGGCATCCACAAGTTCTACGAGCCTGAAGACCTCGTCGGCAAGACGCTCGTCGCCATCGTCAATCTGCCCCCGCGCAAGATGATGGGGCTTGAGAGCTGCGGCATGCTGCTCTCTGCTGTCCACACCGAGAAGGGTGAGGAGGTCCTCAACCTTATTATGGTGGATGATAAAATTCCTGCTGGCGCGAAGCTTTGCTAAACAAAAAGGGAGCCGGTTCCCGGCTCCCTTTTTACTCCGCGCAGGCGCGGAGGGAACGCAGCGCCAAAAGCGCTGCACGAATGCGACCCCCATTTTCTTTCCCGAGAAAGAAAACGGGCGTCGCCCGTCCAAAAGAAAGGCGTTTAGATTGGCAGTCTCAATCTTGAATGGCCTTTATGCCTCCGGAATGGAAGTACCTGCGCGCGGCGTTGCCGCGTTTGAAGCTGCTATACGATTTGCCTCTGCTCCTATCATC
>ENA-ORRW01001197-ORRW01001197.1-human-gut-metagenome-genome-assembly--contig:-NODE-1197-length-26138-cov-5.828356_pt1 | contig 26138 bp, 30 predicted proteins | sample MGYA00242183_ERZ509150 | MGnify/ENA primary metagenome ERZ509150 (study PRJEB26280, sample SAMEA2338639) | human gut metagenome | biome: human gut; feature: human-associated habitat; material: faeces... | reverse complement strand
CCCCGCTACGAACCCCTTTGACAGTGTGTTTTCCTAATAGGCGCTAATCATATGCCTATGCAGGGAAGAAAGTCTGCATCCACAACTTTGCTTCTGCGGCAAATCCGGGCGGTGGTGTGGTGAAAGGTTCTTCGGCACAGGAAGAGGCAATCTGCCGCTGTTCCACGCTGTATCCGAATCTCAAAGAAGAAAGCCTTTGGAAGCAATTCTACGCGCCTCATCGCCGCCAACAGAACCCGCTGCACAATGATGACTGCATCTACACACCGGGCGTTATTGCGTTCAAGTCCGATACTGCGTATCCCAAGCTGTTGCTGGAAGACAAGTGGTATTCTGTCAATGTGTTGACCTGCGCGGCCCCGAATCTCCGGGAGTGCCCCAGCAACGGTATGAATCCAAGTGATGGAAACACCGCTGTGCGCATCAGCCAGAAAGAACTGCAGGCGCTGCACGAAAAGCGGATGAGAAAAGTGCTTGATATTGCCTGGAAGAATGGCAATGAGGTTGTCATCCTTGGCGCATTCGGATGCGGTGCGTTCAGCAACCCGCCGTTGGCTGTAGCACATGCAATGAAGGCAGTGGTGCAGGAATACCGGATGAAGTTTGAAACCATTGAGTTCGCTGTATATTGCTCACCGCGAGATGATTCGAATTTCCGCGTATTCCAGAATGTTTTAGGAAGCCTGTAGCTACCGAGTGATGGAACACCTTGCAACTTTCCCAGAAGACAAAAGGCCAGTGAACGGGCAAGAAAAAACGCTGAGGATGCTGGTTGTGAGTTGGGGAAAGGCGAAACCTATCATGTGGCCTACCCAAAGGGAGTACGATGCAAGAAAAAGAATGAGGAATGAAAGACTTGCCAAATACCGCGCAAATGACGAATCAACGCGATATGCTTGGGGCGTGTATTGCTGCTTTCATATAGTGCGGATAATCCAGAAATATTCGTGCAAATATACGCATAAAAATCGCTGAAAATAACACTAAACGACACGAATGACAAAAACGGAACCAACAAAGGACAAAGCTATGAAATTCGTGGACAATTACGATAAATTGAGATATACTTTTGTTAGAGCAAAATATTGTATAAAGTGAGGTGTGGTTCCGCGTGTTGTTTTTACTGATGAACAAAGATACAAAGTGGCTTTTGTTTGATTGCTATGAGGACGAGTTCGGTTTTGTGGCAGGCAAAGAAATTGAATGGTATACAGAATCTCGACCTATCGGATACGATAACATTGGCGATTTTCTTGATGCACGCAAGGCACCTAAGCACAGGAAACACATCGCAGAGCTACTGAAAAAGTATGGCTGTGAATCCATTGAGAATTTTCTGAAATTGACCCACGCCCTTTCTCTTAACGACACATTCTGGGTAAAACAACCGGAAAGCACCCTGTCTTGGAACGATGTTTCCCTGTATCGCAACGAGTTCGATGAATTGGTTTCCAACGCAGCTTTCGATGGCGTCATCTCTTCAACAACTCTTTCTTCGACATCTCCTGAATTTGGGACAGACGGTGCGTATGCCAAGTGCTGGCAGCGAGAAAATGGAACGGCCTACCTGTACAAAAGCGGCAGCGACACCTACGAAATCGAACCGTTATCTGAATATCTCGCTACTCAGGTAGCCGATATTCTTTGCCGCGACAATGTCAAGTACGAACTTGCCTTCTATCATGGACGCTTGGCATCGAAATGCAAACTGTTCACCAGTGAACGGTTTGGCTTGGTTAAGCTGTCGGCATTACCGGTTTCCAATCGCAGGAATCCCGCTGCATTCCTCAAATTCGCTGAACAATACGGCAGCGAGGACCTTATGCGCCGGATGTTCGTGTTGGACGCGCTTATTCTCAACATTGACCGGCACTTGGGGAATGTTGGGTTCCTTTTCGACAACGATACGATGCAAATTACCGGAATGGCTCCTGTGTATGACAACAACCGCAGCCTGCTGTTCCAATTCGATACAGAAGCCCTTGAAAAGAACCCGGCGTGGTGCATATCAAAGTGCGAGCCGAGGGTTGGCGGGGATTTCATCAAGACGGCACAGGCGATGCTTACCGATGATTTGCGTGCGGAACTAAAGAACATGGCAGGCTTTAGATTCAAGGAACCTGAAAACATTGATGTGCCGAAGGACCGGCTGGATGTGTTGAGCAAAATCTTCAATCTGCAGCTGAATAAAATACTGAAATGATTTACTGCCGAGAGGGGAGTCGTGGAATGCGACTCCCTTTTCTGCTGCTATCGATGATACAGTCGGCGGGTTTGTTTGGTGCGTATGGGCTATGCACTTGTTAGAGACTTGCTAAACACTTGTCAGGGACTTTCTTTGGCTTGTTGGAGTGAGGCTTTCCGTATACTATTTTGCATGTATAGGTGTTAGTATGTTTTTCCGTTCTGAACGATGCAGGCAGGGCTGACTCCGGCTGCACGACCGGCGGGACGGCAGGCACGGTGAACCTCGGCAGAAGGATTCATCCAGAGCGGATAGCCGCTTCCCAAGGCAGGGAACCGTCCGGGTTGTATGCACAAAGAAAGAAGTTTGTCAATAGCGAAGTGCCTGAATTAAAAGTCTCGTTTTGGAAAATCTCCCACAACAACTGCTAGGTATCGGCGGGAGATAATCGGAATCAAGGCAACCAAAACTTGCCGTTTTCGATATGCTCCTAATTGCTATTTGGTAATGCCTGTCGTATAATATATATAATAATGTAGGCGGCAGCAAAACCAATGGACATTTGGCGGCGGAAAAAGGAAATATAGCAGATAGGATTGTAGGTGGCATCCATGGGGCTTTGGCAAATCCTGAAAGGCGAACAGCCGGGACTTCTTAAATCTCTCCTGCATTACCGGAACGCAGGACAGTTCGGTGAATACCTGATTGACTATGCCTTACAGAGCAATGGCATCGAAGGGGAGCGTGTGGTTCTTACTAACCTATACCTGCCGATGAAAGGCAAGACCACCGAAATCGACTTGCTGATGCTACATGAGAAAGGCATCTTTGTCATCGAGAGCAAATACTACAGCGGCTGGATATTCGGCAGCGAAGACCAGCTGAAATGGACACAGTGCTTCAGAAATGGTCGCAAGGAACACTTCTACAATCCCGTCAAGCAGAACCGCACGCATATCAGGGCATTGGCGGAGTATCTGTCTATGCCGGAAGAAGCCTTTTCATCCTATGTCGTATTCTCGGAACGCTGCACGCTAAAGAAAGTCCCGCGATACTTTGACGGAGATATCACGGTATGCCACCGTCATACGATGCTGCACCTTATGCGGAAGCGGATAAAGGATGCACCGGTAGTATATTCTCATGCGGATATTGAGAGATTAGCCGAACTGCTCCGTCCTCTCACTGAGGTGACGAAAGAAGAAAAGCAGCAACATATTGAGGACCTGAAAACGAAGTGCCCGTTCTGCGGTCAGCCTCTGGTTATGCGACATGGCAGAAACGGTGCGTTCTGGGGATGCAGCAGCTATCCGAAATGCCGGTACACGCGCTCGCTGGACTGAGTACTGCTTGCAGAACGGAAAAGCTAAGGAGGCGCTTATGGATACTTTAGAAAAGACCATCGACTGGACACCTATGACCGAGTCCTCGCCTCCTGAATCCGATTCCTACCTCGTCACCCGCAAAGACCCTCTTCTGACCACGACTGCCTTTTATGAGCACGGCGAATGGTGGGATGGACCGTTGTGCGAATGGGCGTGGCCGGAAGGCATGATTGTTGCCTGGAAGCCGATGCCGAAACCCTATAACCCCGCGAAATGAGGAAACTATGTTTGCTATGATTTGCACCGATAATCTTCGGTACAAGAAAACAAAGTATTACGATTCCGAGTATGTCATCAAGGGCACGCTCCATATCAATGAGCATGCCTATGCCTTCTCGCATTACGAGGGTGCGTTTGAGGTTCTCGGAATCCGCTGGCTGAGCAACTACACGAAAGGCCGATACAGCAAGGATACGGGTTTAGAGTTCAGTTTCGGTGCAGATACCGAGGAAGGGCGGCTTTTGCAGGAACATAAGGACGAAGCAATTGAGTGTATCTTGCAAACCGTACATGCGTATAAGCTGACGAACATTGATGCGTGGGTCGAATACTTCAACTTTGCTGTAAGTTGCACGGGAACTTATCAGTATTCCGTGACGCGGTGTCAGGCATTCCCCGATGAGCGGTTTCGCTGCACTATCAAGACGCCTTCGCCAGACTGCGTGCTAACCTACAGCTTCAACTTCGATGAGGAAGAATTCCCGAGACTCGAAACGCCCTACTTTCCGGGTGTGGAACTCATCGAAACGGACATCGATAAGGAATTCATCATGAGTCCCGGCAAATGGCTGTACGGTATCCTGAACATCACCTGCGGCCCGGATGACGAAAATCCCTTGCCGCTGTGCAACGACCATGCCAGAATCGCGGACCTTGAAACCGCCTTGGACTGCGAGGTCAAGCTTAAAGGGTTCGAGAGAGAAAGCAAAGGACAGCCGAACAATCTGATACTGTTCTCAGACATCCAGAAAGAATACGAAAAAATGCGGGGAGATAAATGATTGTGATGTGCTCGGGAAAAACACGGCAAAGCAGTGGCAAAACAATGACAAAGACTTTTTAATTCAGAGGTCACCAAAAACGGTGGCCTCTTTTTTGGTGACGAAATTTGTCCGTACAAGGTAGTATATGGTATAATAGGAGACAGAAGAAAGCAACGCGAGGGAGCTGCAATGAAATCGAAAGCGAAAAGAAACAATAATCGCCCGGCGTCATTCCGCGAGAAGTGCAGGAATGCATTCGCTGGAGCCATAAAGGGACTGGCGAACATCAATGCTGCGGAAAAAGAAAATGTGGCAGCGTCATTCGACCTCGATAAACGCAGTGTGGAGCGGCGTATTGATGCCATTGAGAAGAACCGAGCCGTGGCGAAGCGTATTGCAGAGGGCTGCATAAAGGGCGACCCAAGCTTCAACTTTGATGACGAATGGATTGCGATAAACATCCTCATGGACCCGCCGTACAATGTCGGTGAAGAGATGTTCTGTTATTCTCTGGCAGCGGCTATCTGGATTCTCGACGCGATTCGGGCGAACCAGAAGATGGATGAGGCGCTGGCGCTCCTTCCGAAAGACAAAGATAAACTGGATTCCGTGCGCCTGCCGAAATGCGTTTCGCCGTGCTACAGCGAGGCAGTGTTGCGGAGCATGGTATACACCATCCTGTACCGGAACGAGGACTGTGTTGGACTTATAAAATCCCCGAAGGACCCGGCAAGGGTCTTTGTCACGGATGGGTATACGATTGCAGGGAAACAGCATCAGGATGTGCCGTCCAGACATGTGTTTGAGGGGATTCTGGCTTTGCTGCCGGAAGACATGGTCGATAATGCCGTAAACACATTCGCGTTCATGTCAAAAGCCGCATTGAGCCGGTATTTCACCTGCCGCAACAAGTGGATAAAGAAAGAAATTAAATTCGCCCAAGAGCTCAGAAAGAAAACAGAAGAACTCAAGGTCATTTCTGAGGAAAGCGTCAAACTGTCAGAAAAAGCGAAAGCTGCCTTTGCCGGAAAGAGTATTCAGCAAAGAATAGAAGGTGTCCCGCTTATTGACGATAAGATGCAGGTTGCAGCAGATGTATTTGACCTCAAAAACCGCAGCGATAATATCATCGATGAGATGGAAGCGATTCAGGATGAACGCGATGCACTCTATGACGAGATTTCCGATTTTCAGAACGACAGCATTATAAAATCCTACTGGACCGAAGAAAGCTGGGCAAAACGGTATCCGAAACTCATAGCAAGGTATGCGGCGCGGTATTCAGTGCCGGACCCGTATGAGATGTGCTTTGCCTTCTACTACCTCCTCGACCAGGGCGATGACCTCGCGTGGCTATATTATCCGACCAGTGTTATCCTGTCCTTCTCTGCAGCTCAGCTGCCGTGGAGCGGTGGGACCGTGAAGGAGTTGAGCGACAAGAACGGAGCTAACACGGCGGATATCATCGATGTTTTCCCGCACATTGACATTTACCACGAGCTCCATACGAAGGATAGCCGGATGGTGCCGATTTCCTGGAACGATATGAGCCTGCACCTGCCTCCCAATACGAAGCGGAAGGATAACCTCAGATACACGCCATCGAAAGCTATATACACCTTCACGAACGGCGCGATAGTGCCCCGTAATACAAGGAACATCGATGTGTTCGAGGAATCCCTCTACGACTGCGGCGTAACGGCAGATGAGGGCAAGGCTATCTATGGAGCCTATATCTCTGTGCTCTCTAACCTCGAAGAGCGGGTGGATTTCAAGGATGATTCCGAGTCTCTCGCAGCACAATGCAAGGAGTATGAGAAGGAGCTCGAAAGGCTCCGAAAAGAGAATGAGCAGCAGAAAGAGGAGCTATACAAAACAAAGAAGGCGTTGTCTGATAAAGATACCATCTTAGAGAAGCAGGCGAATAAGAGAACCGTAGAAAAGCAGGAACTCAACGACCTGCGCGAACTGATATTCGCTCTGACCAACGATGCAGGGGAGGAGAAGCCCAGCCAGAAACCGAACACCGCGTTCCCGTACCATACCCAGAAGAAGCATGTTGTGTTCGGCGGTCATCCGACCTGGCTGAAAGCCATCAAACCGATGCTGCCCGATGTCAAGTTCATTGAAGGCGTACCGAGCAGCGAGCAAATCAAGGGTGCCGAGATAGTATGGCTGCAGACGAATTATATGTCTCATAAGGCATTTTATAAAATCATCGATATCGTCCGCAGCAAGAACATCCCGCTCCGGTATTTCACGAGCGCCTCGGCAACAAAGGGCGCAGAACAGGTAGTGGTGGCGGACAGCGGTAAATGACCGCTTTAAAAACGAAGGAAAAAGCAAATGGGCAAATACATGACGCACGAACAGCTGCCGTTCAAGGGTAAGCTCGTTAAAATCCGGCTGCGGACCTATGGATTCAACAGTATTGTCACTCAGCCACGAAATGAGGAGGAACTCCTCGAAATCACGCCGGGCGGCACCGTGAAACTCACGACAACCCGCGTGGACGGTCGGCAGAAACGCAAGGTTCAGATACCGGTGGAGGATGCCGAATACATCTTCAATGCGTTTATTGCCGTATTCTCCGAATACAATAAAATGAAAATCCCGACCAATTCCGGATTCTGGAGAGTCCGCCTGCTGACCGATGAGAATGAAGTGTTCTTCTACCATGGCTCGAACGGACAGGATTTTGTGTACGAGGGCAAGACCTTAACTGAGATTCTCAGGGAAAGGACGACGCTCAAAGAACTCAATGGCTTTGCTATGAGCATCGATAAAGAAAGCCATGTGTCGAGCATCGACATCGACTTCCATCAGACGGTGACGGAGGATGCAGCTGAGAAGGTCGCAGAAAAGTATCATGCGCCGGTGGAGGAGACCACCGAGCGGCTCATCATCAGCAACAGGACCCATGAAATCGTCTACAACCGCAGGGTGGGGAACAACAAGCGTGTATCCCTGACATTTGAGATGCCTGAAGCGGTCAAGGACCTGCTTGCATGGTATGAGGAGCAGCCTCTGTTTGAGCCTGGCGAGGCGAATCCGAAACCTGTCACAAAAGAAGGTGTCAGTAGGACCTACCAAATCACGGTTTTGTACACGGACAAGAAATCGGCATCCTATTCCGGGTTTTTCGACAAGGAAGGACTTCCGTACAACTGGGCAAACTTCATCGGCAGAGTTGCTGCGTTCTTTGACACGGAGAGTCTCGGCGAGATGTTCAATGCGAGAACCTTCGACCGAGTCCCGGCAAAGACTGACGATGCCGTTTTCTGCGGCGTTGAGATTCTCGGCGTGGTCGGAGTTCGGTATTATCGGTGCGATGACGAGGTGTGTTTGGGTGATGTTGTCATTGTGCCGACTCCTGCGAAGAAGCAGAATCTGACCGGGCAAGTCGTCGAACTCCGACGCTGCAAGGCGACTGCCATCCCGAAAGAGTTGCAGAAAGGCAAAGATGTCCTGTACATCATCAAGGACAGCGACGCTGAAGAACTCAGATAATGGTGCGGGTTAAGCAAAACCTGCTTTTCCAAGACGGAAATTCCGGCGGCTACGATAATTGCCGATGGAGGGATACGCATGGACGAAAAGAAAAGAATACCGGTCGTAGAGGCCGATGGTTGGATTCCGGTCCAAGAAGGTTTGCCGAAAAAGTCGGATTATTATCTCGTGACCCGAGGCAGAAAAAGGATAACCACCATGCTGTACTTCACACGGGGGAAATGGTGGAGCGACAGCCTGTGCCAAGACCGGTGGCCGGACTATATGATTTTGGCATGGCAGCCTAGGCCGAAGCCCTATATGGGCGGTGCCGATGAGTTTATACCGAGTATCAGTGTTGACGATGCGATTGAGGCGTTACGAGAAGTAAAAACTGCAATGCAGCACTATACCTCCATCATGAACAAAGTTTGGAATACGGATGTCTCGGCAGATAAGGACTTCCAGAGAGAGTTCAACCACTTTTACCGGATACGGCGTAACGAGGAGTGGCGGAAGAAGTTTTACCGAATTTTCGAGGATACGAAACAGAAGACGGCACCGGATTTTGCTGAGGTCTTAGAAGAACTGTACGCACAAACCGGAAATGTCGAAGCGTCTTTTGCCAGCAAGATGGTCGCAACACTTAACCCGAATAAGCCTATCTGGGACAGCATGGTCCTGAGTGTTTTGCTGATGAAACCCGAAACAAAGAACGGAAAAGCGACGGTGAGCAGCGTGATTAGCTGCTACAATGACATCGACCGCTGGTACTATGACTTCAAAAAGCACCCAACCGCAAAAGAGTGGATTCGGAAATTTGACAAGGCATTCCCGGAATACAAGGACATCAGCGCAACTAAGAAGATTGATTTCATCCTCTGGGCGGGCGGCGAGGCACGCATAAAGACAAAACGGGAATTGGCGTGCGGAAGCAAGGACTGCGCTGCGGCTGAGAACGAACAGAACTAGAGGAACAGAGCAATGTATGATGGCGTACCCTTTTCGGGAAAGTTGGTAAAGCTGCGGCTGAAATCAAATGCTTTGAGCTACGGGCCTATCCCGGAGCCAGATGCCGAGGTGGAGCAGAAGCTTGAAGTTTCCGTTAAGAAGAAAACGGCAAGACTGTCCTGCTACAATTTCGGGAACGGGTCGAAGTATCTGTTGAATCAGGTATATGTGCGCAGAGAATCCGAAAAGGACATCAGGGATATTCTGGCAATGTTTGAGGCGGCGTTTTCTGCCTATGAGCCAACAGGGTTTGTTTGCGATGGCGGGAGCTGGGAACTCGTTCTGACCAACGATAAGAAGGAACGCTTCCATTACGAGGGCACGCTCTGCACGGATTTCAGCTGGCAGGGAAAGAACGCATCCGACCGCCTGCGCTCGATACTCGACTGGCCAGACCTCTGGGCGTTTGCGCCTGCATTGGAGGAAGAAGCCGATGCGGGCAGCGAGACCGATGACGAGGATACGCTGATGTGGCACACGAACGTTGTGCGAGAAAAAGGCGAACCCTGAACGCTCAGTGGCCGGGTTGGATGCGCGGCAGAGTATAGTGTGTTCAGAACGGAAGAACCAGCATACTCTGGCATCCAGCTGGCGGTAGAGCAACGCTACAGCAGGAGGGAAAATGACGAAAGTCTCGGAGCAAATTCCGGGGCTTTTTCAGAAAACGGTTTTGTTCTTGGCTGAATTTTTCGCATGAAATCTACGAACGGTTCCTTCCAGCTGATAAAAACAAAACACCCCCGGCAGAGATAAATTCTCCACGGGGGCTTGTATCCGATGTGCTATTTTAAGGGATTGAATAGCCTTCAACGCCAAGACAAGCATAGAAAAAGTTCTTAGACCACATGTATCGATAAGCACCCTCTTGCTTGTTGTCTTCGAGAACGGTACAGAACACTTTGCCGCCATAAGTTACTTTATATGTGTCATAATTGGTTAGCTCGTCTTTGTCAAAAGCCTCAAATGACCCGTCTTCATTGCAATAAATGCCGTAATATCCCTTACCATCGGAATATACGACCCACTGAATCTTGCAGGACGGGTTTGCGACTACAAAGAAAGAACCTGTTTCGCTAATTAGACTAGGGACCTCTGACAACTGTACAATATCATTATAGCGCTCTATTAGATTGGTGAGCTTTTGCTCATGCTCAATATTAGAAACAAGACTTCCGTCTTTTGAAGCAACCGTAAAAATTTGGGTGGTGCTCTTCTGAACAGCAAACTCATCTGTAGCATACAGCGAAGACAATTCCGTTTGCGCCGCCTGAGTCAGCATCCGGGTCTCAGCGATGACGTGGTTTTTCTTTGCTTTGTCAATATATCCGGTTAGAGCCGGAACCAATAATGCAGCCAGGATGGCCAAAATCACCAGTACTACGATAAGCTCGACCAGCGTGAAGCCGCGAGTTTTGTTATTATACCACAAATTTGCAGAAAATGCTATAAGTGAAAAGCAAAAGAATTCTACTACAAAATTGGTGTTTTTATACAAAGAGAGCACAAATATTTTGGCAATATCACATTGGAAACTCACCCGCTAACGGGGACTTTTTTCTTGGCAAAATATTAGAATGTCAACCGTATCTGATGCCATGCCACATTCCCGTGCGTGGACTTGTCGGTCACACCCTCGTCCACGAAGCCGAACTTGGCGTAGTAGTGGACAAGTCTGTCCTTGCAGGTCAGGACAAGACCCTTACGGCCCTGCTCTTTCGCGTCGGCTATTGCCTTTTGAATCAACTCACCTGCATACCCATGCTGGCGATATGCAGGCAGCGTATTGACACCGAAAATCATCTGCCATGCACCGTTTTCGTTGTGCATGACGGCGTTCTCGTACATCTCATTGGTCAAGTCCGTGTCATCGGTCACAAATCCGTCCACGAAGGAGATGAGTTTGTCTCCGTCGTACATCAGCCAGAAATGATTGCCGTAATGGGTGACTCTCTCAGCAAACTCGGCGGCAGTAGCGGCCTCGGCAGGCGGAAAACACTCGGCCTCAACGGCAGATAATGCCGGAACATCATCAGGGACAGCGTATCGAATCGTCATAGTCATCGCTGTGCCTCACAGAGATTTGCCGAGATTATAGGCATCCAGTAAAGTCTCAGCGTGGTTCTTTGCGTCACCTGGCTCGGCGATGCCACTGCCGAACACATAGCCTTTGAGTTCAGCCTTTTCAAAGCAATCGACCCAACCCTGCAAACCATTGTAGGCTTTGTCGATGGCGTGCGCATCGTCGTCTGCGGCGGTGGCAAGCATATAAATGTCACGGAACTTGTAGTCGGACTCGTACAGAGGATTCAGGCGGTCGAGCAGCGTCTTCATCTGGCCGCACATCTCGTAATAATAGATAGGCGTGGCGAAGATGATGACCTCGGATTCCTTGACCTTTGCCATGATTTCAGCGACATCATCCTTCAAAACGCAATGACCGGTTTTCTGGCACGACATGCAGCCGATGCAGAACCGAATATCTTTGCCGCGCAGGGACACGAACTCAACCTCATGACCCGCATCCTTCGCGCCGCGCTCGCATTCCTTTGCCAAAATCTCCGAATTGCTGTTTCCGCGCAGGCTGGTGGAAACCACAAGAACCTTCTTTGCCATCGTTAAACGCTCCTTTTTGCTCTGGTTTTTGCTCGTCAAACGCAGAAAATCTGCCGCGCCAGCATCGAGCCGCTGTTTGTCTGCATGACTTTGTGGATGAACCCCTTGATATTTTCCTTGCTGTACTCGCTCTCGGCGGCGTTCACGATGTAATCGGCCTCAATGAGGATTTGGTAGTCGATGCCGTCAATATCTGTCAGGGTATGGTGATGGCTGACCAGATACGCAACGCGGTCCATCTGCGCCGGGGTCAGACCGGTATCGTGCAGAAATTCCCGAACCAGGGGCCCACCTTCGAGTTCCTGATGCTTGCCGTCAGCGCAGCCGTATTTCTTCCGGCAGAGAGGGCAGGCAATATCATGTGTGATGGCGGCGACTTCCAGTATGTACTGCGTCTCGGCATCGATGTGTTCGAGTTCGCCGATGGTCTTGGCGAATGTCCAGACACGAACAAGATGGTCGATGTCGTGGATGTTGCCGTTAGAATAGCGAATCATCTTTTCTAAAATTTCTGCAATAGTCATGCCTCATACCCTCCAATACCCTCAGAATTGCCGTTTGTCTTAGTCCAGAAAAACCTCGCCAAGTGCAAGCACCGCATTGCGTACACACTCGGGACAAGGGCAGAGCGGTTTGCCGGTCCCGATACCTTTCAGGTCCTTGCAGATAGTAGCGCCGCACTTATCCTCAAACTTCTGCAGGAGTTCTTTAGAAATCCGAGGCGTTGCTTTGCCATTAGTCAGTATACCCGCTACCATCACAGCGCCAATAAGAGCGCCGCAGGTGCTCTCCATGCAGCCCATACCGGCAGCATACCCCGCCGTTAGCTTCATGAGAGTATCCTCACCGACAGGCAGCTTGTCCTGAAATACTTTGACAACCGACTGCGAGCAGTTACACTTGCCGGTGGCTTTCAGTTCATACGCGGCTGCTGCGCGTTCCTCAATACTTTGCATATTATCACTTCCTGTTTTTTTACTATTATAGCACGAAGAGGCGTCATTGAGAACGCCTCTTTTTATTTTGTCAAGAAGTCAGCAGTTGTAGTGGCGTAAACCGGACTACAACCGGAGAATTTTTCAATCTATATTGCAACCGGCGGTTGTAAATGATATAATAAAAACAACCATTAAGCAACACAATACAACAATATCGCGTAAAACGAGCGATGGAAGGGGAAAGGCAATGATACAGGAGCGGACAATACTCCATTGTGATATGAACTGCTTCTACGCTTCCTGTGAAATGGCCTACCACCCGGAATTGCAGGGGAAACCGATTGCTGTATGTGGAGACCCGGAGAGAAGAAGCGGTATCGTTCTGACAGCGTCCTATCTGGCAAAGCGTATGGGCGTAAAGACCGGCATGCCGCTCTGGGAGGCACAGCAGCATTGTCGGGATATTATCTTTGTACCGGCACACTATGACCTGTACACGAGATTCAGCGGGTATACACGCGAGATATTCCTGCGCTTCACGGACCAGGTCGAGCCGTTCGGTCTGGATGAAGCATGGCTTGACTGTACAGGCAGTCGGATGATGTACGGCGACGGTCTGACGATAGCTAAGAAGATTTCTGACACGATAAAGGATGAACTTGGCATCACCTGTTCTATTGGTGTTAGCTGGAACAAGACGCTGGCAAAGCTCGGCTCGGACTACAAGAAGCCGGACGCCATCACGGTCATCAACCGGGAGAACTTCAAGGATATCGTGTTCCCGCTTCCTGCCTCAGACCTGCTTTATGTCGGGAGTAAGACCTCGGCGAAACTCGCCAACTACGGTGTGCATACGATAGGGGACTTGGCGCAGGCGAACCCTAAGTTCATCCAAGAAAAACTCGGCAAAGTCGGTATCATGATTTGGCAGTTCGCCAACGGCATGGATACCTCCGCAGTAGCCAAGTACGAGTATAAGGATGTCGTTGCGCCCATCAAGAGCATCGGCAACAGCTGGACTACTCCGAGAGACCTTGTGACAGACGAAGATGTTTGGATAGTTCTCTATCTGCTCTCTGAGAGCGTTGCGGCACGGCTCCGGGAGAATCATTTCAGGTGCCGGGGCGTGGAGGTGACGCTTCGGGATTCAAGTCTCTTTGCGTTCGAGCGGCAGACAAAACTCGGACAGCCTACGATGCAGGAGCGGGAGATAGCGCAAGCTGCCTATCTATTATATAAGAAGAACTATAGATGGAATGAGCATCTCCGTTCGATTGGAGTCAGAGCCATTGATTTACGCCCCGATACTGAACCGAGCCAGATATCCTTCGATTACTCTGCCGAAAAGCAGGAATCCATGGAGAAACTCGAATCCGCTATCGACGGGGTCCGAAACCGATTCGGATACTATTCCGTACAGCGCTGCGTGATGTACAAGGACCGGTTCCTTTCCCATTGCGACGCAAAGGGAGACCATACAATACACCCGCACGGGTATTTGCAGGGGAGCATTTGATGATTTATGCCTGAACAGCGAATTAAGAAATATGTGGAAGTCATCGCAGACTTCCTGCCGGACGGAACGCTCACACCCCAAACCGTCGTCTGGGATACCGGACAGCGGTTCGACATCACGAATATCTCGGAAATCCTGCCTCGGAAATACTCAAAGACCGGAGGCGTTGGCGTTCGGTATACCTGCCAGATAGGCCGGTGCAGAACCTACCTGTACTACGAGGTAGGGAAGTGGTTCGTGGAAGCTAAAGAAAATGCCGTGGACGAAAACCCAGCGTGAAAGCAGGGAAGACACCACGGCAAAATTAGAAGGAGGAAGATAGCGGGTTAGTTCTCGGCCTCATCATCGGCCTTGTTGAGAGCTTTAAGAGCACGCTTGAAAGCTACGAGCTCCTTGTCTGTCAGAGCAGCGTTCACCAGCCTGGCGTAGAATTCGGGGCGGGACAGTACCGGCTGGAAGGTTCTCGCATAGGTCTTGCCTGCACGAACGAAGCCGACGCTCTCGATAAACTTCTTGTCCATGAGGCTATTGAGAAATAGAAAAATCGAGCGCTCCTGCCAAGAGTTGCTTTCGTCCTTCTTGGCTTCTTCGATAATCTGCTGCCCGGTGAGCGGGTCTTTGCTGTTCCAGAGGATATCGAGGACGGACTCCTCAGCAGCAGTCAAATGATACGGATAAGTTTTCTTGTTCATTTTCATACACCAATTTTACTACTATACAGATAGGTTGTCATACTGTTTTCATTATACCAAACAATAATAAATCGTCAATATTGTTTGGCAAATGTAACAATATTTACACCACAAGTCTTCTTGTACTCGAAAAATAATGATGCAACACAATAGAGATGAAAGAGGGACGGGTAAATGGGAAAGTACACAGACAAGACTTGCTGCTTCACCGGGCACCGTCTTATCCCTCCCGGAGAGGAGTCTAAGATACTGATTCGAGTCCGGCACCGACTCATCCCGCTTATCCAGAGTGGCGTCACCTACTTTGGCGTGGGCGGGGCCTTGGGCTTCGATACGATGATGGCGGACCTGCTTTTAGAGCTCAAAAAAGAGAACTCCCGGATGCGGATTATCGAGGTGCTGCCGTTTGAGGGATACAGAGCCAAGTGGACACCCGAACAACAGCTGCATGCAAAGAACCTCGACCGACAGATGGATAAGATAGTTTATGTGTCCAAAGAGCCGAGCAGGGGCGCATACCTTGCGAGGAACCGACATCTGGTGGATGGTTCTCGTTACTGCATCTGCTACTGCAACAAGCCTACGGGCGGAACAGCGTTTACCGTAAAGTACGCTTTAGAGCGGGGATTAACTGTATACAATGCCTCGTCTTTCGATGTGAACAGCCTTTTAGGGCATAAAACGCTCGGAAACAGCTAAAAATGCACAAAAAACACATATTTTGCTATTGAACATACAGCGAGAAATGCTTGTTTTTTATAGATTTGTTGCGATTTTTTATAGAAATCGGCGTAAAATCAACGGTTTCATAATGTAACAATTGGCGTTCGACTAGGAAAACTACGCGCAAGCAACTCGATTTCGACGAGTGGTACGCGATTGCCAAGAAATACTATGAAGAGCACGGTGACCTCATTGTACCTCGAATCTATGAGGATGAAGAAGGGCATAAGCTGGGCCGGTGGATTGAGCGGCTGAGAGCTTTCTATAACGGGAATCCGAAAATCAAAGTTGCGCTGACGCAGACGGGTATTTCGATGCTTGAGAAAATCGGCATGGTCTGGAAACTCGAAAGCCGATACCCATGGCAGGAATGGTATCTGCAATGCCGTCTGTATCAAGCAGCCAACGGAGACCTGCTCGTGCCCAGACTGTACAAGAACGAGCAGTACGCGCTCGGTAACTGGATTGGCGAGCAGCGTAAAAAGTACAAAAAGGGAGTGCTCAAACACGAGCAAGTCGAAGCTCTCGAAAAAATAGGCATGGTCTGGGAAGTCGTGGACCGAGATGTCTGGGAGAAGCGTTACAACGATGCCTATGCCTACTTCAACGAGCACGGCAATATTGATGTGCCGCCGAATGTCCTGACGGCGGGGAATATGTATCTGCGTGACTGGCTGATATCGCAGAAGAGTCTGTACCAAGAAGCCAACTGCGAGACAGACCTTGACTGGGAGCGACATGACCTGCTCGACGACATCGGTATGGACTGGGAAAAGCAAGTTGGCAGGAAATCTTACAGTTACGCATATCGAGCGCAGAGATATTATAATGAATTCGGCAACTTGGATGTGCCGAAGGATTATAATGACATGATGGGCGGCAATCTCCACGAATGGGTCAAGCGTGAATGGAGAATTTACCATCGACCGACAACAGACAAACCGGACACCCACATAAGCAAAAAAGAAGAGCTAGAAAAACTTGGCTTTGATTGGAGCTGCGAAGGCCGCTGGGACTGGGATAGCAAAGAAGCTACTTGGCTGCAAAACTACAACGGTATCAAAGCCTATGTAGACGCAAACGGAAGTCTGCCTGTTGGTAAGAGTTCTATCCCATTGACGACTACCGTAAACAGCGAATTCTGGATTGATGCGCAGAAAGCAGCTATCCGAAACGGAATGATGAACGAAGATAAGCAGCAGATGCTTGCTTCAATCGGTATCGTCTACGGCCAGTTTAAAAGGAACGGTGACTGGCAGGAAAACTACAACTTCGTTAAGGCGTACTACGAGCAGCACAAGCAGCTGCCAGTCGGTGTCAATTCTCAGCAGATGAGTACCGGAAGCCAGTCCGGCTTTTGGATTGGTCTGCAGCGTAAGAAATTAAAGGACAACACGCTGTCCGCCGAGAGAGTAAACCTGCTGAAAGAAATCGGTATTGAGTATGGGCAGCTCGAAAACAGCTGGAACGCGAACTACAATGCAATAAAGGCGTTCTTCGATAAACATCATCGTCTGCCCGTACAAGACGCTTCAATTCTGCTCCCGAGCGGAGTCCAATCGCGCATCTGGATTACTAGGCAAAAGAAACTTCTCAAAAAGGAAACTGCTCCGGAGGACAGAGCAAAGCTTCTGAACGAAATCGGTATTTTTGCCGAAGCAGATGCCACGAAACCATCGAAGAGTAAGGGCGAGAAGGTAAAGAAAGCCGCTCAGACCAGTTCCAAGCCGAGCCGTAAGGTGTCTAAGAACCCTGCGTAAGAATGGCAGGAGTGCTATGATTTCGTAAAGCGTTGCTTGGAAGAGAACGGTACGCTCCCAACCGGCGAGAAGTCTACTACGATGCCCAATGGTGTGCAGACACAGTCTTGGATTAAGCAGCAGCGTAAAGTATTAAAAGAATCCGGAATGCCTGCCGATAAAGAAGAACTTCTCAGTGCTATCGGCATTGTAGGCAATCTCATGGAACAGAACTGGATGCGTAACTATGAGTGCATAAAAGCGTATGTGGAAGAGCATCATCAGCTTCCAGTCCACAAAAACTCTTTCGAGTTGCCGGACGGAGACCAGAGTACGCAATGGATTACAAATCGGCGTACTCAGATGCGCGATGGCACGATGCCGGAAGAAAGAGTGAAGATGCTCGCTGATATCGGTATTGTCTATGGGAGCCTCGCCGATAATTGGCGGGAAAACTACAATGCCATAAGGGCTTATTTCGAGGAGCACGGAGAACTTCCGATTAAAGAAGCATCCATAACTTTGCCGACAGGTTCGCAGTCCCATTGGTGGATTCGGAATCAGACGCTCATGCTACATCAAGGCCGACAGAGCGAAGACAAGGTCAAATTGCTCAACGAAATCGGAATAGTTTAAGAGCGGGACCTCTGCTATCGTGGCAGGGGTCCTTTTTCGCTCTGGACGAATTATGTATCTGGCAGGGTAAAGCTGCAGACATCCCGTTGACGGCGCGGCAACAAAAAAGGAGGCGCGAAAAGCGTCTTCCTTGGTATTGAGATTTATGGGATGCTATTTACGGACCCATCCTGGATAGCATCTTCGATGTACGAAAGCTGAGATTCAGCGAACGAACGGCATACTCGCAGCTGATTGTCCAGCTGCTTTTTCGTGCATTTCTTTGAGGACACCATCTGCAGATAGTCATAGGCAGGGGAGAGGTCCGGCTGGAACATGACATAATTGAGCAGCTTCTGGCAGGATGCGAACAGGACATTGACCTCCGCACACCGGGAATTGTGCTCGGCCTTTAACCGTGTGCTCCACCGGATTTTTCGGATGAGTTCCTTGCATTGCTTTAGAGTAGATAAACTGTATGTGGCTTTATCCATGGGTGAACCTCTTTAGAAAGACCTTGATTTGTGTTGAAATCCGGCGAGTTACAGCGATGATGTGTAAGACAGCATATTACGGACTACATACCTGCAAAAATATCATTGTCATCGAGGTAGATGTAGGGCTTCTCCTGCTCCACGAAACCGTTGATAGAGATGAAACCAAGCTGTTTAATGCCGGGGTCGTTGACTCCTTCCATCCGCTGCGCCTCGCTGTGAATCTCATCGAGAGTCATCGGCTGAGTAGAGCATTTTGCCAGATAAACCGCATAGCAGTCTGCGAGTTCCACGGCGATAGGGAACTCTTTGTTCTCGCAGCGAACGGCGGTATCGAGATAGTAGCTGCCGATGTTGCGGACACCGTTCATTCGTCCAGAACGGACTTGCAGGCTGAAATAGTCCCGGCAGATACCCCCGAAGCGAAGGGTGATAAAGTCAGTCAGAACGGGAGCTATAAACTCATCATAGAAAGCCTCTGCGCCTAGCACTTGCAATGCGCTTGAGTTCTTATACACAAATGCATAGTAGAACCGCAAAAGATTATCGTTGAGTTCGTAGGTTGCCTTCTTGTTATCGTTTGGCTTGTTGATAGGAATGCTGCGAGAGAGGATTTCGTGGTCTGTCAGAGTCTTTATCTGTTTAGCGAGGTTACCGGTTTTCTTAACGCCCAACGCATCCTCGATTTCCGTATAGCGCTTCCTGTCGTTCCCAAGAACAGAGAAGATGCGTTCGGTGTTTATATTCAAGGCATTATCAGAGAAGACCAGCTGGTTGGCATACAGGTACACGGGACTCATCGGATTAAGAACTGTGCCGATGATGTTCTCTCGCAGAGTGGCATCAGGATTCAGCGCCTGATTGATAAAGGGCGAGCCGCCGAAAACGGCATAATGAGCCACCTTGTCATAGGCACTCTTGTCGGGATAGAACTTAGAGGTATCCAGATAGTTCAGTTCATCGAGTTTGAGGGAAGCAGCAAAGCGTCCATACAGAGGATTCCTCTCCTGCAGGAGGTCCTTCATCATCCCGATATGCGAGCCAGCGAGAATGAGTTCAATGTTTGAGAGGCGGTTGTCGATGATGCATTGAAAAACAGAATCGACCACGCCGGAATCGTTCATAGCGTAAAGATGGGTGTACTCGTCCACAACGACCACCATCTTCTGAGGCATGGTGTTAAGGTAAGCAAATACATCCTGGAGGGTGTTAAAGGCAAGAGGTACAGGCAAAACTTTGACGCGAACCAGTTCCCGTACAAGGCCGTCGATATTTTCTTGCATGGTCCCTTTCAGGCACTCGAAGTATACAGTCTGATAGGGGCATTGTTCGAGAGCCTTCAAAATGAGTGTGGTCTTACCGACCCGCCTCTTGCCATATATAATCAAAGCCTTGCCGATATGTTCCTCCCGCAAGAGCGCAAGTTCTTCCTCTCGACCTACAAACATCTATTGCACCTCTTTGTCATACTGAAATTAAATTCAGTGAAATGTTGTTCAGGAACATTGTATCATTAGTACGACAAAAAGGCAAGAATTGGCGAGAAAAGAAGAAGGACCACCGCACCGCAAGCGATGGCCCTATTTTTTATTGGCAGCATACGCCGCATAGCAAGAATTACATTTCCAGCAGTATGAGAGCAGCGACTACTGCTACCGCGACGATAAACAGCAGTGCTCCGCAGCCGGAGCTACCGCCGCCACTATTGCGATTTCCACCTACGCCACCGGAACCGCCAAAGTTGCGGTCAAACGATTGTTTGTAATGCGCATAGCCGGTGCTGCCGCTTCCAAAATAGCCGTAATCGTTCGCCATAGTACACTACCTCATTCGCTATATTTGGCCTTGTTTCCCGCAAGAATATCTTCACAAATACTCTTATGCTCCGGCAACATCTCCAAAAACGGAGCCAACCTCTGCTGTACTTCTTTTCGGCCTTCATCATCCATACTGGAAACATCGTCGCAATCCTCGCATTCTAGTACGACATCGGTCACAACTTCGCTGAACAGGCGGAAAGCTAAATCGTGCGCTGTGCGGAAACTGCAATAATCCTCGCCTCGCTGTTTATCGGGATTTATCGTCATGAGGACATACCCGGCTTTCTCGGACCAAACAAGGTCTAAGCTGGGATGCCGGTGGATGTACCCGGAGAAAGCATCGGCAACACGGTCCATTTCGGTGCTTTTCAGAATGTAGTTAGGCATCATGATGACTGCCCTCCAAAATTGATATTTTTTGTATCTCGCTGGCACCAAGAACCGGTATATACCGTCCCGGCTCGATGACGGCGAGATATGCGTCCTCGGCACCGTTTTCCGGGTGAAACTCATCCACCACGCCTCGATGCGTGCTGTTATCGGGGCTTTGGGTCCACTGAATACGAGTGCCGCATACACAGCGGCTCATAGTAGCGATGATTTCGGTATAGGTCATATCTTAATAAGAGTCCTTTCAATCTGCGTACAGGGGAAGGCGTCTGCTAAGTCTTGCGATGAGGGTCTGCGCAGATACCTTTTTCGCGCCCATCTCGATGCGCTCCATGCTGTTGGGTTTTGCGGTCTCAAACTTCTCAGCCAGATTATCCTCATATAGGCGCAGAGCCTCGCGGATGGTTTCGACATCGAACTGTTTTGTGGGACCAAGGTCATAATAGCTGTTGCGTCCGGTAGGAATTTGGGGGATGTTCATGACAAAGCGCTCCTTTCGAGAGAGTGGCTTATTCTTTGTGTTCCGTTCTGACATTCGTCCGTATGGCTCTGACTGCGGCAGTCTTGCCCGGCATACCTTGCAGCAGACGATGAAAACGGCGATAATGAGTAAGATAGTGGTTTTCGGACAGGCATGGAGGCTCTTTGCTTTCTAGCCTGTCTTTATTATACTACTTGGTCTGTCCCATAATTTGGACTTTCAGCGAAAACCGGTAGATTATCTGAAAATATTTTGGCAGTTAAGGTTTTTTGCTCATTTTAACTCGGTTTCTGCATCTTGACTCAAACAAAGTTAGGATACAAAAAATGAGTTAAGAAACCGGATAATGCATTTTCCGGGAAATTAGGCGACATACAATGTACACTGCTATGTCTACCTCCGGCGCTGTCAATACGCGAAGTTACCAAACATTGCCCATCAGCTTTGTGCAAGGCGAAAAAATAGTGGTTTCGAGTAAAGACAGATTGCATTTTGTCGCGGAAGATTATACAATATTTTATATATACAATGCGATAATATCAGCTGAATTTAGCAAGGAAAGTGGCTTGCCATGATAAACAAAGAGGAATTCGCCAAAACAAAAGACGAGATGCAGCCGGACGGAAAATATCAGATGTCCGGAAACAAGATAATCGTCCGAACACTGGACCTGTATCAGTCATTTGCTGAAATCAGGAAAGAATTAGGCGGTATTGTAGCGGAACATTTCTAAAAGGAAATCGAGGAGAACACGATGAAGAAACTGACAAGCCTTATGATGGCAGCGGCATTGGCTGTATCCATCACAGCTTGCGGCGCTACGGCTAATGCAAACGCAACGGCATCTTCTGCCACCGACAAGAGCACAGCGACTGGCGAAGCAGGCAACGAGACCGTAACCATAACCTATCCTGAGTATATGATTCCGGGCGTAATGAGCGATGGCACGGATGAGGAGAGGATGGAAGCGGCAAAGGAATTCTGCAAGGTCCTGCTCGACAGAGAGGGTGTTTTGGAAGCAAAACCCAGCGCCGACGGGTCTGTCATTGCGACGATGACGAGAGAGGCGCACAAAAAGTCGCTCGACGACCTCAAAGCATCCATCGACGAGACATTTGCCGATTACTTCGACGATGGCGATGAATCGGATTTCAGCGACTATACCTACAATGATGACATGACGGTCTTTACCGTGAACATGGATGCCGACTATGAATCGCCCTATACGACGGAGGCGATGCTGTTTGGCATCAGCGCAGAAGGGTATCAGGCCCTGAATGGCGTCGAGAAGCCGAAAGTCACTATCAATTATGTAGATGAGAAGACCGGGAATGTCTTGGGGACATTGACATACCCCGATGACTACGATAAAATCTTCAGTAACACAGAGGATACGCTGCGCGAAATGGACGAAATCGACTGAGCCTAAAAACAATGCACCTACAATGATTGAGGCAGGAGGTACAGGAAATGTCTGAACAGAATTTCAAAGCATTTGAACTTAAAGTGAAGCCGGACGAATACGGTAACCTCAACAAGCCTCTGCCCGATACGGTTCCGAAACCCAATGTCGGATGCGGTATTCGCAATGACGAGTGCTTCGGCCTGATTTTTGCCTGGATTGTGGCACCGGAAGAAGCGATGGACTACGATTCCGTTGAGGATACCGTCAAAGATGTGCGCTTGTCCCTGATGGAGAATATGGGTCTTTTGGAGTGCAAGAACGGGTTGACCGCGAAGGGGCACAAGTACATCTACGCTATTCGGAAAATTCAGGAGACGGTGCAGGGCCTACCGAAACCGGAGGTATCGTATCTGTTGAACTTGAATGTGAATGTCGGCGAGGATGACTATTTCGTCAACGGCAGCTTTACCGAAGAAGGCATGACCGGGGCGCGGGACAGCTTCGGATTTGCAATGTTCCAGAACGCCATAAAGGAGAAATCCCCAGAAAAGCATTTCACCACCAAGGAAATGATGAAGATGTTCTTTGAAGACCCATATGATTCCGAATACAGGGAAGGCTTTCTCATGAACTTCTCGGAACGCGATATATTCGATGAGCGATTCCCCGACCACCCGCTGAGCATTGCCAGAAAGTATGTGAAGTGGGTGCTCGAAAACAACTGATGCATCAGAGGTGCTACGGTGACATTCTATATTGAACCTATTAACCTTCGCCAATGGAACCTGTTCGACAAGGTCAAAGGACCCGGGCATGTGGAGCCGTTCCTTGCTACCCGTGACATGCAGATTGGGGACATCGTGATGCTGCATGTTGGCAAGCAGGACCCGGCGCATGAGAGCGGCATTTATGCCTATGGCACTGTTATCTACGGGCCCTATATCCTGACAGATAGCCCAGACGACTACTGCAACAATAAGCGAACCGTGGATATCCGCATCGACCGTATCGAGTATGAGAAACCCATACTGACGCATGAGCAATGCATGAGGTATACGGGTCAGTATCGTACCGTACACAGCATTGCGGATTCCTTTAACGGTAACCTGAAAATGGTACTTGGCATCGACTAAGATTTCTTTTTGGAAATTTTCGGCAAAAAAGTAAAGAAAGTTTTCAATTTCATCAAAAACCTAACAGGTACAAAAAGAGCGCTCACAAAAAAGTGGGCGCTTTTCTTGTCGGCATATAATCAATGGCTTGTGCCAAGGACTAAGAGTTAGCCATATGTACTGGGTACTATGCACAGTTTCGGGATATACCGCTTATGCAAAGGGGAGAACATTATCAGGAAGTTGTAAATTCTTCTGAAATTGACTCCAACAAATACATAATGTGATATAATATACTTACAAAACTATCCCTCAAAGTTAAAGGAGGTATATCATGAAAAGGAGAGTTAGTACAGCGAAAAGAATCGTTGCTGTAGCACTGGCTGCTACGGTTGCGGTTTCTTTGACCGGCTGCAAGAAAAGAAAAAATACCAACGATACGACGAGTTCGGATGTGACCACGAGCCAAAGTCAGGCTGCGGTTCCGGAAACACCAGAAGTAACTGCCACACCTGCACCGACCGCCACGCCTGCACCGACCGCCACGCCCGCTGAGAACACTGATAAGAAGGACAACACCACCAGCGAGCCGACTAAGACGGAGAAGCCGAGCACCGGCACTTCGACTTCCGGCGGGACTACCAAACCGGCAGCGACAAAAACACCAGCACCTGCTCCGGCAGCTACTCCGGCTCCTACCGCAAAGCCTCAGGTAAAATATACCTTCACGGTTCGCCGTCATGAAGCGACCTGCACCACGCAAGGCTACGATGAGCATATCTGCCATGAGTGGGGCGGCATGAACTACAATGACCGTTTTGTTCCGGCAAAGGGACATAGCTGGGATGGCGGTACAGTCACGAAGGCTGCTACTTATACCGAGACCGGTATCAAGACCTTCAAGTGCAAGGAATGCGATGAGACACGCACCGAGGAAATCCCGTCTCTCAACAAGACATATCATATCAAGAGCGTTGTTGCTCCGACCTGCACCGCTGAGGGGTATACCATCTACGAGTGCAACGAGGTCCCCGGTCTGACCTATAAGGGCGATTACAAGGCAAAACTGCCGCACGCCTACGATGCCGGTAAGGTCACAAAGCCCGCTACCATCTATGAGAAGGGTGTTAAGACCTTTACCTGCACCTCCTGCGGTGCCACTTACACGGAAGATATCCCGATGGTCGAAAAGACCTGGCATAAGGGCAATACGGTAGCGCCTACCTGTACAGAGAAGGGTTATACCGTTTACATCTGCAACCAGGATTCCGCTCTGACCGAAAAACGCGATTATACGAATGCACTGGGGCATGCCTGGGATACCGGTACAGTCACAACAGCAGCGACCTGTACGACAGCTGGTGTTAAGACCTATACCTGCACCCGTAATGGCTGCACAGAGACTAAGACCGAGGAAATCGCGGCTCTGGGGCACAAGTGGGATGATGGCACTGTCACCACGCCCGCTACCTGTGAGGCTCCCGGTGTAAAGACCTACAAGTGCCAGAATACCGGCTGCACAGAGACCAAGACTGAGGAGATTGCGGCTCTGGGGCATAACTACGATGAGGGTGTTGTCACCAAAGCTCCTACCTGCACCGAGGACGGCGTCAAGACCTTTACCTGCAAGAATGATAAGAACCACACCTACACGGAAACTGTTCCTGCGACGGGACATGCTTGGGACGCAGGTGTTGTTACCAAGGAAGCGACTTACGAAGAGGATGGCGAGCGCACCTACACCTGCAAAAATGACAAGACCCATGTGCATAAGGAAGTAATTCCTGCATTGGGCTATACCTTCACCGAAACTGTCGTTCCTCCTACCTGCACAGAGGACGGCTACACGCTGCACACCTGCAACGAGAATCCCGCAAAGACGTACCAGGATACGCCTGTTGCTGCGCTGGGCCATCAGTACAAGGAAGTCACTACTCCCGCCACCTGTGGTGCTCTTGGCAGCGTAGACAATGTTTGTGAGCGCTGCAACGATAAGCAGCATGTGAAAGACCTGCCTGCCACTGGCGAGCATCAGTGGGATGAGGGCGTCATCACCAAGGAGCCCACTGCCACCGAAACGGGCATCAAAACCTTCACCTGCAGCGTGTGCCAAACAATAAAGACCGAAGATATTGCTAAGGTCCATGTCCACGATTACACGCGCCTTGGCGAAATCGTCGAAGGACCCTATTGCGAGACTGAAGGCAAGCGTTGGATGTACTGCAGCTACGAGGGGTGCAACGAAAGAGGTTTGAAGCCTGTGCCCGCTATCGGCTACCATGATTGGGACACCGAGCACACCGAATGCCTGAAAAAGGCTACCTGCACCGAAAAGGGCACCATGCTGATGCACTGTAAGCGCGATGCTTCCCATACCATGACCTACGACTACGGCGGTACTGGTCACGTCTGGGATGAAGGCGTCATCACTACTCCGCCTACTTATGACGAATACGGTGAAAAGACTCTGAATTGCAAGAACTGCGATGCGACCAAGACTGAAAAGGTCCTGCCCACCAAGTACACCTTCACCGTTACCGTTGTTCA
>ENA-ORRW01001183-ORRW01001183.1-human-gut-metagenome-genome-assembly--contig:-NODE-1183-length-26395-cov-4.665983_pt1 | contig 26395 bp, 15 predicted proteins | sample MGYA00242183_ERZ509150 | MGnify/ENA primary metagenome ERZ509150 (study PRJEB26280, sample SAMEA2338639) | human gut metagenome | biome: human gut; feature: human-associated habitat; material: faeces... | reverse complement strand
GGCCAGCGCCGCCCGGGCCTGCTGAAACAGCCACGGATTTCCCAGACAGCCCCGGCCGATCATCGCGGCGTCTGCCCCGGTAAAGTGCAGGATACGCACCGCATCCTCCGGGGTAAACACGTCTCCGTTGGCGATGACCGGGATAGACACCGCCGCCTTCACCTGGCGGATGGTGACCCAGTCCGCCTGTCCGGCGTACATCTGGGCCCGGGTGCGGCCGTGGACCGCCACGGCGGACACCCCCGCCTGCTCCAGCATCCGGGCCAGCTCCACGGCGTTGACGCTTCCCTTGTCCCAGCCCCGGCGCATTTTCACCGTTACCGGCACCGGTGAGGCCTTCACCACCGCCTCGGCGATGCGGGCCGCCTTCTCCGGGTCCCGCATCAGCGCACTGCCATCGCCGTTGGACACGATCTTGCCCACGGGGCAGCCCATGTTGATGTCGATCAGGTCCGCGCCGGACAGCTCCGCCGCGATGCACGCCGCCTCGGCCATGCACCCGGGGTCACTGCCGAAGATCTGAGCGCTGGCCGGGTGCTCCCCGTCGGACAGCTTCAGAAGTCCCCGGCTCTTTTTATCCTGATAGCACAGGGCCTTGGCGCTGACCATTTCCGTTATGGTAAGGCCCGCCCCCAGCTCCCGGCAGATCAGCCGGAATGCCAGGTCCGTTACCCCGGCCATAGGGGCCAGCACCAGCTGCGAGGGGATATCCACCGTTCCGATCCGCATGCCGTTTCCTCCTCCAATGGGTATTTTTCGGCCATTATATCACAGTTCCCGGCAAAAGCCAACCCCATCCGCCAGCTGCCCGGCACATCTTTCTCTCCGTCGCATATGCGCCCAATGGTTAGAGCGCACTAACTGTTGACCTTTTAAAAAACCGCATTCTGCGGTTTTTTAAAAGACTCAGAAGCATTCTCTGCCGGCTCCGTGCGTCCGAATTATCAGCACCCGGGCCATTCTTTCGGGCATATGGCAGCAAAGCTTCCTTTCGATGTCAGGCTTTCGCCGCCAGCTTTTTCACCAGTTGGCCGTCCGGTACAGCATATATTGTCTGATAGGTGGTGTATACCACCATGCCTGGCCGGGACCCGGCGGGCTTTTTTACATAGCGCACCGGGGTATAGTCCACCGGCACCTTTCCGGCCTCCCGGCCCTGGGAATAGTATGCCGCCAGGCACGCCGCCTCATACAGGCTGGTCTCGTCCGGCCCCCGCCGGTACACAGGATCACATGGGAGCCGTGGATCTTCTGGGTATGGAGCCAGATGTCCCGGCGGTCGGCGTCCTTGGCGGTGAGGCGGTCGTTCTGCCGGTTGCTGCGTCCCACCAGGATTCTCAGTCCGGCGGAGGAGGTAAACTGCCTGGGCTTGGAGGCCCGCTGGAACCCCGGCTGCTTTTTGCCCCGGTTTTTCAGATAGCCGCCGCTCTCCAGCTCGGCGCGGATGTCGTTGAAATCCTGCTCCGCCTCCGCCTGGGACAGCTCCTGCACCACGCTCTCCAGGTACGTCAGCTCCTCCCGGCCCTTTTCCAGCTGCTCCGTCAGCACCCTCTCGGCGGTTTTCGCCTTGGCGTACTGCTTGAAGTACCGGGCGGCGTTCTCCTGGGGCCCCAGGCGCACATCCAGCGGGATGTTGACCGGCGGACAGCCGTCCTCATAGTAGTTTTCCGCCGTCAGGCGGCTCATGCCCCGCTCCATGCGGTAGAGGTTGGCGGTGATGAGCTCGCCGGATATCCGGAGCCTTTCCCGGTCCCGGGTGGCGGCCAGCTCCTTCTCCTGGGCCGCCAGCTTCCGGCGCACCCGGTCCCGTGCGGCGGAGGCGGACTTCATCAGGTCCTGACCCTTCTGCCGGACCCGGTCCGCCTGGTCCCGGCCCTCATAAAATTCGTCCAACAGGCTGCCGAAGCTGTCGAAGCTCTCCTGCTCCACGGCAGCGCCATACTGGGTGATGGGGCAATAGGTGAAATCCGCCGGCCGGCCGGCCCGTCGCAGCAGGGTGGGCGTAAAATCCCCCCGGGTGATTTTGTCCCGCCAAAGAACGAAGCTGTCCCACAATTTTTCGCCCCTGTCCCGGGACAGGCCGGCGTCGACAGACCCATATGCGGCACAAACCAGCTCCCGGGCCAGCAGCGGCGGCAGGGCCGTGAAGGTGTCCAGCAGCCAGCCGTCCAGCGGCGCGCCCTCCGGCAGGGCGGAGAGCAGCTCCAAAAACTCCTCCCAGCTCACCTCCAGGGGCGAGCGCTTTTCCTGACGGGGCGGCAGGTGATAGAACAGACCCGGCAGCACCTGCCGCTGCTGGGACATCTCGAAATCCACCCGCCGCAGGCAGTCGGTGATGCGTCCCTGGTGATCCACCAGGATCAGGTTGGCATGGCGGGGCATGGCCTCCAGAATCAGCCGCCAGGGCCGCTGCTCTCCCAGCTCGTCCGCCGCCTGTATGTGCAGCGTCACCACCCGCTCCAGGGGCTCCTGCTCCACGGACACGATGCGCCCTCCCGCCAGGTGCTTGCGCAGCAGCATGCAGAACATAGGCGGCTGGGAGGGATTGTCCCGCAGCAGAGCCGTCAGGTGCAGGCGGGGCTGGGTGGCTCCGGCGCACAGCAGCAGCCGCCGCCCGCCCCGCAGCAGCAGCACCACCTGATCCCGGGCAGGCTGCTGGATTTTCTCGATGCGGGTATTTTCCACCTGGGCGGCGGTCTCCCGGACCACGGCGCTCAGGCAAATGGCGTCCAGCGGCATGTTACTCCTCCTCCATCATCCGGCAGAACAGCTGGTTGACCCGGTCGTGCCTGCCCTGTAAATACAGGTATCCCAGCAGGGCCTCCAGAGCCGTGGCCTGCTGGTACTGGGCCCGGCTGGCGTGGGCCGGGATGGAATGGACGTTGGCGTTGCGGCCCCGGCGGAACACGTCCTGCTCCTCCTGGGTCAGCAGGGGCAGGATCTTCTCCGCCAGCTCCGCCTGCCGGGGGGCGCAGACCAGGGCCACGGTGGCCCGGTGAAGTCCTCTGCCCGTGGCCTTGCCCCCGGCGCACAGCCAGGTGCGCACCAACAGCTCAAACACAGCGTCCCCCAGGTGGGCCAGGCCGATGGAGCTGATGGCCCGGATCTGCTCCGGGGGCAGCTGCACAGCAAAATAATCAGTCATTGCGTTTGCTCCTTACTCTCGTTAAAACCGGTCAGCCCTTGGCCGCCAGCCAGTTGTGACCGGTGTGGGCCTCCGCCAGCAGGGGGACGGACAGCTCCGCCACGCCCTGCATCTCCTGCTGCAAAAGGGCCTCCACCCGGGGGGCCTCCTCCTCCGGACACTCCACGATCAGCTCATCGTGGACCTGCATGATGAGCCGGGCGGCCAGGCCCTCCGCCGCCAGGCGGCTGTGGACCCGGACCATGGCCAGCTTGATGATGTCCGCCGCCGTGCCCTGGATGGGCATATTCAGGGCCACCCGCTCGCCGAAGGACCGCATATTGAAGTTGGAGCTTTTCAGCTCCGGCAAAGCCCGGCGGCGGTGCCACAGGGTCTCCACATAGCCCTGCTCCCGGGCCTTGTCCACCACGTCCGTCATATACTGCTTCACCCCGGTATAGGTGGCAAAATACCGGTCCATATACTCCTTGGCCTCCGCCACGGTGACGCCGATGTCCTGGGACAGGGAGAAGGCGGAAATGCCATAGACAATACCGAAGTTCACAGCCTTGGCCCGGGAGCGCATCTGGTGAGTCACCTGGTCCTGGGGCACATGGAACACCCGGGCGGCGGTGACGGTGTGGAAGTCCTCCCCGGACAGGAACGCCTGCTGCATGGCCTCGTCCCCGGAGATGTGGGCCAGCAGCCGCAGCTCGATCTGGGAATAGTCCGCATCCACCAGCACATGGCCCGGGGCCGCCACGAACATCTCCCGCATTTTGCTGCCCAGGTCCGTGCGGGTGGGGATGTTCTGCAAATTGGGCTCCGTGGAGCTCAGGCGGCCCGTGGCCGTTACCGTCATCTGGAAGCTGGTGCGGATGCGGCCGTCGGGGTCGATGACCTTCAGAAGCCCGTCGGCATAGGTGCTTTTCAGCTTGGCATACTGCCGGTAGGTCAGCACGTCGGCCACCAGCGGCTGATCCTTCAGTTTCTCCAGCACGTCCGCATTGGTGGACCAGCCGGTTTTCGTCTTTTTCCCGTGGGGCAGGCCCAGGTCCTCGAACAGCACCTTTCCCAGCTGCTTGGGGGAATTGATGTTGAATTGCTGTCCGGCGGCGGCGTAAATGCGCTCCTCCAGCTGGCGGATGGTGTCGGACAGGTCCGCACCGAACCGGGCCAGGGCCCCGCCGTCCACCAGAAAGCCGCTGCGCTCCATATCCGCCAGCACCCGGCACAGGGGCAGCTCCACATCGAAGTACAGCTTTTCCATGCCCTGCTCCCGGAGCCGGGGCAAAAGCACACCATACAGGGCCTCTATCGCTGCGCCATAGCTGTGCAGCGACGCCCAGGCGGCAGCCCGGTCTCCCAGAGGGGAGAAGGCGTCCGGCTCCAGATGGGCGGGCTTTTCCAGCTCCTGGTTGAAATACGACACAAACAGCCGCTGCAGGTCATAGCCCCCCGCCGTGGCATCCAGCAGATACGCCGCCAGGGCCGTGTCAAACACGAAGCCCTCCGCCGGGAGGCCGCCGTCCAGCAGCGTCCGCATCAGATCCTTCACGTTGTGAGAAATTTTCCGGATGTCCCCGGAAAGCAGCGCCCCCAGCAGGGCGTTCCAGTTCCCCTGATAGCCCCCGGACCACAGCTCCGCCGTCTGTGCCGTGCTCTCGCCGGTATCCCAATGGACAGAGATGGCCGTCAGGTCTGCTGCGGCGTACAGGGCCACGTGATCGGCCCTGCGCCACTCCTCCAGCAGAGTCCGGGCCTGCTCCTCCGTTTCCACGGGGACCACCGTGGTGGTGTACTCGGGCTTCTCTGCCGTCTCCTGGTGGGGCCGCAGGTGATATCTGTCAATGAGCTTCTGAAATTCCAGCCGCAGGAACAGGTCGTAAAGCTCCGGCCGGAAGGGCCTGCGCAGGTTCTCCGCCGGGTCGAAGGCCAGGGGCGCATCGGTGACGATGGTGGCCAGCCAATAGCTGTGCCGGGCGGACTCCTCCCCCTCCGTCAGCTTGCGGATGACGTTGGGCTTGGCATCGATATCCGGCAGGCGGCGGTACAGTGCGTCTATGTCGCCGTACTGCTGCACCAGGGCCATGGCGGTCTTCTCCCCCACCCCCGGCACACCGGGAATGTTGTCCGACGTGTCCCCCATCAGGGCCTTCAGGTCGATCATATGAATGGGATCGAAGCCGTACTGCTCCCGGAAGGTCTCCGGGGTCATGTCCTTTGTGGTGGTCTGGCCCATGCGGGTGGATACCAGCTTCACCCTGGTCCGGTCCGTGACCAGCTGCAGGCTGTCCTTGTCGCCGGTGACGATGACGCAGTCCCACCCCGCCGCCTGGCATTTGCGGCTGATGGTGCCGATGAGGTCGTCGGCCTCGTACCCGGCCAGCTCATAGCAGGGCACGGACATGGCCGCCAGCACCTGCTTCATCACCGGCAGCTGCATGGCCAGCTCCGGCGGCATGGGCTTGCGCTGGGCCTTGTAGTCCGCGTCCGCCTGGTGGCGGAAGGTTGGCTCCCGGCGGTCAAAGGTGACGCACAGGGCCTCCGGCTCCTCCTCGTCCAGCAGCCGCTGGAGGGTGGTGATAAAGCCGTATACCGCATGGGTATACAGGCCCTCCCGGGTGGACAGCGGGCGAATGCCGTAATAGGCGCGGTTCAATATGCTGTTGCCGTCGACAACCATCAGCTTCATGGGGACGACCTCCTTTGCGTATTCATTTTATTATACCTCTTTTTCCTGTTTGGCACAAGGAGTGGAAAACAAAAACGGAACGTGATAAAATAAATAAAAAAATCCTCCGGGAGGACGCAATAAAACCGCCCTGCCGTGCATTATCCATATGACAGGAGACAAATGAGATGCTGCACTGGATAGACAACACAACTTCATCCCTCCCCGCGGAGGAGGCGCAGGAGCTTCGACGGCTGCTTTCGGGAGTGGCTGCCGGGAACCGCGACGATCTGGCCCAGCTATACCGCCGCACCCGAACGGCGGTGTACGGTCTGGCTCTGTCCTATCTCCGCAATGCCCACGATGCCCAGGACCTGACCCAGGATGTGTATGTGCACATCTGGGACACGGCGGACCGGTACCGTCCCACAGGCTCTCCCATCGGGTGGGTGCTGGCGGTATGCCGGAATCTGTGCCTGATGCACCTGCGGCGGGCAGACCGCCAGGTGACCATGGAGGACCGGGAATGGTATGCCATCCCCGACGACGGCCCGGGGCTGGACGCCCAGGAGCGGCTGCTTTTGCAGGATGCCCTGGCTATTCTGGGAGATGAGGAGCGTCGTATCGTTCTGCTGCACACAGCGGGCCTGAAGCACCGGGAGACCGGAGAAGCGCTGGGGCTGCCGCTGGCCACCGTCCTGTCAAAATATCACAGAGCATTGAAAAAGATGCGAGCTTACATGGAAGGAGATGACGCCCGATGACCAACGATCTGATGGAACGCAGGCTTTCCGCCGCGCTGGACAAGACCGCGCCGGACGACGTGGCTGGCGTGCTCTCCCGCTGTACAGAGCGGAAAGGAACGGTAGTCCCTATGAAAAAGAAAAATCAACGTATGAAGAAATGGATGCAGGCCATGGCGGCGTGCCTGGCGGTGCTGCTGCTGGGCGGAGGCGTGCTGGTGCAGCAGGCCCACGCCGTAACGTCTGTGGTGTCCCTGGACGTGAACCCCAGCATCGAGCTGCGGGTGAACAGCCGGGAAAAGGTGGTGTCCTGCCAGGCCCTCAACGACGAGGCCACCGCCGTGCTGGCGGATATGGACGGAGGCCGGGACCTGAAGGGCGTCAAGGCGGATGTGGCCGTCAACGCCATTGTGGGCAGCCTGGTGCGGTGCGGATATCTGGACACGCTGTCCTCCGCCATTCTCATTTCCGTGGAGGATAAGGACCAGGCCCGGGCTCAGCGCCTTCAGCAGGAGCTGACCAGTGTTGCGGGCGGCGCTTTGGGCGACTCCCAGGCCGCTGTCCTGAGCCAGACGGTGCAGCAGGACAAGGACCTGGAAAAGCTGGCCAAGGCCAACCACATTTCCACCGGCAAGGCCGCCCTGATCCGGCAGGCCATGGCCCTCAACAGCAGCCTGACCTTCGAGGGGCTGGCAAAGCTGTCCGTGGAGGAGTTGCGGGACCTGATCGAGGCTGGGGCCCCGGGGATGCCCATCGGCATGACGGCGGCTCTGGAGGCGGCAGCCAACTATGCGGGTCTGACCACGGCGGATGTTGTCGACGCGGATGTGGACCCGGAGCTGGACGAGACACCCGCCCACTACGAGGTGGAGCTGGAGGTCCCCGGTCACGGCGAGCTGGAATATCGGGTGGACGCCTACACCGGCCAGGTGCTCAGCGGCCCGGCCAACGTGAAGGTCTCCGCTCCCGTGAACCCCTCCGGTGACATTGGCATGGAGGCCGCCAAGAGCGCCGCGCTGAAGCACGCGGGCCTGTCCTCCGCCACGTTTACCAAGGCGGAGCGGGACTATGACGACGGCCGCTGGGAGTACGAGCTGGAGTTCCACACCGACACCGCCGCCTATGAGGTCACGGTGGACGCCATCAGCGGCTCTGTGCTGGATTACGAGAAGGAGAACCTCCGCAGCAGCAGTACCTCCGACATTGGCGCCCAGGCCGCCAAGAGCGCCGCGCTGAAGCACGCGGGCCTGTCCGAAGGCCAGGTGCAGGAGCTTCAGGTGGAATGGGACAACGAGCATGGCCGCGCCGTGTATGAGGTGGAGTTCAAGTCCGGCGGAATGGAATATGAATACGTCATCGACGCTGCCACCGGCTCCGTGCTGGAGCATCAGGCAGAGCAGGACGATTGACCGCAAAAAAGCGAGGGCTGCCGCCCTCGCTTTTTGCATCGGCGGGCGGCGATCTCCGCGCCCGTTTTGTTCTTACGGATAGCAGTGCTCCCGCAGGGCAGCCTCCAGCTTTTCCAGGGCGCGTTTTTCAATGCGCGATACATAGCTGCGGCTGATGCCATAGGCAGCAGCCACCTGGCGCTGGGTCTGGGGCGGGTGGCCGTCCAGGCCGTAGCGGCGGCGGATGACATCCGCCTCCCGGGGTGTCAGCCGCTCCGCAACCAACCGTCGGATGAGCTGTTGGTCCTCCCGGCCCTCCAGGTCCTCCTGCATGGTGTCGTCGGCCCCCACCACGTCCTGCAGGTACAGGGCGTTGCCCGCCTTATCCGTCTCGATGGCCTCTGACAGCGACACCTCCCCCTGCAGCTTCCGCTGAGCCCGGAAGTACATGAGGATCTCATTCGCTATCCTCTCCCAACGGATACATAGGTTGCTCAACAGGGGGCAAATCCGCCTCTCCATCCTCCGCAAAGAGGTAAACATAGGCGTTTTTTCCGTCCCAGACCACCTTTTTGACGATGGTGCGCAGCAGGCGGCGTTTTTCCTCCAGCGTGGCAGAATCCACTGCACTGGCAAAGGATTCGATCATCTCCTGATGGAAGGCGAACTCCTGATGGAGCATTCGGCTCTGTTCGGTGAGGGCTTCCAGCTCGGAAAGCCGTGCTTGCTCCTGCTCGCTCTGCCGGTGCAGCTCGTCAATCTGCTCCATGACGTACTTCGCGGAGGTCTCGCTGGCAACGGACAGGGACTCCACCAACCGCTTGATGCGATCTTCCGTTTCGGCGTGTTTTTCCCGGAGCAGCGCCAGCTCTGCGTCGTAGCCCTCCTTGCTGCCGCTGATGACCTTCTTGGTCTGCGCCAGCAGCCGGGTAAGGGTCTCCTTGTCGGCGGACAGCTTACGGATCTCCTCGATGATCTTGGCGTCCAGCGTGTTGCCGTTGCAGTTTTTCATGGCGCAGACCGTGCCGTGGCTGCGCTCCTTGGTGGAGCACATGTAGGTGTAGATCAGCTCACCGTCCGCCGTGCGGCGGTTGGTCAGCTTCGGGCGCATATAGTCGCCGCATTCGCCGCAGCGCAGCAGCCCGGACAGCAGCGCCACGTTGCTGCGGGGCCTGCGGTAGCTCTTGGATTTGTTGACATCCAGCATGGCCTGCACCCGCACCCAATCGCTGCCCGCGATGATGCCGGGGTGCTTGCCCACCGCCACGATCCATTCCTCCATGGGACGGATCTGGTTTGCCTTGCCGGGGCGCTGGAGGGTGCGGTTGTATGCCATGACACCGTGCTCGCCGTCGAATTCCGAGCGCTCGGCAAACAGGTCAACATTGTTCTCTTTCAGATACTGATACGCCGTCTCGTCGGCGATCATGTAAACCGGGTTCGTGAGAATGCCCCGGATGGCAAAGCGGGTGAACTGCTTGCCGCGCTTCGTGACGCAGCGGTGCTCCAAAAGATACTGGTCGGTCTTGCTGAGAGAGCCGGTCTCCATGAACACCTCGAAGATCGTCTTGACCAGCTGAATTTCCTCCGGGATGGGCTTGAGCTTGCAGGCCTTCTTCACCTTGCCGTCCACCGTCACGCTGGACAGGCTCTCCGAGGCATAGCCCGTGGGCGTTGTGCCGCCCAGCCAGCGCCCGGTCTTGGACAACTCGTGCATATTGTCCCGGATGCGCTCGGCGATGGTCTCCCGCTCCAGCTGGGAGAACACGGACGCAATGTACATCATGGCGCGGCCCATGGGCGAGGACGTATCGAACTGCTCACGGATGGAGATGAAGTCAATGTGCCGGTCGCCCAAGTCCTCAATGAGCTTCGCAAAGTCACCGATGTTGCGGCTGATACGGTCGAGGCGATAGACCACGATGGCCGCGAACTCAATTTTTTGCGAGTCCTTCATCATCTTCTTGAACTGCGGGCGCTCCAGATTGCCGCCGGAAAAGCCCTCGTCCTCGTAGACCAGCACATTTTCCGCCGCTTCCTCGCCAAAGTGCATGGCGATGTACTGGCGGCACAGCTCGATCTGGTTTTCGATGCTCTCGCCCTTGCCGGTGAATTTGGATTTGCGGGAGTAGATGACGTATTGCTTCGGCGTATCTTTCGTTTTCATGGCGGCACCTCGCATGATGTTGTATCGTTAGGTTGATAGGTATATTATATCGGATTGGAATCCATTTGAAAAGGTGCCCAAGGGAAGAATCTGAAAATTTCTGCGAAAATGTTCTCTCTTTCCGGTTTTTGAAAAGTGTTGATTTCAGAAAAAAAGCCTCTGTTTTGCCTCTCGGATGTGTTCCATAGGAAAACACCCACGCCCACCCGCTTGCGGTGGTCTGAGAGGAGAAAACAGAGGCTTTCGCACCCTAATTGATGCAGTTTTAAGGGTATCGCTCATACAAGCCCAAAATATGATTGATGAAATGAGCGATGTATGCTATAATATGGATAACCAAACTATGCTGTGAGGTACTCATGAAAAACAAACAGCCGCCTTTTCAAATTACGAACAAAATCATTGATGATGTTGCAGAAATTTCAGAGCTGACCGGTAGACTTTCTGCCCACGATCATCTTTCCAGCAGCCCCAATCTGCGCCGCACCAATCGGATCCGAACCATTCACGGCTCCCTTGCTATTGAGCAGAACACTCTGAGCCTGGAACAGGTTACCGCCGTTCTGAATGGCAAGCATGTTCTGGCTCCACCCAAGGACATTGCCGAGGTCAAGAATGCCTATGAGATTTACGAGCGGCTGGACGAGCTTGACCCGTACTCCGTGGACGACCTGCTGACCGCTCACGGTATCATGACTCGCGGGCTTGTAGAGGAGTCCGGCATGTTCCGCACGCGGCCTGTTGGCGTTGTAGATCAGGAGGGGCATGTCCTGCATTTTGGCACGCTGCCGCAGTATGTGCCTGATCTGGTCATGGAACTGTTGGATTGGGCGAAGCACAGCGACTTGCACATGCTGATCCGAAGCTGCGTGTTTCATTATGAACTGGAGCTGATTCACCCCTTTGCAGACGGCAATGGCCGTGTTGGAAGGCTCTGGCATACATTGCTGCTCTCCAAGTGGAATCCCGTGTTTGCATGGCTGCCGGTCGAGTCCATCATCCACGACCATCAGCAGGAATACTATGATGCCATCAATGCCAGCAACGATGCAGGCGAGTCCACCGCGTTCATCGAATTCATGCTCTCCGCCATCAAAGCATCGCTCATCGACGCCATCCATACGAGTGATGAAATGAGCGCCGGAAAGATGGACAAGAAAACTCTGCGTTGGCAGAAGATTGAGCAATTCCTGCAGACGCATGAGGATATCATGAACGCCGATGTGCGGGAGCTGTGTGGCGTTTCGGCAGCGACGGCGAATCGGATATTGGCTGAACTTGTGGCCAATAAGTATGTCGTAAAACAACGAATAAGTGGACAGTGGAAGTATACATTGTGTCTGCAAAGACTATAATTTAGGAGGTCAAAATGAGACAAAACGATTTGCTAATTAGAAATGAAAATATTCAGCGCCTTTTTGATTGGTATCTAAAAGGAGATTTCATTGTAAATAGAAAGTACCAAAGAAAATTAGTGTGGACAATTGAGGAAAAACAACAGTTTATAAATTCAATACTGTCTGACTATCCGGTTCCTTTATTCTTGTTGGCGATTACTTCTGAAAGCAGATACGAAATAATTGATGGTATGCAGCGTCTTAACGCTATTTTTGCTTTTATCAAGGGAGAATACTCAGTCAACTTTAATGGACAAGAGGGGTATTTTGATCTCCAAACAATGGCTGTTACAAAGGAACTAATGGATACTGGAATATATATTCAAAAAGTACCATTATTAGACAGAACCTTATGTTCTCAATATGTTAACTATCAATTGCCCCTTTCAATTACAAATTTTGAAGATCGGCAAATTGAAGAGATTTTTCGCAGGATAAATGCAACTGGTAGGCAACTCTCATCCCAAGATTTACGTCAAGCTAGGACAACCCATCCATTTTCGGAACTGGTTCGTAAAATATCAATAGCTATTCGTAGAGACTCTTCTCCTTCTGATATTCTTGCCCTTTCGCAAATGGAAGAAATCAGTTTATCAAATCGTAACCTTGCTTATGGAATTAATATGGCAGATACTTTCTGGGTAAAAAATGGCATTATAACAACCAGTAATATGCGTGTCTCGCGTGATGAAGAGCTAGTAGCATATATTCTCTTATATATGCTCTTGGGGAAAGAAGTTGCGCCAACTGCTAAAAATTTAAACAAAATTTATGGATATGAAGAAGATAATTTACTCCTGATTGAGAAATCTACGTCTGAAATTGAAAAACGTAATCCGGATAAAATTCAACAGGAGTTTTTGCTTGTTCTCGATCAAATGCAGAAAACCATTGATATTTCTGGTTATCCATTAAATTTCCTTCTCTTTGATAACCATGGTGAAGGTATGGCACGATCCTTCCAAGTCATCTTTTTGGCATTTTATAACCTGATGAAAAAGGGAATGAAGATTTCTGACTATTCTCAATTGGCGCATGTCCTACATGGCCTCGGCACCCGGCAATTATCAGAAATAAAGTCAGATAAATGGAATGCACACTATCGTGATGAGTGTATTCGTTCTATTCAAGGTATAATTGAGTCACAGTTCATTCCGTGTGAGGGCGAGGATCCCGCAATTAATGACTGGATAAGTAAACTTGAAAACTTACTTATGCAATCTAAAATAGAACAACAGCTATTTGATTTCAAAATTGGACTGCATGATGTTTCCATAAACCCGGCTTTTAATCAGAAGTGCTTTTCCAAAATCATCAAAACGCTTACCGCTATGGCCAATACACAAAAACAATCTACCGGTTATGTTATCGTTGGTATTGCAGATAATGAGGCTGATGCAAGACACTTTTCCACTGTATATAAGGCACACAACCGAGAATTTAATGGGTTCTCTATAACTGGTGTTCAAGAGGAAATTCGTCTTAAATACAAAAATGCAGACGACTATTTTATGCACATAAAAAATCTCATTAAATGCGAACCAATTGATTCAAACACTCAATCCGAGATACTAAGAAGAATACGCTTAGTAAATTATTTTGATAAACTGTTGCTTGTATTTACGTTAAGCTCAGGAAACGCTCCTATAGCTTATGATAATAAATTTTACGAACGGCATGCAACCAGTGTAGAAGAAATTATTGGCGCTACTGGGTTGGCGGATTTGTTTTCTCGTTTTAAATAATGATAGGCTGCTGATGCCGTATCTACAAAGCCGTAGGGCATTTCCTATAATCACGCGTTTATTATAGCTTTTAATTCTAATGGCCACATCATATACGGGGATGCTCTCTTTTATAATTCCACATACTCCAGCCGCGCATCGAAAGATTACGTGCACAACCTTCGGTGGTATCGTCATTCTACATAAGAGATAATATTGAAAGTTACATCAGGATCGCATATCACTTGGTAAGCCACGCCCCTAAATTATACCCCATTATGCCGCACTATTCACGGCCATAATGGGGTATAACTCATATTCACTGCCAATTTCGTTTCAATATCTCACTTTTGAGATACAGCGTGCTCTTTTCCGAGGATTTTATCGGATGGAGTTTCCCGCGCTTTGTCAGGTCAATGATGTTCTGCCGGGAGCAGCCCAAGATCTCCGCCGCTTCCGCTGCGTTGATGACTCTGTGGGCGGCAAAGTTCCTGAAATCAGCCGCCGTCAGAGGAACACTTTTGCCGATCCGGTAGAGCATCGCATCCGAAACGGTCATGTTCACATCCCACGCAACGCCGTATCCGCCCGTCTGCATCTGCACATGCTGAAAATAATCCGGCTTCTTGAGAAGGATCTGAAACGCCTTCGTCTTTTCAAAGTGCTTTTGTAAATCGCACTTCTTCACTGCGCCATCCCGGAAAAACACCAGCAGGCAATGATCCTCCAGCGGCAGCACATCTTCAATTCTCTTGGAAAAGCGCTTCCTAATCTCTTCTGGCAGCTCTTTTTCATCAATGGGAACGAGATAGTAATCATCCTGTGCGCATCGCCCCATCGCCAGCATCAGGAGTGTATACTCATCATACTCCTTCAGATGATTGTCGCGCAAAATCTCGCCAATGTTCTGGCGGTCGGTCGGAACGATCCGCTGCTCCACCCAGATTTTGCTCCAATAGGAATTGACCGTGGTTTCCCCACGCTTCACAAAGGAGTCCAGCAGCAACGGCGTCTCCCATGCGTCTGCGTTCTCCGGCAGCTCAATATAGAACCGCTTTTCCTGCTCGTAGTACAGGAGGTACGCCAGATCTTTCTGCTTCTGCGCTGATTCATCTCGAATGGCAAAAATCTTCATACGCACACCACCTTTTCCAGATCATTTCCCATATCTTGTCCTGAAGCGTCTGAGAGATTACACCGTCCAGTCCTTCCAGTAGAACCTGTCTGTCGCTCTCGTGCAGCGGTGTCAGCTTCGGCATTTTATCCTTCGGAATGATACGCAGGTTATCCCATGTGGACTTTGAGCCGATAAAGTTGTTGCAGGGCTTGTCGGCCATCACATCGAATTTTGCCACGGCAACATCATCCAGGCAGCTGCAAAGCAAAGAGAGGCCGTGGTCAAACAGGGGAGCCAGACGGATCGTCTTCTTGCGGCTGTTGCGCAGTACCTCAATATTGGCACCGTGGCGATCTCGGTTCAGGATCAGATAGTCTACGATCAGCATCTGATAAACATAGTCTTCCCACCCCATACGGATGCAGAAATCCAAGGCGGATTCATCCGGCAAAGCCTCCAGTTCCTTATAGGCATCCAAAGCGGTCTTGGACTCGCTCTTCGCTTTGAAATCTTCCGAGGCGCAGAGATAAACCTCATGGGTTCTGCCATCCACCGAAACATCCGCATGGATCAGCTGATAGGACAGATGAGGAATCCCCAGTATGGTTAGCAGCCGGTCAACGATCAGCTCGTTCACGCACTCATGCCCAATGACACCACGAGCCTTATCAAAGTTTGAGAGTTTGTAATAGGTCTTCGTTCCACCGAGTTCGGAGTATGCTTTCAGAAAAGAACCGGCAGTTCCGGAAGAATTGCGATAGACCGACCAAGAAAGATAGGTCAGATCCTGTTTTTCTTTCGTCATTTGCATAAGCGCTTCACCTCGCTGTCATTGTATAATACCACTTGTCATACGTCAAGACATTTTTCCAAAGAGCTTGCCGTATGACAAGTTACTACACGCTTTTGGTTCTGCACAAGCCGCAACTTGTTTATAGCATATCGGATAAACAAGTTTCAATTCGGTATTCCACGATATAGAAAAAGCAGCCTCCGGTTGGTTCCAACCGGAGGCTGTATGAGTTTTTGTTGTATCGTATGGTGCAAGGGCACACGGTCAAGCCGCGCGTTCGACATTAAAAAAGGAGTCTTCCTGACTAAGATAATCGGGGGAGATTGTTAATGTGCTGGGGAGGTAATGGTGGGGTAAATATGGTAAAAAGTTGCAAAAGCAGGTTGTTTTTGATAAAACAACCTGCTTTTGCTGGTCCGAGATGGGAGACTCGAACTCCCGACATCTTGCTCCCAAAGCAAGCGCGCTACCAACTGCGCTAATCCCGGATTTAGGTTTTGAGTTTTGCGCCAGATGTGGTCAAACATGTGGTCAGGCGGTTTTTTTGACCACCTCGACTTGCGGGGGAAGTGCCTGTATCGCAGGCGTATCAAGGGATTGCGGACACGGTATTTTCCGGCTTGAAGGGGGAGCGACCCGCTCCCAAAGCAAGCGCGCTACCAACTGCGCTAATTCCGGATATGAAATTCAGACTGATCCGACGGCCGGATGTTCTAACTCAGGAGTGTGTTTGCAAATGGCTACGCCACAGAACCTGACCGCAGTACACGTGGCTTGCCGCAAAAGGACGGAATGCAGACGAAAGACTATCCTCTATTTTACTGAAATCTGCCGCAAAGTCAAGTCCTATATAGAAGAAGCCCCGTGCCCATAAAGGCACGGGGCTTTGATCTTAGCAACCGCAGCCGCTATTGCAGCCGCAGCCGTTGTTGCAGCCGCCCCAACCGCCGCTGCCGCAGCAGCACCAGATGATGATCAGCAAAATGATGATCCAGCAGCAGTTCCCGCCGCCTCCGCAACCGTTATTACAGCACATATCGGAACCTCCTATGAGATCGAGATGTAGACCGTTCATGCGGTCTCAATCCATAGTATGTGCCCCAGTGAAGAAGGTGCGGAATTTTTTAGAGGCGATCACTCTTGACCAGCTTCCACGAGCCGCGCCACTCGTCTCTGGTAAAAACGCCCAAGTCCATCAAGCGGTCGGCCAGAGACTGGCTGCCGTCAGGCAGGTCAGCCTCCAAGGCGTAATAGGAGATGTACACAAGCTGCGCCCGCAGGAAGGCGGCGCTTTGCAGCATGGCAGCGTCACCGTCGGTCAGGACACCGGCGTTCACGGCCCGGAGCAGGGTATCGGACAGATCCTTGTTGGCAGCGGAGCTGTATCCCATGGCGCGGAGCACGAATTCCGTGTACTGATAGGCGTTGACAGCCCCGGCGGGCTTGAAGGACGTGGCTGTGTAGCCGTTCGTATAGCCCTTTTCATAGGCGTAGCCCACATAATGCTCCGCCTGAGAGCCTTTCTCGATGTCCTTGAACGGCGTAGTTCCGGACCAGGCCAGCGCCTGCTCCTCCTCACCCAAGACCCGGATGAACATGATGAGGGCCTGAAGGCGGGTGGGGGCAGCCTCCAGATCAAAGCCCTCGCCGTAGCCAGTGAAAGTGCCCTTGAACAGATGCAGGGACTTCAGGGCGGCGGCCATGGCGTTGTAGTCCGGCCGGTCGGAATAGGAGAAGGCGTACTGCCCCTGATAGTCCACCACCGCGGTGAGATGGCTTAGCCGGAAACTGAGTGGTGTCCTCGGCGGTCAGATAGCGGTGGTTGGCGGTGAGATTCGTACCGCTGGGAACCACAGCTCCGGTGGTAACATCCACCACAGCGCCGGATTCATAGGTCACGCGCCCGCGGCCGGCCAGCAGCAGAACGCCGGTGCCTGTGACGCCGTGAAGCGTGTCACCCTCTTTGAGGCGGGTCTCCTGCCAGGTGGCAGTTGCCTCGCCTACCTCACCGTTTTTCAGACGTTCGGCCAACTCTTTGTCCGACTGCTCCAATGCCTGATCGATTTTTTTCTCTGCACGTTGGGAAAATTCGCCGTTCAAGTAAGAAAGAGATGCCAGCGGATCTCCCGCGTCCCCAGCGGCGCCGACCCAGACGGCAGAGGCCAGAAGCGCGCATACGGATAGGAACAGGACCAGCTTTTTCATGGGGAGTTCCTTTCTCAGTGATTGGCGATGCGGTAACTTAGGGTCAGAAGGCTGTCGGCAAAGTGAATGTTTTCAAACTGAACATCCGGATTGGGGCTGGACAGCTCCACATTGGTAAAGTTCCAGAAGCCCCGGATCCCAAGGTCGATCAACCGGTTGGCGGTAGCCTGTGCCACAGCCTGAGGAATGGTCAGAACAACAACGTCCACGGCGTGGCGCTTGATGTAGGACTCCAACTCATCGGTCGAATAAACGGGGATGCCGTTGATCTGTGTATCGATCACATCGGGAGAGACGTCAAAGGAGGCGTCCACGGTGAAGCCGGTGTTTTCAAAGGGGAAGTTGTTCAGCAATGCGCGGCCCAGGTTGCCGACACCGATCATGATGAGATGGTGATCGTTGTCCACACCCAGAATGTGACCGATCTCGGAACGAAGTTCTTCAACGTTGTATCCATATCCCTGCTGGCCAAACTCACCGAAACAACTGAAATCCTGACGGATCTGAGAAGCGGTAATATTCATTTCCTGCCCCAGAGAGTGGGAGGAGGTGCGGACAATGCCACGGTGATAAAGATCGGTCAGCTGCCGGTAATACCGGGGAAGCCGGCGAATGACGGCGTCCGAGATATTTTCTTTTTTCATGATTTGATCCACCTGCTTTGAAAAAATATGTTATCACTATTTTAAAATAAAATGCCGGACTTGTCAAATTTTTTAACAATCTTTGCAGGGATAAAAATTTTTGCAAAGAAAGGCTTTACATGACCGGAAAAATCTGTTATACTATCGAGCGATGTGTAAGGGGACTATCTCTTGCCGGAACAACCGAATACGCGCCCGTAGCTCAGTTGGATAGAGCGTTAGACTCCGACTCTAAAGGCCGCTGGTTCGAATCCAGTCGGGCGTACCAAAAAAATTTCCCTCTGCTATATGGCAGAGGGAAATTTTTTATTCAATTGTTTCCACCGGTAATGGGTTCATGTTCCCCGCCCACTGATGTAAAAATGCGGAGGCCTGTTTACGATTTAGGTTATCATGAATCTTTTGATTGTAATAATTTCTTAGGCATCTATAGCAAGACGAGTCGCAGTTACAGCTGTCTACAACGGAAATTGCCTTTGCAAGAACTTGTTGAAACGCTTGTCCATCTGCGGTCACAATTCTGCGAACATGGCCTGCACCACCAGCGACTGCATCATATAGAACAACAGAGAAAATCATACACCCATCCACAGATGTGTAGAACAAACATCCTTTGATGTCGGTGCGCTCTATCCCCATCTCGCGGGACAATCCCTCTAACAGAGCATAGAGCACTGACAGCATCACATTTATATCTGCCGCCTCTTGTGTCACAAAGGTAATTTTTGCCACATCTGTTTTGAAATCATGCGACAAACGATATTCTGTTGAGTTGCCCTCCTTATTAACACAACGGTATCCTCTGAAATTCTTGTGCTCAAGGGGGACTCCGGTTTCGCTTGCATATCCGCAAGCAGGACAAACCTTGTAATCTGTCTGACCAATGACTACGAGAGAGTCATTTGAGGTGGATTCAATTTGCAGAACTTGACCGTTTACTTCGAATATTTGCTTGGCGATTAGATTACGATGCGGGTCTCCGATATAGTAGTCGTCTGTCTTAAAATCGTGTTCGGGGCGGTGCATAGGAACAGGTCGGGCTTCTTTTTCTGCACAGAATCCCATGCGCGGTTCCAATGTTTTTCTCCAAGACAGGCGTTTGATGGGTGTATGGCAGGAAACGCATTCGCGACCACTGCCAGTAACAGGATCTTTAGTGAAGTTTGGCTGACCGCAAGCAGGACACTTGGGGCAGTAGAAGCCTTTCTCCCATGCGGCGTCCGCATTTTTACCCGGCATTTTGCGAATATAGCGGCTGACATACATTTTGCCATCTGCCACGACCTCTGCACCGGGAGCGTACTCTGCGATGGCCATTTGTAGGTCTCTGGCTAATTGCAGAGCTTTTCCTCGCCCCACGGCGTTGATGTCCGGAATCAACTCAACGGTATCCACAGGGAAACCGTACTTGGGAAGTACATTATTCCGGACCAAAAAACCGATAAGACTCTTTTTTCCAGCGTTGTCATCTTTGCTGCACCTGAAATTTCTAAGGGTACGACTCCAGACTCCAGCGGCTTCATCATCGTGTCTGCGGCGGCAAGCCAACAGTTCTTTTTCCATTTCCGCTACTGCTCCACGGAAATCCTGTACGGCGGTTTCAAGAACACCGTTCTCTCCGCAAAGTCTGTTTATCCAACCGAAATCAGAAATCCCAAGGCGCTGATGCATTTTTGCTGGAATCGAGCGTAGTAAAAGCTGTCGGAGATTTTCCGGCTGTGTATTTAAGTACTCCTTCAGCAGTTCATAGCCGCCTTCATTCAACAAGACGGTTTGGTTATCACCCGCATAGACTTCCCTGTGCTGTGCGAAGAAGGAACTCAGAGCTACAGCAAAAATATGACGATTTAATATCTTTTCGTTCTCAATCTCGAAAATTGGGGCTTTGATCTTTCCGCTGATCATAGCCGTCGGGTCGTCATAATATGTAAAGTCGTGAGAGGATAATTTCGCATAAGTCATAACAAATGCCGCAGAATGCTTTGCTCGACCGGCACGGCCTGCCCTCTGCACATAATTGGATGGACTGGGCGGGACATCACGCATATACACAGTTTCCAGACTGCCCACATCGACACCCATTTCAAAAGTCGTAGAGCAACTGAGTGCATTGATTTTCTTTTGCACGAAGGCTTCTTGATACCGTGTTTGCTGATCCTTTGCAAGCTGCGCCGTATGCTCCTTGATATATAGCGGTTCAGAGTGACTGCTGCTATAGAGGCGGGCGTAGTGGTTCATGGCAGAATCCTTTAGAGGATCACAGGGTTCCAAAGTTCCTGCGCATTTTACGGAAGCACATTGTTTTTTTACATTATACGGCGTGACCCGACCACATTTCTTACAACGGTAAAATTTTGTGCTTTCGGTTCCACCGATGCAAATATCAAAATCGTTCGCATCGAGTACAAATTCCTCCGTTTCCGCTTTGAACACATTAGTCCAATAATCTTCTAAAATGACATCCGCTTCATCATCGGAAATACCCAATGCTCGCGTCAGCCGCACGAGTCGACTGTTGGGATAATAATTCCCGTTGGGACGCTTTCGACCACGCCACCCGGAGATCCAGCTTTGCTTTGCGGAGTCTCCTGTACGCAGCAATACCAACTTCTTTGCCGAGGGTGTAAAGAAAATATACTCGCGTTCAGCGGCTGTCAGTGTATATTCCTTTCCCGCATCGACGGCACCGGAGAATACCGCGTCCTGTGTCAGAAGTTCAAGCAGAGCTATGGCATCCTGTGATGAGAGGTTATACGGATCGCCCTGAAAAGCCGTAGCTACCTGAGCATTTCGCCTGTATGCAAAAGAAAGTACGCCCATTGACACAAGGCTGGTGCCGCGGCGGGCATTGAACATTTCATTCAGAATCGCCACCCACGCATTACTGCGGCTCGCAGCAGATAACTTACCCACATCTTGATTTTCGCCAGCATCCCACTCGGCAAAAGATCTGTTGTTTTCAAAATAGCGGCTGAGTTCATCGACGAATTGAAATACGCTTACTTTTACTATGCCGCTATTGCGATATTTCTCCGCAATGTGCCAAATACCTCGTCTACGCAAAAATTCATCATAGGAACGCTCCATATAGGAGGCGAAAAACGCCGCTTCACTTCGGCTGTCAGAGAAGCAAAGAAACTGCCGCATCAGCTTTTTACGTATTTGCTGTGGTTGCGCTGTGCCAGCGAAGATGCTGCGCCGACCAGAATTTTGATTTTCCTTTAGTGCTGATGCTATGGTGACTTCCTCGTTGGGAAGTTGCTCGAAAAGCTCGGTTCCCAATACAGCGGTGGCTGCTTCGCTTCCCAAATAGAAGCGACGGAACGAACCAAAGCCGCAGGCAGGGCATCTGGCAACATGGTTTTTGTGTTGTTCTATTTTGCGAAGCTTGCGATAGTTGGATTCGCTGTGTTCACATAGTGGCTTAAATTTTGTGTCTGCTTCCGTAGAGATAGCCCCGCAAACCGAGCAAATGACAAAATCGTTTGTGGCATCATCTGCACAATCTTCCTCGTCAATCAGTGCATCTTCTGCGCCGTCCTTAAGGTAATAGAAGTCGGAAGGGTCGTCCAGCCCCTTCCGCGCTGATGGGCGCAAAGCGCCGCCTTCTTCTCTGCCGACAATAGCCATTCGTCCACAATCTGTGCAGACAGCGGCCTCGAATACCGTAGCATCGGTTTTGTTGTTTTCGTTTGTAAACGAGTGCTTCCGATGTAAAAACAGACGCTTAGGAGAAGCGAGTGTGATATATGCCCCCTCCAAGGCTCGCACAAAAAAGTGATAGCGGGGTTTGATCAGATTTGCGCCATCTCTTTCGGCGCGAGCACAGACTGTAATGAAGGCTATGACCTGTTCATTTGTCATGGGGCATATTTCGGACAGAGCCTGACATAGCTGTGCAACCGTAATTGGCTGGTGTGCGACCTTCCGGAGCAAAGCAAACAGCCGAGAATGCAAGAAAAGCGCATAGAGCTTTTCATCCTCGCTCCCTCCCGGAGCAAAGTCAGCGTGATAGCGGTCTAACACGGAGGAAATATCAGGACTTCTTTGCAGTTCCTCAAAAAGTGCTGGTGCAAAGTCCAAAAAATCTTCCATGGCAGGTCGCTTTTCTGTAGAACGAATGATTCCGGAGCGTTGGAATGCAACACCACATAGCTTTTCAGCAAAGCTCAGAATATCACCATCTGCATCAGGTCCGCCAAGCGTTGCACTTGTCAGAATGTATTGAACGCTATCGGGTTCGCTGATCCTCGCTCGGAGTCGGCGCATCAGCAGGGAGGTCTCCATGCCTGTTGCACCTTTGTAGATGTGTGCTTCGTCTAAAACAATAAATTTCAGCTTGGCTCCAGAGAATACCGCGTCATCCTTTGGACGTAGCATCATGTATTCCAGCATGGAGTAGTTGGTAATGAGAATATGGGGAGGTCTTTCTTGCATGACCTCACGGGAGATAATCTCGTTGGGCGCGGGATCAGTCGGCTCCCCAGTTTCATCGTGGTAGGTGCGGTGATACTCTGCCAGCGCCTTGGACTGTGTATGCTCGGTATTGCCATTGTAAACACCGTAGCATATCTGAGGGTAATTCTTGAAAAGAGCGCGCATACGCTTCATCTGGTCATTGGCCAACGCATTCATCGGATAAATGATGATTGCACGGACACCGGCGGAAAGAGTTCCGGCTTCTTGCTCTCGCAGTAGATGATTGATAATGGGCAGCAAAAAACTCTCTGTTTTACCAGAACCAGTTCCCGTGGTAATGACCAGATTTTCCCCTTTGCCCGCTTTCAGCATGGCTGTTTCCTGATGCTGATAAAGAGGCCTGTCTAACTTTAGCTCGCGCTCTTTTTCTGCAACAGGCTCCAGGCTTTCAAACAAGACACTCGCTTTTTGTGCTTGGATCAATTCCCGCAATGTATGCCCTGTTTCATAGGAGCCGCCAATATCAAGAAAGGGCCCGCTGGCTACCATACCGTCCGTCTGCAACTCTTTCCGAAATTCTCGCTCATAGTCGGTGTCAGCCATATCAAAAGTGGTCGTGATATAATCAATATAGCTATCTTTGATTTCCTTAGAAGCCTTGATAGGATCAAACATATCAGTAGCCCTCTCTAATACTGTACTTGAAATAATCGGGTATCTTTAATCGCTGATATCGTTCAGCCTTACTCATATAAGTAGCCGGATTACGATTAACTATAGTAGAAAAGTGCTTGTCAACATATACCGCATCTTCCGTCACGCACCGCAAGATTAGCAGATGCTCGTTGACGATCCAGACCATAACAGGATTGACCAATTCATATTCTTTTGATGGTTTGGAATTGAATGGAATATATTGACCGGTATTGCTGATAAAGGATAGCGTTCCCGAGTAGCAAGGTGCTGGCATTGTTTCACCAGATGCGATGCTTGTTCCTTGGTAGTCTAAATTTGTCAGAATCCCGCATCCATACTTCATGAGTAATGTTTTTAAAGTTTCCGTGTCAAAATCCCAATACAATGCATCGCCTATGATGAGCTCTTTTCCGTCATAAATCCATTCGAATGGGTTTCCGATACAATATGTGCTCTTGAAAATAAGCTCATCCACTCCGGTGCAAAACAGGCTTTTCTTTTTTAGAAAAATTTGATAAGAATAGGTTCCAAAAGCGAAAGAATCAGAGTTCGCAAGGATGGTGTTTTCTGCTGGTGCTGTGTAAGTATCAATGCTTCCGTTGGGACGTTGGATTTCGATTTGAAAGGTGCTCCCAGAATCGCCAACGTAGTTTCCCTTCGGCTGCCAGCACAGAGCATTATCGATTACTTCGATTGGCGGTGTAGCAAAAGTGGGTTTACAGACAATGGTAGTAATTTTGCGATTTGAATGCTCTCCCATTGTGCTTTTCAATGAAAGCCACAAATCGTACTCCGCTTGCGCTGCTATCAGTGCATGGAGCACATTGCCAAGTTCAAAATAGCCGGGGCTCACTTCGGGGATAGGGCGTGTGCCGAGCATAAGTTGTCCATCCCATCCTTCTGGTAGCGTCAATTGTACAAATTCGTCATGTGGAATGGATTTGTACCAAATCATATTAGATGACTTGAATGCACTATGCCCCATAAAGGTGCAGTTAACTAAGGGAATACACAATTCAAGTTGCCATTCCATCCCTGAAATGGGGACAATCATATTATCTGATGAATCTCCTAAGATCAGAGAATAGTGAAATTGCTTGGATGCAAAGGAGATATCGACATTTGTCTGCGATCCGTCTGCATAATAGATAGGGGCGTGCAGGTTAACGCTGAAATCTGCAAGGACTATGTAATTGAATTCGTATTTTACCGAATCAGTGGCAAGGTCGATTATGCGAATACGGTGACAGTGACCATCGTTGTTTGATGGAAGTTCCAATTCATTCTCGTTTTTACAAAAGGCATTTGCATTATAGCGTATTCCATCGATAGAAAACTGGTATCGTATGCTTTTTTCTCCTTTTGGGAGAATGATAAAGGTCTGAAATGGAGCGACAAAAATATCGGTGGAAACACCTTGCTGGATTACTTGAGCCAAAGTTGCTTTTCGTATGGAGGTGTGATGACGGAATTTTGCTGCAGTCGATGCGCTTACAAAAATCTCATGGCCATTGACTGCAGTTGATGACACCTCATCCAAATTTATGCGGTATAGTTGTCCCGGATATGGACAACTGAATATTCCATCCGTATTGTCAGGAAAGGTGACTTCTTGCGAGTTGTCAGCGAACAGATAGATTATCCCACTGTGAGGCGTTCTTTCAATGCCCGTAGCATCCAATAAGATATAACTGCGATATAGTTTTCCCCCCGAATCATAGAGAAGTTCTCCATCATAACGAATCTCTACTCGTATAGTGGGTGTGCTTGAAAAATCATATGTGGTTTCTTCAAACGGAATGAAACAACTCCTTGTTGTTAAGCATAACTCATCCCCGGTAACCGAGAGTTCAGAATTATAGATGCAGTTTTCCCCTTGACAGATATTGATGGCTGGGCGCTGTGGGGCTACCCCAGGCAAACGAATCTTAGGAATTACGATGCCAACAGAAGAATGCTCCATTGCATATTGGGCATAGATCCGGTCGGTTGTAGTTGCGATGTATTCCGCTTTCCTCTGTCGTTGCTCTCCCTGAGCCTGTATCCGTTCAGTGTTGCTTTTCCTCTGATACCAATCAACGAGGATGGCATCCCAATAATTTCGCTTGGGATCGATAAGATCAGTGCCTTCGTTTCGGAGAATAGCATCCATCTTTTTCACAATGGAGTCACAGAGAACTGCCATATATCCGGGACGTTCCTTAAACAATGTCTGCAGGCCGGAAAATATGGCATCTGCTCTCAACTGCAATTCGTCGTTTTTGCTGATGCGGGAATCCCAGCGGGCACGCATGCCCTTTGTGAAAACTTTGTAGCTGATATCCTCTGCAATATATTGAAAATCAAGGTTTTTAACATAAAAATCGAACAAAATAGAATATAGAGATTCAATGCTTTGTTTCGGTGCCAGAGCATGGAGTAGTAATGATGTATAATATCGCTGGGTTCCCTCTGGGGCAAAGAATCTCTTGTAACGGGTCAATGTATCCTTGATCGCGCTTCTGAAATAATTGTATAATTTATTTGTAGCAGCGTCAGAATTTTCTGATTTGAATCCATATTGAAGAAATATGTAGTTCCAGAGCGACCCGGAGTTCTCATCATCTGCCAACTCAGAGGACCACCCTTTCAACAAGTTTATTGTTTCGAGTACAAGTACAGCGTCCTCCTTTGCGGTGGTGCGTCCCATATCTAATAGAACTTTCTTAACAGTTTGACTTGCGGACTGATAGAGTATGGTATCTTCGCTATTGGTTAAATGGTATTCACCAACTAATGGATATGTACGAAACACATAGTCAGCAAGGTCAAACGCACTACATTCTGGAGATAATTCATGCGTGTTCCGAATACGCATATCTGATTCGACATATCCGGTTTCTCTCCAGATAAATCCCCTGTTGGTAAGCCACTGTGCGGATGACAATCCTTCTGCTTTAGCGTATTTACGCACATCTGCAAATGCAGGTAAATATGCACCGAGGCGATATTGATCTGTATATATTATTTTTTCTGGAAACACTTTGTTAAGATAGTCGAAAAGCTCTGTTTCAGTCATACGCATTGCATTCACCCGCCTTTTGAAAATACAAATACTTAGATGCGATAGAGACTTTTTTTAATTATTATAGCATAAGGGAATACAAGGCTCAACTCCAATACATATCTTGCTCAATTGATAGCGTTTATATTTTCAGTCCCTCTTGCAGCTTTGCGCTGGCGGCCTTTTTGTTTTTGTCGAAGGCGTGGGTGTAGATGTCCAGCGTGGTGGAGGGCTGGCTGTGGCCGAGGATGCCCGCCACCG
>ENA-ORRW01001174-ORRW01001174.1-human-gut-metagenome-genome-assembly--contig:-NODE-1174-length-26549-cov-4.218049_pt1 | contig 26549 bp, 21 predicted proteins | sample MGYA00242183_ERZ509150 | MGnify/ENA primary metagenome ERZ509150 (study PRJEB26280, sample SAMEA2338639) | human gut metagenome | biome: human gut; feature: human-associated habitat; material: faeces... | reverse complement strand
AACACGGCCTCTTGGCGTTCGCAGGATCAGTCCATTTTGAACAAGATAGGGTTCGTATACATCTTCTAACGTACCCGGGTCTTCTCCGATCGATACGGCTAACGTTTCTAATCCTACAGGCCCACCGCCAAATTTTTGGATCATCGTCATGAGGATCTGTCGATCCGTCTGATCCAACCCCAGCTTATCAACCTCTAATAAATTCAGCGCAAAATCAGCCACCTCTTTCGTTATACGTCCATCGTACTTGATCTGTGCAAAATCACGCACTCTCTTGAGCAGCCGGTTAGCAAGGCGCGGCGTCCCTCTGGATCGTCTGGCAAGCTCCAAAGCACCATCTTTATCAATTTCTACTTCTAATATTTTAGCAGAGTGCAAAATGATCTCCTGCAACTCTTCTACCGTATAGAACGCCAGACGGCTCACAACCCCAAAACGATCTCTTAACGGTGCCGACAGCATGCCGGCTCTTGTCGTTGCACCGATCAATGTAAACTTTGGCAGATCTAAGCGGATCGACCGTGCCGCTGCACCTTTCCCGATCACGATATCGATCACAAAATCCTCCATCGCAGGATAAAGAATCTCCTCAATCATGCGGTTCAGCCGATGAATTTCATCAATAAAGAGAATATCCCCCTCATTTAAGCTGTTCAGCACCGCCGCCATATCCCCCGGGCGTTCAATCGCAGGGCCGGAGGTCGTCTTGATATGCACGTCCATCTCATTTGCAATGATGTTCGAGAGCGTAGTCTTCCCTAACCCCGGCGGGCCATATAAAAGCACATGGTCGAGTGCCTCTTTCCTCTGCTTCGCCGCCTGTATGAATACGCGCATATTCTCCTTTACGCTTTCCTGCCCGATGTAGCTTTCCAGCGTAGCAGGGCGCAGCTTTGGCTCCAGCTCGCGGTCTTCCTCCCGTAAGCCTGTCGTCAAAATTCGTCTGTTTTCCAACTAAAACACCTGTCCTCTATCCTCAGAAGGTAATCATGCGCTTGAGCGCCGCCTTCAAAATATCCTCTGTTGTCATGCCCTCTGCCGCAACCGCATTGACCGCCTGTGCCGCCTCACTGCGGCTGTAGCCCAACGCCGTCATAGCATCAATCGCTTCAAATTTCGCATCACCGCCGCCAACGCTTTCCGCAATGCCTGCCGCCCCCTCGAACGAGGAAACCGCATCCTCTGTTTTGAATTTATCCTTCAAATCCAAAATCACGCGCTGTGCCGTTTTTCTGCCGACCCCCGGTGCCTTGGAAAGCGTTTTCACATCATCCGATAAAATTGCCATCACAATTTCGGAGGGGTTCAGCACCGAAAGAAAGCCTAATGCCCCCTTCGGGCCTACGCCGTTTACCAGCAGCAGCTTTTCAAACATCTCCTGCTCCTCTCTCGCCGCAAAGCCGTACAGGCTCATACCATCCTCCTTCACGCTGAAATATGTAAAAATCTGCACTGCTTCGCCCGTCTGCGGCAGCTTCGCCAATGTGGCAGGGGAAAAAAAAAATCGGGTAGCCGATACCGCCTGCCTCCACAATAATATCATTCTCGCCGCGCCGCTCCAATGTGCCTTTGATATAGGAAATCATACTCTCACCAAATTTCTTCAGAATAAAGAGAACATTCGTTTCTCTTTTAGCTTCATTATACCCAAAGCAGAAAGAAAGCGCAAGCCAAACAAAAAACCCCGAATCCACTCGATTCAGGGCCATAAATTGCAGTCAAACCTATTCCATTGCCATAATCTCGATGCCTGCCTCTGCCAGAATGGACTGCGAAAGAGGGTCGGGGTATTCGCCCCTGTGTACAATGCGCGTGATGCCTGCATTAACCAGCATTTTCGCACAGATGACGCAAGGCTGCAGGGTAATATAAATCGTCGCCCCCTCCGTACTCACGCCTACCTTCGCCGCCTGAATGATGGCGTTCTGCTCCGCATGCAGTGCGCGGCAAAGCTCATGCCGCTGCCCCGAGGGAATATGCAGCCGCTCCCGTTCACAGCCGCCGATGTCCGTGCAGTGGCGCAGTCCCGAGGGCGCACCGTTGTAGCCTGTCGTAATGATACGGTTATCCTTTACAATCACCGCCCCCACCTGTCTGCGCAGGCAGGTCGAGCGTGTTTTTACAATTTCAGCAATTTCCATGAAATATTCGTCCCAGCTTTTTCTCACCGTTCCTACCTCCTTTTTCCATGGTTTTGTTTCAACATACCATAAATCTATCCGAAACGCAATACAAAAGCCCGACCTTTCGGTCGGGCTTTTGTATTACTACCACTTATACAATCAGATTCATTTTCTTTGCTTCAAACAGCAGCTCATCTCTGAATTCGGGTGCCGCCAGAGAGATAATCATTTTCGCTCTTTCGCTTGCGGTTCTGCCCTTCAGGCGGACAATGTTGTTTTCCGTTACCAGGAAGTCCACTTCATTCTTAGAGGTTGTCACAATGGAGCCGGGTGTCAGCACGGGTTTTACCTTGGAAACCGTACCGTTTTTCGCGGTAGAGGTCATCGCGATAAAGCCCTTGCCGCCCTTGGAAAGGTTCGCGCCGCGCACGAAGTCCACCTGACCGCCGGAACCGCTGTAATGCAGTGTGCCCAGAGATTCCGCACAAACCTGACCAAACAGGTCAATCTCTACACAGGCATTCACGGAAATGAAGTTGTCATGCTGACCGATGACATAGGGGTTGTTTGTATAATCAACGGGGTGCATTTCAAATGCAGGGTTATCGTCCATGTATTCGTACATTTTCTTTGTGCCCCAAGCCAGTGTGGCAATCGTTTTGCCGACATTGATGGGCTTTTTCATATTGGTAACTGCGCCGCATTCAAGCAGATCAACCATGCTGTCTGTAAACATTTCGGTATGCAGACCCAGATCCTTCTTATCGCGCAGCAGAACGCCAACCGCATTGGGAACGCCGCCAATCCCCAGCTGCAGGGTTGCGCCGTTGGGAACCTCGTCCGCAATCATCTGACCGATTTTCTTATCTGTTTCTGTCAGTACGGTTTCGGGCAGCTCCAGTAGCTCATGGCAGGATTCGCACAGAGCCGTTACCTGAGAAATGTGAATCAGGTTATTCCCCATAACACGGGGCATTTTTTCGTTGACCTCCAGCAGGATGATAGTTGCCTTATCTCTCAGCGCAACCACCTCAGCTCCGGCCATGCCGCAGGAGAAATAGCCATGCTTATCCATCGGGGAAACCTCAGCATAAAATACATCCAGTCTGGGCATACAATCTCTCCAGTAGCCGGGTGCTGTGCTGTAGTTATTGGGTACATAGGTATAGTAGCCCTGCTGAATCGCTTTTCTGCCTGCGCCGCCTGTAAACCAGGATACATAATCATATTTACCCTTGAGTGCAGGGTCCATAAACGCATTGCCCTTTACGGACAGAATCGCATGGTGCTGTACTCCTGTGATTTCGCCGCGTCTTGCTCTTTCGCCGACAGCCGCACAGATGGTTTCGGGCTCCTCCAGGCCTGTAGGACAGGCACAGATATCACCGGATTTTACATACATTGCAACTTCTTCCGCCGTTTTCAGTTTTGCACGGTACATTTCCTGAAATTTGTTCATGTCTGTTCTCCCTTTCTGGTTTCTCTCCATGATTTCGTTAAAAAAAATAGACAAAGAATTGTTCTATTTTTCCATTTCTGCATACAAAATACGTTCTATAGCCTGTATTTTAGCACAAAGAAAGCCCAAAAGTAAAGTGAAATACTGTTCTGTTCTTCAAATTATACAAAAATTTAAACGCATTTTATCCTTTTTGTCCTACAACTGTTTTTTCTTGCAAACAATATTCCTTTACAATAAAAAAGGACTCTAAAAAGAGTCCCTTTTCGGTTCATGAATGTTTCAATTTTAAAAGATTAAATCAGATACTGCTGTACCTCTGCAGGAAGTGCATCTGTTTTGCGGCTGATAATCATAACCATATCCATTTCCGCTTCCTTGGAAGTCTTATCCAATTCCTGAATGAAGGATGTGAAATCTGCGTCGCTGATTCTGTCCATAATATGGTTCAACCCATCAATGTAAACGGTTTCAATATCGCTGTTCTGAGAAAGGATACCACACACAAAGCCCCTGAATACCTGTGGATCTTCCATAATGAACTTCGGTGTTTCTACGAAGCGCACGCTATAATGCAGATCGTACATGTGGCTGTTGTCGTCATCAACAAAGACAATATTGCCCTTTGCCTCTTTGCCGGCTGCATTTGCCATGTCGATCATTCTTTTTGTTTTGCCTTCACCTTTTTCGCCTGCAAGAATTTTAACCATTGCAATCTCCCCCTTTAAATAGTTTTCCGGTGGTATGCCTTTGAATCATTCATAATTTGACAGGATATCCGCTTCGGATGTTTCCTGTTATATTGTAAATTCTCCAAAACTCCGTGTTTTCCTTCTTTTTTGCGCGGAATTTTTGTCATTTTTCTTTTTCAGCATATTTTCACAAAAACTTAACACCGTTTTTGTCCACTATTTACATGCTTCTATCTGATTTTCTGCAGCAACAATGCCGCCGCGCCGCGCATCCCTGCGGCATTGCCCAGCTTTGCCAAAAGGAACTCCTTTTCTCTGCTGTGCGCAAAAACCCTGCTTCTGTAGGCTTTTTCGACTTTTTGCAAAAGCAGCTCCCCCGCCTTAGAAACGCCGCCGCCAAATACGATTTTCTCCGTATCCACAAGATACATCGCATTGGCAAGTGCCATCCCCAGATACGCCGAAACCGCATCCGTAATCTCATTGGCAAGCGCATCGCCTGCCTTCGCCGCATCCCAGAGGGCCTTTGCCGTTACCTCCTTCTGCCGCAGCAGGGAATCCTCTCTCCGCTTCGCAAGCATCTGCTTCGCCACGCGCACCATCCCCGTCGCAGAGGCGTATTGCTCCAGGCAGCCCGTTTTGCCGCAGTTGCAGCGCACCGTCTCAAAGGGATTCACCGTCATGTGCCCGATTTCGCCTGCCACACCGCTCTCCCCCATGAGAACCTTCCCGTTCAGCACCACGCCGCCGCCGACTCCCGTGCCAAGCGTCACCATGAGCATGCTCCTCGCCCCGACACCTGCGCCGTAGGCTGCTTCGCCCAACGCCGCCAGACGGGCATCATTCCCAACGCAGACGGGTGAAATGCCGAGGATGCGCTCTGCCTCCTCGGCAAGTGCCACATCTCCCCAGCCGATATTGACCGCGCCATGCAGGATGCCATCCGCCGTCACCGCACCGGGGGCAGCCATGCCGATGCCGAGGATGTCCGCTCTGCGGATTTTTTGCTTTTTTCCCCCGTCCAGTCCCCTGTCCAATCTGTCCAGTATGGACACCCTGATGTCCAACAGAAGACCCTCCGGTGTCGGCTCCCTTCGGGTCGGAATTTCCCACCCCTCCAGAAGCGCTCCATCCTCTGCCGCAAGCCCGATTTTCACCGTTGTGCCGCCGATATCGATTCCAAAGCAATAGCCCATTACAAATCACCCTCATATTTATATACGATGCTGTGTATCCGTTTCTTATACCGCTGATAGGTTTTTGCATCAATGGCGGCAGGCTTCGTCATCAACCGCAGCGGCAGGACTCCCTGCCCCTTTCGCATGGGCGGCTGCAAATAGGGATAGCTGTTGAACACAAGCCCATGCCGCTCATAAAAGCCAATCCGCCGCCTTGTCAGCGCATCCTCCGGCAGCTCCACCTCAAGCACCATCGGGCGTTTTTTCTCCGCCAGAAGCGCATCCAGAAGCATGCCGCCGTAGCCGCCGTTGCGGTATTCCTCTTTTACCGCAAAATGCTCAATATATAAAAAATCCTCGATTTCCCATGTCGCAAAGGTTGCCGCAAACGCGCCTTCTCTGCGCACGCCGTAAAGCCGATAGCATGGCTCCCCGAGCAGTGCGCGCTGGTCCTCCTTCACGCGTAATTCCGTCACAGGGAACGCGCTTTCCAGCAAGGGAAAAATTTCATCAAAGGTTTTCTCCGTAATTCGTTCAAACATTATCCTCACCTCCGTCCTAAGAGGATACTATAAATACAGGAAAAAATCAAATCCTCCTGCCATGCGCGCACATTTCTTAAATTTTTCTAAATTTTGTCCGCAAAGCCCTGTTCTGTGATATACTTTATGCTAGAAAGGAAGTGAACCACCATGAAACGATTGGTAAGAGGAGGTTTCCTCTTTCTGTTTCTCTTTTTATGCTCCATGCAGACAGCGGCAGCGGCATCCATTCGCATTTTTCTGGATGATAAGGCTGTTTCGTTTGCTGAAGCTCCCTTTATCGAAAACGACCGCGTATTAGTACCCATGCGCGGCATTCTGGAATCTCTGGGGTATTCTGTTGCATGGCAGGAGGAAAGCAAAACCGTCCTCGCAGAAAAGGACGAAATACAGATTTCCCTGCATCCTGACGAAAAAACAGCCACCGTCAACGGCAAAGCGGTTTCTATTGATGCTCCCGCAACAATCAGGAACGGACGCACCTTCGTACCGCTTCGCTTCTTAGCCGAATACAGCGGCGCAGAGGTCACATGGAACCAGAGCACCTCCTCGGTTTCCATCCATTCCGCGGAATATACGGCACCGGAAAAGACAGAAAACAATGATTCCGTTGTTTATATCCAGACGAATAAAATGCAGGGCAGCGGCATTGTACTTTCCGCAGATGGCCTGATTGCCACGAATTACCATGTAATTAAGGGTGCGGCAACCGCGCAGTTTGTGTTTGCGGACGGCACGATTTATCAAGGCGCGACAACCGTAGTCGGACTTGATACTTCCGCCGACATCGCCCTTCTGAGAATCGAAAAAACGGGGCTTTCTGCCGCAACGCCCGCCTTTTCCTACAAGGTTGGGGATGCGGTTACGTCCATCGGCTCTCCCGGCGGCGCGCGCAACACTGTCAGCACAGGCACAATCAACGGCTATGATACGGATGTGATTTCCACCTCCGCCGTCATTGCCCCCGGCAGCAGCGGCGGTGCTTTATTCAACAGCACCTGCGAGGTCATCGGCATGACCTCCTTCTTTGGGGACTCGCATTATTTCTCTATCCCCATCGCACAGGTATTGCAGGTGCCGCAGAAGCTTTCTCTGCCGCTCAGCGCAATGCAGGGCTACACCTATACCCCATCCGCACCGCAGAATCTGCGCGCAAGGTTGGCGCAGGACGGCTACGCATACGTTTCATGGGCTCCCGTTTACGGCGCAGACCATTATTATGTATACAAATCCCTCACGCCGGATGGGCCATACACACGCATCAGCAATAACAGCAACGAAAAATGGTACTGGGGGTATCCACAGTGCTTTGGTATCTCTGTCAACAGTACCTGCTATCTGCGTGTGACCACAGTGATTGGCGGACAGGAAAGCGCCCCCAGCGAGAGCATTAAAATTACAAAATAACAGAAAAGCAACAGCAAAAAACAGCGATTTCCGGTTTCTCGGAAGTCGCTGTTTTCTTATTTCTTCTTATTTTTTTATTTTTCTTTTTTGTTTTATTCCATCGGCTTTGTGATGTCTGCCTCTGTCGCTTCGATATACTGCACCAAATCCTGCGGATTCAGAATCACCTGTTCGCCACGCACCCCTGCGCTGACTGCGATTTCATCAAAGAGGATACAGGTTTCATCAATAAAGGTGGGGTATTTTTTCTTCATCCCGATTGGGGAGCAGCCGCCGCGGATATAGCCCGTCAGCCCCAGAAGCTCCTTCATGTGCGTCATTTCCACCTTCTTATTTTTGGAAACAGATGCCGCCTTTTTCAAATCCAGTTCCATATCCACAGGGATACAGAATACCAGAATCCCTGTTTTATCCCCTCTGGTTACCAGTGTTTTAAACACCTGCTCCGCATCCATACCAACCTGCTCCGCCGCATGCAGTCCCGAAAGGTTCGCTTCATCATATTCATACTCCGCAGTGCGGTAGGCAATCCCTGCCGCCTCCAGAAGACGCATCACATTGGTCTTTGTCATAAAACCACCCTCTTTTAATCATCCAGAATAATAAAGCTGTAATCGCCGCCAGTGCGTTCCATGAAATAATTCCTTGCCGCAATATCAGAGGAAACGGGTGCCGCCGTCCAGTAATCTCCGTTGGAATAGGCAACATAGCGAGAGCCGTCTGTCAGGCGGAAATACGCACAGTTCGCCGTTGCACACTGATACTGAATCTGCGTTTTGCTGGTAATATAATACTTCCCGAACATTGCCGCCACTGCGCCGCCCTGCTCCGCCTTCACCAGACCGCGCCATGCCGCAAGGTTATATTTCGGCAGAACCTCCACATTAAAATCGGGAATCAGCCGATTGATGGCAGTAATGGGATACGCGTCCATCTGCACATTGGGATAGACAACCTCCCAAAAGCCATTATCATTCTTCAGAACATATTCCTTGATATTTGCCGTATTGCCTGTGGTGGAAAATACCACAACGGCATATTTATTATCCTTTCGGATTTCACGCACATAATAATCTGCGAAACGCCCTTCATACAGGCAGATATAATTCAGAATCCGCCCATATTCCGCCGTTGCGGAGGACAGCCGCCCGATATTGCCATGGCTCTGGTTATATTTTGCCAGAAGCGACTGATAATCAGACTGGGCAATCTGCCCCGCCTTGCCGCTCGGAGAGGCCAGCAGATATTTCCCGTTCTGCTTCACTGCCGCAAATACACCGAAATTCATATTGCCTGAGGAAACGCTTGCGCCATTATACGCCGCCAAGTCCTCCCCATCAATCAACAGAAGCTCAAATCCATCCGTATCCAGACCGCTTTCCAGATAGCCCTCCTTCACCAGCATGTCAGGGGTTATGTAGCAGCCATCATAATAGCCGTAAAGCTTGCCGTTTTTGCTCATCCAACCGCGTTTCGCGCCGTTGACCTTATAATCCTGCTGTGCCGCCGCGGCAACCGCCGTCAGGGTGTCATACACCTTGGATGCCTGCCAAAAGGGCTTATTCTGCGTGCTTTTCTTGCTGTCCGACTTTTCGTTCTTTTTTTCATCGTTCTTAGCCTTTTCAGCCGCCTGCCTTTCATCGGCTTTATCCGTTTTTCCGCCCGGCACGATAATCTCCGTTGTGCCGCCCTTTCCATCCGTAGCATCTGCATCAGGGGGAAGGGGGCTGCTTAGGTTGCAGCTACTCATCAGGAACACGCAAACAGCCAGAAGCAGGCAAAAGATACCTTTATTCCTCACGGTAATCATCCTCTTTATCCTTGATTGCATCAAAAACAGAACAGAGCTCTTTTTCATGTGCCTGCAGGATTTCCGCAAGCTTTCCTTCCATGGCATCCTGATCCTCAATAAAGGGGAACCCAACAATCCAGACGGGGTCGCAATGCCCCTCCTCCTCTATGATGGTATCCACCAGAGCACCTACAGGTTCTGTATCGTAATAATCAAAAACCGCTTCGTATTCCCAATCCTCAAGCTCTCTGTTGCAGCTTAAGCGAAGCACAACCTCGTTGCTCTTGACATAAATGCTCCAGATCAGCTCTGCCCTTTCGGGAACGGAATAGGAGCCAAGCTCCTTATCCAGAAAGCCGGTTTCTTCATCCTTCAACATGATCACGATTGTTGTTTCTTCCATAAATGTTCTCCTTCATTCACAATGATACCCACAGTTATCTGTTCAGTATACTACAAAATCCGCTTTCTTGCAACAAATCCCACAATTTCACAGGTCTATCCCTTCTGACGAAAATTTCTCAGCTTTGTTCCCGTTTTATTTCAGGATTTCGGGGTAGGGAATAAATTCCTTCGGGGGATTTTCGTGCGCGCCCAGCATTTTTTCCATCCAGATCATGCCGAGCCACCGCTCCAGCTTATAGGCGCAGTCGGTGAATTTCCCGACCGCACGATAGCCCATTTTTTCATGGAAGGCAATGCTCTGCGGATTCGGATAAGCAATGCAGGCATTGACATTCTGCACATTCTGCTGCTTCAGCGTTTCCTCCAACCTTTCATACAGCAGCCTGCCGACACCGCGCCCACGCACCCCACGCTCCAGATAAACCGTTGCTTCCGCAGACCAGAGATACGCCCTTCTGGGATGAAATGCGGAGGCATAGGCATAGCCGATGATTCTGCCGTTTTCCACTGCCGCAAAATAGGGATATGTCTGCAAGGTATTGCGGATGCGTTCCCGAAATTCCTCTACGGTCGGAACGGTATATTCATAGGTGACGCAGGTATCGGTTACATAGGGGGCATAAATGGCAAGCAGCTTCTCTGCGTCTGCCTCGGTTACAGGTCTGATTGTGATTTCCTCTATATTTTTCATAGAACTTCTCCTTTGTATATGAAGCAGGAAGGGCTGCCCCATAAAAGAGCAGGCGCTCCCGTTTTATTTCGCGATTTCCTTCCAGAAGCTTTCTGCCTCAAAATGAGCATCCAGACCCAGATAATCGGAAATGGTCTGCCCCAGATCTGCGAAGGTCTTTCTGACACCAAGGTCAACGCCTGCCCTGATGGGCTTGCCGTAAGCCAGAATGGGGACGTATTCTCTGGAATGGTCGGTGCTGGGTGTGGTCGGATCGCAGCCATGGTCTGCCGTGATAAAAAGCACATCCCCCTCCTTCAGCTGTGCCAGAATTTCAGGCAGCCTGCTGTCGAAATATTCCAATGCGCCTGCGTAGCCCTCCACATCGTTTCTGTGCCCGTAAATCATATCGGTATCCACCAGATTGGTGAACAGCAGTCCTTCAAAATCATCCTTGAGGAACTGAATGGTCTTTTCAATGCCGTCGTGGTTATTGGTGGTATGGTCGGTACGGGTCATGCCGCGATGCTCGAAGATATCCTCGATTTTTCCGACAGCCACAACCTCCATGCTCTTCGCCTTTGCGAGGTCGAGAATGGTCGGGCCTGTCGGCTCCAGAGAGAAATCCCTTCTGTTTTTGGTGCGGGTGAAGCCATCCTTTGCATTGCCGATGAAGGGACGCGCAATGACACGCCCAACGCCATACTCCCCCGTCAGGATTTTTCTTGCCTTTTCGCACATTTCATACAGCTTTTGGACAGGAATGACATCCTCATGCGCCGCAATCTGGAACACGCTGTCCGCAGAGGTATAGACGATGGGGTAGCCTGTTTTCATGTGCTCCACACCTAAATCCTGAATGATGACCGTACCGGATTCGGCATAGTTGCCGAGTGTTTTTGTGCCGATTGCCGCTTCAAAGGCATCCATGACTTCCTTGGGGAAGCCTGTTTCCGTAAAGGTCGGGAAGGGTCTTTTGGTGATAATGCCTGCCATTTCCCAATGCCCTGTTGTGGTATCCTTGCCGATGGAGCGTTCTGCCATTTTGCCGTAGCAGCCCTTCGGTGCGGCAACCTCGCCAAGAAGCGAGATCTCCTTGCCTTGGATATCCCCCAAGCCTAAAGCGCAGAGGTTGGGCAAACTCGTCTGCGGACGCACCTTCTTGATATTGACCAGAGTGTTGCTGCCAACATCCCCAAAATCCGCCGCATCGGGCAGCTCGCCAATGCCAACGCTGTCCAGTACAATAATAATCGCTCTTTTCATGCTTAACCCTCCTGTCTGATGGTTTTCAAAATCAAAGGTGTCTGCTCTGTCAGCGGTGCAGCCTCGATTGTGATGGCTTTCTGCAGGAAATCCGCCGCACTCTGACATTTTTCTCTGCTCTTACTATATACCACCGCCAAGGTTTCACCTGTTGCAATTACATCACCTGTGCGTTTTTTCATGACAATGCCTGCGCCAAAATCCAGCGGCTGTCCCTTGAACATCCGCCCTGCGCCGGTTTCCTGTGAGGCTCTGCCAATCATGGCTGTATCCATACGGGTAAGATACCCCGATTTCATTGCTTTTACTTCCCATTTTTCCTCTGCCAAAGGAAGAAGGCTGTAATCCTCAATGATGCGGACATCGCCGCCCTGCTGTGTCAGCAGCTCCTTAAATTTTGCAAGCCCCTTGCCATTTCTGATATTTTCGAGCAGAAGTGCCTTGCCCTCCTCCTCACTCTGCACGCGCTCCGCCAGAAGGAGCATATTTGCGCCCAGCGTCAGAGAAACCTCAAGCAAATCACCGCCGACATTGCCCTTCAGCACCTCGATGGCTTCCATTACCTCAAGGCTGTTGCCGATATACATGCCCAAGGGCTGTGCCATACTGCTGATGACCGCCGTTACCCTTCTGCCGACATGCCTGCCCATATCTGCCATAATGCCTGCAAGCCTTTCTGCATCCGCCGCATTTTTCATAAAGGCACCACTGCCGCACTTCACATCCAGTACGATTGCATCCGCGCCTGCGGCAATTTTTTTCGACATAATGCTTGCCGCAATCAGAGGGATGCTATCCACCGTTCCTGTTACATCGCGGAGAGCGTAAAGCTTTTTATCCGCAGGCGTAAGATTATCTGTCTGGCTCATCAGCACAATGCCGCTTTCCTTTGCAAAGCGCAGCGCCTCCTCCTCTGTCACATCCACCCGAAAGCCGGGGATGGATTCCAGCTTATCAATCGTGCCGCCGGAAAAGCCAAGCCCCCGACCGCTCATTTTTACCACAGGCACATCTACAGATGCAACCAAGGGCGCAAGAATCAGCGTTGTGGTATCCGCAACACCGCCTGTGCTGTGCTTATCCACCTTGCAGCCTGCCAGAGCGGAGAGGTCGAACATGCCGCCGGAGTGCGCCATTTCCATGGTCAGCTGTGCCGTTTCCTCCGTATCCATGCCCTTCAGAAAAATTGCCATCAGCAATGCGGAAATCTGATAATCGGGCAGAGTGCCATCCGTCACGCCCTTCACAAAAAAGGCGATTTCTTCTTTTGTCAGCTTGCCGCCGTCTCTTTTTTTGATGATGCTATCTACAAAATTCACGCAGGAATCCTCCCTTCGGATTGAATCTTTCTTTTTTCCTATTTTACCATAAAAAGAATCAAATGACGATAAAATTCCTATCTGCTTTGTATAAAATAAAAAACTGCTTCGAAGTCTCCCTCAAAGCAGTCTTATTTTCAAGCAATTTCTTTCTGAATACTCTTTTTTAGCAGGTTGCGCCGCCGACAACATCCAACCCCAGAATCTCTGCCTTTTTCTGCAGCAATTCATCGCTCAGAAGGATTTTTTCCGCGTTCGCAAAGCCGATGCGATTGATGGTATCCGCAAAGCGTTCGCCGCTTTCCCCTGCGGAACGGAACAGGAGGATTGCCTTTTCCACGGTATCCAGAACCTCATTCTTATCCGTAAAGATTTTATGAAGCATCTGCCCATGGGCAATCTTTTTGCCCCAGCGTCCGCCGACATAGACCTTATAGCCATCCACGCCCTCATCATTGCAATGGAAGGGACATTTACCGATACAGCGACCGCAGTGGTTGCAAAGCTCTGCATCAATTTCCAGCTTGCCGTCTGCGTTTTTCTTCGCCGCATGGATGGGACAAGCCTCCTCCAGCTGACATTTCTGACAGGAGCGGCAATCCTCGATATGATACTGCGGCACTCTTGCGCCCACGATGCCCAAATCGTTCAAGGTCGGCTTGACGCAGTTATTGGGACAGCCGCCTGTTGCGATTTTGAATTTATGCGGCAGGGATACCCCACGATAGCCCTGATAGAAGCGTGTATGGATTTCATCGCTCAGCGCATAGGCATCATACAGACCATACTGACAGGTAGTTGCCTTACAGGAAACCACAGGACGCACCTTGCTGCCTGTACCGCCGACGGAAAGCCCTGCCTTTGCCAGATGCGCGCAGAAGGCATCAATATCGTGATAAGCAATCCCCGAAACCTCAATCGTCAAACGGGTGGTCATCATCATGTGTCCATCACCATAAAGCCTTGCCGCTTCCGCAATGACACTTGCTTCCTCCGTGGTAATGCGTCCGTTTCGGGTAATCACACGGGCGTTGAACAGATTCGTGCCCTTATGCTGCAAAAAGCCCATGCCCTTTACGCGCTTGATATCCTCGGGGCGCAGGGTACAGCTCTCCGCAGGAGCCTTGCCCTCCAGCTTATCAATAAATTCCTCCAGTGCCTCTGCGGTCAGCTCCACCGCATCCCGACAGCGTTTGCCCTCTGTTTTATACTTCGCCGCAAGAGGGGCACATTCTGTTGTGCCGAGCGCCAGCTTTTGTTCAAATGCGGCAACAAAATCCGCGCAGATTGTCTTTAAATCCTCTCTCGTGCCATATTTGCTGCTCAGGACACCGATGGCACCCGAAAGCGCACCACAGGTGCCGCCCATGCCCATGCCGGTGCGGAAGCCTGCAAACAGCTTCGTTGCTTCTTCTGTCATGCCAAGATGATATGCTTCATTTGCCGCAAGCAGAATGGCTTCTGCACAGCTTTTATCCTGCGCAAAATAATACTGCCCCGCCTTTTCCTTCAGCATCAATAATTCCTCCTTCATCTCTCCGAAAAATCAAATTCTCTCTTTTTTCTCAAAAAATTTCTCAAAATATCGCTTGTTCTTCATTATATGCCCTTTTCCGGCGGAAAGCAAGAATTTCTCCCCTGCGAAGTCAGGCTGTTTTGGGGCAGAAAAAAAGGATATTCCGTTTGGAATATCCCTTCAGATCTGTTGAAAAAATTACAGGCTGTTTACCAGTCTTGTCAGAGAAGATTTCTTTCTTGCTACTGCATTTTTGTGGTAGATGCCTTTGATGTATGCTCTGTCGATTGCAGATACTGCGTTTTTCAGAGCAACTGCTGCTGTTTCCTTATCGCCTGCATTTACAGCAACGATTACTTTCTTCATAGCTGTTTTCACCTGAGATTTAATCATTTTGTTTCTCAGTGTTTTTTTGTTAATCACTTTGATTCTTTTCTTAGCAGATTTGATATTAGCCAATGTTATTTCCTCCTAATTACTTTAATGTGGTTTTCTCTGTCGATATTTTGGGGAATATCGCTCTTTCCTCTTACTATTAACCACCTTGAGGGCATGCTCCCTCCGACACGGCTTGGGGCTTTTTTCCCACTCTCTCGAGTACCCCATGGTTAACTTAACGGATATATTTTACCTTATGGAACGAAATAAGTCAATGAATACTTTTCAAAACTACGAAAAAAATAATGAAAAACCCTAGGAAAATACAGAAAGGCAGTGAAAGCATGAACGAAAAAGACGAAAAAAAAGCACCGCAGACGTTTTCTGTCCGCACAGACCTTGCCATTGAGGCACGGGAGCTGGCGCAGAAGGACACCACGGATGCCCTTGAGGGCGTAGCGGTGGAAACAGACGAGCAGGCAGACTATTGCCTTACCCATGTGCACATCCTCTCTCCTGCGGGAAGCGCGCGCATGGGCAAGCCGATGGGGCATTATATTACACTGGAATCGGAAAAGCTAAAGGAAAATGATGCAGATTGCCACGAAAAACTGATTGGGCTTCTGGCAGAGCAGATTCGCTCTCTGGCAAAGCCGAAAAGGGAGGATTGTATTCTGGTAATCGGGCTTGGTAATTGGAACATCACACCCGATGCACTCGGCCCGAAGGTGATTTCCAAAATTCTGGTGACGCGCCACCTCAGCGGCACACTTCCTGCGGAAATCGAGAAGGCTGTGCGCCCTGTTGCCGCCGTCAGCCCGGGGGTAATGGGAATTACGGGGATAGAAACAGGAGAAATCGTAAAGGGGATTGTGGATAAGCTGCACCCTTCCCTGCTGATTGCGATTGATGCCCTTGCCGCGCGCCGCTCCAACCGCATTAACGCCGCCATTCAGATGAGCGATACCGGCGTTGCGCCGGGCGCAGGGGTCGGTAATCGGCGCATGCTGCTGGATGAGGCACATCTGGGGATTCCCGTAATTGCGATTGGCGTGCCGACCGTTGTGGATGCCGCAACACTTGTAAATGACACAATGGACTGTATTCTGGAGGAAATGATTCGGCAGACAGAAAAGGGAACGGCGTTTTACGAGACGCTTGCCGATCTGGAGCAGGAGGAAAAATATCAGATGATTGCCGAAATCCTTGGGCCATATACAGGCAATCTGTTCGTGACACCGAAGGAGGTGGATGCCGTCGTGGATCGTTTGGCAAACATCATTGCCAACAGCATCAACATTGCACTGCACCCCGGCATTACGCTTGAGGATATCAATAAATACGCATGGTAACACCACAGAAAGCAGCGAAGAAGGAGCCGTAACGGGGGTATCCCCACTGCGGCTCCTTCTTCTATGTATTTGCACTTACCGATTGCACCAAAGCCTTTCTCGCCTGCAAAGGGTCTGCTGATTATTCTATGCCAAGACAGCCGCCCCTTTGCACACCATTTTCCGATCCTTCGCTTTGGTGTATCTACCTGTACCACAAAGGTTCCGACGGATGCGTTTGCCCAACTTATCACATTCCGCCTGTTGGGATTTCTGCGCGCGGCTATGCCCCTCTTTCATTTCCACATTTTTGCCCCGCGTGCAGAGATTCCGTTCTGATAGATTTCCCCTGAAAAATATCCCATAACAGCAATTTCTCAGCCTGTACCAAAAAAACTCCCTCCCCTCCATGCTTTTTACATTTCGCTTTTTGCATTTCTGCTATGGGTACTGTTCATCTGCACCTGTTCCCTCCCGCAGGAAAAATGCCCCTTTTCCTCTGCGGACAAATGCACGCAACTGAACTCTATCTTCCTTTATTTTACAAATTTTTCTGCTTTTATGGTATATCACGAAAGGGACATTTTTTATCTTTTTCTTAACGCAACCGTCCCCTTAGACTGGAACGGCGGTCGATATTCAATTTTCGGAACACAATCTTCAGATGATTCTTGACCGTACCCTCGGAAATATGCAGCATTTCGGCAATTTCTCCGTTGCGAAGTCCTCTTGCCGCAAGCTCTGCAATCTCACGCTCCCGTTTGCTGAGCGGCTCCTCCCATTCATTCTCCTGCTTGGGAGTGAACGCCTTCCATTCCGGCACGGCAGGGATATTCTGTATCGGCAGGCTACGGATTTCCTGAATGACAGCGGCATATTTTCTGGAAACAGAGGGCAGATAAAACAACGGCTCCAGATATTCGCGGAAATAAGCCGCAAACGAAAGCACCTGATCCCGTTCTGCCAAGGAAAGCGTAAATTCCAGATGCTCCGCCGCCTTTCGGCTGCGTCCGATGGCAAAATAGCAAAGCGCCAGATTGGTATGGATAAAAAGCTGGGACGGAAGGGCAATCAGCCTTGTATCTATCTTCAATGCTACCTCCAAAATCCCAATCGCCTTATGATAATTCTTCTTCAGAATAATTCTTGGAATACGCACGCCCTTGATGGCACTGTTTGTAAAATTCAAATCATACAGCCGATTGGATGCCGCTTGCTGGCGTTTTCGCAATCTGCTCTCCTTCGGCTGCAGCATGGCAAAATAGCTCTGTACCGTTTCCTTCATGCACACATCCAGAAAGGTATCCTGCAGGAAGGCATAGGTATGCGCCGGATCCTCCAGATAGTCCAAGATCCGCTTCCATGCCGCCAAATCTCCGCGATAGACTGCATTGGTGCCAAGAAGCAGCACCGCGCCATAGGTCACACAGGCATTCTTTCTTTGCAGAGACGCATACAACGCCTGATAGCCATAGATTTCCGCATCGGCGAAGCGCCCCTGCGCACAGCAGGCCTCGCCCCGATACAGCTCCGCCGCACCGCTGCCATGCCCTGCCGTCAGGGAATTATACAGCTGCATGACGCGTTCCAGCGTTTCTGCGGTTCGTTCCAATTCGCCCGGCTTTGTATAGAACAGCCGCCACATGGAAATACTGCCGAACAAAAACGGCTCTCCCACCGTAAAGATAACAGATGGCGCTGTCATCAGGCGTTTTGCCCGCTGATAATGCTGTTCCATTTTTTCCAGATTGGGGAAATCCTGAAAGGCGGCAATCAGCTCCCATTCTCCCAGAAGATTGGGGTCATTCCCATCACAGATGATGTCCTTCGCTTCCTCCAAAAGCTGCTGATATTCCGTAAAAGCGGCATCGGCAAAAAGCGCATAGCAAAGCCGAAGAAGGGATAAGGGATACCTCTGCTTCGTTTCCATCGGGCAATGTCGCAGAATCTCCCCTGCAATTTCCGTATAGGAAAGCTTATCGAATTTTTCGAATAGAAGCCCTGTCAAATCGCAGGAAAGAATTCCTGCATAATCCAGAACCTTATAGAAGGCGGCAACGGCTTTTTTTGTCTCACCATGCTCCCGATACCAGCAGCCGCAGCGATGATAGCTGTCCCACTGTGTCAGAAAGGACGCATTATGCAGGCGATAAAGCAAAAACTTCCGCAGCAGCGCACCGAGGCAATACCTCTGCTGCTCCACATCATAGTGCAGCAGGGGCAGGCTATAAAACCACTCGCCCATCTGCTTCAAATCCGCAATATCCTCTGTCAGCGTGCGCACCATTTCTACATCTACCGTTTCAAACTGCGCAAGACGCAGCAGTGCCTTTTTAAGGATATCCTCCTGCCTTCTCCAGAATAAATCCTCCATCAGACGGCTCAGCTTTTCCCATTCCACCTCCTCGCAGCCATTTTGCAGATACAGCGAAACGACCGCCGCCCAGCCGCCTGTTTCCTTCTGAATATGTATCGCCTGCTTTTCCGTAAGGGAAATGCCCAGCTCCTCTGCAAAGCAGATTATATCTTCTTTTCGGAGGAAAAAATCCTCCTTGGAAATATAGCAGACGTGCATCAAATCCTGTATCGGCAGCTGCCAAAAGCTGCGAGAAAGAAAAATAACATGCACAGCGGTGCCCTTCAGGGCGGAAAGCAGCTGCAAAACAGAAAACGGAAACTGCGCCGCAATCACCTGAAAATTATCAATCATCAGATAAAGCGAGGATTCCTCCGCAGGCTTTGCATGCACCGAAGACCCGTTTTCATGATATAAATCGAAAATCTGCTGTGCCAGAGCGGAGTCCTTCTGTGCAATCTGGCGCACGAGCCAATCGCAGCAGACCGTGGCATCCTGCGCATTATGCCAGCGCAATGCCCCATACGGCACATCTCTGAGGGCATGCTTCAGGGCGGTTGTTTTTCCATAGCCGGCAGGTGCTTCTACAAGCGTCAGCGGCACGGTATGCAGCCGTTCCAGCTGGCACAGCAATCTTTCAGAAAAATAAATCGTTTGCAAATAAATCCCCCTCCCCTTTTCTTGGCATCAGTATACCAATTTTTCACAGATTGTGCAAGAAACCTCGGAAAAGCACAAAAAACGCCATGCGGCTTTTTCGTTTCCGCACAGCGTTTTCATTGCTTTTCTTTTTATACTTTTTAAATCATTGTTGCCGCTTCAATCAGCTTCAGCTTCATTGCGCTCAGCTTATCGGAAAGGTCAACCGGCACAATATCGGGGTTTTTCAGACGTTTCTGTTCTTCCCAGAGGGTATCCTTTTCTCTGTTGCAGTATGCCTGAATCTCCATTGCCTTGGGGCATTCATACACCAGCTTACCATCCACAAAGATGGGAACAAGCAGTTCGCGAAGTGTGAAGCTTCCGGCAGGCAGCTGCATGCTCTTCCATTTTGCATTGGTATCATAGATATACAAATCAGAATCCTCTGTGAACTCTTCTTCCACCAAAGCAAGCAGGTCAGCCTTAATCTTGCCTGTCTTTTTATCATAAATACGGATAATCTTCTTAATGCCGGGATTCGTTACCTTCTCTACATTATTAGACAGCTTAATTTTAGGTTCAAAATCACCGTTTTCGGTTTCCTCTGCCGCCAGCTTATACACGCCGCCAAAGGCAGGGCAATCGTCAGAGGTAATCAGCTTTGTACCAACGCCCCAGAGGGTGATGGTCGCGCCCTGCAGCTTCAGGCTTGTAATCAGGTTTTCATCCAAATCACTGGAGGCAGAAATCACAGCATTGGGATAGCCTGCTTCATCCAGCATTTGTCTTGCCCTTTTGGAAAGATAAGCCAAGTCGCCGCTATCCAGACGGATGCCGTAGCCCTTTTCGGGCAATGTGCCTGCCGCCTTCATTTCATCAAACACCTGAATGGCATGGGGAACACCGCTTTTCAGTGTATTATAGGTATCAACCAGAAGGATGCATGCATCGGGGAACAGATTTGCATAGGTGCGGAAGGCTGTCAGCTCATCGGGGAAGCTCATCACCCAGCTATGCGCATGGGTACCCTTTACGGGAACATCATACAGCTTGCCTGTCAGCACGTTGCTTGTTGCCACACAGCCGCCGATGACTGCCGCTCTTGCACCGACTGTACCTGCATCGGGGCCCTGCGCGCGGCGCAGACCAAATTCCAGAACGGGGTCGCCCTGCGCTGCGTGTACTACACGGGAAGCCTTTGTTGCAATCAGGCTTTGGTGGTTGATGATGTTCAGCAGTGCGGTTTCCACCAGCTGTGCCTCAATGATGGGTGCCTTGATACGCATCAGCGGCTCATGGGGGAACACAATTGTGCCTTCGGGAACCGCATACACCTCGCCGGTAAAGCGGAAGTTTCTCAGGTAGTCAATGAAGCCCTCGGAAAAAATGCCAAGGCTTTCCAGATATGCAATATCCTCCTCTGTAAAATGCAGCCCATCCAGATATTCAATCGCCTGCTGCAGTCCTGCGGTAATTGCAAAGCCGTTGCCGCTGGGGTTCTTTCTATAGAACAGATCGAATACGACCTTTCTGTTATATGCGCCTGTTTCATAGTAGCCCTGCATCATGGTCAGCTCATATAAGTCTGTCAGCAGTGCAAAGTCTCTACCTTTCATTTTAAAATCTCCTTTTCGGTGTTACAGGATGTCCGGTTTTCTTATTTTTTCTGTTTTCTGCACCCTGTCAAGATAATATTTACAAAAGCAGAACCGTGCGTGGTTCTGATTACCAATTATACATAGTTTTTCTCGGAAAATCAAATTTTTTAACTGTCTTTACATATAAATTTACACATTGTATGCAAAAATCACGTTTTTTCCGCGTTTTTCCCTTATTTTCTCTTGAAATTTCGGTACTTTTGTATACAGTTTTCATGAATACACCATTCTTTTGGTTTCTTTGCAAAAAATGCTTTACAAGTTTTTGTACGCATTGTATAATACACAGGTAAATACGAAAAAACACTATGAAGGAGACAGTATGTATCCTCAGCTTGCCCGCAGAGAGTCGGGGTTTGGTGCGAACCCGATGACAAGGAAGATACAGAAAATCACTCCGGAGTGGCAGTCCGAACCGTTCTTTTGCTCAGTAGGCTCTGCCGTAGCCCGCGTTAAGGGAAAGCATCATGATGGTGATGCAGCTAAGCTGGACGGTGGATTCTGCCGTCAATTCAGGTGGTACCGCGAACTCTTTCGTCCTGTAGGGATGAAAGGGTTTTTTTATATTGACAATCAGTGAAAAAGCGGAAAAACCGCACCATCATAAACCATACAGAAGATAAAACACAAAAAAATGCAAAAGGCAAAAATTTCAGAGGTATCAGAAAAACACAAAGGAAAAAAGAACAAGCTGCGAGAGAAACACACTTTGAAAGGTAAATCATTTTTAAGGAGGAATTGAAATGTACGACAAGGTACCCAATAACATGAACTTCGTCGAAAGAGAAGTACAGGTTGAAAAGTATTGGAAGGACAATGACATCTTCGGCAAGAGCATCAAGGCAAGAGAAGGCGCACCCGTTTTCACCTTCTATGACGGCCCCCCGACAGCAAACGGCAAGCCCCATATCGGTCATATCATCACCCGTGCGGTAAAGGATTTGATTCCCCGTTACAAAACCATGAAGGGCTACAAGGTTCTGAGAAAGGCCGGCTGGGATACACACGGTCTGCCCGTTGAGCTGGAGGTAGAAAAGACACTGGGTCTGGATGGCAAGGATCAGATTGAAGGCTACGGCGTAGAGCCCTTCATCGAAAAATGTAAGGAAAGTGTATGGACATACGAGCAGGAATGGCGCTCCATGAGTGACCGTGTCGGCTTCTGGGCGGATATGGATCATCCCTATGTCACATACCATAATGACTATATCGAATCCGAATGGTGGGCACTGAAGCAGATCTGGGACAAGGGTCTGTTATACAAAGGGCATAAGGTTGTTCCCTACTGCCCTCGCTGCGGCACAGCTCTTTCCTCTCACGAGGTTGCACAGGGCTATAAGGATGTAAAGGAAACCTCTGCCATTGCAAAATTCAAAATGGAAGGCACAGAAAACACCTACTTCCTTGCTTGGACAACAACCCCTTGGACACTGCCCTCCAACGTAATTCTGTCCGTAAATGCGAACGAAACCTACGTTAAGGCAAAATATCAGGATTATTATGTAATCATGGCTGAGGCACTCTTGGACAGCGTTTTGGGCGAAGGCAATTATGAAGTAGTGGAATCCATGAAGGGCAGCGATCTGGAATATGTAAAATATGAACCCCTGTTCGATTTCCAGCCCAACGGCGAGGACTTCAAGGGCTACTTCGTAACCTGCGATGATTATGTTACACTGACAGATGGTACCGGTATCGTTCACACTGCGTATGCGTATGGTGAGGATGACTATCGTGTATGTAAAAAATATGATGTAACCTTCTATCAGAATGTTGACACCACAGGCCATTTGAACAGCCTTGCAGGCCCCTTTGAAGGTCTGTTCGTAAAGGATGCCGATCCTGTTATTCTGAAATATATGGAAGAAAACGGCACCTTATTTGCAGCACTGCCCTTCGAGCATAACTATCCCTTCTGCTGGAGATGTGACACACCTCTGCTGTATTATGCAAGAAGCACATGGTTCATCAAAATGACTGCATTGAGAGATAATCTGGTGCGCAACAACAGAACCATCAACTGGTATCCCGACAACATCAAGGAGGGTCGTTTCGGCAACTTCCTGGAAAACGTTATCGACTGGGGTCTGTCCCGCGAAAGATACTGGGGTACTCCACTGCCCATCTGGGAATGTGAATGTGGACACAGACACACCATCGGCAGCATTGCAGAGCTGAAGGAAATGTCTCCCGACTGCCCCGACAACATCGAGCTGCACAAGCCCTTCATTGACGCAGTACACATCACCTGCCCGAAATGCGGCAAGCTGATGACAAGAGTGCCTGAGGTTATTGACTGCTGGTTCGACAGCGGCTCCATGCCCTTCGCACAGTGGCACTATCCGTTTGAAAACAAAGACATCTTCGATGAAAACTTCCCCGCAGACTTTATCTCCGAGGCAGTTGACCAGACTCGTGGCTGGTTCTATACCCTGCTGGCTGTCAGCACACTGCTGTTCGATCAGGCTCCCTATAAGAACTGCATCGTTCTGGGCCATGTGCAGGATAAGGACGGTCAGAAGATGTCCAAGCATAAAGGCAACGTTGTGAACCCTTGGGATGCACTGAATAAGCAGGGTGCCGATGCGGTTCGCTGGTACTTCTACGCAAACTCCGCGCCTTGGCTGCCCTCTCGTTATTATGATGAGGCTGTATCCGAAATGCAGAGAAAATTCATGGGTACGCTGTGGAACACCTACGCTTTCTACATCCTGTACGCAGAAATCGACCAGTTCGATCCTACAAAGTACACACTGGATTATGAAAAGCTGGCTCCCATGGATAAATGGATTCTCTCCAAGCTGCAGACACTGAATAAATTCGTAGATGAATCTCTGGAGGGCTACAAGCTGACAGAGCCTGCCCGTGCAATGGTTGATTTCTTAGATGACCTGTCCAACTGGTATGTAAGAAGAAGCCGTGAGCGTTTCTGGGCAGAAGGCATGGAGCAGGATAAAATCAATGCTTATATGACACTGTATACCGTTCTGGAAACCATGGTAAAGCTGGCAGCTCCCTTCACACCCTTCATCACAGAGGAAATCTACGGCAATCTGGTGAAGAAGGTGGATGCAAGCGCTCCCGAATCCGTTCACCTCTGCGATTGGCCCGCATACCATGCAGAATGGGTAGATGCTGATTTGGAAGAAAACATGGGCTTCGTTCTGAAGGTTGTTGTGGAAGGTCGTGCGGCAAGAAACGCAAGCGCAATGAAGAACAGACAGCCCTTGGCTATGATGTATGTAAAGGCAGCACAGAGCCTGCCCACAGAATACTGCGACATCATCAAGGACGAGCTGAATGTAAAGGCAGTTTCCTTCACAGATGACGTAGAAGCCTTCACAACCTACACCTTCAAGCCTCAGCTGAGAACACTGGGCAAGAAATACGGCAAGTTGGTTCCTGCCATCGGTGCGTATCTGAAGGAGGTAGAGGGCAACAGCTTCATGGCACAGCTGAAAGCAGACGGCAAGGTTTCCTTCACCGTAGACGGCAGCGAGGTTGTTCTGGAAATGGATGATGTTCTGGTTGATACCGCAGAAAAGGACGGCTTCGTATCCTCCGGCGACAACAACCTGACCGTTGTTCTGGACACAAACCTGACACCCGAGCTGGTGGAAGAAGGCTTCGTGCGTGAAATCATTTCCAAGGTACAGACCATGCGTAAGGAAGCAAACTTCAACGTAACAGACCGCATCCGCGTTTACCATGACGGCAATGCAAAGATTGCGGAAATCTTGGCTGCCAACGACATCAAGGCTGATGTTCTGGCAACAGAGGTGGTTGCTGGCAAGGGCGGCGAGCTGAGCAAGGAATGGAATATCAATGGCGAAAAGGTAACACTGGGTGTTGCAAGAGTATAAAGCATCATAAAACATAAAAAAATCCCGAAGGAAATTTCCTTCGGGATTTTTAGGTGTCGACAAAGTCGACCCCTAAGTCGAAATCAGGATTTCGACTTGTTGAATCAGAAGAACAAACAGACGAGTTTCATCGGCTGAAAAGCCTTGAACCTCACTGTTTTCCTCGGCGGAAATAAATTCCGCCTGCGGATGCTATTCGGGAAACTCGTTCGTTTCCCAAGCCCTTCCGCGGCATCAAAATAACTTTATTTTATCTTCTATCATTGATTTGCAGAAATGCTTTCTGCGCTCTTTGCTTCTTCGGGAATGGTGATTTCCTTAACTGCGTTGAATTGGCTGCAAACCATGGAAATGCTTGTTTTCTCCACCTTTACGGCAGAGGACGCATCCGTACTGTCGGCAGCTTCCATCGCCTTATCCATGATTTTCTGCATTACCTCAGTCAAGTTCATTTCGTATTTCAGCACATAGCCATCCGCATCAATCCAGAGCGTCAGGGGCAGGCTTTTCACCGATTCGGTAAGGGCTGCAAGCTGCTCCTCTGTGACACCCATTGCCGCAGCGGTTTCTGTCATACCGCTTTCCGCAAGCACCTTTTGCAGAACATCCTTTTTCAGTGTGCCTTCGATTTTTGTTGCTTCGATATCATTGATTTTTTCTGTTGCGGTTGCGGAAAAATCGGCTAAATTGCTCAGATAGAGTGTCACATTTTCCTCCGCGTTATACTGCGCCAAACTGCCAAGCTCCATCGTCTGGCTATACCATGTATCCGCCGCCAGAACGTAGGTGCGCAGCTTGCCATCCTCCTCCTCGGCGTACATCTGCATATTCTGCGCTTCTGTACCATCCTCCAAGGTTGCGGAGAGGTTCATCTGCATCCGCAAGGGGTTCTGCTGTGTCAGAATTTTAGCGACTGTGGTGGTTTCCGCGGTTTCCTCGCCCATGGACATATCCATTTCCATCGTCATTTCCGCTGCCATACTTTCCACTGTTGCCATGGTTTTCTGCGAAAGCGCCAGCAATTCCTTTGTTTCCTCCGCACTCAGCACAGTTGTGCCGCAGCCTGCCAAGGTCAGCGCTGCCGCAAGCGCCGCCGCCAAAAGCTTCTTCAATTTCATTTCTGTTTTCTCCTTTCTATGCCTTTGTTCTGTGTCTCTGTGTCCTTCCTATATTTATTATGCCTTTTTCTCTTTTTTCTGTTTCTCTTTTTCTAGTGCCTTGCCGCCTGTGCAATAGGGTAGCAGAAAGCACTCCTGACATTTCGGTCTGCGTGCAATACAGATTTTCCTGCCGTGTGCAATCATCTGGGTATTGATGTCAATCCATTTATCCTTCGGAACAAGCTGCATCAGGTCAAATTCAATCTTAACGGGGTCTTCATTTTTTGTCAGCCCAAGCAGGTTGGAAACGCGCTTAACATGCGTATCCACCACTACACTGGGGATATGATACCAATTTCCGCGCACAACATTTGCCGTTTTTCTGCCGACACCCGCAAGGGCAGTCAGCTGCTCGATATCCGACGGAACCTCTCCGTTATAGTCCTGCAAAAGCTTCTGACAGCAGGCAATGATATTCTTCGCCTTATTATGATAAAAGCCTGTCGAGTGAATATCCTGCTCCAGCTCTGCAAGGTCTGCCTGTGCAAAGTCCTTGACAGAGGTGTATTTCTTGAATAAATCCTTTGTTACAAGATTCACTCTGGCATCGGTGCATTGTGCAGAAAGCATGGTTGCAATCAGAAGCTGCCATGCGTTTTCGTGGTCAAGATAGCATTTTGTCGGGCCGTAATGCTTGCGCAAAAGCTCTAAAATAATTGTTACCTTTTCTTTTTTTGTCATACGTCCTTCTCCTTTCCGAAATAAGAATATTTCCCGAAATTTCCCGAGAAATATTTCCCTTCCTCTCTGTTTATCTGCAAAAGCGGTCGGCTTTTTTCTCTCTTTCCCTAT
>ENA-ORRW01001166-ORRW01001166.1-human-gut-metagenome-genome-assembly--contig:-NODE-1166-length-26685-cov-5.657717_pt1 | contig 26685 bp, 21 predicted proteins | sample MGYA00242183_ERZ509150 | MGnify/ENA primary metagenome ERZ509150 (study PRJEB26280, sample SAMEA2338639) | human gut metagenome | biome: human gut; feature: human-associated habitat; material: faeces... | reverse complement strand
AGACGAGCATGAGCTTGAACATGATCCTCCACATCCAGCGCATCCGCTGCATCCTCCGCATCCGCCAGAGCATCCACCTCCACATGACCCTTCGCATGCGGCACCACATTCTCCAGAGCATGTTCCACGACATCCATCACATCCTCCGCATCCGCCAGAGCAGGTAGTAGAGCATCCGCCTGAACATCCAGCGCATCCGGTGCATCCTCCGCATCCACTTCCGCTACTTCCACCAGACCCAGTACATCCACCAGAACAGCTACTGCAACCGCTACATGTGCTGCCACACATCCCTACGCATAGTCCAGAGCATGCTCCACGACATGAAGAGGTAGCCCCATCAATTGACTCTCGAGATAATGAGTCAGTGTAAGATAGTAATTCATTGTTGAACGATGATGGGATCTTAGAACCAGCATTTAAATCGGCAATGTTCAAGTTTCCATGATCTTTAATATTCAATAAAGGCTCAACTACTTTTTTACCTTGGTCCGCTGTGACTTTAGTTCCAGATGTAGGGGGTGTTGAGAAGTCGTACGATGCAGATGCAAACCCAGTCATAGAGCCATTGTATGCTCTACGTTGCATTTCAGTTTTTACCTTGGCTTTAAGAGTGTTCATTTCTGCCGCGGTAAGAAAATTAGGCATTATCTTCACCCTCCTTTTTTAAAAACTTTATTTGATTTTTCCTCCCGGGGATTTTTTATATCTCGTTTTTCTTTGTCTTTTGTAAAACGATCATTTCCCGATAAATACATTACATATTACCCCCATTTTGAATTATCCCCACGTCGCTGCTAATGGTACCCAGGCAGAGCCATTATAAAACCTAGCTACACCTGATGTATTAATCCATAAGAGTTTGGTATTAGTTGGAGCTGAGGAGCCGTAATAAGTTCCGCCAGATGATAGCTCCGTTACAGTTCCGTCTGCGGCAACGTGCTTCATAGCATTACCCTTTCCAGAGTCAATCCATAAAGTACTTCTTTTAAAACTTGGTTTTATGTTTGATTTGACAACGTCGGAACCATTCGCGTCTAAAGCTCTAGGGACATCCCATTTGCTCCCGGTCCAATACTGCATTATACCTCCACTAGACGGGTCAATCCACAAAACTCCAGGCTTAGGATTAGTTGGTTCAGTTACCCCATAACTAACGCCTCCAGACTCTGCCGATTTCTTAATTGATTCTAACAGGTATTTTCCATTTGGCGCATCAGCGTGGAATGACTGAACATTGCCTGGAGAAATTATATGAGTAGCTCCGTCAAATGATTTTAGATCGAAATTTGGGAACTCTGTCGAGGAGTCAATATGGGATGTAGATTCTGTGTATGGTACGAATGGATCATCGGCATCAGTTACTATCCTAATATTAGAAACGGTCCCATGAACATCGCCTATTGTCGCATGATACTGAACGGCATAATTGCAACTATAGTTTGTCCAGTCGTAATCATTTTTTGATAAAGTCTCAACATTAGTTACCCAAGAACCATCTTTTTTAAAAATCCGAAAAAATGTATGTAAGGTTCCTTTAATTGTAGTGTCATACTTAGAATACAGTGTGTTTATGTCATTGTCGAATAGCTTCTCTACATGTTTGTATAACGTAAAACCAGGTTGCACATTACCAGATATAGTACCATCGACTGATATTGTTCCTTCTTTAGTGTATGTCATAGTCATTCCATGTGAAACACTTCCACTAGCTATGGCATACGGATAAGGTAATAAATTCTTCCCACATGTCTTAATATCATATCCGTAATATGGTACGAAATCATCATAGGTAGCATTCAAGTCTGTGGTGATCATTGGCTTGACGATTACGTTAGATAGTTTGACACCATGTTCAATGCCAATTGAAAGCCTTGCTAAAGGCGAATCAGATCTCTTTGTAAATATAACACCATCGCCACGATCATATTCACTAATTCCATGTCCATAATTTGCTAACCACTGGGAGAGATCTAAAAAGAGTTTACTCTTAAAACCTTTAGGAATACCGGCCACTTTATATGTAATACCATATGCTAATTTATTAGCCATATCTCCGTCGCTAGAATTCATTCTAAAATATGTCTTGCTATCGGATGTACTCGTCCCATTCAAAGTATAAGTGCCATCACCATTGCTAGTACAAGTTATTCCATCTTGTGTTACTGTTTGTAAAGTCGGATTTAATAAATTCCTAGTAGCCTTACCAATCATCAATGGAGCTTCCACAGTATCTACGAGATCTGTTTTAGTTGACTCGATAAGCGATACTTTCTCTTTACCTAACTTCTCCGTTTCCAGAGTAAGTTTAGCGCCAAGGTCACCCTCGAGTTTGTTTTTCATATTTTCAAACCACGTATCGAACTCGGTCTGAGATGCCTTTTCCCACTGTTGGAATGTTGACCAGTTAGCGTCATAAGCAGCTTTAATTGTAGCGAACCACTGGTCGTATCCATTCTTAATACTGTCGTACCATTTCTGATAGTCCGATTTTGAAGTTGCTTGCCAATCCGTAATCTCTTTCTTAGCTGCCGTAAGCCAAGTCTGGTAATCCTGCTTCTCGCCATTCATCCATGTATTGAAGTTTGCAGTATTCTCTTCTATGAATCGATTCAAGATATCTCTCCACTGAGGAATAAGCTGTTCGATACTGATTACCTCGAGAATTCCTGTAACAAATGGACAAGCACTCGTCCCTACACAGTTTTCAATATCTGCCTGCCTAATGGACGTAACCTCTTTACCAACTTTGACGTATGCCAACGGATACTGATGAACTTCTTTAGTATTTGTCAATGCTGGCTTGGTTGGCGTAGATGCAGGTGTTCCTTTAATTAATTTAATGCTATTTGCTCTTACAGATTCAACTGAGTTGATCTCAAGAACAATGGCATCTATACGATCCATAAGAATCTCTGACGGTGGAATCGTCACTGGATAAAGAGCATCATTATAACTCCAAGTATGATTAAACCATGCTCGCCCAGTTCCAACCGTTACGTTCATCCGATTACTCTGCTTCACAACAAGACAGTCGCCAATAGATGCGAATATTCCATCTCGAATCAAGCCATCGAATAATCTTGAAATGTCGGTAGCATCATATAATCTATCATGATCTACGGAATTAAAAAATCCAGATGCAAAACTCATATTTTTCCTCCTTTATCTTATTTTTTTAAGAGCCTACTGGTATTCTATTATCATCGGCACTTACAAAGTCTGTAAAAGTAGGGTATGAAGTTTCCCCACTAGAATCTTGGGACATAATAAATTCCGACACGGTTGATGTCCCTTTAATACCATAGTCGTTTTCTATCTGTACTACATCCCCCATTTTGAAATCTCGTCCATACACAAACATAGTATGAGGATCGACGTCTCCATCCATAGATATGGTATGCGGTTTCTCAGCTAGAGCCTCTTTTCCCTTCTGAGCAACTACATTCAGTCGGTCCGCATCACTCATTTTATGGTCCTCATCTTCAGAAGTAATTGACCCAGCATCAACATATATCTCGCATCGATGCATACCGCTCAGCTGTTCCTGAGTTTCTCCGTCCCTAGTCACTTCTTTAGTAATCTTCAACGGATTCCCAGATAATGTTTGTGTATCTCCATCCTCTCCAACAGTTAACGCAACATTCGCGTAGTCTTCTTTACTGTCCAAATAAGATGTATTATTTAAGTTTTCGAATGAAGGACTGAATACAACATACGGAGTTAATTGCTGTGCATAAGATCTGTCAATCCCTTTGTACAGCTCAAACTCGAATTGTTTATTTTCATTTAATGTAACTTTAAACCCAACTTGCTTCTCAACACAAAGAGAGTTAATTGCCTCATATAAGTTTTCATGTTGCTCATACTTGGCGTCAATTGCCAGAGCAGTTATTCTACTGTCTGTGCTCTTCTTGAATATAAAGTTAGGGATCTTTCTTTCTGGTTTTGATGGTGCTATTATAGAATCATTTATGAGCTTCTCTACGCCATCTTGGAAATTACCGCTCAGAGTAGTATTATCCCATATTATCCTACGCTTCAGCAAGCTCTCAAGAGAATAGCCTATAACTTTAATTGTTGGTCCTTCTGTAGCATTTGTTTCAAGAAGCATTCCCTGAATAATCATCATGTGAACTGAATCATCATTTTGAAGATAGTAGTCATTGACTAGATAAGGAAACACTCCATCCATGTCCAAAGTGAGGTAGAGTTCAAAGTCCCCATTCTCTTGATATCTATCAGTCCAAATGAAGGACTTGAACCTGTCAATAATGGCTACTTTTTCAAACCTTGAGTTTAATATTGTAGCTTCCATTGCTTACCTCCTCAAATTAATCACCTTCCATAAGTTATACTCCTTCGTATATCGTATCGTTTTCAATCTTGAACTGAATACTCATTGCTCCTTCTGTAGCATTGTAAATGAAGATATTATCTCCTTTCGACAGCTGGAACCAGCTAGATCCTTTACCTAAGCAGTTGAGAATGTTGGTCGTTAAGCCGGCTCTCAGTAATGTAACTGACTTTTCTCCTCGCTTAGTATTGATAATGATATCGTCACCAGCGCCATATGCTTGACCAGTTAAGGTCTGTATAAAGTCAGTATTTATTCTCATAACTTCGCGAGTTCTAGCGTTATAGATTACAATGTCTTTTACTGTATCTAGTGCATGAATTGTTATCGTTATACCGACGGAAGCATCTCCTTTGTACGTTACTACATTCTCATACATATGTACGATGTCACCGAAGTTTATGAGCTTTTCAGTTAATGAATTGTTTTCAAATGGAAATTCGAATTTAGGATTGACACCACTAAATAGCGTAAGTGTCTTTCCATTGGTTGCATAAAAGTATGGGTCTGGACAAATTACGGAAATTAGAGTCACTTCGTGCGCATTGAATATTTCAGGTTCATTTGACTCGACATAACCGAAAGCATCAAGAGATCTCTGATCCGTTATGAATGTCAACGTGATATATCTCTTGATAGGAAAATACTTATATGTAGTATGCCTAATGGTTTCGATATCTGTTCCGAATCTAAAATCCAGAGCCATAACAATATTTCTAGTTTCAAGTTTAGCACTATTGTATAATGCTCCATCTCCAGTCGCTATCTCGCTAGTATTGATAGTTGCCTTAACTGGCCCTAAACCTTCGATGTCTGTTATAGCTAGACCCGAAACCTCAGGCCTAGCTAATTCCATTTCTAGGGATTCCCCTAAATAATTAGTAACGATTACTTTCTTTATCATTTAAGAGCCCCCTTTAATTGACTAAACTGGTTCTTTGTCTGTCGATATATCTCAGTATTAGATAATGCTACAGGCGAGTTATTAGTCTGGTTGAATGTATAGTTATTAGTTACTGATGGGGTACTTGAGCCCTTAATAGAACTTCTTTGTGACCGACCCCCATTTTGATGTAGTAGCGATACAGCTTTACTAATGTTACTTTTGCCAAATACACCGCCCGCTAAACTACTAGCTATAGAAGCTGCTAAGCCAGCACTATGCCCAGCTAAAGAAGATCCTGTTGCTGTTGCTACTGTACCAGATACTGTACTTGAAAGATTTGACGTATTTACATTAGCAGATAACGTAGGCATACTTATCTTAGACAGTGCAGCATTTACAGCGTCAACTAATGCCTGTGCAGCGCTAACGGCTGATGGTATTGCAGCTTTTATTCCTTCAGCAAATGAATTGCCAAGCGCACTTCCTTTAGAAGATGCTTTGTCACTGCCTTTTGAAAATGAAGACAACGCTTTATCTGTTACAGATTTGCAAGATGATTCCACGGCTGTTAGTACCGTTGTTGTGGCAAGACCTAAAGCAAAGCAATAACCAAGAGATGTTCCGGCAGATTTAAAAGCTTTCTTGAAGTTTGTTTCTGCGTAATTCGTAAAGGTTGTGCAAGCATTTTTTGCCGATTTCTTTGCAGACTTTGCAACCTCTTCGGAAGCCGAGTCGATTCCAGCTTTGAACTGATTTCCAGCTTTCTTACCCGAAGACTTGAATGACGTATTTGTTCTAAGTGCTTCATCGAATGACTTGGCTACTGCATTAACAGTTTTTGTCGCTGCCGATCCTTTGAGGTTTCTAGATGAGCCTTTCTTAGAAGACGTGTCCTTACCTGTAGCTGCATCAATCATTCCCTGATACATGGAATTGACAGCTCCTAGACCTGCTTCTTTGTACGAATCAGATACTGTTTTTGCTACTTCTTCATTTATTGACAATTTTTCGACATACAGATCGTTCATTTCTTTTCTTTCAGCAGGCGTCATGCTGTAATATACATCAACAAGATCAGCTGCACTCATTCCCTGGTCTACTAATTCTTTTAATAGTCTTGGATCTAGCGATTTGGCAAGGTCAAGTATTTCAGCTTCCCATTTCTTAACAGCTTCGACATTGTCTTTGGCTTGCTGCTTTACTGAGTCCTTTGTCATTTGCATTTTTTCAGCAAATAGATTATTTATTTCTGTAATCTGCTCGCTCGTCGCAAGCTTGAATCCTTCGATATAAGGCAATGCTTGTGTTCCTAGACTCTTAAGATAATCCAGTAATCCATCTGCAAATTTCATATTCTTTAATTGTTCAAGACCTTCGATTACTCTCTTTTCGGCATTAACCTGAGACCACATACGATCAATAATGGTGTTATTACCAAGATCGTTTACTACTTCCTCGTATCTCGTAAAGTAATCCGTAGAACTTGAAATGTCGAAATTAACAAACGACGTAAAGCTATCAAGACTGCTCTTTACAGATTCCGTCATAGACTTTGCCGTATCTTCGATTTTCTTCTTTGCATCGTCCCAATCATTGTTTATCTTCTTGAGATTCTTCTCCATTTCCTTAGCTGCTTCAGAAACAGCATTTGGAATTTCTTTTACATCTTTCTTGACTTCTTTTGCTGTTTTCTTAACGGATTTCTTCGCTTTCTTCTTGGCAGCTTCTTTTTCTTTCTTCAAAGCAAACGACTTAATAATAGAATCAGCTCCAGATTTCTGAAGTTTGAGATTCTTAACATATATGTCATTAATTTCTTTACGCTCTTCAGCTGAAAAGGTAAGCATTTCCAATACTTTACTCAGGTTTCCAGGACCCTCGTCAACCAATTCCTGAACAAGTCGAATATCCCAACCCTGATTTAACATCTTCTTAATGGAGTTCTTCCACTTAACAGCATCTTGGTAAGTCTGTTTATAAGAAGCTATAATATCTTCTTTCGTTTGTTTGCTGGCTTCTGCATACGCTTTGTTCGCTCTGTCGATTTCTTCTTTTGAAGCATTTGCAAATAATTTTATGTATGCATACCCAGATTCTCCCATACCTTTAAGAGTATCAATAAGTCCCTTACTAAGACCATTCTTGGATAATTTCGCAAGGTTATCCTTCATCTCCTGATAACCATCAACCTGACTTTCCATGTTCTTAAGAACTGTACTCATCTCATCGTCCATAGAATCAGAGAATTCGGAGAATATATTTCTAGAGTTATCGAATGCAATATTCGTAAACTTAGTATATTCCTTTATCGAATTAATGATATTGTTCCCGTATTCTTCGAACGTCGAGTTAATATTGGACTGGATTGTCTTTTGATCGTCTTTCAGCTGTTTCACAGCATTTTTAATAGCTGTGTTATTTTCCTTAATAGCCGAATTGAGATTCTTTTTACTAAGCTTCTTGCCTGATGAGCTAAGACCCTTCTTTAAACGATCTTGTGTCTTAAGAAGTTTTTTCAAAGCTGCCTCGTGCTGCTTAACAGACTTAGTGTCTTCCTTATACTGATCCGATTCCTTATACAGTGCAATAGCAAAATTCTTGATAGTTTTTTCGGCAGTTTTAGTAGCTTTGCTAAGCGTCTTAAGTTTAGGTGTTGTCTTGAGAAGCTCTTTTCCTAAACTCTTAGAGATTTTAGTAATCGTCTCATAAGGAGTTTTATTAAACGAGCTTACAGCCTTGTCGAAAGTCTTTCCAAACTGATAAGCGACCTTTATGATTTTGGTCATATTCATCTTTGCTTTCTTGCTGTTCTTCTTAGACTTACTTGCGATTTTCTTAGAAGTACCATTGTACGCACTAGTTACGCCAGATCCTGCTTTTTTAGCATTGCTGACAATATCTTTTGTTGTTTTGTCCATTTGGTCTGAAAACGTACTGTTGCCTGCGTTAAGAATGCCATTTACGGTCTTCATGACGCCATCAACATCTTTATTTCCAACCGATTTACTAATGGATTTCTTAATTCCCTTGACATATCCTGTAACTGTTTTTTGAGCTTTCTTAGCGCCGTCTTTTATTCCTTTTCCAGCGCCTAGCAAAGCTCCTCGTCCCATATCAATTCCAGCAAGCTCAACGTCACCAGCTTTAGATTTGACACCTTTAACAAGTCCTTCTCCGGCATAAGCGCCAATCTTATTGGTTTCCTTAGAAGGGGAATGCTCATCAAGGGATTTCTTACTTTTCATTCCCTTAAGCAATTGATTACCTAATGAAACACCGGTCGAGTATACCTCTGAGCTCTTGTTCTTTGCTCCGCTCATAAATCCTATAGCCGCATTAGCACCAGCTGTACTAAAATCTTTAGAATTAGATTTCATGCCGCTAGCAAGATTCTTAGCTAATGAAGAACCGGCATCTTTGAATTTTGAATTGTAATCCTTGAATGTACTATTAGCAGTACTAAGAGCGCTATTTACAACTGAATTAAATCCATCGGTAGTATCTGTATCCGATTTAAATGCATCAGTGACGTATTTCAAGAACTTTTTAGCTACGCTTGATGACGGAGACTTCATATCTTCGCTGTTATTTTTCATTCCAGTGGAAATCCACCCAACAACCTTAGAGCCAACCTTCTTGAAATCCCCCGATTTTGATTCGAACCCATTCTGCACAGATTCTAAGGATGTCTTACCTAAAGCCTTAAACGCTTTGTTCATGTCTTTGACTTTTTTATCTAGTCCGCCCTTAATTCCATTTAACGAATTAATGAAATCAGATAACTGTTTAGCAATAGTTCCAGCGTTAGATGTATTAGCTCCTTTTATTGTTGCTGAGAAGCTGACAAAACTCTCGCCAAACGATACGAGATTCTTTCCAAATTTCTTCAAGCTCTCCTTGTTTCCGCCAAAGAGTATACTCTTAGCAGAAGTTGCTTCTGGTAGATCATCATTCAGTTTTGCAATGGATGTAGCTGCGGCAGATGTAGCTGTTATAGTTGAGGTATCGATTCCGGATACTGTTTTAGAGTATTTAGCAAATGACTTACCAAATGAGACCATACTCTTACCGAAAGTTCCTAAGTCCTGCGAGCCTCCAACAAACCACTCTTTCATACCATCCAAACTCGGTATTGTTCCTGCTAATTTTGTAATTGTCATTGCGGCCGATGACGTTGCCTTTATCGATTCGGTATCAACTTTAGATACAGCATCAGAGTACTTAGCAAATGACTTACCGAAAGAGACCATACTCTTACCAAAAGTTCCTAAATCTTCAGAACCTCCTACGAACCACTCTTTCATACCGTCTAACTGAGGAATAGAATTTGCAAATTCGGTTATGGTCATAGCTGCTGCAGATGTTGCTTTTACGGTTTCCGTATTAACGCCAGCCACTAGACTAGAATAAGTAGCAAATGCTGCTCCAAACGGTATAAGAGATAATCCGAATAAAGCTAAACTTTTAGATCCTGTTAATAGCTGTTTTAATCCACCAGCTTCAGGTATAGCATTTGCTAAATCTGTCAATGTTTGGGCTGCAGACGATGTTCCTTTGATTACTCCAGGATTTATGTTAGCGACTTCAGTAGCATACATTGCGAATGCTGCTCCAAACGGGATAAGAGATAATCCAAAATCAGCGAGATCCTTTGCCCCAGCTAACAGTTGAGCTAATCCTCCAGATCTTGGTATAGCGTTCGCTAATTCAACTAGAGTTTTAGCCGCTACAGCAGTACCCTTAACTGTTTCCGGATTTACATTTGCTACCTGATCGCCATACGCTTTCATACCAGCACCAAGGTACTGAAGTTGATAAGCAAATTTCTGAATTGGATCTATTCCAAGGTTGATAAACGTAGAAATGGCATTAACAATCTCTGCTCCGGCTATTTTGACGATACATCCTGCCAGCACAGACATAGATGATCCTATCTCTGGTTTGACCTTACCCATCGTTGATAAGAATGGTTGCAGTTTTTTTGCAAAGTCTGATAGATTTGTGGCTATTTGTGGTAGCCCATCTGTAATTCCCTGACCAACTCCAGATATAATTCCGCCGACTAGTTTTCCTAAACCTTCGCCTAGAAGTTCCATTATCTGAACTCCACCGTTCATGAAATCCTGGAATCCAGGTATCTTGTTAAGACCTCCTAGTACGGCTATAATTGCTGCAAGTCCAGCTACAAATATCGAGAAACTTCCTAGCGCATTTATAGCTCCAGCAATAGGCACATTTTGAAGTATCAGCATAGATGCAGATACGGATAATAAAGCCATGCTTAATCCTGCAGAGGCTGCCAACGATCGTTTCCAGTCCAATTGAGCTAACAGCGCAATGACTCCAGCGATTTCCAAAAGAATTACACCAGCTAAAAGAACACTAGCGCGAACCTTTCCAACGCCAGAGAATCCTTTTAAACATAATGTAAATACGCCTAAAAGCAATGATATTGCTGCTGATCCAGCTATAACTCCAGTTGGATCTAGCTGGGCCAACAAAGCAATAACTCCAGCTATCTCACCTACAACCAAAGCAGCTACTATTACTGACTTCTTAGCGTCAATAGATACGTCGCCAGCTTTGATCATTGCCGACATACATAACATTATAGAATCCACTGCTGCAGTTGCTCCTGCCATTTTGGATTGATCGAGACCGGACAGTATAGCTATAGCCGCGGTAAGAATTACAATAGAACCAGCTACTGTCATCATCATTACTCCAGCTCTGGCAGCATATTGTCCAGCACTAGCGCTAGCCTTAATTAGAGCACCAATAGGTATCATCAATGCAATTAGATCAGTTATGCATTTAGCCATTGTCTTAAGGTCGTACTTCTGCAGTTTCTCAAATGCGGCAAGTAAAACATGCAAACTAACTGTAAATCCTAGCAATAATACAGCTGCTTTAGATGCATTAGGACCGGCTTTAGCAGATGCCTTGAATAATAGCATCATCGTTCCAAATACTACTACAAATTGTTTCCATCCCTTCTTCATGGAACTAAAATCCATCTTAGAAATTTTAGACATTACTTTAGCTAATCCATATATTGCCACTACGGAACTTAATAATGTTAATGCTCCTCTAGCTCCACCTAAAGAATTCGCTTTTCCAACAGCGATCATAAGAACTGACAATGATCCGACAGCCAATACCAAAGCACCAATGGTACTTCCAGCATCTTCGATATTGTAATTGGACAGTCCTTTTATAGCTTTAACCATCAGTAGCAGAGAAGCTGCTAAAGACACAATTTGAAGGGCTCCAGCAGCTGCTAATTTAGCGTTTGCACCCATTGTGTATTTAGTTAAAGCTCCAGAGCATATAGTAATTACTCCTACAAGCCCTGTTATAACTCCAATGTTAATAGCCATAGATTTATTAATGGTCACATTTTGAAGTTTCTCAAGTGCCACGACCATTAACAATATGCTTCCAGCAATAGAAATAACCATTGCTGAAACGCCAGAGAATCCTTTTGCTAACTTTTCTGTGGAGATAGATCCAATAGCGTAAGCAAATGCTGTTAATGCTGCACCTAATATACCGATCAGCACAACTGCACCTTCGATTCGATCCTGAGGTAGTACAGTTAACAAAGCTATAGATCCTACCAATATAGCTACAGCTTTTGCAATCTTAATAACTATATCGGCTTTGATAGAATCTTGCCAAGTTTTAAGAGTTAATGCTCCTTGATTCATTAGTTTAATAAAACTGTTACCGATTGCTGCCGGTAATGCAAATAAACCACCGAATCTATCTGTAAGCACCTCTAACAATTTAGAAAGATTATAAAGGGTCTTTACAGAAACACCGCCTAACAATATGGTCAATATATTGGCTGTATTAACTTTTCCGGATTTGTCTTTAACAAATGAAAACAAACCATCGAACGTATCAATCATCGTTTTCTTGAATCCAGTTGCTTGGTCTGTCCAACCTTTAAAGTATCCACTCATCTTTGATCTGAGAGAATATAACTTTGAGGTGAGTGAATCTATAGAATTACCGGCATCTCCAAAACTAGCTTTCGCAACAGCGCCTATCCCAATAATAGTACTAAGTAAAGCTTTGAAATCTATATGGCCGACCTCTTTGCAATGGTCTATAAAATCATCGATCATATTTCCAGCATTTTCACCAAACTCTTTTATGTCTGGCCACAATGTTTTAACTATAAGATCGTCCAATAATTTTATTACTTCCTGTGTCCCTTTCCAATTCCAAATAGCTTTTCCAAAGTACTCAATATTTTTTATAGCGAATGCTATTGCTGACGACACAAGATCAACACCTTTAGCAACTACACCCGAAACATTTCCAAACTTTTCAAACTGCACAATGCCGTCACCTAGGACTGCTGTAAGGTCTAATACACTATTTACAGATACTCCTAACAATTTAGAAACTACCTGTAAGGCTACCTTGAGACCTACTCCAAGAACATTTTTAACAATCTTGACAATTGTGAATAAACCTTTCAATGTCCTGTATAATTTATCGACCTTATCCCTAGACATTATTAGTTTCTTAGTGAAAGCTTCAAATGCATCGGTTATATTTTTTATTTCTTTTGCATTCTTTTCTGGGAAGATAGCTCTATAAGCAACCCTGAAAGTATCTAATACTGCAACAGCTGCTGCTAGAGTATTTGTGAATGAACGCATTAATGAATTGCGGCCACCCATTTTCTTCCAGGCATCTAGAGTAGCATTCTTAGCAGCAAACGTTTTTACGATATAATCACCGATTATGCTATCTATAAATCCCCAAAGCTTTTTGGATTCTTCGAAGTTACCGAATATTGTTTCCCATGTATGCTCCCATCCAGATCCGATAGCTTCTTTCCAAGCTGCGAACATCTGTCCAGCATCTTTAAATTCCGAAGCCGCCCTATATGCTTTTTTACCAAGTTCTGTTGTTTCATCAGTATACTTGCTGAGCGTCTGAACAAGAACATCAGTTGTCATCCACTGATAATTAAGATTATCGTTCCAGTTTTTTGTAGCGTTAAATGCATCAGACGTAGCTCCTTTAGCATTTGTAGTTGTGGTATAGTAGTCTTCCCCCTTTTTAACAACTGTTCCTAGAGCAACAGCAGTATCAAGCAAATTCTGCTTGAAATCCATAGTGGCCATATTCGCTACTTCAATTGATTTCCAGTCGATGAGTTTTACATATCCAGCAGATAATGCCTGAGCAAAGTTATACATGGCATGCGATGCTTGCTCTGCATTTGCACCTGAAATAGCTGCTTCGTTAGATACACCCTTAATCGCTGCAACAGCATCTTTTAATCCTACACCAGCATTTGTAAATTTACCAATATTTGCAGTCATATCAGAGAAGGAATAGATTGTTCTATCTGAATATTTGTTAAGCTCATCGAGATATTTATTAACAGTCGATAAACTTTCTCCAGTAGACATCATAATTGTCTGAATAGAGTTCATCTTAAGTTTATATTCATTCCATCCATCAGACATTCCGTCAAATGCTAAAGCAGACGTTATCTTCTTACCAGTGCTTATAGCCGCATTTGTAAGTCGACTCAGAACGCTCATAACTATTGTATCCATAGCTGAGAACTTAACTTGAACTGCTTCAGCCGCTTTGCCTATGCCGCTCATGTCAAACTTTTTGGTCTCATTTTGAAATTTGGCAAGGCTCTTTCCAGACTCACTAAAGTCGATGCTTTTCTTAAGAGCTTCTATAGATTTTTGACTTTGTCTAATATTTTTTTCAAATTGTCCATTTTCAAATTGCATTCGAACAACATCATCTTCAACAACTTTGCCCATTATCCAGTGACCTCCTTCCAAGCATCTTTAGCTAGTCTATCAAATACCGGTTTTAAAGCCGGATTAATATAGTCAACCCCCTGAACATACCCCCCATTTCTAGTTCCATGTCCATACTGTAGAATAATAGCTATATTCACATGGTTCACTACATTAGAATTTTTAAAAACCAAACTTACTGACCCATTGCCGCGTACTATTTCATAGTACCACGATGCTGCTGTTACTCCAGTGTCAACAGGAGTTGCAGCCTTGAGGGCAGCTACGCCTTCACGTCCGTATTTATTTAATATACCAACGTTAACGCCTTCCAAAAGTTTTTCGAAATAATTATCGAGCTTTTTAAAGTTACCCTCAAGTTTGCATCTGATCATGTCATTTCTCCTTATCTAATTAACGCAGAAGATTCTACAAACCCTGTATACTTCTTTCCTTTAATAGTTGCAACACAAAGCAGCCATACTGATTTTTTATACTTATTGAAATATCCGTAGCATTTAACCTTCCTGCCAGCCGGGATTTCAATCATGAGCTTTTTGTTCCATCCAGCATCAATTCGCATAGGTACTTTCTTAGAAGTTTTATACGAGTTCTTATAAATATTGCTCGTATATGCTGCCGAACAGGTAGTAGTCGTTAAACCGCATGGAGTGTTAATTACTGCATCTACTTCTTTCATAACTGCGTCAACATTATAATGCTTTTCTTTAAGATTCGATTTGTAATCTTCTCCCCATTGTCCAGCGATAACTTCTCTAGCTACCGTTTTGACGTCTTTCCCAGCATGGCGATTTGCACTTGTATTAATTTTTGGCTGGCCTGCGTCGTATTTCGGAGTAATGAATCCGCGTATAAATCTTCCATTAATACTGACAGTTCTCTTCTTAACAGCGTCTTTATAATTTCCCTCCGTTACAACAAAGTATCCTTCTTTCTTATTGACATATGTTACCATGCCAACGTGTTTTGGAGTTCCTTTGTTATCTCCTATGCCATTATCATCCCAGTCATAAAGACATGCATCTCCAATTTTAGGAGTATAGTTGTCATTCTCTTTCCAGCAGCCCATTTTTTGAGCTTTTTTGATGAGATAAAAACAACTGCACTCAACTGGCATGATATCCGTATATCCAAGAGAAATTGCCACGGCAGACCAAGTTGTAGCACACCATGCCATTCCTGGTTTCATAGTTACGCCTCTCGGCTTTGTTTTCTGTTTGTTGTAAATATCAAGAATAGATTTGTAAGATCCATCTTTTTCATTTTTGCCAACCCAAGCATTGATAAGGTTGACGGCCGCTTTTCTGGTTCTGGCCATTTTTCTACCCCCTTGTTTTCAGTGCTTTTTTACGTCGTTCATTTTCTTTCTTTTGCCATCTTCGGATTTCTTCATTGGACATTTTCTTAGGTGGATTAGTTTTTACAGTGTATAATTCTATTAGCATAAATACACGCTTTATATTCCATTTCTCGCAAGGGTCGAATGGTATTCTAGCCATTGCTAGGTAAGCATATATTAATTCGCTAGTTAACGTCTCCGGTTTTCCTTTGTCGTCATCTCCAATTGTAAAAACCCTAGATGCTGTAGCTGGGTCATTGATATAGTCTATTACTTTTTTAAGTAGACGATCGTCAATCCTTTTAAAGAATTCGACCTTATCAAAAGACCCAACTATCATACAATACATATAATCAAGAAACTCTTCGTCTGTTAGAGTTCCCTCATCCATGGATTTCAATAATGGTTTATGCCATATTTGCTCCCATTTTGAAATTGCTATTAAGGAGTGCTCGAGCTTAATCTTAGCAGGTTTTACAACCTTTCCAAAAGTTTGAGTTTCTTGATCAAATGGCTCATATCCAGGAAGAATTAATTCGAGCATCATTATCTCCTTAGTTTGCTTCTTTCACAGCGTCATCAGTTGCAGCCACAGATCCTGCTACTTCCGCCATTGCTGCTGAGATTGCTTTTCTCTGAGCGTCACTTAATGTAGAGTCATCGTAAACTCCAGATTCAGCTGCTTTCTTGATCTTATCATTCATATCGTCAGGCATGATGCCGAGCAGGAACTCAGAAGCTTTTGCTTCGTCCATGCAAATTTCCATAAAGAATTTGTCATATGCTGCAGTAGACTTGAACTCTGCCAATGCTTCTGGTGTCTTTGAAAATGTACGGCCATCGAGAGACTTGATTCCATAAGCTGCGTCAATGATCTTTTCAAAAATGTTCATGATATCCGGCTGAGACTGTTTCTGCACCATAAGACTCATATATGATGTTAAGCCCCCGTTAAGGCTTGTTTCCAATTTTAAAATTTCACTCTGCGTGAGATTGAAGTAGAAATCCTCAGATCTCTCGTTTCCGTCAAAGTCCTTGTAGTTGATTGTTTTGATAAACATAGTTTGGTCTCCTTTCATTCTTAAAAATCCTAGCCTACATATTTCAGCAGACTAGGAAAAACTTTATTTTGTTTTAAGTGTTACACCAGTGAGCGAATACTCTTTTGTTTCTGTCACTCCATTGTTAGTTGCTTTAATTAAGATGGACTGCTTATTGGCATCCTTGATCTTAAGAACTGCCTGATGATCAGACTGGAGAAGTTTGGATGAGCCAGATGTTCCGCCCTTAACTTCAACTGTCAATGACTCAGGGAAACCACTCTTTGGAGTAATGTCAAGAGCAATATAATTACCACTCTGTTCTTCGACTTTACTGCTGAATCCTGTATAGCCCGTCACGTAGTTAAGAGTACCAGAAATTACTCCAGTACTCTCATCGACCTTGATATTGGACTGAAGGTCAGCTGCCTTCTTTCCAAGCAGGTCGTCTTCTCCTGTAATAGGAGTTGCAGAGACGTCCAGTGACGGGTCTGTTATTTTTAAAAGGTTAATGATCTCATCCGGAAGCAGCAACTTAGCTTCTGTACTTTCTGTGCCGTATAAAGCATCCTCAATCTTTTTCATATTGGTAGAATCGACCTTTGTAGAATCGATCTCAAGATGGGCCGTAGGCTTGAATCCATCAACTGTAACTGGAGTTGTTGATAATTCCCAACTGAATGAAATTGCCTCTGGTGAGTCATTTACCGTCTGGAAACCTTTCTCCGATGGAGAGGCTTTAGCGCCATAAATGATATGAATCTTGTAACCATAATCATTGCTCTTTACATCATTGCCAAGCAATGTGCGATAAGAGAAACCGAATGTATCTCTGTTCTGCTGGCCGATAGTAACTCCCTTAGTAATTTCGGCTGTACCGTTACATCTGTCAAATGCTTCTGGATAAGTATAAGCTTCGATTGTAGCTCCAAACTCTTCTGCTGACATGAGGCTAAGATACTTCATGTTATCAGCATATACAGCAGATGCTTCTGCTCCAGATGGAGATTCTGTAACTGCTGTAAGACCATTCCACGCAGAACCAGCGCCATACTCTCCGTCAATAACCGGATAAATAACACCATGATCTACGCCGGTTTCGTATTTACGTTCTCCGGTTTTGTCCCATGTTAATTTAGACATGTTTTTTCCTCCTTTAAAATATAATTACAAAGACCGAATGGTACATGCCATCTGATAAGTAAGATCTATTGAATCTCGCAGTGGGCATCTCCACTATCTTATCAATCAATGTACTATCCGGATCTTTAGTTACCACTTCTACTGAGTATTCTTTATCAATACTATAATTTTTATTATCTGCCGATCGAATATTATAATCATCAACAGAATATATTATCGCTGGGTATTTTATGTTTTTTATAACTTTTTGTCCAGCTCCGGATACATTGGAAGGTGGCTGAAAATGTACATCAACACCATCTCCAACGATATCTCTTAAATATCTGTCAAAGTCAAGTCTCGTCCTCATTCCACAGCTCTCCCAACGTTATGATAAGTCTAGGGGCCTGTGAAGCATCAACTTCTGTTGCCTTCCACTTAGCCCCCATAAATTCAACCCATCTCATGTCAATGAAATGATCGCGTATATAGGCATCACCAACAACGCTTATCTGATTAGAGATTGAAATGTTGCTATTGATCTGCTGTGAATCCTGGAGACGTCTCGTATTACGAAGAATATCTCCTCGATATGTACGCTCAGTTATTTGCTCAGTCCAAACTGATTGGGCTGTTTCAACTTGCTCTGCAAAGCCGATCTTACCACACCATCTATTCACGATCATTTCCTCCCATTTTGATTAGTGACCGCCGACTCCAGATCCAGAAGATGCATTGTTAAGATCTGCTGTAGGAATCTTTGTCTCGATTGCAATAGCTGATAATGGCTTGATTAACGCACCAGAGATACGTGTCTCGATAAGATACTTCTGAGCGTTGTAATCAATGTCGAAGTCGTCGAACATGTTGATAGCTCCGCCCTTGTCTGCACCGATGTTGTAATCCTGCAGGTTTACGATAATACCATGAAGAGCTAATGTATCAGTCTTGTCTACACGGGTAAGATTTTCCATAACCGGAACGGATACGATCTTAGATACACGGCATGCTGTAGCCAGCTTGTCAATGTTATCATAGATGATACGGCCGTTCTTATCTTTCAGCAGCAAGCACTCAGTAATGATTGACTCTGGAGCGAACAGCTTCGGATTGCCAGAACCCTTGTAGTCGATACGTGCTCTTACACAGGCCTCGATAAATGCTGTAGCCTTCTCAGCTGCGGTTGTTTCTTTTGTAATTGCAATAGGATACTTAATTGTGTAGAGATCGGCATCTTTCCAAATTGGGCGAATGTTGTCCTCTTTGATGTGATCGTCACTGGATGTAAGACGTCCATCACCAACCAGAACTGCTCTTGCGATTTCCTCGTTCAGCATCATTCTCATTTCTGCTTTCAGCCAAACGATTACGTCGAAATCTGTAATATCAATTACATCATCACGATCGATCTTCTGTTTCTTGTAGATTGTCTGCGGGGTGGTTGTTCTCTTAAGTAATGAGAATACTTCCTCCTTCTTCAGCTTACCTTTGATGTAACCTCTTGCACGGGCCTCATCCTCTCTCAAGTCTGCAAATGTAGATTTAATTCTTGAGAATGGTGTGTGATGTACACCGTTCATTACTTCGGTTACCCATCCCTGATCTCTTGCAATGAACTCAGGTGGTGTATTTAAATTTTTGGCATCTGGGAACAGGTACTCAATGTTTGTAATACCATGAGCAAGAAATGATTCTTTCATAGAACCATATCTTTTACCGTCCTCGATAATCTCCTGCATTTCGCTGTGGGACAGAACGTCTCCGTTGTCTGCATTATTACCTTCAAATAAGTTATGTGCGATTGCACCCATGTCGTCATCCTCCTCTTCATATTCTTCGGAATCGTCATCATCTTCATATTCATCAGGATCTTCGATGCCCTCGTCATCGTCGTAATCCTCGTCGTCCTCGTATTCCTCATCCTCGTCGTCATCGTATTCTTCATCATAGTCGGAATCGAGATCATTAGGATCTTCTGCTAATGCGCTTCCTACAGCTGTGTAGAAAGCATCCTTCTGCTCTGGTGTCATCGTATCGACAACATCCTGAATACTTTTATTAGCCACTTCGTCTTCTCCTTCCTCGTCTGAGTGCATAAATTCAAGATACTCTCCTGAATAAATATATGCCTCATAATCATTGTTGTCAATTGTGTCGCCATGTGCCAAGGCAACATCTTCAATGTATGCTCCTGGATTTGCTCCTGCAAGAACAAGGCTAAGTTCTTTGATTTCGCCGTGCTGAACATATGGACCACGCTGCTGAAGATGGTTGGCCCAAATGCTAAGTGAATCCATGTCACCATGCATAACAGCATCTTTTGCAATTTGAGCATTTTCTGAATCATTGAAATATCCATATGCATAAACACCATCTTTTCGGCATTCCATATAAGCGTGTCCAAGCACACTATTGATGTCGCTATGATTGTGATTATACACTAACGGAACTTTAGCACCATCGATATCATCGAAAGCACCATGCTGAATAATTCTTCCATCAGCGCAAAGAATACCAAACTTTGTAGCCCAGCCCTTGAAGTCACAATCAGCATGCTTAGAGCTTTTAGCTCTCATTTTGAATTCCTCCTTTACTTATTGTTCTTCCGTTTCCTCGTCAGTAGAATTTGTATTATACATCTGATCCAATTCGGCGTTCGATGCTGATATGTTGTTATTTGTCAGCGTATCTGCCTTAGGATCATCTACTGGCCTTAATCCAATTACCTGTCTGAATTCATTAGATGTCATGATACAGTTTCTTGTGAACTTATCAGCAAGCTCAGCAAGATTTGAAGTAGACACCAGTTTGAATGGATCTCTGAAATATTTAATTGCATGCCCTTTAGTACGAGCAGTCTTCGTTAAGAATTTACGATTCATCTCGTCTACAACGGCTGCAAGTATTGGCTCAACTATACGGTTATAGTAGTTGTTCATTGTGTTCTCATCTGCTGTGCCATTGAGAATCTCTACCGTCATTCCAAGCTGAGAGAATAACAAATTTGTAAAATACTCTACCTGCTTGAGCAAATTGTTTTCAATTGAACGGTTAAGCTGAGTAACATGCTCTGTTGAGTCTATGTATGCAATACCATATTCCGAGCTTGCCAATTGTTCAGTAAGCTCTTTACGACGTTCTTTAGCCTGAGCTCTCTTTGCGTCGGACTTTATCGTATACGGTAACTGAATAATCAAATCAAGCTTATCAGATCCACTTCGATCATCTATGAAATCAAGAATAGCAAGCTTTCTCTTCAGTCGATGCGCTGTTGAATTCTGTGCGTTCATGATTGCATAGAATGGATTCTCAACTATTGCAACCATTTTCTTTGGAAGGTCCATTTCCTCGAATTCCCCAGTGTGATCATTGTAGATTCGCACTCTAACATGGCGTGGATACCAATTGATTATCTTCGCTGTACGCATCGTCTGAATATCGTAAACGTTGCCGTGCACAGGGTCCATAGTTGTGTCAACCGGAACTATAGCAACGCATCCTTCGTCAAGAAGTTTCAGGAAAATATCCTGTTTAAACGCTCGCGATGTCTGATCGATATTTGCTTCCATTGTTAAACAGTAGTTAAGCCCATCCTCAACATTGTCAGTAAAGCGTTTGTCCACGTCCAGCATGACGTGCTCTATGTCAATTGCTGCGGCATCTACGGATATCTTATTGTATATTGTCGTAACTATTGACCGCTCATTTCCAATCGTCAGTCTAGGACGAGACGGGTTGTCATAGCTAACTGCACCAAGACCAGTTCCATTTTGATATGCTGTTGGATCTTTGTTCATAAATGCATTCCAACTATGCTTTAATCTATTCATAAAACCCATACATAATCTCCTTATTTAGTAAGGTAATTCAGATAAGCTTTGCCTGCTCGCTTAGCTTTATTGAAAGATCTGCTTACTTTCCTAGCTTTCTTCTTGGCTGTTTTGTAAGCTTTGCTAGCATTCTTCGAAGCACTGTTAAGTTTCTTCTTTGCTGATGTTACATAAGGTTTTGCATCATTAGCAAGCTTCTGACCGGCTCTTCCAAACTTGTACTCTGCCTTGGACTTAACAGAATTTGCCTTGTTACGAACTTCTGCGGAAGTAATTGCACGATCCCTAACAGTTGATGTTGCTTTCCTTGCTTTCTTATACACACCAGTTTTCTTAACATCGTTATCAAGTTTCTGTCCAGCTCTTCCAAGCTTATACTCTCCCTTTGAAACTACAGACTTTGCTTTTGCCTTTGCGGCGTTAGCTGTTGGTGACTTAGCTGCTTTGTTTACAAGATACTTTGTAACAGCCATTTTAGCTGCAGCATCTCTAGTAGCTACTCTTGTAGCGAACTTTGCGGCTTTCTTGATTTTCGTTGATGGAGCATTCTGCTTTTTAACGTTAGCTGCAATTTGCTTCATCTGTCTATCCTGTTTCTTTTTGACTATATCGGCATTTTTCTTAGCCACAGTACGAGCATTCATTGCTCTAACACGTTTTTGGAAATCCTTCTCATGCTGAGCTTTCTGTGCCCGAGTTGCAGATGTTGGGCCTTTGTAAGGTGTTGATGCTTTCGACTTAACACGTCTCTTGGACGATGCAATACGCTGAGCTTTTGCCTTTCTAATCGCTGCAGCATTTACTGGTGATTCACCTGATTTCACACGGGAGTCTTTCTTCGTTACAACGATCTTAGCAGTTGACCCGTAAGATTTCTGTGAAACTTTAGTATTTGTACCCGGGCTAGTGAAGTAATTTTTGACTCTCTGTTTAGCAGTCTTATAAACATCTTCTGGATAAACATACTTACCATTTTTAATGTATAAGTATTTGTGCTTTTTCCAGGCATGTCTGATGACAGTATTTCCATCTTCGTCAGTGGCTTTGTAATATACAGAATTACTCATATTACCATCCTTTCTGTTTCTTTTTAAGTTTTTGAACGTATTTTGCACCACGGATAGAAGCTAACTCAGCATCTACCGCTTTCTTCTTTTCTGCAGTTCTGCTTGTACGCCGTTTGATTGCTTCAGCCTTCCTGGTGTGCTTAGCAGCTTTCTTTCCATAACGGTTCGCTTTCTTCCGAGCTCGTTCGGCTTTTTGAAGATTTCCGGTATAGCCGATATCTGTAAGAGCATGATCACGCTTAACACGTTTCGACTCTTCCTTTTCTTTGAACTTAACTCTTTTAGCCATAGCTTCTGAAGCTTTTCGTTCGTAATTGGATATACGTGATTTTGTCTTCTGAGAAGTTTGTTTCTTCATCTTGGTTGCAAGACGATCCGATTTTGACTCCAGATGTGATGCTCTTCTTCCAGAATGCTGATACGGATCTTTTCCTGATCCATACTTGTAACGGCCAGACCGTCTCGGTAGCCCATAATGTTCCAGATGGTCGCCACATAAGTCCGAATGAACTAGTGATATTGTTCCATCCTTATTCTTTATTTTCACATACATAACCATTGCTCCTATTCAAACGCATCTTTATTAACTTTGTAAGCAACAAATGCGTCTATCAATGCTGAGACATTATCAATTTTGTCTTCATAGCGTTTCTTGTACAGCTTCCTGTTTCCGTTTGTATCTTCCAATGTTATACAATGGCCCATACAGAAACTCATCAAAGACTCGTCGAATATCAACATTCTCTTTTCTGACAATTTCTTAATTTCTCCAAGAGGAACTGTTTCGGTTCTAACGCCCTGTGGAACTTTCTCAATTCCAAATGACCCATTCTCCTGAGCCCATCTTTCAATAAACTCTTTTGCATTATAAGGATCATATCCCAACGCGCAAACATCATACTGAGCGTCTATTATGAACTTGTCAAGATCCTCGTATACCTCTTGCACATCAATGATGCTTCCTTCCATAACAATAAGAGTACCTTCATCGATAAACTCCTGATACTTTTGTCTCATTGCTAGGTTCAACTTACTCAAGGTAAGTGTAGTTATATAACTTCTAACTTTTACTCCGAACATTCCGTTTCTCAGCGGGAACAAGAATGTGAAAGCGCAGAAGTCATCACCTTGGGAAAGGTCCGCTCCCATTGCGCATGGCATTTTCCAAAAGCTTCTAGGTCTGTGCGGGAGTGTTTCTTCATAAGAGAAATAATATGTGTATCCCTCCATAGGAATTCCGAAACGTTTTGCAAGAATATCGTTTCTTGTAGCTGGTGCTTTCTCAGCTCGTTCAACATCTAGCTGAATTGTTTCATAGCTGACTGTAATCGGTAGGTTAGGATTAGCCTTAGGCCACATGTCTGGGTCTCCGACTTCCTCTATGCTATCAAGCCTGTAATACCAAATACTAGTATGCCAGTTCTGGTATTCACCTTTGAGAATATCCATAAGTTCCATTTTAATGGCATCTCCACATCCATTACGGACGGTACCTTCCGAACTTACTGCTAAGATTATATATCCATCTATTTTGGCTGCTCCCTGCTCAATTGCGCCAATCGGATCTTCTCTCAATTCGCCAGAGAGCCATTCGTCAACTGTTGCTACTTTTACTCGTAATCCCTGAAGTTTGTTAATGCTCATGGGTCTTATCTCTAGTAATGAATCCGTAAGAAAGTTCTGTATACCCTTTTTTGTTGATGCAAGTTTTACACGGTTCGCTTTTGAACCTGTTGTGTTCTGTATAGAACCTTCAGTTAAAAACTGGAACACCGGCCCTCTAGCTCTAGCTATGGCAGTGCTAATTGCGCTTGTAACCTCTTCAGCCTGTTTCATTGTTGGAGCTGTTGTAATCTGATGTGTCGTTGTTGTGTCGACAGTCAGAAAATATGCTTGCACTAAACTCTCGTATAACGATTTTGCATTACTTCGAGAAATGATAAGATACTGTTTGTTGACTAGACGCTTTTTGACAGATTTTCTTACGAAATGTCCGCCTCGTCCAGAAGGGTTTGGTTCGTATACAGATTTCTCAACGTAATAGAACCAACCAAATAATTGCTCTCCCCAAAGTTTAAATGAATCCAGTAATTTCAAGTCTGATCCATCTGTCAAGACCATTTCGGATTCACAGAAAGCAATCCAACCTTCTACAGCTTTGTCGTCATAGTATACGCCGGGGTTAGCGATCAGCCAATCAATACGGTTCATCTCCATAGAGATCTCCCTGTTAACAGGAATCTCGCCATCCAGAACTTTATCTCGGAACTCCCCGTAGTACCTAGGCGTTGCCGTATTGCTTAGCATTTACATCACCTACTTCTTTTTCTTTTTCACGCTCTTTGTTTCAGCTTTAATAGCTTCGTTAATCATCTTCTGAGCAGCAGCATTAAGTTTACCTTTGATATAAGCTTTTCCTTGCTCTTTAACAACTTCCGTAACTGCTGGGACAATAATATCCTTTACAGCCTTATCAACCAATTTCTTTGGCAATGGCTGCTTTTGAGGATGATTTTTAAGGTATGTAGCTTCCATACTATCTCTAGCATTTATTCGTCTGAGCTCTTCATCAGATAAAGTTTTTACATATGCTTTTTCATTTCTGTATTTAGATTTTTGTTTCTTTTTATCAAGCTGGACCGCTTTGGTTCTTTCCCTTCGTTTATCATTTTGTTTTTCAACTCTGCTCTTTTTAGAAAAGCTTTTTATAAACTTCTCACCAGCTTTAGCCGATGATCTAAGACTTTGATATGGGTCCTTCCCAGATCCCCATTTGTATCTTCCGGATCGTCTTGGCATTCCATAGTGTTCCAGATGATCGTTTAAGAGTTCTCGATTGTCGACTAAGAAATCTCTGACGTCATTCGCTGAGTAATTAGTCATCGTCGTTATCTCCTTTCTCGTCATCTTCTGAAATAGGATAGTACAGTATATGTAATCGCCATTCCATTTCCTTGAGTTGCTCTTTCAAACTATCCATTAACGAACCAGTTGTTGGTGGATCGAATAACAGACGAGTTTTAATGTACACATAATCTTTTATCAAACTTAATTTCTGGTCATCCGTTTCGAATTCACTCCAGGCATTGTCAGGCCCAGTAATTCGGTATCCTTCTTTTCGACCAACTCCTAAATGAGTAAGAGTTGCAAATGCCGAGTTGATGTGGATCATTAAATCCAAGTCAAACTGCTCAAAGTCGTCAGGACATCCAATAAGTTGTTTGATCGTCTTAAGAATGCTCTCTTCCATTGAATTCCTCCTCAATGTTTCCAAGGGCATGTATCATTTGGTCTCCTTGTAACAGGACCACTACGAATATTTGCATAATGTCCGTAGTGTATGGCATTATGTGTTTGATGGGTTGTTGTCACAACGTTGTTCATGTCGAATATCATTGGGTCTCTGTTGAGTACCATCTCTTTTGTAATTGGATTTATGTGATGTATCAACGGTCGTCTTTGTATCTCGTATCCTTCAACACCTAAATCGCAACCACCATCTCTGACAATTACTCTATGCCGAAACTCTCTCCATTCGCTTGATGAATATAATGCCTGATTAACCCATCTATCATATCCAAACGTTTCGTACCCAACTGAACCAGCCAGCATTAAATATTGCAGTCGTTCTTCAAATGTAGGATACTTGATCATTTCCAAATATGATCGTGACATAGGACTTGAGCTACTCATCCTCAATACCCTGGTATCTACGCATTGCTTCAATTGCTGCAGCGTACCTCTCTTCACTCTTAGCGGAAGCTTCCAGCGAGTCGATTTTGGCACGGGTCTGTTTTGTTTCCTCTCTGAGTTTGTTCTGTTCTAATTGTTCTCTTGAAGATCCGAGTTTTAAGAAATGCGTAATAACCTGTGATGAGGCTGTGCCTTCACGTAACTGCTTTTCAGCAGCATTAAACGAAAGGTTGATCAAGTACTGTTCCCTGTCTTCAGGAGTCATAGGAACCCTTGAGTGCTTCTTTTCGGAAGTAGCTGTCGCCGCTCTTCTTCCCATATACTTTCGTCTCCTTTCTAATATCTTTTGCCAAGGTTTCGAATACTTTACGTACTCTCTATAAGAGATCTAGGTATGTTTTAATAACCCTGAAAGGAGTCTTTAACCGAAAGAGGGTCCTTCTATGTGCGACAAAAGAAGACCCAGATCTCTTATAGAGAGGGCGTAAAGCCGTTAACCTAAAATCCATTTTGACAGGATTTTGACCCCCGGAGAATTTTC